>ENA-OQCS01000268-OQCS01000268.1-human-gut-metagenome-genome-assembly--contig:-NODE-268-length-28538-cov-3.057513_pt1 | contig 28538 bp, 34 predicted proteins | sample MGYA00242757_ERZ504575 | MGnify/ENA primary metagenome ERZ504575 (study PRJEB26092, sample SAMD00036297) | human gut metagenome | host: Homo sapiens | study: EMG produced TPA metagenomics assembly of... | reverse complement strand
TTCTTTGTCTTTTGTCGACACGATCACTCCTTCCGGAAGAAGCAGCTTCAGCATATCTGTTACTGTATCAAAATTTCCGCCGGGATTATTACGAAGATCAATTACAAGCCCTTTCATTCCCTGCTTTTCAAGATCTTCCAGCGCCGTTTCAAATTGATGATAAGTTACGCTGTCAAACTCGCTTACAGCGATATAGCCAATCTGATCTTCTTTCATTTCATATGCGACTGTCTGTACTTCGATCTTATCCCTGACAGCCGTCACTTCAACTTCTTTTCCGTCTCTTAGCACATGGAGGACAACCGACGTACCTTTTTCGCCTTTGATCCACGAAACGACTGTATCCAGTTCATATCCCGCCGTCTCATGTTCGTCTACCTTATATAAGATATCGCCTGATTTCAAGCCCGCCTTGTCTGCAGGTGAATCTTCATACACATTGACGATCGTAATCTCATCTGTTCCGAGCTGCTTCGACATCGATGCTCCGATTCCGAAAAATTCACCGTTCGTTGTTTCAAAAAGCTCCTTCGCTTCCTGTTCATCGTAGTATTCTGTATACGGATCTCCCAGCGCGCCTGCATACCCTGAATAAATACCTTCTACAAGGGCATCTTTATCAATCTCATCTTCATACAGATAATACTTCTCTATCAACGCGTTAAGCCTGTCAAGTTTATGTTCCATATCTGATCTTGATGTACTTTCCGTTGCAAAATTGCCTTTGAAAAATACGGCAGATACCACCTTTGCAGCTCCCCATACTCCGGTAATTATAACTGCGCCGATCACGATTCCTACAAGAACGCCAATCCCGAATCTGCTTTTTTTCTTCCCGCTGCCTAAAGAACCTTCATTTGCATCCACGCTGCCCCGACTCATCTTGATTTCATCCGACTCATTTTGATTATTACTAGTTTGATCCATGTTTTTCATTCCCCTGTTTTCGTTCATCCGCAAATTTTCTTACATCACATCGCATTACTTTCCAACGCCCCTCTATCTATTATATAACCGTTTTTATTTCCCATTCGACTTTTATGAAATGTCGCCAAACTTTTTGTCTATACAGAAGAAAGACAAAACAGATCATACTCTGCCTTGTCTCCCCTCTTCTTCCATATACGGGAAATCTCCCATATAGTAAATTTCACTGACTGAATCATTACCCCCGGCTATTCCTATGTATAACCACTTTACATATACAAATCAGGATTTACAGGTACATTATTCAGCTCCACCTGAAAATGAAGATGCGGTCCGGTTGACTGCCCTGTGCTTCCCACATATCCGATCTGCTGACCTTTCTCTACATATTGCCCTGCTCTGACGGCAAGTGCGCTGTGATGCATATATTTTGTCACAAGTCCGTTTCCGTGATTAATAACAACCCAGTTTCCGGCGCTGTAGCTGAATCCGGCGATCACAACCGTTCCTGCCGCAGCCGCATATGTAGGTGTTCCTACAGCCGCAGCATAATCATGTCCTTTATGGCCGCCGACCTCATATGGCTGATCTCGCCAAAATAACTGGATTGGTACGACATACCCGGACACGGGTGCGTAAAATATCCGTTTCCGCTCACGACGTTTCCGCCCGTTGAAGGAATATAATTATTTCCTGCCTGCTCCTGTTGGATTCTTTCAACTTCTTTTGCCTTTTCCAATGCAGCAGCATTCGCATCGATCTCCGACTGGATATTGCTAAGTTTTTCTTTATTCTCATCGATCATTTTCTGAACTTCCGTCTGCTGACCGACAAGCTTTGTCTGAAGCGTATTCAGTTCCTCATATTCTGCCTGAACCTCTTCTTCTTTCACCTCGATTTCTTCAACGTATCCTGATACCTTATAAGTTCGTCTCTGTCATACTCTGAGATTTGAGAAATATATTCTGCCTTATTCAGAAAATCTCCCATATTCTTACTCTCGGCAAGAACGGCTACAAACTGAGTATTTCCACTCTCATACATATATTTGATACGAACTTTCATTCTCTCATACTGATCATTCGCATCAATCTGAGCCTGAACAAGTTCATTTTCAACCTGTTCGATCTCCTCTTCTTTTTCTGTCAGTTTCTTCTGCGTTTCTTCCATATCGGCAACGATCCCTTTTAATTTTTCCGTGAGATCTTTCGCCTCTGCCTCAGCCTGTTCTTTTTTGCCTTCAAGCTCGTCCGCTTTATTTTCCGCTTCCTGAACGGTAACAGCCCCTACGTTCATCGTCATTCCGGCACACAGCGCCAACGCAAGAAATAAACTCGCCACCCTCTTCATTCTACACTTCATCGAGTATACCTCCTATACTTTCAGATGTTTGCGCACCGTAAAGAAACTTCCGAGGAAACCGATTCCGATTCCCATTACCACACCGATCGGGAGTAAGATCTGATATACAGTCGACACCGGAAGGAATGTAATAATATTCTCAAGAATACTGAATTTCACCATAATGTACTGAACTGCTTTATCATACAGGAAGTACAGCAGTACAAGCGGAATCGCCGCGCCGAAAATACCAATGATAAGACCTTCGATCACGAACGGAGAACGAACGACAAAGTCTTTCGCTCCGATGTACTTCATGATCGCAATCTCTTCTTTTCGCACGGTAATACCCATCGTAACGGTATTACTGATCAGGAAGATCGAAACTCCGAGAAGGATAATGATAATTGCGATCGAAATAACCGCTACAAGTGTATTTACGCTTGAAAGCATCTTCGCTACTACGTCCGACTTGTTTACTTCTCGTACGCCGTCCAGTTTTTGTGCATAAGAAACAAGTTCTTTCTGCGTCTCCGAAAGAGAACGGCTTCTCGCTGTAAGACTCTTACTGTCTTCCGCTGTTTTCATATATACTTCATAGTTGTCCGAAGATGCCAGCGGGTTATCGTTTTTAAATCCTTCTGCCAGCTCCGGATTGTCTGCAAAATACTGCTTCTGGAATTCTTCCCATGCTTCTTCTGCCGATATGTACTTTACTTCTGCCACATCTTTGCGGGCTTCCAGCGCCTTCCCGATCGCTTTCTTCTCTGAATCTGTAGCGTCTTCTTCAAAGAATACTGTGATCGCAACGCCTTCCTCCGCTGTTTTTATAATATGCTGAAAATTTACAATAATCGAAAAGAATACTCCAAACAAGAAGATACAAGCTGACATTGTCGCAATGGACGCGAGCGAAAACATCTTGTTTCTCCAGATATTCTTAACGCCTTGTTTTCCGACGTATCCAAATGTACTAATCCTCATCTATATACCCACCTTTTTGTTCATCACTGACGATCACACCTTGTTTCATAGTGATCACGCGCTCGTTCATCTCGTTTACAATCTCCTGGTTATGCGTAACGACAAGCACTGTCGTTCCTCTTTCATTCGCCTCTTTCAAAAGGCTCATGATCTCCCATGAGTCGTTGGATCTAAGTTTCCCGTAGCTCGTCTGCCAACAAAATAGCGGGTTCGTTTACGATTGCCCTTGCGATTGCAACTCGCTGCTGCTCTCCGCCTGATAATTCCTTCGGAAACGATTTATATTTTTGCGCAAGACCGACCAGCGAAAGCGCCGCAGGCACTTTTTTCTTGATCACTTTTGTCGGCGTTTCCGTCACGCGCAGGGCAAACGCAATATTTTCATAAATGTTTCTGTCTCTCAAAAGACGGAAGTCCTGAAACACAACGCCCAATCCTCTTCTGTATTTCGCGATATTGCGGTGTTTCATACGATTCAGGTTCTGCCCGTTTACTATGATCGTTCCCTCAGTCGGATTCAACTCCTTCATGATCAAACGAATCAGGGTAGACTTTCCCGAGCCGCTGTCTCCCGACGATGAAAACGAATTCTCCCCGTTCGATTTTCACAGAGACTCCGTTAAGAGCTGAATTGCCCTTAGAGTACTCTTTCGTCACGTTTCTTAATTCAATCATAAGTTCCTCCTAATTATTTATACTCCTGTAAGATCTAATACTCTAATGATTCCATATATTTCATATATTTTACAACCATAAGCGCGATCTTGAACGTGATCGCATCCTCAAACACACGCAGATCAAGCCCCGTGCTCTTCTGAAGTTTATCCAGTCTGTATACAAGAGTATTTCTGTGAATGTACAACTGCCGGGATGTTTCCGATACATTCAGACTGTTCTCAAAAAATTTATTGATCGTTGTCAATGTCTCCTCATCAAAATCATCCGGCGATTTCCCCTCGAAAATCTCTCTGATAAACATCTTGCACAACGGAATCGGGAGCTGATAGATCAGACGGCCGATACCAAGTGTCGTAAATGCAACAATATCCTTTTCCGCAAAGAAATTTTCCCTACGTCAAGCGCAAGCTTCGCCTCTTTATAGGACTTGGATACTTCCTTGATGTCGCTGATGATCGTACCATATGCAATACGGATCTGCTCGTCCTTTGTATCTTCCTTCAGCATGTCGAGCATTTCCTTCGCCATCTTCTCAAGCTCTTTCGCCCCGTCTTTTTCTGTGAGTTCTTTTACTACAATGATATTCTTCTCATCAACCGCAGTAATAAAATCTTTTGATTTTCCGCCAAGAAGATTTCTCACATTCTCAAGCGCGGCATTATCCTTTTCGTGTGATGTCTCAATAATAAAGATAACACGTTTTACCTCCGTGTCAATATGTAATTTTTTAGCACGGTTATAAATGTCTACCAACAGAAGGTTGTCCAGAAGAAGATTTTTAATAAAATTATCTTTGTCGAACCTTTCTTTATAAGCTACCAGCAGACTGTGGATCTGGAATGCCGCAACTTTGCCGAGCATATACGCCGTCTCGCTGTCACCTTCCGCCAGCAGTACGTACTCAAGCCTCTGCTCGTCAAAAATCTTAAAAAACTGACATCCCTGTATTACCTGACTGTCCGCAGGCGATTCTACAAACGAGATTACCGCGCTGTTTCGTTCCTGCGCATTGTCTAATGTAGATGCCAGTTCCTTTCCCTCTGTATCTAATACTGAGAAGTCAACTTTGGAAATTCCTTTCAATCCGTCGATCGTATTCTGAAGTATCTGATTTGAAATCATGCCTGTTCCTCCACTCCTTGGATTTATATCATGTACATTTTTCACAAACTTTAAAAGCGAAAATATTCCTCTTTCTTAGATTCGTATATTATATTAATGCAAAACAGCAAAAAAAGAAAGAGGAAATACATATTTTTTATGCATTTCCTCAGATATTTTACAAAAAATTCATATTTTAATGTCTATACATTGTTCACAAATTCCATATATGGACATTTTTCCCGCTTTTGTCTAGTCTGATTTTTTCTGTTGTTTCCCTACTAACAGATGAAATCGCTTTTTCAGCAGAAACCGGGAGAGCCTTTTGGAAAGCTTTCTCTCGCCATAACTTTTTTCAAGCAGAGTTCCACATCCGAACCACAGTTTTACATTTAAAAGAGCTTGATTTTCCGCGATAAACTTTTCTTGATAAGGAGAAGTCAGTACGGACAAGATACAGTCCGTCTCTGTTCCGTTGATCTCATTGACTACGTCTTCTTCCCGGTTTTCTCCCTCTTTGATCAGCGCGTGTCCCGTCAGAAAAATTCCTTTGTCATAATACTTCATGGCATTTTCCACAGTATTTAGCTTTTCTTCCGATTCGGCAAGCAAAAAAACTCTTTTTCTGTTCTTCTGAAGGTATTTCATAAACATTTTTATAAATGTCTGATTTTCCGCTTCTCTTAGTTTTATCCTGTCGGTTTCCCCTGCCGCTTCGAGAATTTCTGTCTCTCCGGGCAGAATAAGACCAAATCCGGATGTCGATCTTATCCACTCGTCTTCATCCCGCGCGCGCATCAATGCGCTCATAGATAAAACTTCGATAATATCAACCGACTCTCTTTCCAGAAACGCAATCGCTTTTAACATCGCTTCCTTCGCTGTTATGCAGTCCATTTCCGTACTCAAAACATTTATTCTTTCTTTCATACACATCACCTGTCGTCTCCCTCGGATGTATAATTCTATCAAATTTGTCTATCTTTGTAAAGAAATATTCTGCCCGCCGGATCGCTGCTTCTTCTTTCGTGTCACTAATCCTCCGATCCTGCCTGTCTCCTTTGATGTAAGTGATTTCCAGCCTTCCGTCATCACTTTATCGAGAAGCCCTATTTCCTCAGCCACCTCATATTTCAGCTTTTCATCCGGATCAAGATTTGCCGGATCGATCGTCTTTGATTTTTTCCCTGACATACAACTTCCCCTTTCTTCTTTCAAAGGAGTGTTGCCCGTTTTAGCAAATCGTATTCATCCGATCTGCTCCGTCAAAGATATCGCTGATCTTACATGTATAATTTTTCCACTCTTCCCTATAAAAATCCAACTGCGCGATTCCCTTTTCGGTCACTTTATAATACCGTCTGTTTCTGCCTTCAAACTGTCGATCATATACTTCCAGACACTCATCTTTCTGAAGCCTTCGCAAAACCGGATACAATGTCGATTCCGATACGTCGATCACTTTTCTTACATCCTGCGTGATCCTGTATCCATATGTTCCCGTTTCTTCCATAGATACGACTGCCAGTACGATCGCATCCAACAGGGCAGCTCCTGTATGAAATACCATCTGTTCCTCCTTTTTTGCCAAAGACATTGTATTATATGAGTAATATTATATTTTGTATAATATAGTTTGTCAATACAATATTATCCGGAAAAAACATTGATCGCCGCCCTGTAAATCGTCTGTTCAGCTCCGCTTATACCCGGTCAACCCAATATCGAATTGCAGATTCGAGAAACTTTGCACATCCATTCACTTCTTTATCATAATACATTTTAAACCTCTCGTCGCTGATATAGAGATTGCCGATTGCCGCATGCGCCTCTTTCGTATACTGTTTCCATGTCTTTCCAAGCCATTCTTTATGAAGTGCGACGATCCGCCTGCCGCATTCATCCTCCGGGTTTGCTCCGCCTCTTACCGCATCCTGTAATTGTATGCGGATTTCTTCACCCAGATTTTGAAATCTCTCGTATTCCTCCTCTGTCATATCTAAAACTTTCCTGTTTGCGGCATCCATCTCTTCATCGCCATATTTTTCGCGGATTTCCGCCCCGTGTTTTTCTTCATTTTCCCGAACTACTCTTTCTTTAAACGCCTGAAATTTTTCCTGATCACTCATATCATATTCTCCTTTCATTGAACGTATCGTCTGTTCCACTGTTTGGATCAGAGCTTCCATATGGTTTCTCTTTTCCTCAAGTTCCAAAAGGTGTTCCCGCAAAGCCGCCATAATGTCAAAGTCTTTCTGATAGATGATCTTCTTGATCTGCTTTAGTTCCATTCCCCGTTCCTTGTAAAACAGAATCTGCTGCAGGATCTCCAGTTCCCGCTCTCCATAGTACCGATATCCGGCTTCACTTGTCTTTGATGGTTTCAGCAATCCGATCTGATCATAATAACGAAGTGTGCGCGCACTCACTCCTGTTAGTTCCGATACTTCTTTAATGCCGCACTTCACCGTTTTCACCTCCTGTTAAAATACCCTAAGCCGATATTTTCTTTCTTTTCTATCAGCTTAGGGCAAGTATATTACTTGACGTTACGTCAAAGTCAAGAGCATCTGACATATTTTTTCGTAACAGTTCATCCATACAGATGTACAGGAAGCACAAAACATGCTTGCATATTTTTTGCAAGCGGACATCTGTATGTGCTTAGCGCCTTTTTATGAGTAAAACAGTGGCGTCAGCACAATAAGCACGCAGTGCGGTTTTACGAATGGCGCGGGCTGAACTGTTACATTGTTCTTTAATAATTCAAAAGCACATATCCGGCTATCACACAATGGATCACAAAAAATATCGGTACGCTGATGACAAATTTTGCTTTCTTTGTTTTATGCCTGAACATCATCATTCCTGCTAAAGCTCCAACCGAACCGCCTGCAAACGCCGCAAGCAGAAGAACTTTTTCGGGAATCCGCCATCTTCCCGATTTTGCTTTCCACTTATCTATACCGTACATCAGCCATACCCCAACATTTAATGCGAGCAAACAATACATCAAAATCTTCATACGATGATCTCCTCTTTTAAAGTAAACGAATAAATAATCTTCTCTTTTACAGTTTTTCCCGTAAGCTGAGACAGGGCATGTGCATAATATTCAAGCTGCGCATGATATTTTTCCGCAAGTTCTTTTCTGCTTTTCACCTGATCCGTCTTATAATCAAGCACGACAAGTCCGTCTTCTTCTTCAAAATAAACGTCGATAATCCCCTGCACTAATATCTTTTCCCCGGACAGATCTCCCTGATAGATCTCCGATGCATTCACGCTGATCACAAAAGGCTGCTCTTTATAAAGTTTTCTGTTCCTTGCCGCCTGTAACATCCGCACTCCGCTCTTAGTCCGAAGAAACCGCATCATATCTTCTGTCTCAATACATTCTGCCATTTCCCTCGATAAACGTCCATCTTCCGCAAGCCTTTCCACCTCTGCTTCCAGATCATCTGCTTCGTATTCTTTTGCAAAATCAAGCAGTTCTAAAAACTTGTGATATGCGCTTCCCCGTGAAGCGCCGGAAAGAGTTTCTTCCTCTTTTATAAAACGGGGAAGAAGAGGAACCGTCTGTGGTTCTTTATACATTTCCTCTCCCGCTTCTTCTTGCAGCGCCTTTCTTTTTTTCAGCTCCGATACGGTAAACTTCATTTTCATACCGCCTTCCGAATAATACGGATAAACGTAATCTGCCTGTTCATCCAGACATTTTCGTATTTCCGGATCATACACTTTTGTCACATCCCAGTGTTTCAATACGTCAAGCGCCAACTGTTCTGACTTCACCTGTAAAATATCTGCTCCTATGTCATTTCCTGTATACTGAAAAATGCAGACAGGCGCATCTTCTAACGCCGCCTCCTCCTCTTCAGCCAAAGAGCCGGTATGATCCAGTCGAAATATGATTTTGCACCTGCCGTGATAACTCCGTCTTTGCCGGAGCGCATAATGAAACGATCCGGCAAAACCCCTGTCATGATCAGTTTTTCCTTTGCTCTTGTCAACGCTACATACAGAATGCGCATCTCCTCTGCCCACATTTCATACATTGCCTCTTCCCGAATCAGCTTTTTCAAAAATGTAGCGCTTTTGTTCTCCGTTTCAGATCGATCTTATCAATCCCAATGCCCCATTCAGGATGAAGGATCATGCTGCTTTTCGTATCCTGTGTATTAAATTGTTTTCCCATACCTGCCGCAAAAACAACCGGAAATTCCAAACCTTTACTCTTATGAATACTCATGATCCTTACCGTATCCGCCTGTTCATCCATGATCCCGGCTTCTCCGTAATCAACGTCATATTTTTTCAGTTGTTCGATATACCGCACAAAATGAAACAATCCTTTGTAGCTTGTTCCTTCAAACGCCTTTGCTTTTTCCACCAGCATCTCTACGTTTGCGGCTCTTTGCACTCCGCCTTCCATCGCCGAAATGTATATACCGAAACCTGTTTCTTCTATAATCTCCGTCAACAGATCATGAATCGGAGTATACGACACTTTTTTTCTGAAATGATCCACCTGACTGAAAAATCTCATCAGACGATCTTTCAAGACCGGATCCTGTGCTTCTTCCGACGCGTACATCCGCGCGCTTTCATGAAACGGTACGTCGGGATATGCGACTCTGATCTTTGCCATATCTTCTGTCAGAAGATTTCCCAAAGGCGACGCCAGAACCGCCGCAAGCGGGAGATCCTGCCTTCCGTTATCGAGTATTTTAAGATAGTCAAGCAATACGCTCACTTCATAAGTTTCAAAATACCCTTCCCTGCTTACAGAATATGCGGGAATCCCTTCTTCTGCAAGGACTGCCGAAAAATCTTCTGCCCATCCTTTCACACTTCTTGTCAAAATCACAATATCTTTATACTGCACCGGACGATATTCCCCTGTTTTTTTATCCGACACAACCCGCCGCGCATCAAACTTTTAATTCTGCGCGCGATCATCCTCGCTTCTGACCGACGTACGTTTTCCGCTTCTTTATCGCGGTCTTTTAAGATCAAAAGCTCCGTCTTGAAAAGATCTGTGTTTCTTTCACATTCTGACGATATGTATCGTTTTGCCTCAATTTCTTCTGTTTTCGGAAACTTCGCCCCAAGATAAAGCGCCGCGCTGTCATCATATTCGATTCCGCCCATTTCTTTTTTCATAATACGTCGGAAGATATAATTGACACTGTCCAGAACTTCTCCTCTGCTTCTGAAGTTTTTATGCAGATCGATCCTCTGTCTGTCACTGTCTTCTAACTGTATGTGTTATATTTTTGCATAAACAGTTCAGTCTTGAAAGACGGAAGCTGTAAATGCTCTGCTTTACATCGCCTACCATAAAAATATTATTTTTTCCTTCTGCCTGTCCCGATACGCTTGTCAGGATCGTCTCCTGTACAAAATTACTGTCCTGATATTCGTCGATCATAATTTCTTCAAACTGTTTTGCATATTCTCCGGCTACGGCAGACGGAACAAGTTCTCCGTTTTTTTCTTCAGTCAGTATATCAAGCGCAAACCGTTCCATATCGTTAAAATCTATCATATTTCTGCCGCGCTTCTTTTCCGCAAACTTTTCTGCGAACAGCTTTACCAAAGATACGAGCGTTTTCACAGACTCTCCCGCCGAAACCATGTCCTCTTTCCATACGCTTTCCGGCGCGTAAAAATAAGTTTCCTTCACCCCGGCAATCGCCTTTTTTGCCTGTTCTCTCAACGCCTTTACGGACTCTCTTTTTTCAGCCGATACACTGTCATCTTTTTTTCTCGAAAGCGTTTTCCATACAAACCGATCAGCCGCGTCATACATTTCTGCAAAATCACTGCATTTTCTTATCTTCTCTATTCCACGAAGATCCTCTTCCAGCATATCCGCATACATATACGGTCCATCCGGCTCCTCACATATTTTCAATCCTCTGCGGATCAGTTTTTCCGGTTCTTCGATCCGAATAAGAACGTGTTCTTTTGCCCGCCGTATCATCGCTTCCGCCGCCTCTTCTTCTGTATATACCGCAGCACAACGGTCAAGCCACTGTTCCGGTCTTGGATAACTGCCGGAATATTCGTATAATTTTAAAATGATCCCTTCGATCTTCCGGTCATTTTTCCCTGTTCCAAACCGCTCTGTAAAGGAAAGGAACTCTTCCTCTCCTTTGGAATAACACTCTTCAAGCAATTCATCGAGAACGTCTTGTTTTAAAAGTTTTAATTCTCCGTCTTCTCCGATCCGAAATCCCGGATCAAGATCGATCACATGAAAATGTTCCCTTATCACAGACAGACAAAAACTGTGTATCGTCGTGATCGGCGCACTGTGAACTAACGTAGCCTGCCTCTCCAGATGTACGTTTCCCGGATTTTCTTCCAGCTTTTTCTCGATCGCTTCTCTGATCCTGTCCTTCATCTCTGCTGCCGCCGCTTCTGTAAATGTCACAATCAAAAGTCTGTCCACATCGACAGGACTTTGCTCATCTGTGATCTTTTGAATAATACGTTCTACGAGAACGGCTGTCTTTCCCGATCCTGCCGCCGCAGATACAAGAATATTACGATTTCGCAGATCTATGACCTTTTGCTGCTGTTCTGTCCATTTCACGCCCATTCTTATCCTTCCCTGCCTTTCCCGCTTTGCTCGTTTTCCGAAGCGTCCCGGCTGACATTTTCTTCCAAAGCCTCCCGCATCTTTTTCACCGCATCGTCTGAAGAATATCTCTCCAGCCTGCGGTAACTACATCCTTCAAGACGCGGATCGAACCCACATATATCTCTGTACGGACAGTAATCACATCCTGTAGTTTCTCCCATCTCATACGGAGAGGCGGAAACTTCTCCGTCATACATTCGGTCTTTGACCGACTCTTCTTTTCGTTTCGCAAAAGAAAGTACTAGCCGAAACAGTTCTTCCGGAAGCGCGTGAGACGTTTTACTCAATGAACCGTCTTTATTTCTTCCTATTGGAAAAAGGAGCGAATTCCCCGAAAGTTCTTTCTCCAAATGCGAAATCACCATATCATCCCCGTTAACTAGCCCATCCTGCTTTAATTCTTTTAAAATACTTCTCTCCACGGCATCCTGAGTTTTTTCTTCCGAAACGATCGGATCTTGTATCCGATAATAAAATATTCCTGCCGGGACGATCGTTTTATGAGGATGTTTTCTTTGCTCTACATCCAAAGCCGCGTTCAGATATACCGGAAGCTGCATTTGCAGACCATGATACAACGCCGTAATATCAAAACTTTTCATTCCCGTTTTATAATCTGTCACTTTGACATAAACACAGTCATTGTCAAAACATGTATCGATTCGGTCAATCTTCCCGCTTCCGAACTGCATCTCGTACCCGCTTGGAAGAAAGTCTCCTTTTTCTATCTGCTTTGTCAGCGCCCACACAGAAGTTCGGATAAGACGTTTGATCCGAGTGATCATATATTCATTTCGCGCCGAACTGAAAAGAACTGTATTCCCATAATCTATTACGCTTTCTTCCACACTCTCATCGATCATCTCGTCACGAAGAGCTTCCGGTATTTCCTGCCATTTCATTTTCTGCGCATCCGCCTTTTTGGAAAACGTCTCCAAAGACTTGTGCGCGATATTTCCGAGATCAAGCGCCTCAAACCCATATTCTTCCCGGTCTGAAAGCCGCAGTCCGTAACTTAAAAAATGAGCATATGCACAAGACGCAAATTTTTCCAGTCTTGTCACACTGACGCGATTTCGATCACTATAAAGTTCTTTTGTCAGTTCCGGTGCAAGCCTCGTATCTGTTTTATGCAGAAAACCTGCATTCAAAATACTTTCGATCTCTTTTTTATTTCTTCCGTCTTTTTGAAACCATGTATACAACTCTTTCCACTCATTATCCAGCCCGAGACGGCGGCTGCAAATTCCTTTTGCCACTTTCTCGATCCCCCCTCTTCGGGTGATCTCTCTGTCGCTAAGCTTTCTGTTTTCTTCATCGACAACGGACAGATTCGGAAACAGCCTGCGAAGCTCCTGTATCAAATACGCCGGACGCAGAGATTTTCCCTCCCCCGACACCTTTGACCATGACAGGCTTAGAAGTTCCGTCGGTTTTGTCAGCGCCGTATATAAATAAAATTTCTGTATATAGATTTTTTCCTTCGGTCCGGGCGACAACGAGATATCTTTCTCTTTGAATTTTTCTCTGTCCCGCTCAGACAAAATGCCGCCCGTTCCCGCATTGCCCGGCAAAAGCACATCGTTCGCTCCGACAAAAAACAAGGCGCGGATATCTTTCATTCTTGTACGCTCTACGTCTCCGATCACAACCTGGTCAATGCTCGGAGGAATCACTCCCACTTTCGCCTCTTCAAATCCGGCGTCAAGAAGCTCGCAGTATTCTTTCAGCGTAATCGGCTCGTCGCCTAACAGTTCCGAAAACTTGTCAAACAACTCCATGACGATCCGGTAGATCTGCTCATATTCTTTTGCAAGTGTAAGTTCTCCCTGTTCTGCGAAAAATTTCTGCTGTTGTTCCAATTTCTCCTGAAGATGCTCTCCTGCGATAAATTCATATACCGCAAGCGTAATGTCAAGCACCGTCTTTTTTCTGTCTTGAAACGAACATAAGCGGATCGATCTTTTCGACAAATTTCACGCGCAGATGATTTAACTTTTCCACTTCTTCCTCATCCGCCTCTTTCGTTTTCCTCGCCCATGCCTGCTGCCATTTTTATATCCCTTTATCCCCAGCGCAAGACAGTAGTTTTCCAATCGGTCGATCTCATCTTCCGTAAATTCACAATATCCGGATCTTAAATAACGAAATACGCTTTCATAAGTAAAATTTTCCTGTATCATCCCCAGAAGGCTGCGGACATACTCTACAAAAGAATTCAGAAGAATACTTTTCTTATGATCCATAAACACAGGTATGTCAAAAGAAGCACATGCTTTTTCCAACACATCCGCATACACATTCATATCTGACGCGATCACGGCAATGTCTCTGTATCGGTATCCTTTTGTCCTCACTAACCGCCTGATACTTTCTGCTACATACTTTGCCTCTTTTCCCGGAGAGCGCACTTCATGCAGCGATACAGACTCACAGCTTCCGTTATATTTTGCGCCTGAATACCGGAATAGTTCCGTTTCCAAAAACGCCATTTCCGAACAATCCCGAAAACGATACACCGGCCTTTCAAACAAACATATCGGTTCTTCAATCTCTGTTTTTTTCTCACCCGCAATCTTCATAAGAGATGTGACCATCTGTTTGCCGAGCGCAAAAATCTGATACGGATGTTCATATACATACGGATTTTCTCTTCCGTCCATCGTCACTGTGATCATCACTTTTTCGCACACTGAAAAAAGCTCACCGATCAAACGGTTTTGTACAGGCGTAAAACCTGTAAACCCGTCCATCGCCACCACGCTTCCTTTTAAAATATCGGAATACGGAACAGCGTCGCTGAGCACATCGAGCATTTCTTCTTTTGTAATGTATTTTTCACTTAAATACTCTTCAAATTTTTCATATATAGTTCGGATATCATCCAGTTTATAATGCAGATAACTTTCAGGCGGCACTTCTTTCATAAAATCATCCAAACGTTCAAAGTCTACGCCATACTGCGCAAATTCCGAAAGAACAGACTTCACTTCGCTTATATAACCTTGTTTTTTCAGGTTTCCCTTAAAGACCTTCAGATCTTTTTCACACTCGCCCGCAATTGCGCAAAACAAGATTTTTTCCTTCATCATCAAGCACAACACGGGCATCCTGACCCACCTCTTCAAAAACGCGGTACGCCAGACGCCCGAAACTTAACACATCAATATTCATGATCCCGCCTTTTGGATGCGCAAGACAGAGATCTTTTTGTGTCTGCATCGTAAACTGCTCGGGAACGATGACAAGATAATTCTTGTCAGGATTTTCAATCGCTTCCCGAACAACCGTATCATATAAACAGTAAGATTTTCCGCTTCCGGAATTTCCCATAATAAATTGTAATGACATAAACCGCCTCCTGCCACAGGTCTTCCAACATATTTTTCTTGATTATACTACCCGTGCACATTCCTGACAAGAAGCCGGTTTATCTGTCCTTTACTATGTTTTGTTATTTTACCAGATCTGCAAGCGCTCCCTTCGGAACAGCGCCGACCTGTTTTCCTGTCATCTCTCCGTTTTTAAACGCGATAAATGTCGGGATGCTCATAACACCGTAGCGCTGCGCTACTTCCATCTCTTCGTCAATATTGATCTTACATACTTTTACATCGTCCAATTCTCCGGAAATCTCTTCTACTACCGGTCCCATCATCTTACACGGTCCGCACCAGTCAGCGTAGAAATCTACCAATACCGGGCGATCTGCCTGAAGAACTTCCTGATCAAAATTTGCCGTTGTTAATTTTACTACTGCCATTTTTCTTTCTCCTTTCCCGACCTTATTCGGTCTGTTTTTATTGATTCGATTTTTGTTTTCTTTCATTGAGTATGGCTTTATATTATACCGGATGAATTTTCTTTTCAGTGACAAAATCACAATTAACATCTATGTGCCGTTTTGCCGTTTCAAGATTAGATTTTTCTCAGTCCTGCCTCGTTAAGTATTTCCACTTTCCCGCGGGTCAGTTTCACAAGTCCGTCAGCCTGAAACTGCTTCAGTATCCTTGTCACTACTTCCCTCGCTGTCCCCGCATCCCGCGCCAATGCCTCGTGCGTAATCGCCAGACTGTCTGAGCGCTCCATCACTTTATGGTCGAGCAGAGCCGATGCGATACGAGATGCTACATTTGAAAAAACGAACTGATTAAACAGCCACATGATGTCAGAAAACTTTTCCGATATCATCTCCATCGTATAGTCTTTCACAATTCCGCTCTCATCATACAGTTTGCGATACACACACTTTGGAATCGTATAAGTTCACAGTCTGTTTCCATCTCCATATCAAGCTCCACATCCATACCGTTAAGCATACACGCCGCGCTCAGAATACTGACATCTCCTTCCAGCAAACGGAATAATGTAATATCTCCGCCGCCCGGTGATGTAATAAATACCCGCACTCTTCCTTTTCCGATGATCTGGACTCCGGCGCATTCTCCGCCGCCGAAATGGAGCTGCGTTTTCTTTTGGCATTCTGTTTTTACCATATTGTTCCTGATTTCTTCTTTCTGTTTATCTGTCAGACTTTCCCAAAAAGGAAGCGCCTGTTCTAAAATTTCATTCATTTCCACTTTTCACCTTCCGTCTTGCTGCCTCTTATTATAAAAGAATCTTCCTGAAATATAAAGTGTAAAATCTCTCCGCCCGCTCCGCCTGAATTTCTTCTTCGCCGTTTTCCCCTGCAATTTTATCCAAAACGCAGAATATGTCAAAAAAAACCGTCATAATATTAATAAATATTAATATTACTGTAGAAATATTGACGAATATTGCATAAATACAAATTTTTCTTCTTCCTTTTATCACGCCAAAGTGGTATAATGTTATAGACTTTACTACAAAGTCTTTAATTTTACAGAAAGGAAAAGGAATGAACATCATGGAAAAGAAAAATGAGTTCAAACCGTATATTCCGGCAGATAAAATCGTTCCGGAGTTTACGGTAACTTCAATCGTGATTGGTATTATCCTTGCAGTCGTTTTCGGAGCCGCAAACGCATACCTCGGACTGATCGTCGGTATGACAGTATCAGCTTCCATTCCGGCAGCAGTTATCTCTATGGGTATCATCCGTGTGATTCTTCGTAAGGATTCCATTCTCGAAAACAATCTTGTGCAGACAATCGGTTCCGCCGGAGAGTCTGTAGCGGCAGGTGCTATCTTCACTCTGCCTGCATTATTTATCTGGGCTGAGGAGGGAAAAATCGCTTTCCCAAGTATGATGACGATCTTTCTCGTTGCACTTTTCGGAGGTGTCCTCGGAATTTGCTTCATGGTGCCGCTTCGTCAGGCATTGATCGTTGAAGAACACGGCACACTTCCGTTCCCGGAAGGAACAGCCTGCGCAGAAGTTCTTCTTGCAGGAGAAGAGGGAGGCGCAAAAGCAGGTACTGTATTCGCAGGACTCGGTATCGCAGCAGCTTACAAATTCATCGCAGACGGATTCAAATTATTCCCAAGCGAAATCGGTTATGCTTTCAAAAGCTATGCAGGATCTCAGATCGGTATTCAGGTTCTTCCTGCTCTTGCAGGTGTCGGCTTCATCTGTGGACCGAAGATTTCAAGCTACATGCTTGCAGGAGGTACTCTGAGCTGGTTCGTACTTATGCCGGCAATCGCTTTGTTCGGCGCTGACGCTACGATCTTCCCAGGCACAGCTCCGATCTCTGAATTGCTTGCAGCCAACGAACCGTCTGCTCTTTGGAGCAACTACATCAAATACATCGGAGCCGGAGCTGTTGCTACCGGCGGTATGATCAGCCTGATCAAGAGCTTCCCGCTGATCGTCCGTACATTTAAACAGGCTATGTCCAGTATGTCCAAAAAACGTTCCAACACAACGCTCGTTCGTACACAGCAGGATCTTCCTATGCCGATCCTTCTTGTAGTTCTTCTTGTGATCGTTGTTGCAATCTGGCTCATCCCGGCATTCCCTGTAAGTCCGCTCGGATCACTTATCATCGTAATCTTCGGTTTCTTCTTTGCAACCGTTTCTTCTCGTATGGTAGGTCTGATCGGTTCTTCTAACAACCCTGTTTCCGGTATGGCGATCGCAACATTGATCATCGCTACACTGGCTTTAAAAGCAACAGGTACAACAGGTACAAAAGGTATGGTCGGAGCAATCGCTATCGGCGGTATCATCTGTGTAATCGCAGCAATCGCCGGAGATACGTCTCAGGACCTTAAAACCGGATTTATCGTAGGAGCTACACCGAAGAAACAGCAGATCGGTGAATTGATCGGTGTCATTGTTTCAGCGGCAGCTATCGGCGGAGTTCTCTACCTTCTGAACGAAGCTTGGTCTTACGGTTCAAAAGAACTTCCGGCAGCTCAGGCTACAATGATGAAAATGCTCGTTGAAGGTATCATGAACGCAGAACTTCCGTGGGGACTCATCCTTATCGGTGTGTTTATCGCAATCGTAGTCGAGATCATAAAAGTTCCGGTAATGCCGTTCGCAGTCGGTATGTATCTCCCGTTCAGCTTAAGCGCAGGTATCATGGCCGGTGGAGCTGTTCGTTTCCTTGTTGAAAAGATCAAAGGTACGGACGAAGAAAAGAAAGCCCGCACAGACAAAGGCGTGCTCTTCACATCAGGACTTATCGCAGGAGAAGGTATCACCGGTATCCTGCTTGCAGGATTTGCAGTTGCGAAACTTGACGTAGCTTTAAAATTCTCACTTCCGCAAGTTGGAAGTCTGATTATCTTCATCGCTCTTCTCGGCGGATTGTTCGCACTCTGCATGAAAGCGAAACCTGCTAAAAAATAAAACCGTACATTCAGTTCAACGTATAAACAAAGTACATACATGATCTGATTGTTCACCGGAGGCAGTCTGCTGCTTGCAGGCTGCCTCTTTTATGATATTATTCTGTAATGATATTGTAGAGAGGATCTTCATTAAGATGAGTAAAAAAAAGTAAAAAAAACGAAAAAAACTATCTTGATTTTATTCCTGTAAAAAATCCGGATATAGAATATGAAACAGATGAAAACGGAATCGTCACCGTCTTTATCGAATGGAAAGGCTTCTATCACAGAATTGCCCAGAAAATATTCCGCCGCCCGAGAGTCAGCGATATTAAAATGGATAAGTACGGAAGTTTCGTATGGCATGCGATAGACGATGAAAAAGACGTACATCAGCTTTCCAAAGAAATGGAATCTGAATTTCCGAAAATGGAAAAATCATTATCCCGTTTAATTAAATTTCTTGAGATCATGAAAGACAACAACCTGATCTACTGGAAAGGAGAGGAGAAAAAATAATGTTAAAATACATTCCCTACGTCCTTATGTTTGCCGTTGCCACAATGATCATTTACGGATGGGGTCTTTGGCGCACAATGCACCAGAAACAGGATCTCTCCAACATGCTCTGTTCAAAAGGAATCTCCAAAGTCAAAAAAGCGCTCAAAAAAAATAAGTCGCTGACAAAAAAAGAACTGGAACCCTTTGTAAAAGATCTGACCGCAAAACAGCCGTTCAACAGCGAGCGAATCGGAGTGACCGATCCAAATGCTTTCCTTGATTCGATTCTCCCGTATATGCTGAAACAAAAAATGATAAAAGAAATAAGAGAAGACAAAAAAGTTGTCTATCAGTTAAACAAATAACTGATAGACAACTTTTTCTTATCGCATGCTCCACACAGCGATCATTTTCCATTCATCGGATCAAGAATGATAATACAGTTCGATCGGATCGATCGGATCAAACGGATGCTCTTCTTCCATTTTTTTATTTCTGCCATGTCTTTTCACTAATTCTCCGCTCTTATTATAAACCCAGAAGGAATATACCAAAAGCTTGTTGATCTTTCCGATCTTTTCCTTCGTAGTCTTATTATAAAGCACTCCTCCCGCTTTAAACGGAGTTTTCTTATGGATCAGCGAAATCAGTTCCGTCTCACATGTAACAGGTTCCGGAAGGATCGTATATCCCCGTCCGACACAGTCCGGCTTATGTGAATCACTTCCGCCAGTCATAACTTTTCCATATTTTTTCGCCAGTTTTTCCGCACCTGAATTCGACGAAACGGGCTCACAGCTATTAAATGCCTCTACAAAATCAAAACGCTTTACAATCTCCGGAGATAAGTAATACCGCCGCGCATTCGTAAAACTCATATACTTCTCACCGCATGGATGAGCAGGACCTAGGACTCCGCCGTTTCGATGCACAAGGTCGATTAAAAGCGCCAGCGGCATCCCCCGCATCTCAAGCAGACGCATCTTCACCCCTTCCGGCATAATAACAAGGATATGCCGGCATCCCTTGTGTCATACTCAATCCCTTTCAATACAACAAAATCCGTATGCTTCTTTCCTTTTATATTTTCTTTCCAATATCGGTATCCGTTGTATGTGTCATGATCGGTAATGACCATCCCTTGAAAACCATGCTTTTTTAAAATCGTAATATACTCTTCCACTCCAACCTTGCTGTCGATCGAGCCTTCTTTCACGTGGCAATGCATATCTATTTTCATACACAAGCCCCCTTTTCCGGTGTAATCACCTGATATTTTTTATCCCTATCATTCATGAAATTATTATACATCATCCGAACAGTTGATTACAACTGTTATACACCGACATTTCACATTTCAGAAGACAACGGTAGTTGATAAAATCCAAAACACCCGGTCACTCACTCCTGTATCGCTGCAACCCCTCCGAAAAGACATGCCGTACATACAGACATATAAACGACTGCCGGAATCTCTGTTCTCCCAAATGCAAACAACACCGCCAGAAATATTGTCAAAAATAAACAGATCACTATAAAAATTTCTCTTGCTGTCTTTCTTTTTCTCTTCATAATAAAAACACACCTTTCCAAAATATCATCTTTTCCAAAAAGTTTCCAAAAAGTTTTCTAAAAAAATCTTATCAGAAAAGGTGTGCCATAAACCCGACTCATTACGCAATATACAGCAATACATAGCAATATACATACCTCTGCCAAGTTTTATGCTTTCGCTATTTTACCGAATATATTTCCGCACAACTGAAAGTGGATGCCAATCAACTCATCTTGATCAACATCCACTTTCAATGTGATATTACTATCATTCTTTTTTTACCTCTCTTTTCTATCTTCTTTTTGATAGATCAACTTACGTTCCCGGTGGTCCGTACCTCCTATTCTTAGATTTCCATCGAACTTCAGTTTCCGATGATTTTCAAATACAGATTTTACTTCTCTCATAACTTTCTCGTCATTATGATCTTTCTCTGTATCTTTCCATCCGATCCCTGATCACGATATCCGATGGATGAATAAAACATTTACTAAAATTCTTTCAAAACAAAATATTTTTTATTTAGTTTTGATTGATTATTTAGTTTGTTTTATTTGTTGATTTAATAATATCACTCTATTATGTGTTTGTCAATATTATTTCTAATATTTTTTCATTTTATTTTAAATTATCTGTTATTTTATATCCTCATTGTGAATAATCTGAAATACAGACAGCAAACGAGCAGCAAAAAGAAAAGCTCAATGAATTTTCTCCATGAAAAAATCTGTCAGTAACATAATCAAAAAAGTCACAGTTGACTTCTCCCCTTCTCCCCATTAAAATAAAACATAAATGTCAATACATCAAAAGAGGAGTGGTTATATATGGAACATTTAAAAATACCGGAGGGATATTCTTCTCCGCTTACAATCCGTGAAACAGAAGTCGCTATCAAAGAAGTTAAGGATCATTTCGAGCGCGCGCTTGCAAAATCTCTTCATTTGACGCGTGTATCTGCCCCGTTGTTTGTTCTTCCGCAGTCCGGTATGAACGACAATCTAAACGGAATTGAACGTCCGGTATCATTCGGAATCAAAGAGCAGGACGATGCCTGCGCGGAAATCGTTCATTCCCTCGCAAAATGGAAGCGATATGCCTTAAAAAAATACGGTTTTCATTCCGGCGAAGGTCTTTACACTGACATGACTGCAATCCGTCGTGACGAAGATACCGATAACATCCACTCCCTTTATGTCGATCAGTGGGATTGGGAAAAGATTATTCCAAAGAAGAACGGAATATGGAAACACTGGAATACACAGTCAGAAAGGTATACAGTGCATTAAAAGATACCGAGGACTACATATCAAGAAGGTACAACTATATCGAACCTCTTCTTCCTGATGATATTTTCTTCATCACTTCACAGGAACTGGAAGACATGTTCCCTGACTGCACTCCAAAAGAACGAGAACTGCGTATTGCAAAAGCAAAAGGCGCCGTATTCATCTCACAGATCGGAAAAGTGCTCGCTTCAGGCGAAAAGCACGACGGACGTGCGCCGGACTATGACGACTGGGAGTTAAACGGCGATATCATCGTTTATTATCCGGTTCTTGACATCGCTCTCGAGCTTTCTTCTATGGGCATCCGTGTCGATGAAGAATCATTAAAATCTCAATTAAAAACCGCAGGATGCGAAGACCGCGCTAAACTGCCTTTCCAGAAATCTCTTCTTGACGGAGAACTCCCTTATACTGTAGGCGGCGGGATCGGCCAGTCACGTATCTGTATGTATTATTTAAGAAAAGCTCACATCGGAGAAGTCCATTCTTCTATGTGGCCGGAATCAATCGTCGAAACCGCTTCCGAAAACGGAATCCATTTATTATAAAATGCACAAAACTGCCGCACTGAACTTAACTAAAAATCAGTTCAATGCGGCAGTTCTCTTTTATTCAGACATCATGGTTTCTTCATAGAAGAAATCCGTTTTCTTCTAAAGTCCATGTGTCGTCTTTACTTTCACGTGTAAACATCCAACTATAACCTTCATATGAAGTTCCCGGAGTGAACACGCCCGGTTCGGCATCCTCCTCAACATAAAAATCCATATCTATGATCAGTGTCTCTAATCCCTTGTCTTCATATTTTTGAAGGAGCGGAGCATATCCCGCATCATTTTCATGAAGAGAAGTTACATGGCAGTCCGGCATTTCCTTTATGAGGTTTTCTTCGATTATTTTAACTGCGCGGTCGATAGCCGGATCATTTTCAGGCAGATCTATAACAGCATCCGCCAATATTTTTTCCGAAGCCTTTTCTTCTTTTATAAAAGAAAAATAAGCCGATAAAACTAAATACGAGCAATATAGAAATCAAAGGAATCAATCGTTTTTTATTCATATCTCAAAATCTCCTTAGACAAAATCTTTTCAGACTCTTTTATCTGTTGCCGTCACCATATTCCCAAACCATACCGAGCTCATCCATATACCGGTTACTGAATGACCGTTTTTCTTACTACGCCGACTGCCTGCATGTGCTGTGCTTTATGGCGATCTTCCACAACTGTTTTCGGATATCGGATGCAGCCGTTATTTTCATATGGATCATTAAAATAATAACTATCTTCGTCATAACCGACAAGCAACATACAATGTTCGTTGGAGATCCACGTAAACGTCTCTCCTGTATCTAAGAGTTTCCACTGCGGACCTACGATCGGATCACGCATATTGATACACGCCCAATAAATAACCGGCATCCCCTGATCGATATATTTTTCAACCAGTTCATCAGTTGTCATCCCGGTCTCGTCCGTCACGGTATATTCAGCGCCTATTATTTTCTCAAGGGCTTCCCGGATCACCGGAGCATAGCATCCAAACGACTCGTCATCGTACGGACTTCCACAAAAATACCGATGCGGATCAGGACCGTAAACCTGCCCGTCTCTTTCTTCAAAAGACTTCTTTTCCAAATATTTTTCTATGAATTCGTCAACCGTTATATCAATGCCCAGAAACCGAAGAAGCATTACCGTCGATACACTTTCGCATCCCGTCGGGTACAGCTTGCTCTGATCGATATACGGAACATCAATACATACTTTTTTCTGCTCACCCGGCATGTTTCTTTACCTGCTTTCTCTCCAAGAACATCCGCATTCCCATAAGAACACCGATCAGAAGGATCAGACTGATTCCAAGTACGATCCACCACACCCGTATGATTCCCGCAAGAATATAGCCGACAAAACTTACCGTGGCGACAACTGCCGCATACTGCATCTGAGTAGACACATGGTTGATATGATTGCTCTGCGCTCCGGCAGACGACATAACAGTTGTGTCGGAAATCGGCGAAATGTGATCTCCGCAAACCGCTCCGGCAAGAACAGCCGATACAGAAATCGTCATCATCGTCAGGTTATCCGCTCCTGCAAAAAGAGCTGTCGCTATCGGAACGAGAATTGCAAATGTTCCCCACGACGTTCCTGTAGAAAATGACAGAAAGATCGCTACTACAAACAAAATCGCCGGAATGAAGATACTTGCCGAAGCGTTATCTCCTACAATTCCCCCGACAAATTCAGCCAGTCCGAGAGCATCTCCCATCCCTTTCAAAGACCATGCAAAAATAAGGATCGTAACAGCCGGAACCATTAATTTAAAGCCTTCTGCGAGACTGTCCATAAATCCTTTAAACGTTACGACTTTCTCGGAAGATACAAATCAACATAAAAAATAACTGTAACGAGTGTCGCAAAGATCAAGCTTGTCTCTGCATCGCATCCCGAAAAAGCTGTAATAAGATTTGTCGCTCCGCCCTGGAATCCTGTATAGATCATTGCTCCAACCGCAGATACGATCAAAACCGCTACCGGAAGTACAAGTCGATCACCTTACCGTTCGGATTGATCTCATCTTCCGCAACCTGATCGAATTCTTCTCCTCCTGTCGTAAACAGATCTCCTTTCGCCGCGTTTCTCTCATGCTTTTTCATCAGTCCGAAGTCAAACGCCGTCACCGTAATGAAAATAACCATCGTCAGTGTTAAAAGCGCATACAAGTTATACGGGATCGTATTCATAAAAAGCTGAAATCCGCTGATCCCCGCATCTTCCGGCACGTAAGAATTTACCGCAGCCGCCCAACTGGAGATCGCGCGATAATACAGACAGGAGCCGCTGTCGAATCGATGATATACGCAAGTTTCGCTCTTGACACTTTATACCTGTCTGTTACCGGTCTCATTACCGATCCGACAGTCAGACAGTTAAAATAATCGTCTACAAAAATAAGCATACCAAGACCTGTCGTCGCCAAAAGGGCGCTCTTTTTCGACTTGATCTTCGTTCCCGCCCATCTTCCATAGGCTGCGGAACCTCCTGACTTTGCCATAAGAACAATGATCATTCCAAGCAAAACGTCAAAAATCAAAATATTCAGATTCATACTGTTTTTCATAATGTCAAAAAAATTGACAAATGACTCCCACGGATTAAATCCGCTGTAAAGCATTGCACCTACCGCCACGCCGATAAAAGAGAACTGTACACCTCTTTTGTTATAAATGCGAGCACGATTGCAAGCAGCGGCGGGACAAGCGCCCACCATGTTCCGATAAACATTGATCCGTCCATACTTCACTCTCCATCTCTCTTAATCCTTTTTCTTTTCGTATCCCCGTCCTTTTCATGACGGTTTCTCTACGATTATACCATACTTTCTTTTATATCAAAAGCATTTATCGAAGAGAATAATGCTGATATAATAGCTAATAACATCACCATTATCAAAACTCGTCTCACATATACAAAAACTTCTATCAAAATGTGATGACAAAGGAGGTACTATCATGTCAAAATATATCATGGCTATGGATGCCGGAACGACAAGCAACCGATGCATCCTTTTCAATAAAAAGGGGCAAGTGTGCAGCGTCGCCCAAAGAGAATTCACCCAATATTTTCCTCATCCGGATGGGTAGAGCACGATGCCGACGAAATATGGGCCTGTCAGCTCGGAGTTGCCGTAGAAGCAATGAACAAGATCGGTGCATCGGCAGAAGATATCGCGGCGATCGGTATTACAAACCAAAGAGAAACCGCTATCGTATGGGACCGAAAAACAGGAGAACCGGTCTATAACGCCATCGTCTGGCAATGCCGCCGCACTTCCGAATACTGCGATTCTTTGAAAGAAAAAGGTCTTACGGAAAAATTTCGTCAAAAAACGGGTCTTGTAATCGACGCTTATTTTTCCGCCACAAAGATCAAATGGATACTGGACAATGTCCCCGGAGCCAGAGAACGTGCAGAACGTCAGGAACTTCTTTTCGGCACAGTGGAGACATGGCTCATCTGGAAAATGACAAAAGGACGGGCACATGTAACGGATTACTCCAATGCTTCCCGTACGATGCTGTTTAACATCAACACCCTTTCCTGGGACGACGAGATCCTGTCCGAACTTGACATTCCGAAAAGTATGCTTCCTCAGCCAAAACCGTCAAGCTGTATCTACGGAAAGACCGATCCCGCATTTTTCGGCGGAGAGATTCCTATCGCGGGAGCTGCCGGCGATCAGCAGGCCGCCCTTTTCGGTCAGACTTGTTTTCAGGCCGGAGAAGCCAAAAACACTTACGGAACGGGCTGCTTTTTATTAATGAATACAGGCGAAAAACCTGTATTTTCCGAAAACGGACTTGTGACAACGATTGCCTGGGGATTGGACGGAAAGGTGACTTATGCGCTTGAAGGCTCTATTTTCGTAGCAGGAGCCGCCATACAATGGCTCAGAGATGAAATGCGCCTTATAGATTCAGCCGAAGATTCGGAATATATGGCGTCAAAGTAGAAGATACGAACGGATGTTACGTCGTTCCTGCTTTCACAGGTCTTGGCGCTCCTCACTGGGATCAGTATGCACGGGGAACGATCGTAGGTATCACCCGCGGAGTAAACAAATATCACATCATCCGCGCCACTCTTGAATCGATCGCTTATCAGGTAAACGACGTGCTGGAGGCGATGAAAGCCGATTCCGGCATTGCGCTTTCTTCACTCAATGTAGACGGAGGTGCAAGCGCGAATAATTTTCTCATGCAGGTACAGGCAGATATTATAAACGCCCCTGTCAATCGTCCTTCTTTTGTAGAGACGACCGCCATGGGCGCTGCTTATCTTGCCGGACTTGCTTCCGGTTATTGGAAAAGCAAAGAAGAAATCGCAAATAACCGCTCAACCGATAAAATCTTCCTTCCTTCTGTCTGTGAAGAACTTCGGCTTAGCCGCATCAAAGGATGGAATAAAGCTGTAAAATATTCCTACGGATGGGCGAAAAACAACGATTCCGAAAAATCATTTTAAAAAACCGATGCCGAAAATCAATCAGGAAATTTTCAATGATGACAGCTTCCGCTTCTTCCTCGCTCATACCGAACGTGCGAAGCTTCACAAGCTGTTCATCATTGATTCTGCCGATTGCCGCTTCATGAACGATCTGCGCATCTACATGTTTTGCATTGATCTCCGGAATAGAGCTTATCTCTGCCTGATCCATAATAATCGAATCACACTGCACATGTGCATGACACCGGTTATTGCCGATCGCTCTCGGATGAAAGACTTGTTTTGAATTTCCTTTCCCGACCGATCTGGAAACAATTCTTGCCGAGCTGTTTGTTCCGTTTAACTCAATGTCCATATTGGAAACTGCCGACTGTTCTTCATCTGTCATCAGCTTTTCTGTCACAAACAGTTTCGCGTTGTCCGCCAGCTCAATATAATTTTCTCTCTCCGTACAGTCTACGCCGCTGATCTGCGTTGTCTCAAGCGTAAATACTGAATTCTCTCCGACATAGATCTTTGTCACCGGATTGAGCGTTTTCTTACCCGAGCCGTTTCCCTGAGCATAATGATTTTCTATATATTTCACATTCGCATTTTTACCTACATGAAATGCATGGATTCCGTCATGACGGGTTTCCGAACACCCTTCCCCGTGGATTCCGCATCCTGCGATAATCGTTACATCTGCTCCGTCTTCTATATAGAAATCATTGTATACAATATCCACACCTTCTTCAGTCATTACTACAGGAATGTGAACCTGCTCTTCTTTTGCTTCACCGCTTATATAAATATCGATTCCCTGTCTGTCCTCTTTCGGAACAATCTTAATATGACGGCTGTCCCCATGACAAACCGCCAAACCGTTCAGTCTGAGGTATATGCCCCTTCCTTTTTAAATCCATAAGAATCGATCACATCAAGCACTTGCTGTGTCACAACAGCGTCTTTGTCATTTCCTTCAAAATCAGCGCTCATAAAGTTCGCCTCCTTTTTGTATTCTGCATCCGCATGATTCCGGTTTCTTCCCGAACAAGATCGGAACGATCTCATCCGCCGTGCCGACCGCTTCTACTTTTCCGTCTCCGATAACCATGATCCTGTCCGCCATGCGTATAATACGCTCTTGATGTGAGATCAAGATCAGACTCTGCTTCTTTTCTTTGTGAATCTGTTCAAACCGCTTGATCAACATCGAAAAACTCCACAGGTCAATCCCTGCTTCCGGTTCATCAAATACACATATCTTATGATCTTTTGCCAGAACTGTCGCAATTTCAATCCTCTTCATCTCTCCGCCCGAAAGCGTCGCGTCAGCTTCTCTGTTAATATATTCTTTCGCGCAAAGACCGACACTGCTTAACAACTCACAGCATGTCGTATCATCTAATTCTCTGCCTGCCGCAAGAGAAAGCAGCCTTTTTACTGTCATCCCCTTAAAGCGCGGCGGCTGCTGAATGCAAACCCCATTCCTGCCTGCGCTCTCTTATCGATCGTATACGATGTAATATCCTGCCCGTCCAGTATGATCTTACCGCCTGTCGCCTCATTGATCCCCATAAGAAGTTTCGCAAGCGTCGATTTACCTCCCCCGTTAGGACCTGTAATGACAAGCATCTCCCCGTCTTCCACCGTAAAACTTACATCTGTTAATATCTCTGATTGTCTTCCTTCTTCTGTTATATTGTACGATAAATGTTCTGCCTGTAACATTCCGGAAATTCACTTCCTTTTTC
>ENA-OQCS01000267-OQCS01000267.1-human-gut-metagenome-genome-assembly--contig:-NODE-267-length-28545-cov-2.320923_pt1 | contig 28545 bp, 45 predicted proteins | sample MGYA00242757_ERZ504575 | MGnify/ENA primary metagenome ERZ504575 (study PRJEB26092, sample SAMD00036297) | human gut metagenome | host: Homo sapiens | study: EMG produced TPA metagenomics assembly of... | reverse complement strand
CGCATACCGTACACTCTCCCTGCTCCTTCGTCGTCCACCCGGACGTGAGGCATATCCCCGGTGACGTATTCTATCTGCATTCCAGACTGTTAGAGCGTGCGGTCCGCATGAGTGACGAATACGGCGGAGGTTCCCTGACGGCACTTCCCATCATCGAGACCCAGGCAGGTGATGTATCCGCATACATTCCTACCAACGTAATTTCCATTACCGACGGACAGATCTATCTGGAGACAGAAATGTTCAATTCCGGTTTCCGTCCCGCGGTAAATGCAGGTCTGTCAGTATCCCGTGTAGGTGGTGCGGCACAGATCAAGGCAATGAAGAAGATCGCGGCGCCGATCCGTACCGAGCTTGCTCAGTACAGAGAGCTGGCTTCCTTCGCACAGTTCGGATCTGAACTGGATGCAGATACCAAGGAGAAGTTAGCGCAGGGCGAACGTATCAAGGAAGTGCTGAAGCAGCTCAGTACCAGCCTATGCCGGTACAGTATCAGGTTATCATCATCTATGCGGTGACTAAGAGATTCCTGCTGGATGTGCCGGTAGAGGACATCACCAGATTTGAGAAGGAATTCTTCGATTATCTGGATACTAAGCATCCCGAGATTCCTGCAGCCATCGCTGAGGAAAAGGTGATCTCCGATGCTACGGAAGAAAAGCTTGTGAAGGCACTGAATGATTTCAAGGCAGAGTTTCTGAAATAAGTGTGTCAGCCGTGATATACGGCAGAATGAGAGGTAACTATGGCATCAATGCGTGATATCAAGCGCCGTAAGACCAGCATTCAGGGCACACAGCAGATCACCAAGGCCATGAAGCTGGTATCTACGGTAAAGCTTCAAAGAGCCAGAGCAGGTGCAGAACGTTCTCAGACGTATTTTGACTGTATGTATGATACCGTAAATAATATCCTGTCCAGGGTAGGTCATCTGGAACACAAATATCTAGTTCCGGGTGCTTCCCCGAAAAAGGCGGTCATTGTCATTACCTCCAATCGAGGTCTGGCAGGCGGTTACAATTCCAACGTAGCCAAACTGATCACCGGACAGGAGGACTGGAAGACAGAAGACGTGGTAGTCTATGCCATCGGTAATAAGGGCCGGGAGATCCTGGAGAGAAAAGGATATACGTGAAGGAATCCTATCCGGAGGTCATTGAGGAACCGGCTTATGCGGAAGCAATGCTTCTGTCACAGAAGCTGTTGACATCATTTGCAGCCGGAGAGATCGGAGAGATCTATCTGGCATATACACATTTTAAAAACACGGTGAGCCATGAGCCGAAGCTGTTGAAGCTTCTGCCTGTGGAATATGATGCAGACGCGAAAGACTCCGCAGAGGGTGCTGACGCACTGATGAATTTTGAGCCGGAAGATGTGGAAGCACTGGATATGATCATACCGAAATATATTTCCAGTCTGATCTATGGTGCACTGATGGAAGCAGCAGCCAGTGAGAACGGTGCCCGTATGCAGGCCATGGATAATGCCACCAGCAATGCGGAGGATATGATCAGTGATCTGTCACTGAAGTACAACCGCGCAAGACAGGGAAGCATTACCCAGGAGCTTACAGAGATCATTGCAGGCGCAGAGGCGCTTTAATTATTGGAACATGCCCATCAGTGGGCAGGAAAGAGGTAGAAATGGCAGGAGAGAATAAAGGAAGGATCACCCAGGTCATCGGTGCCGTACTGGATGTACGATTCGATGAGGGCAAACTTCCCGAGATCAATGACGCGATCCGCATCCCTACCAGAGATGGAGGAGACTGGTAGTAGAAGTCTCCCAGCACTTGGGTGATGATACTGTCAGATGTATCGCCATGGTACTACCGACGGACTGGTAAGAGGAATGGAGGCAATCGCCACCGGAGCTCCGATTTCCGTGCCGGTAGGAGAAAATACCCTGGGCAGAATATTTAATGTACTGGGTCAGCCGATTGATAACAAGCCGGTACCGGAGGGGGTATCTTACGAGCCTATCCACCGTGCTGCACCGACCTTCGCAGAGCAGTCTACGGACACAGAACTGCTGGAGACCGGTATTAAGGTCGTTGACCTGCTCTGCCCTTATCAGAAGGGTGGTAAGATCGGTCTGTTCGGCGGTGCCGGAGTAGGTAAGACCGTCCTGATCCAGGAGCTGATCCGTAATATCGCTACCGAGCACGGCGGATATTCCGTATTCACCGGTGTAGGTGAGCGTACCCGTGAGGGTAACGACCTGTATCACGAGATGCAGGAGTCCGGCGTACTGGACAAGACCACCATGGTATTCGGACAGATGAATGAGCCCCCCGGAGCGAGAATGAGAGTCGGTCTGACCGGACTGACATGGCAGAGTACTTCCGTGACAAGGGTGGTAAGGATGTGCTGCTGTTCATCGACAACATTTTCCGTTTCACCCAGGCAGGAAGTGAGGTATCCGCACTGTTAGGCCGTATGCCTTCCGCAGTAGGATACCAGCCTACATTACAGACAGAGATGGGTGCGCTGCAGGAGCGTATCACATCCACCAAGAACGGATCCATTACTTCCGTACAGGCAGTCTATGTGCCTGCGGATGACCTGACAGACCCGGCACCTGCGACCACATTCGCACATCTGGATGCCACCACGGTTCTGTCCCGTTCTATCGTAGAACTGGGAATCTATCCCGCGGTAGACCCTCTGGAGTCCACATCCCGTATCCTGGATCCCAGAATCGTAGGTAAGGAGCATTATGAGACGCCCGCGGTGTACAGGAGATCCTGCAGAGATATAAGGAATTACAGGATATTATCGCCATCCTCGGCATGGACGAATTGTCCGAGGAAGACAAGCTGGTCGTATCCAGAGCCCGTAAGATCAGAGATTCCTGTCCCAGCCTTTCTTCGTGGCAGGACAGTTCACCGGTCTGGAAGGAAAATATGTACCGATCAGCGAGACCATCCGTGGATTCCGTGAGATCCTGGATGGCAAGCATGATGATATTCCGGAGAGCTACTTCCTGAATGCCGGAAGCATCGATGATGTACTGGCAAAGTTCATGCATAGCATGAGAGGGGAGTCCAGATATGGCAGATAAAGATTTTCAACTTCGTATCATAACCCCGGAAAGAGTGTTCTATGAGGAACTGTGGATATGGTAGATTCAATACCACGGAAGGACAGATCGGTGTCCTTCCGGGACACATTCCCCTGACGGTGATCGTGAAGCCGGGCATCCTGCATATTACGGAGAAGGACGGAGAGAAGGAGGCAGCACTGCATTCCGGATTCGCCGAGATCCTTCCCGAGGGAGTTACCATTCTGGCAGAGATCATCGAATGGCCCAATGAGATCGATGAGAACCGTGCGGAGGCAGCACTGCACCGTGCGGAAGAGAGACTGCGCAGCAAGACGCCGGAGACGGATATTGCCAGAGCAGAGACGGCATTGCAGAGAGCAATGGCGAGAATTCAGGTGTTGCGATAATTTTCGCAGCACCTGTTTTTCACTTTATAGAGAGAAAATGCATATGCTATAAAAAAGCATGAGGCATTTTAAAATGGTAGCAAGACCGTTTTTTATGACATTGCCCGGATATCCCGGAAGAATGGATGAAAAAGAAATATTAAATGACTTGGAATATCTGCAGCAGACCTATCCCGGAGAAGTCAGACGCTGTCAGCGCAGGATTGCGGAAATATTGGACAAATACGATTACGAAGGAAGTATGATCTATGACGAATATCCGGACCGCTTCAGCCTCTACCGGATCGCTGATACCATTGGTAAGATCCTGGAGCGGGAATCGGGAAAAGTCTCCGGAGATCTGATCCAGGTACTGGTGTGTGATGAGATCTACAAGAGAAGACACGGCGGAAAAACGCGGAATGATTGCATTTTTATAGCAAAGAGGAAGCATTTATGTTACAATGAACACTGTGAATTCATCAGCATGAAGCGTATGGAAGCAGGATAAAACTATGGAAGAATTGAGAATACCTTTACAGAAAATTTTGAATAAAGATCTGCAACAGATCATTCTAAGCAACAGTCGTAATCCGGAACAGATACAGAAAGTAAAGATCCGACCGGTATTGATCCGGGACGAATTATTGTTTCAGGAGACGAGATACAAAGGAACGCAGGTATTTCATGAGAATTATACAGCGGCGCAGATGACGGACGGAATCTGTGCCGCATTGCAGGAACAGTTCCGGCAGGGAGAATTTACGGCAAAAAGCTTACAGGCTACGGCGTTAGTCAGTAAAAAAGGAAAGCTGACTCTGAAGGTGAAAAATAACGGTGCATCAAAAGCGGGGAAAAGTACCGCTCCCGAACAGGAGGATCTGCAGGTACTTTCGCATAACCGTACCAAGCATTATATCTTAGAGGAAGGAAAGCCTGTGGATTTTCTGGTGGGACTGGGTGTGCAGACGCCGGACGGCCGTGTGACGAAGGCGAGATTCGATAAGTTCCGCCAGATCAACCGCTATCTGGAATTCATCGAGGATGTGATCAATGAACTGCCGACAGACCGGACGATCCGGATCATTGATTTCGGCTGCGGCAAATCTTATCTTACTTTTGCCATGTATTACTATCTGCACGAATTACAGCATAGAGATATTCAGGTAACCGGACTGGATCTGAAGACTGATGTGATCAAACATTGCAATGAACTGGCGGAGAAGCTGGGCTATGACAGATTAAAATTTGAACGGGGAGACATCAGCACCTATGAGGGAACGGATGTCGCGGATATGGTGGTGACACTGCATGCCTGTGACCTGGCAACGGATTATGCCCTGGACAAAGCGGTAAAATGGGGAGCCAGAGTTATCCTGGCGGTACCCTGCTGTCAGCACGAACTGAACAGACAGATTCAGTGTGATTCTCTGAAGCCGGTATTGAAATATGGGATCATCAAGGAACGTATCGCGGCACTGCTTACAGATGCCCTCAGAGCGAATCTCCTGGAACAGCAGGGGTACGAGACACAGATACTGGAATTCATCGACATGGAACATACTCCGAAGAATCTGTTGATCCGTGCGGTGAAAAAGGGCAGCATGCGCCCGAAGCACAGTACGGATATCCGTACTGTGGAGGAAATGCTGCATGTGGCGCCGACACTGGACAAACTGCTGAATAATAAATGAGTGAAGAAGCAAGAATGAAGAAAACGATTATTAAAATTGCCGTGTGCGTTGTGGTGTTTATAGCATCAGCGTTTATCATCGGCGGCATTATGAATCAGGGACATAATAACATGACCATGGAAATGGCTCCGGCGACACTTCCCGTGATCACCATGGAGAGCGGCGGTGTGGCATGCAACGAGCTGCATGGCAACACAGTGGAAATGGATGTCGCATACCAGAAAGATACCGTGACTATGCTGGGTGCGGGCAGACAGGCAAATTTTACCGTGGATACCTATAGCAGAGAAATCACGGGAATTTCCATGGAAGTCCGCAGCATTGACGGTTCCCGACTTATAGAGAACGGAGAAGTCACCGGATGGAAGGCGGGAGGTAAAAGCTTTCCGGTCACGCTGACTTTAAAAGACCTGATCGATACCAATACACAGTACAGCCTGACCCTGATCCTGGAATTGGAAGGGGAACAGAAGTCTACTATTATACGACGATTCTGTGGAACGACGACCTGCATATCGCAGAGATCCTGGAGTTCGCATCGGATTTCCATGGGAAACTGTATGACAAAGAAGCGGCAAAGGAACTGACTAAATACCTGGAACCGAATTCGAAACTGACGGATAACGGTACTTTTCACAAAGTGAACATCCACAGCAATTTCCAACAGATTACCTGGGGGAACCTGGAGCCTGCCCAGGAGGGAGCAGCTTCCCTGCGCCTGGTACAGGTGAATGGGAACATTGCTTCCCTGCTGATGGATTTTGTAGTGTCTACCGGTGAGGGGAAAAATAAGATATATTATAGCGTGGAAGAATACTATCGCGTCAGATATACCTCGGAGAGAATGTATCTGCTGGATTATGAGCGGACCATGACGCAGATCCCGGATACCGGGCGGATGTATGCCAATGATAAGATTCTTCTGGGGATCACGGATGAAAATGTGGACATGATGGAGAGCACCGATGGAAATACCGTGGTATTTTCCGATAGGGGACAGCTGCTTTGCTATAACGCGGTGACCAATGGGCTCACGGTGATCTTCTCTTTCTATGACAAGGACAATGCGGACTGTCGTACGCTGTATGACCATCACGGTATCAAGATCCTCGATGTGGACGAGGGCGGCAATGTAAAATTTGCGTATACGGCTACATGAACCGCGGAAGACAATGAGGCGAGACCGGCATTCAGATCTTAAGTTACGACAATTCGCTGAACACCATCGAGGAAGAGGTCTATATTCCATATTCCAAGAGTTATGCGGTGCTGAAAGACGAGATGGGCCAGCTTTTGTACCGGAACAGGCAGCAGCATCTGTACTTTTCCTCGAAAACGGTGTCTATGATGTGGATCTGGAGAACCGAGCGCAGAGCAGCTGGTAAGCATCCGGCAGGATGACAGTCTTCAGGTATCGGAGAATCATGAGATCATCGTATGGCAGGAAGGGGACGATATCAATCACAGTAATCAGCTGAATGTGAGGAACCTGAATACCGGAGAACAGACCGTGATCCGGGCTGAGGATGGGGATGCCATCCGTCCTCTTGGCTTTATGGGAGAGGACATCATCTACGGAGTGGCAAGGGAGAGCGATATCCGCACGGAGAATTCCGGACAGATCTTCTATCCTATGTATAAGGTATGTATCAGTAATTCTTCCGGTGCCAGCCTGAAAGAATACGGGCAGGAAGGAATCTATGTCGTGGGATGTACGATCGAGAGCAACCAGATCACACTGTCCCGCCTGCAGCGGACAGAGAACGGCAGCTACCAGGAGATCCTGGATGACCAGATCATGAACAATGTGGAAGAAGAAGCCGGACAGAATAAAGTGGTCACGGCAAATATCGATATTTATGAGCGCTATGTGCAGATTCAGACGAAATCTTCCATTGATGCGAAGACCATCAAGGTGCTGAACCCCAAGGAGGTTGTATTCGAGGGCGGCAGAGAGTTGGAACTGGATGCGGTCAGTGAAGTGCCCCGGTATTATGTTTGCAATGCGTATGGCGTATGCGGTATCTACAGTGCTCCGGGCACGGCGGTGAAGGAAGCCTATGACACGTCCGGCATTGTGACCAATGACCGCGGAGTTACGGTATGGCTCAAAGGAAACCGTGTCAGCAGGAATCAGATCATGGCCATCAAGGAAGAGAGCGTCACGGAGCAGAAGAACAGCTTGGCCGTATGCCTGGATAACATTCTCAGACATGCCGGAATTACCCGTAACACCGAGTACGATCTGGCGCAGGGCAAGACTGCTACTACGATCCTGTCGGAAAATATGACTGGAGTACAGGTACTGGATTTAAGTGGGTGTACGCTGGATGCGGTGCTGTATTACGTGAATCAGGATATTCCGGTACTGGCGATCCTGGAGGATGGGGAAGCAGTGCTGGTGACAGGATTTAATGAATTCAATGTGGTCATTATGGAACCTGCCACCGGCAAGCTGTATAAGAAGGGAATGAATGATGCCACAGCGTGGTTTGCTGAGAATGGCAATCATTTCATCACGTACATGAGAATAGAGAATTAAATTGCTTATTTCTGTACGTCAAAAATGTATTTGCGATATTTCTGAAGCACGGTGCGAAGCAGCATGCCCAGGATGCCGCAGGAGATCACTTCCCCGATGCCTACGGTCAGCATGAAATAAGGAATGCCACCCTCTAAATGATACACATAAGCCAGCACGAAAGGAACGATGATGGTGTTGGCGATGATGGGAGGCAGAGGAGCCAGCCATTTGTTCTTATCACGTAGCAGATAAGTGCCAAATGCACCGATCAGCGTTGCCAGGCTGCCGAAGATAATGTCAAGCAGCATGCAGCCGGTCATGGTATTGCTGATGATACATCCCAGGAAAAGTCCCGGTATGGCAGCAGGGGTAAATACGGGAAGAATCGTCAGGGCTTCCGAGAAGCGGACCTGAATGGCATAATTAGCCAGTCCCAGAGCGTTGGCTAACATGGTCAGCACAACATAGAGAGCAGCGATCACCGCTCCGTGTACGAGGTACAGTACTTTTTTGTTCATTTGTTTTCTCCTTTAGTTTTGTTTTACGAGTGGAAGGTCACGAACACTCGATTCATTTTACGCCGGGAATCGGCGAGCCCTGTAAGACCTTGTTTTTATGGGCTGTACAACTGTTTTAGTATAACAATAATCTGGGAAAAGTCAAGCCCTGTGTCAAAATATCCAATAGTTGCATTTTCTGCGTAAAAAATGCGAAAATATAAGATAACGCATTGATTGCAAGAAAGTAAGGAGAAGTATATGTATATTATCGCAGGGCTGGGGAATCCCGGCAAAGAATATGAAAATACGAGACATAATATCGGTTTTGATGTCATAGACAGATTAGCAGAGGAAGAAAATATTGCTGTCATGGAGAGTAAACACAAGGCGTTGATCGGCAAAGGCTACGTGGCAGGGCAGAAGGTGATCCTGCGAAGCCCCAGACCTTCATGAACTTAAGCGGAGAGAGCATCCGTGAGATCGTGGATTATTATAAGGTGGACGATACCTCGGAGCTGATCGTGATCTCCGATGATATCAGCCTGGATGTGGGACAGATCCGCATCCGCAAAAAGGGCAGCGCCGGCGGACATAATGGACTCAAGAATATCATCAAGATGTTAGGGCATGATACTTTTACCCGTGTCCGCATGGGCGTAGGTGAGAAACCGAAGAATTATGATCTGGCAGATTATGTATTGGGACATTTCCCGGTGGAAGAACGTAAGGTTATGGATGATGCTACGAAGACCGCCGCAGAAGCGATCCGTATGATCATCACCGAGAGCGCGGATGCTGCCATGAACCATTTTAACAGTAAGAAAGCGTGAAAAAATGCAGGCACTACTTGCGCCATTGAAAGAACTGGCGGAATATGATGAGGTCCGTAAGATCGTCAGACAGGGAAAGGGAACGGTTGCCCTGTCCGGATGCGTGGACTCACAGAAACTTCATATGATCTACGGACTCAGCGATGGCCTGAAATACAAGGTCATCGTTACTTATAATACTTAAAAGCCAAGGAGATCTACGAGGAATACCGCTTTTATGACAGAAATGTCATGCTGTATCCGGCGAAGGACCTGATCTTTTTCCAGGCAGATATTCACGGTAATCAGCTGGTACAGGAGAGGATCAAGACCTTGCGCAGAGTCGTGGAGGGCAAGCCTGTCACCATCGTCACCACCTATGCGGCATTGATGACACCCCAGGTGCTGTGGGAGGAGAAAGACATCATCCACACCGAGCGGGGCGGAAGCTGGATGAGAGCAAACTGGCATCCCGGCTGGTAGCTATGGGATACGAGAAAGCCTATCAGGTGGAAAGCCAGGGCAATTCTCCGTGCGTGGCGGTATTGTGGATATTTTTGACCTGACGGAGGAGAATCCCTACCGTATCGAACTGTGGGGGGATGAAGTGGAATCCATCCGCAGCTTCGATATCTTAAGCCAGCGTTCCATTGAGAAGCTGGAGAGTATCACGGTCTACCCGGCGACGGAGTTCGTGCTGTCTGAGGAGCAGATTCGCAAGGGAATCGCCAGACTTGAGAAGGAAGCCGCCAAACAGGAGAAAATTTTCCGGGATGCCCACCAGCCGGAGGAAGCCACAGGATCGCCACCCAGGTAAGCGAGTTGAAGGAACAGCTGTTGGAATTTCAGAGCAAAGCGAACCTGGAAGGATATATCCGATATTTTTATGAAAATACGGTGACTATGCCGGAGCTGCTGGCGGATATGGCGGGACGATCTCTGGTCTTCTATATTGATGAACCGGCGCGGGTGAAAGAGCAGGCTGATGCTATAGAACTGGAATTCCGGGAGAGCATGGAGCAGCGTGCGAGAAAAGGCTATGTGCTACCGGGACAGATGAATATTCTCTACAGCGGAGAACAGGTTGCGGCCACATTGGAGAAAAATGCCGTGGTGACACTGGCTACCATGGAGACCAAGTACGGCTATTTCCGGACGGAAAAACATGTGGATATTGCAGCCCGCAACATTGCCCCCTATAACAACAGCTTTGAATCCCTGGTAAAAGACCTGAAAAAATATAAAAAAAGCGGATATCGGGTGCTGTTACTGTCCGGCTCCCGTACTCGCGCAAGACGTCTGGCAGAGGATCTGCGGAATGCGGAAGACGGCGGTGCGGGACTCACGGCAGTATATACGGAAGACCCCATGCGGGAAGTACAGCCCGGAGAGATCCTGACCTATTATGGGCATGTGAATAAGGGATTCGAATACCCATGGCTGAAATTTGTAGTGCTGTCCGAGAGTGATATTTTCGGGTCGGAGAAACGTAAGAAGAAAAAGAAAAAACTCTACCAGGGGCAGAAGATCAACGATTTCAATGACCTGAAGATCGGTGATTACGTAGTGCATGAGACCCACGGATTGGGGATATACAAAGGCATCGAAAAGGTAGAGGTGGAAAACATTGTCAAGGACTACCTGAAGATCGAGTACCGGGACGGTGGCAATCTGTACATTCTCGCTACCGGACTGGATGTGATCCAGAAATACGCCTCCGCCGATGCGGCGAAGAAGCCGAAGCTGAATAAGCTGGGTGGCAAGGAATGGGAACATACCAAGACCAAGGTCCGCAGTGCGGTCAGCGCCGTGGCAAAGGATCTCGTGGAGCTGTATGCGGTGCGCCAGCAGAGTGAAGGCTATGCCTTCGGAAAAGACACGGTATGGCAGCGGGAGTTTGAGGAAATGTTCCTTTCGAGGAGACGGAGGATCAGCTGAGTGCTATCGCGGACACCAAGGCCGATATGGAAAGCCATCGGATCATGGATCGTCTGATCTGCGGAGATGTGGGATATGGTAAGACAGAGATCGCGATCCGCGCTGCCTTCAAAGCAGTACAGGAGGGCAAACAGGTGGTATACCTGGTGCCTACCACCATTTTAGCACAGCAGCATTACAACACTTTTGTGCAGCGAATGAAGGATTTCCCAGTCAATATTGCCCTGATGAGCCGGTTTCGCACATCTTCGGAGATCAAAAAGACAGTAAAAGATCTGGAAAAGGGAATGGTGGATATCGTCATTGGTACTCACAGAGTATTGTCGGCGGATGTGAAGTTCAAGGATCTGGGGCTTTTGATCATCGATGAGGAGCAGCGTTTTGGCGTGGCTCATAAGGAGAAGATCAAGAAACTAAAAGAGAACGTGGATGTGCTGACCCTGACGGCAACACCGATTCCCCGTACCCTGCACATGAGCCTCATCGGTATCCGGGATATGAGCGTGCTGGAGGAGGCTCCCAACGACAGGCTGCCGATCCAGACTTTTGTCTGCGAATACAACGATGAACTGGTCAGAGAGGCTATTGTCCGGGAGATGGCCCGGGGCGGACAGGTCTACTATGTCTATAACCGTGTGAATAACATTGCGGATATTGCGGCACAGATCGCGAAACTGGTGCCGGAAGCAAATGTGGCCTATGCCCATGGACAGATGAAGGAGCATGAACTGGAACGGATCATGTTTGATTTCATCAACGGAGAGATCGATGTGCTGGTGTCCACTACTATTATAGAGACCGGGCTGGATATCTCTAATGTAAACACCATGATCATTCATGACTCGGATAATCTGGGGCTGTCCCAGTTGTACCAGCTCAGAGGCCGCGTGGGACGCTCCAACCGGAATGCCTATGCGTTTCTGATGTACAAGCGGGACAAAATGTTAAAGGAAGTAGCGGAGAAACGGCTGGCGGCGATCAAGGAATTCACAGATCTGGCAGCGGTTTCAAAATTGCCATGCGGGACCTGGAGATCCGTGGAGCCGGGAATCTGCTGGGGATGAGCCAACATGGCCACATGGAAGCCGTAGGATACGACCTCTACTGCAAAATGTTTGAATGAGGCGGTGCAGAATCTGAAGGGAATCCATACGACGGTGGATTTCACCACGGTGATCGACCTGGATGTGGATGCATATATTCCGGCGGAATATATTGTGAATGAAACGCAGAAACTGGATATTTATAAGCGCATCGCCGGCATTGAGACGCTGAAAGAGCGGGATGAGATGAAGGATGAGCTGTTAGACCGGTTTGGCAATATCCCCAAGGCAGTGGATAATCTGCTGCGGATCGCACTGATCCGCATGGCGGCACACGCACTGGATATGACGGAGATCAAGGGCAAAAACGGCCGGATCACCTTTAATTTCCGACCGGATGCAGCATAGACCCACTGAAGATCCCCGCGTTTCTGAAAAAGCATGGAGAGGAAATGAGCTTCACCGCATACGGCAATCCTTTTTTACCTATAAATACAAAAAAACGGGACTGGTAGAGACCGATGCGGAACTCCTGATGGGGAAAACCGAGGAATTATTGGAAGAAATGAAAGAACTGGTGCTGGAAAAATTGCCGGCTCAGGAAAATTAAGAGAATTTTATGGGACATTAAAAGAGATACCTTCTTATCAGAACAGCAAACAAAAGGCTTCTGATAAGGAGGTATTTTACTATGAAGGGATATGTAACAGCCAGCGGATACATGGGATATGTGGAGAACGAATATATCTTATTTGCCAGCGAAGATGACTATTTTGATTACATGGAGGCTATTTAGGAACAGCAACATACCAGTCATAAAAAGGTGTCAGGGTGAAGCTGTCTTTGAACAGATCGGCCTCTGTGTAGTAAATAATATAAATACTGTCAGTGGATATGGTATCGTAATTGATGCGCGTATTGACCGGATTCCGTCAGCGGTGGTAAAGGCGGCCGGAGCCGGGGCAACATCATAGGTAACGGTAGCCAGGTACTGGGAAGGCAATGTTTGTGTATACAGAAGCAGTCTGGGCCATTGCGTTGCCTTTTCCGCGCTGATCGTAGTCAGACCGAGCGTCTTGCACTGTTTCATCGAATACGCAACACAGTCTTCTACACCTTGGGAAAAATAAGCGTTTGTAGTTTCCGCATACTTGGTGTAATAGTCCTTTTGGAACAGAACCAGACAGATGAGGAAGAATGCAGTGGTGCAGCCTGTAAAAATCCTGCCGAGAGATTGAGACTTCCCCTTCAGGAAGCAGGAACATTTCCAGATACCATATGCCTCGCATAAGACAAGCGGGATATAGAGATCATTGATCTGATGCATCCTGGCGGTGACCAGCAGCGAGGTGATTCCACCTCCCATCAGCTGGGCAAACAGGAAGAATTCCCAGCAAAACACATGCTGCCGCACAGAACGAATCAGCCGGTACAGCATACAGCCGATTCCGATCAGGATAAAGACGCGGCCGATATCGTAAAATAATCCCCAGGGCAGTAGAAAGTCATAGGGACTTCCGGTATCCTGCAATAACAATAAATGCGCTGTGTTTTTGAAATTCGCATAAACAGAACTTAGGGAAAAAGCAATCTCTCCGCCGCGATACCCCTGTGTTTTGGGAATAGTGATCCAGGGTAAGGCGATCTCCGGCAACAGTCCCTGATTGACCAGGACAAATAAAAGCAACGGTAATGCCAGGACAAACAGGAGCAGAACAGACAGAACGCTGTAACGGTTGCAATGGATTTTATGATAGCGGATCCCGTAACATACCTGCAGAGCCAGCAGGATGGGAAGCATAGGCCAGATCACTGCGTAGCAATAGAGGGAGAGACCGTAAAAAAGTGCCGCGAGCAACAGATAACGGTTGTCATTCATGCCCCGTACGAAAAAGTACAGACCAAACATGAGAAAACCGGGGGCCATATTGGCATCCAATGCCCAACGACAGGCCATGATGTGCCAGGGACAGACGCTTAAGGCGAATAAGGCCCAGAGACCCGCAGTGTGGCCGAACATTTCCTTTACCAGACAATAGACGCACCAAAGCGTTAGAATACCTACCAGTGCCTGAGGAAGCCTTCCGAGAAAAGTAGTGGGAATCCCTTTGTTCAACAGTAGGAGAGGAGTGAGAAGCAGGAGTACATGGCACTCTGCCCGTCTCCCCAGCTGGACATATAGATGGGGAATGCATAGCCTGCGGAATCCCGGCCTTCGTGTAAAAGGTCATAGGAGTTCAGCAGGACAAAAGCCTCATCCTGATGTAGGCCACCGCACCCGGGACAGGTATAACAGACGCAGAAGTGCTCCCAGTAACAGAATCAGAACCGGACAATAACGTCTGTAAAAAGTGTTACTATCGGAAAGGAATTTTGAATGCATAAAAATACCTCAATTCTTAGAATGATAATACAGATTGATTATAGCAGATATTGACGGCAAATTCAGTATTTTCGTTAAATTTTTAATTTATGTCTGGCACCTTTACCGACGCCATATATTTGTGTTATAGTACAAATGTAAAGAGAAAATGTAAGGGGTTTCAACGGCGCACTGTGAGGAATACCGGAGAGATTCCGATACAACATTTGGCAAAAATGCAGATGGGAGTTTATATTATGGAACTGACTGAGAAAAAGGAATTTGACCTGCTCTCCCTGGGAGAGATCATGCTGAGATTATCACCGCCCGATAACGAACGTATCACCAGAGGCGACAGCTTCAGCAAGCAGGCCGGAGGTGCAGAACTGAATGCCATCACCGGTGCGGCAATGCTCGGATTGCGCTGCGGTATTATCTCCAAGCTGCCGGCCAATGACCTGGTGTATATATTAAGAACCGTGTACGTCTCTGCGGCGTCAGCGATGACTATCTGGTATACGACGATGATAAGGATGCGAGACTGGGCGTGTACTATTATGAGAATGGCGCTTATCCGAGAAAACCCCGTATCGTCTATGACCGTAAGAATACTTCTATCAATAAACTGAGTGTTGCGGACTATGATGACAGCCTGTATAGTGATACCCGCTGCTTCCATACCAGCGGTATTACACTGGCGCTGAGCCCCGAGCTGAGAGCAACCGCCATTGAGATGATCAAGCGTTTCAAGGCGCAGGGAGCCATCATCTCCTTTGATGTGAACTTCCGCGGCAATCTGTGGACCGGTGCTGAGGCGAAGGAATGCATCGAATCCATTCTGCCTTATGTAGATATCTTCTTCTGCTCTGAGGACACCGCACGCCTGACCTTCCTGAAGGAAGGCGATGCCAAGAGCATTATGAAGAGTTTCACGGAGGAGTATCCGATCTCCATCGTGGCATCCACACAGCGTATCGTACATAGCCCGAAGCGCCATACCTTCGGTTCTATCATTTACAGTGCCAAGGACGATACTTATTATGAAGAAGCGCCTTACACCGATATCGAAGTCGTAGACGTATTGGAAGCGTGATGCCTATATCTCCGGTGTCCTGTACGGACTGTTGGCACATCCCGGCGAGTACCAGCGGGCACTGGAATACGGTAATGCCATCAGTGCACTTAAGAACACTATCCCCGGTGACCTGCTGTGCACTGACCTGAAGGAGATCCAGGGATCATCAAGGAGCATAAGTCCACCGGACGCATTGCGGAGATGGATCGCTAAAGCATTTACCCTTCTTATCTGATCGAACAAATAGAAAAGACAAAGCTCTGTCATGTCAATTTAAGTGCATGGCAGGGCTTTTCTGTTTATTTTTAACAAAATTAAACCTAAAACATATTAAAAAGTCTGCTATACAAGATTAAATTAGTTTGATATACTAAAGACTGATATAGTACTAAAAGCAGGATGTTATCAGATGGAAGATTTGAGAAACAGAAGGGAGACAGCAATTTGGAAAAGGAAGACCGTATCCGGCAGAAAGAACAATGGAAACAACTGTCTCCTTCTGAAAAATGGCAGTATTTTATAGACTATTATCTGTGGGTTACCATAGGCGTGACAACGGGAATCGTCATTCTGATCTTCCTGATCGTGCATTTTGCCACCAAGACAAGCTTCGTCATGGGAGTCATGGCAGTGAATACGGACGGAGAGCACATCGAAGCCACCGGTCCGGATTATTTTACGGATTTCCTGCGGGAACACGGTGTGATGTCCAAACGGGATGTGGTGAACCTGAATTATACGATCTGGATCGATCCGAACTCGGATTCCGACGTGGATTCCACGAATCTCAGCACGATCCAGGTATTGTTCATGACCCGGTCGGTGGATGTGTTTTTTCTGACGAAGAGTTTTTGAAGCTCATGGGCGGCACGGATTATCTGGTGGATTTAAGGGATTATCTGCCTCAGGAGCTATTGGACAGATATGAAGATCAGCAGATCAAAGTGTTAAATACCATGACGGGAGAGACGATCGTGGCAGGGATCTGGCTGGAAGATAATGCCTGGGTGCAAAAGACCGGCTGGTATGAGCACACGGCAGCGGTAGGACTGGCGGATGGCATGAAAAACCCGGAACTGGCGGTGGCGCTGTTGGAGGAAATATTGAATGCGGAATAAGGATGAAAAACATTACCGGGGCATAGAAAAGCTGACGGACAATCCGTTTTTAAATCTGTATCATATCGATGCACTGGGGCGGGACGCATGCCGTTTCACTATTATTTTGCTTCCCGCAATGATGAGGATAATATCAAACATAAGACTCATAGCCTGCGCCCCGAAGGTATGGCGGTCTATGCGGTAACGGAGGATGGACAACATCTGGTACTGGTGCGGCAGTACCGTTACCCCATGGACGATTATCTCTATGAACTGCCAGCAGGATTGATCGAGCCGGGAGAGACGGCTTCGGAGCTGCCTGCCGGGAGATGATCGAGGAGACCGGTTGGGAACTGAAGGTATATGAAGGCGGGGAGCCGGCATTCCGCAGAGGCTTTTCCTGGCGCAGGGGCTGACGGACGAGAGCGGTAGTATGATCTTTGGCACGGTGACGGAGCAGGTGGGACAGCAGATGGAGAACACTGAGGATATTCAGGTGATCCTGGCGGACAGACAGGAGGTACTCCGGATCCTGAGACAAGAGCGGGTATCCATGCGCTGCGGACTGATGCTGATGCAGTTTTTGAAGGCAGAAACGGAAGCACCGTTTGCTTTTTTACATTTGTGACAGATATATCAACAGAAAGCATAAAAGACAGGGGCGCACTTGCCACTCGGAGAAGTTTGGAAATGACGATTTTTGGAAAGCGGATGCTGATTTTTAGAAAAATTTTTTATTCCGGAAAGAAAGAGGTAAAAGTATGGCAATCAGATACATAGAACAGGACAGAACCTTCTGGCTGGATACAGAACACACCAGCTACATCATGGCTGTTGTGGATGAGGAGAATTTTGTGGGGCATGTATACTACGGGCAGAAATTGCAGTATACCGAAGGCACACCGGCACCGGTATATCTGATGCGCACCGGAGAAGCACCTTTTGTTCCTTCCAAAAATAACAGAGAACGGGTCTCTTTTTTGGACTCTTTCCCTATGGAGTATCCGGGGAACGGGTTAGGAGACTACAGAGAGAGTGCTGTCTCCATCCGGACCGTGGGAGGACATGTGGGAGTGCAGCTAAATTACGTCTCCCATGAGATCGTAAAGGAGAAGCCCGCGCTTCCCGGGCTGCCTTCTACTTTTCCGGGAGAGGAGGATTGCGACACTCTGATCCTGCACCTGGAGGACCAGACGACCGGTTTGACGGCAGAACTGATCTATACTACATTTGAAAAAGTAGATGTGATCACCCGCAGTGTAATCCTGAAAAATACAGCAGAACAGCCGATTTATCTGACAAAAGTTATGTCTGCCTGCCTGGATCTGGATTGCACGGATGAAAAGTATGACATCCTTACCTTGCACGGTTCCTGGGGGAGAGAACGTCAGATGGAAAGGAGAAGCCTGATGCATGGTAAGCAGAGCGTTGGGTCTGTCAGAGGAGAATCCTCCCACCAGGAGCATCCGTTTATTGCATTGCTGTCAGAAAATGCAACGCAGGATACCGGTGAAGTCTACGGCATGCATTTTGTATATTCCGGTAATTTCCTGGCACAGGCAGAGCTGTCACAGTTCGACTCCATCCGTATGACTATGGGGATCCATCCGGAGAATTTTGTATGGAAACTGGAGCAGGGAGAAAGCTTTGCTGCACCCGAAGTAGTAATGACTTATTCTTCAGAGGGGCTTAGCGGTATGACACATCATTATCATGATATGTACCGCGAGCATCTGATCCGTGGAGAATACCGGGATAAAAAGCGTCCGATCCTGATCAATAACTGGGAAGCTACGTACTTTGATTTTAACACCGATAAATTATTAAAGATTGCAAAGCAGGCATCAAAGCTTGGAATCGAAATGTTGGTCATGGACGATGGTTGGTTCGGACACCGTAATGATGACAGCACGAGCCTGGGTGACTGGAAGGTCAATGAGCAGAAGCTGCCGGGAGGTCTGAAACTTTTGGTGGATCAGGTAAATGCCATGGGACTTAAGTTCGGTATCTGGTTCGAACCGGAGATGATCTCGCCGGATTCGGATCTGTACAGAGAGCATCCCGACTGGGCAATCTCCATTCCGGGCCGTGTAGGAAGCCTGTGCCGGAATCAATATGTGCTGGATCTGTCCCGTAAGGAAGTCAGAGATCATGCCTTTGAAAGCGTGGCGGCAGTGCTGCACAGCGCCAATATCGAATATGTGAAATGGGACATGAACCGTCAGCTGTCGGATCTGGGCAGCGTGGAACTGCCTGCGGATCGTCAGGGAGAGTTGTACCACAGATATGTGTTGGGGTATACGAACTGCAGGAGAGACTGCTTGCGGAATTTCCTCATCTGCTCTTAGAGAATTGTTCCGGTGGTGGAGCGAGATTCGATCCGAGCATGCTGTATTATAGTCCGCAGATCTGGTGCTCGGATGATACGGATGCCATTGAACGGTTGAAGATTCAGGAAGGCACGATGTTGCTATATCCGTTATCCACTATGGGAGCACATGTGTCGGATTGCCCGAATCACGCGTTGGGCAGAAGCACACCCTTCGAGACGAGAGGTCATGTGGCATTGGCGGGTACCTTCGGCTACGAGCTTGATATCACGAAGATTCCTGAGGAGGACAGGCAGCAGATCCCTGCACAGACCGCTATGTATCACAAATACAACGATCTGATCCGCAGGGGAGATTACTGGCGGATCGCGTCATATTTAGAAAACGGCAGCTACGACTGCTACATGGTAGCTTCCAAGGATAAAAAGGAAGCGCTGATAACTTATGTACAGGTATTATCAAGACCGAATTTTCACAGCAGAAGAGTGCGTCTGAAAGGATTGTCACCGGAAAACCGCTACCGCATAGAGGAGACCGGAGAAGTACTCGGCGGTGATGTGCTGATGCAGGCCGGCGTGTTAATAGCACCTTTGTGGGGTGACTACCGCAGCAGGCTGATCCATTTGACTGAGGCGTAAAACTGGCAGGAGCATGCCTTGACATAAGATTTTCAGATTACTAAGATTTAAGTAGGGTTGATGATTTAACGGAGATGACAGTGAAAATAGCGATAAGGAGTACGAAATTATGGCAAAAGCAGTAAAATTAGCAGATATCGCAGAACGGGTAGGAGTCAGCACGGTAACAGTGTCAAAAGCACTGTCCGGACAAAAAGGCGTCAGTGAGGAAGTAAGGGAAAAAATCCACAGTATTGCGGAAGAACTGGGTTATCAGCAGCCGTCAGCGGCAAGAAAAAGTCAGAACCAGAAGAGCTACAATATCGGCATTTTGATCTCTGAGAGATTTTTGGATAAATATGAGTCCTTTTACTGGCAGATGTATCAGTCGGTAGCTACCAGAGCCACAGCAAAGGAATGCTTTACCATGCTGGAGGTCATCGGAATGGCAGAGGAAGAGAATGGCAGATTGCCGAAGCTGGTACAGGAACGCAAGGTGATGGCATTATCGTCATTGGTAAAATGATGGATGATTACCTGCAGCATTTGAATACAGAAGCTGGGATCCCTGTGATCTATCTGGATTATTATAACGGCAGAGAAGCCAGTGATTCCGTGATCTCCAACAGCTACTACGGAACCTATGAGCTGACATATTATCTGTACCGGATGGGACACCGCAAGATCGCTTATGTGGGAACCCTGCTGGCCACCGAGAGCATTACGGACCGATATTTCGGTTATCAAAAGGCTCTTTTAGAGCTGGGACTGGAACAGAAGAAGGAATGGGTGCTGGATGATCGTCATATTGAGACCGGCAAGATCGATACGGTGAATATGTTGCAGCTTCCGAAGGATATGCCTACCGCATTCGTATGCAACTGCGATTTGACCGCAAGCTTTCTGATCAAGAAACTGAGAGAGAACGGATATCGTGTACCGGAGGACATCTCAGTGGTCGCTTTGATAATTACCTGTATCCCGGACTCAGTGATATCCGTATACTACTTATGAAGTAGATATGGGAGAGATGGCGAGAAGAGCCATTCATAATATGATCAAGAAGATCACCAGTGATAATTTCAAAGGGGGAGTCACTGTGGTGGAAGGCCGCCTGGTACTGAAGGACAGCGTGTCTCACGTATAGACTGCGGCGCATTTTGCCGGTAGACAAGGTGTGACACCAGTGTGCTTTTGAACAGGTGGATGAATGATTGGTGTTGTCAATGCCTACCGCAGAGCCCACCTCGTGGATCGGATCATCGGTAGATAGGAGCAGCGATATGGCTGCTTCTATTTTTCTCCTGAAGATACTGGAGTGGAGAAATATGGAAAACAGAGGAGAATTCCCGGCACAGGCGGTAGCGGCTGATGCCTAAAGCCTGCTCAAAGTATTCCAAAGAGTGATTTTCTGCATAGTTTTCCTCAAAATCCGCTTTCATGGACAGCAGATAAGCAGGAATGGGCTTCGCATCCCGGGAGACGGACAGGGCAGACAATGCCAGCTCCGTGAACATTCCGGTCAGCTCCCTATGAATCTGCAGCTGCTCTGCGGGGGTCGGAGTAAAGGGAAATTTTGTTAGTTGCTGCATGCGCTGTGAGACACAGGAACCGATGGGAATCGGATAACAACAGGTAAAATTAGCTTCAAATATGCTATAATAAGAAGAAAGTTCCTTCCCACTTAAGAAAAACATCTGAAAGCGCCACTTCCCTGCAACAGTCGGAGGGAGAAACCCTGACTGCAATCTAAGAACAACAGATGCTCGCAATCCAGGACCACCTCGCTGCCCTGAGTGGCAAGGAGAGCACTACCCTCTAAGGTGTAGAGCAGCAGATAAGAAGGAAAGGGGTTCCATTCATAATAAAAGGGATTTAACAGGCGGAATTCCCCACCGGCCAGAGGCAGTAAAAAGCCTTTGTCTTCCAGGGATACTTTGTAGATCTGTCCCAGTAGGATCTCTGGGGAACGTTGTCCCTCCACATCAGAGGAAGTGTGCTTTAATGCGTTAAGAAAAGTGGTGGAAATGTTCATACAAAAACCTTGCCTTTCCGCAAGCTTCAAACTTTGGCTGCTTTAGCAGCTTGTGCAGGAACAAAACTTCATGTGAAAAATTTGTTTTTCACATTAGAAACATGCTTTTTTGAAAAAATGAAGTAAGCTTAAATACATTATAAACCATTATTTAAGCTATTTCAATGTCAAAGGATGTAAAGAAAGAAAAATTAGTTAATTAAATAAGCTAATTTAACTCAAATCAATTGTTTTAATTGTATAATATATACAAAACATTGGAATAAAACTTGTGAAAATAGAAGATAATAACGAAAATAGCAAGAATAAGAGATTAAAAACAAGAATAGTTGATGATTAATTAATATGATTATGTATAATTAAATTAAGTTACAAAACAGTAAACGCTATCAAATGTAACAAACAATATTAAGGAGGATTTCATTATGAAGATGAAAAAGTTTTTAGCTCTTTCCACAGCATCTGTCATGGCATTGTCCATGGTCGCATGTGGAAGCAGCGACAACGGCGCAGCTGAGAGCACTGCAAGCAACACACCTGCAACAGCAGAGGCTTCCACCGTGGCTGCTACGGAAGCAGACGAGGCAACCGGTCTGAATTACACAGAAATTACTCTGGGCGAGGATTACACCGACATTACCACAACCCTTAAGGTCCTGACCAATCGTACCGACTGTTAGAGGATGGTGCAGCAGTTCCTTATCAGACTTACATTGATGCATTCAACGAGATGTATCCCAACATCACTATTGATATTGAAGGTATCACTGATTATGCAAGTGACACACTGCTTCGCTTACAGGGCGGTGACTGGGGCGATGTTATGATGATCCCGCAGTTGACAAGCTGATCTGAGTACCTATTTCATGCCGCTCGGAACTACTACCGAGATGGACGGACAGCTGAACTACTACAACCAGATGTACGAAGGCGTGGTATATGGTATTCCTTACACCGCAGGCGTAACGGCGGCATCGTATACAACAAGGCAGTATTCGAAGCAGCAGGAATCACAGAGATACCTAAGACTCCCGCAGATTTCATCGCAGCATTAAAGCAGATCAAAGAGTATGACAGCTCTATCGTTCCTTTGTACACCAACTACGCAGCAGGCTGGGCAATGGGCGCCCAGTGGGATCCCGCTATCAGCGGCAGTGCTACCGGAGACAGCACTTATATGAACCAGAAGTTACTGCACACAGCCAATCCTTTTGCTGATCCCGGCGACGGAACAGGCGCTTACAACGTATACAAGGTAATGTACGATGCAGTTGCTGAAGGCCTTACCGAGGAAGACTACTCCACCACGGACTGGGAAGGCTGTAAGGGTATGATCAACAATGGCCAGATCGCATGCATGGTTCTTGGTTCCTGGGCAGTTCCTCAGATGAAGGAAGCCGGCGATCACGGCGATGATATCGCTTATATGCCGTTCCCTATTACCCTGACCAGCGGTAAGCAGGCAGCATCTGTAGGCCCTGACTACAGCTTTGGTATCAATGCTAATACCACCGAAGACAATCAGGCAGCAGCTCTGTGCTTCGTTAAGTTCATGGCAGAAGAATCCGGATTCTCCTATGACTGCGGCGGACTTCCCGTTGCTATCAAGGATACCAGATTACCGGATTTCTATGCAGCATTCAAGGGTATCGACTTTGTAGTGGATGATCCTGCGATCGAAGGCGAAGAGGATCTGTTAAACGAGCTGAACGCTGAAAGTGGTCTTAACATCAACAACAACGGTGAGACCAAGATGCAGGAGCTGGTAGAGTGTGCAGCAGATGGTTCCAAGACCTATGATGAGATCATCGACGAGTGGAACGAAGAGTGGACTTCCGCACAGGAGAGCTGTGGTGTAGAGATCCAGTAATTAATAGGTAACTAATTTAATCTTCTGAAGTGAGAGGGAACCATTTATCCGGTTCCCTCTTATCTAAGAGAGAAGGGTATGGAGATATTTCGATGAGTGCAGAGACAATGAAGAAAACAAAAAAACCCTTCAGCATGAAAAAATGGGTAAAGAGCAGGAACGGACAACAGACCATCGTCATACTGTCCTTCATGATCATTCCCCTGCTTTTGCTGTTCGTGTTCACCTATCTTCCTTTTGGAGAGATGGTAAAATTCAGTTTTTATAAAATGAAATATGCTACCCCGGTAGACAAAAGACAGTTTGTAGGATTTCGGAACTACATCGACGTATTTAAAAAGGATGAATGCTTCAGTGCTTTGAAGTTGAGCCTTTATTACATGGCAGGCGCAATGGTGCAGCTGGTACTTGCGTTGTACCTGGCAACGATCCTTAGCTTTAAGACCAAGTTTGGCAATATGTTCAAGGGATTCATGTTCTTCCCTTATCTGATCAGTGGTATTGCCATTGGATTTATCTTCAAATTCTTCTACACCAGAGGATTTGTATTCGATACGGTATTACAGTGGTGTGGATTTAACTTAGAAAGTCTTCCGTTCTGGCTGAAGGACAAGAGCGTTAACAATATCTCTTTGGTGGCTTCCTCGGTATGGCGTTATTACGGCAACAACATGGTACTCTTCATCGGTGCCATCATGTCCGTGGACTCCGAGATGTACGAGGCAGCAGAGCTGGACGGTGCCAATAAATTCCAACAGTTTATACATATTATTTTACCCAGCATTAAGACCATCGTTACGCTGAACGTGATCCTGTCTATCACAGGTTCCCTGAGTGCTTTCGATCCTCCCTACGTTATCACCAAGGGTGGCGGCGGAACCGCAACCTACTTCGTATTGATGGACAAGATCGCACATACCAACCAGCAGGTGGGTCTGGCGTCTGCTATGGCGGTGGTACTGTTACTGATCATTTTTGCAGCAACAATTTTACAAAAGCTTTTCTTCAAACTGGTATTTAGAAGCTCCGATGCGGATAATGAAGAATATACCAGAAGAAAACGGCTCAGAAGAGAGAGAAGATGGAAGAAGGAGGCAGTGTAAAATGGCAAAGATGAAAACTAACCACAAACATTACAGCGCAGGCGCTGTCATCTGGATCGTTATTAAGTATTTCAGCCTGGTATTCTTCTCCTTCGTGGCACTTTTGCCCATCGTATCCTGCGTCATCACGGCGTTCAAGACCGATGCAGAGTACCAGAGCACCAATGTAATGACCCTGCCGGAAAGCTGGTTGAACTTCCAGAACTTATTGACGCTTTTAACCGCGCCAACATGGGCAGAGCATATCTGAATTCAGCGATCATCCTGGTATTTGTACTGTTAGGCTCCGTCCTGGTGGGAACACAGCTCGCTTATGTACTGAACCGGTTCAAGTTTCCCGGCAACGGACTGATCCGTAGCCTGTTCCTGTTCGCTACCCTCCTTCCCGGAATTGCCATGCAGGTATCTGTGTACCAGATCATGAGTAACCTTGGATTTATCAATCATCTGTATGGTTATATCATTATGAGTATGGGTACGGATGTTATCTCCATCTACATCTTCATCCAGTTCATGGAAAACATTTCGGTATCGTTGGATGAATCCGCATTTATCGACGGAGCTCCTATTTTACCATTTACTGGAAGATCATTCTTCCGCTTCTGAAGCCCGCTATCGTAACTTCGATGGTGCTTAAGGGAGTAGGCGTATATAACGAGTATTATTGCGCCAGTCTGTATCTGCAGGACAAGAGGACTCTCGGTGTGGTAGCAACCTCCCTGTATACCTTTACCGGACCTCTTGGAAGCAATACAATCTGATCTGTGCAGGTGTACTGATGTCTCTGCTGCCCGCTCTGATCGTATTCCTGCTCTGTCAGAAACAGATCTACAGTGGAATCACCTCCGGCGCTGTCAAGGGTTAATACAAAGGAGAGTGCGGAACATGATGAACATAGAAACAATGAAAATGCGGGAAGAAATTAAAACCATCTGACAGAGGGGATCATTCCTTTCTGGAAGGAATGAGAGATGACGAGTTCGGCGGCTATTACGGCTACCTGGATTATGATCTGAATCTGGATAAAAAAGCAGAAAAGGGCTGTATCCTGAACAGCAGGATCACCTGGTTCTTCTCCAATGCATATACACTGTTAAAAGACGAAGTCTGCTTGATGAGGCAAAGCACGGATACGCTTTCCTGAAAGATTATTGTCTGGACAAAGAATACGGCGGAATCTACTGGTCCTTAAATTACGACGGAACACCGAAGGATACTACAAAGCATACGTACAATCAGGCATTCTGCATTTATGCACTGTCCTCCTATTATGAGGCAAGCGGTGACGCAGAAGCCCTGGAGCTGGCGAAAAAGCTGTTTACTCTGATTGAGACTACGTGTATGGATGAGGTGGGATATCTGGAAGCATTCACCAGAGACTTTAAGCCAGAATCCAATGAGAAATTGTCGGAGAACGGTGTCCTTGCAGACAAGACCATGAACACCCTGCTTCATGTCTTTGAAGCTTATACAGAATTGTACCGGGTATCCGGTGATGAAAAGGTGCGCAGACGCCTGCTTTGGATCATGGATCTGTTCGCTGAGAAGGTTTACAATCCCGAGCTGCACAGACAGGAAGTGTTCTTTGATAAGCATTACAATACCATTCTGGATCTGCATTCCTACGGTCACGACATCGAGACCGCCTGGCTGATCGACAGAGGCTGTAAGGTACTGGATGATCCGGAACTGACACAGAAGATGTATGTCATCACCAAAGATCTGACTGCGCAGATCTATAAGGTGGCATTCGACGGACACTCTCTGGCAAACGAATGTGACAGAGGTGTCGTGAATGTGCACAGAGTCTGGTGGGTACAGGCAGAGACTGTGATCGGTTTCTTAAATGGCTATGAGAAAGAGCCGGAGAAGAAGGAATATCTGGAAGCAGCCGAGAAGGAATGGGCATTTATCCGGGATCATGTGATCGATAAGAGAGCCGGTTCCGAATGGTTCTGGGAAGTGGATCCGGAAGGAAATCCCTATCCCGGCCGTCCTATCGTGGAGCCTTGGAAGTGCCCTTACCATAACGGCAGAATGTGCATGGAGGTTATGAAGAGATGTTAGAGCGTTATTACATAGAGAAAGAGAAGCAGGAGAAATTGCTTTCCCGTAAAAACATAAAGTCCGATTTCTACAACGGTATTTATGACCGTTATGAATATCCGGTTCTGACCAGAGAACATATTCCCCCTGACCTGGAGATATGATCTCAATCCCAAGACCAATCCCTATTTCATGGAGCGTCTGGGGATCAATGCGGTCATGAATTCCGGAGCCATTGAATTAAACGGCAAGTATTATCTGGTAGCCCGTATCGAAGGCAACGACAGAAAGTCTTTCTTTGGTGTGGCGGAGAGTGACAATGGTGTCGATGGATTCCGTTTCTGGGATTATCCCATTCTGTTAGATGACACCTGCCCGGAAGAGACCAATGTCTATGACATGCGTCTCACCAAACATGAAGATGGTTACATCTATGGTGTGTTCTGTTCCGAAAGCAAGGATACCTCCGTAAATGATCTGTCCGCAGCAGTAGCGGCTGCAGGCATTGTAAGAACCAAAGACTTAAAGCACTGGGAGAGACTGGAGAATTTAAAGACCCTTCGTTCTCCCCAACAGAGAAATGTAGTGCTGCATCCGGAATTCGTGGATGGCAAATATGCTTTCTACACCAGACCGATGGATGATTTCATCGAGACCGGAAGTGGCGGAGGAATCGGTTTCGGACTGTGTGACGATATCACTCATGCAGTGATCGACGAAGAGCGCATGACCAGTCTGCGTAAATATCACACCATTACCGAGGCCAAAAACGGTGCGGGCGCTACCCCCATCAAAACAGACAGAGGTTGGATACATATCGCACATGGAGTACGTAATACCGCAGCCGGTTTACGTTACGTCATTTATGCCTTTGCCACGGACTTAAAAGATCCGGCAAAAGTGATCGCAGAGCCTTCGGGTCTGCTGATCGGTCCCAGAGGGGAAGAGAGAGTGGGAGATGTTTCAAACGTAGTATTTACCAATGGCGCAATCGCGAATGAGAAGGGGGAAGTCTTTATCTACTATGCATCCAGCGATACCCGCATGCATGTGGCAACGACTACCATAGATAAGCTTGTGGATTATGTATTCAACACCCCTTCCGATCCCGGAAGAAGCGTGGAATGTGTGGCACAGAGATGTGAACTCATTCACAAAAATGAAGAGTTCTTAAAACAGGAAGCAAGATAAATAATACAGAAATGAGGTAACCTGAATGAGCAAGGTTAAGATGATCAGCCTGCAGTACCTAATGTACCTGGCAGGATAAACCCGAAGGCATACCGGAGCACCGGTATGGAGATATAGTGAGAACCTATTATTGGCAGAAATCCTGTAAAAGGAGTAGCCAGAATCTTCAACAGTGCCGTAATGCCTTACGGTGATGAATTCATCGGCGTGTTCCGTGGGGAACAGGTCAACGGTATTCCCTATATCTACATGGGACGCAGCAAAGATGCAATTCATTGGGATTTTGATAAAGATAAGATTCAGTTTGTAGATGAAGATGGCAAGCCCTTTATGCCGATCTACGCTTATGATCCCAGACTGGTGAAGGTAGAAGATACCTATTACATCATCTGGTGTCAGGATTTTTACGGCGCAGCCATCGGTATTGCTAAAACTACGGATTTCAAGACGTTTACCAGAATCGAGAATCCGTTCCTTCCCTTTAACCGTAACGCCGTACTGTTTCCCAGAAAAGTACATGGCAATTTCATGATGCTGTCCCGCCCTTCCGACAGTGGACATACGCCTTTCGGTGACATCTTTGTCAGTGAGAGCCCCGATATGGTATTCTGGGGCAAACATAGACACGTGATGGCAAAATCTTCCGAATGGTGGGAATCTCTGAAGATCGGTGGCGGAGCGGCACCTATTGAGACCTCCGAAGGATGGCTGTTATTCTACCATGCGTCAGCGGAACCTGTAACGGTTATGTCTATTCCATAGGTGGAGCAATCTTAGATATTGACAACCCGTCCATCGTAAAATATCGTTGCGAGAATTTCCTTCTGACTCCCGAAGAATGGTATGAAGAGAGAGGATTCGTGCCGAATGTATG
>ENA-OQCS01000266-OQCS01000266.1-human-gut-metagenome-genome-assembly--contig:-NODE-266-length-28664-cov-2.217157_pt1 | contig 28664 bp, 37 predicted proteins | sample MGYA00242757_ERZ504575 | MGnify/ENA primary metagenome ERZ504575 (study PRJEB26092, sample SAMD00036297) | human gut metagenome | host: Homo sapiens | study: EMG produced TPA metagenomics assembly of... | reverse complement strand
AAAGTTTTTCGAATCCAAGAATAGTAAAATCAAAGTTTTTGATATGAACCGGTATCATTACTTTTATCATCTTCATAAAAATGAAGCTTTAGATTGTATAAAAAAAATCTTAAAACAAGTAGGAATGGATGAAAGTTGTTTAGAAAAATATCCCCATGAACTAAGTGGGGGACAATTACAAAGAATAGCTATTGCGCGAGCTTTGATTATTCACCCACGATTACTTATTTGTGATGAAATTACCAGCAGTTTAGATCATGTTGTACAAAGAGAAATTATTGAACTCTTAAAAAAGTTTGTTGAAAAGAATCATATCTCTATTCTTTTCATTAGTCATGATCTCTCATTGGTTCATGAGTTTTGTCATCAGGTTCTTGTTTTAAATGATGGAAAAATCATAGAAAAAGGAACAATACAACAATTATATAAAAGTGAAAATGAAGTTGTACAAAACTTATTAAAAGCAGCTTATTTAAATGATTAGGATATTTTGCAATATCCTTTTTCTTTACAATGATAAGAAGATATTGTTATAATTATAACAAGAGTTATATATAACATTAGTTATAGAAAGGAGACTTTTATGCCAGCAAAAAGAAAAATACAAAAAGAAGATATTTTAAAAGCAAGTATTTCGATTATTAGCCATGAAGGACTCAATGCTTTAAATGCCAGAAAGATTGCAAAGAAATTGGGCTGTTCAACACAACCACTTTTTTTATATTTATGAGAATATGGATGTTTTAAAAAAAGATGTGATAGATGAAATTGTAAAGATTTTTGATCGAGAAGTTTTAAAAAGTGAAACAGGTCAATTAGAATACAAGGATATTGGAATCAATTATATTCGTTTTGCTAAGGAAGAGCATGAATTATTTAAAATTATGTTTAACCGAAAAATAAATGAAAGAGCATTTGATTTTATTGATTTAACAGGATCAGCAAAGACAATCCTTGAAACAATCTCTAAACAAACGGGTATGTCAAATGAAGATGCCAAACAATTCCATTTAAGAATGTGGTTATATGTTAATGGGATTGCTAGTTTAGTAGCACATCAAACTGTTGAATTTAATGATGAAGAAATTGCAGAATTGTTAAAGGATCAATATGTTTCAATGCTTCTTTATGAAGTAAAAAAAGGAAATGTAAAAGAAGAAATTTTGGTACAACTTATTAAAAAGAATAGGGAAGGAAAAGAATGATGGAAAAAGTAATAGAGGTTTCACATCTTACAAAAGAGTATAAAAATTTAAAAGCAATTGATGATTTATCCTTTAATGTTTATCAAGGAGAAATTTTAGGATTATTAGGACCTAATGGTTGTGGAAAAAGTACAACTATTAACTCTATTTTATCATTACTTAAATATCAAGAAGGATTTATTAAGGTTTTTGGTAAAGAAATGAAACCTGATTCTTATGATTTAAAAGCAAAGATAGGAGTTATTTTTCAAGAAGTAGCTGTTTTTGATGAATTAAATGTTTATGATAATATCAATTATTTTTGTGGTTTATATATTCGAGATAAAAAACAAAGAAAGCAATATGTTGACGATGCAATTAACTTAGTAGGATTAAATGATTTTAAAAAGTTTTTACCTAAACAACTTTCTGGAGGTTTACTTCGAAGATTAAACATTGCCTGTGGGATTGCCCATAAGCCTAAACTGATCTTTTTAGATGAACCAACTGTTGCAGTTGATCCACAAAGTCGTAATCATATTTTAGATGGTATAAAAAAATTAAGAGATCAAGGGGCTACAATTGTTTATACAACACATTATATGGAAGAAGTAGAAATACTTTGCGATCGTATTATTATTTTAGATAAAGGAAAGATCATTGCTCAAGGAACAAGTGATGAATTAAAGAAAGAAGCGAATATTGAGGAAAAGATTGAACGTGTAGGTCCAACTCTTAATGACGTTTTCTTAAAATTAACAGGAAAGGAATTGAGGGATTGATGTTTATTCATAATCTAAAGTATACAGTTAAAATACTTTTTAAAAATAAAGTTCTTATTTTTTGGATGTTTGCTTTTCCTATTATTTTAGGTATTTTCTTTCACATGGCTTTTGAAAATATTGAAAAAGACGAAGCTTTACAAGTTTTTGATATTGCAGTTATTGACAATAAGGAATATCAAAACCAAACAATTTATCAAGAAACATTTAAAGAGCTTTCTGATAAAAAAAAATAAGGATCAGTTATTTCATATTCATTATGTAAATAAAAAAGAGGCGGAACAGCTTTTAGAAGATAATGAAATAGAAGGATATGTTCTCTTTAATAAACAAGAACCACAAATTGTGATTAAAGAAAATGGTATGGAACAAACAATCTTGCAATTTGTTATGGATGAAATTAAACAAAATAAGAGGATGATAGAAGATCTAACAAAGAAACAAATTGAAGAATGAAATACAGCAAGGAAACTATAATTTTAATGTTCAACAAATTGTACATGATATTCTTCAAAAGCTCAATAACCAAGAAGTACCTTTAAAGACACATCAAGTAGTCATTTAAGTTATATGCAAATTGAATATTATACCTTAATTGCCATGGCTTGTATGTATGGTGGGATGTTGGGCTTAACAGCTATTAATAATCAATTGGCGAATATGTCCGCTAAAGGGAAAAGAGTTTCTGTTTCACCAAATAAAAAAGGAATACTTGTCTTATCTTCAGCACTAGGTTCTTATTTAGTAAGCCTTGTTGGTTTAGCAATTCTTTTAATCTTTTTAAAATTTGGTTTAAATGTTGAATTTGGTAGTCAATGGCTTTATATAATCATTCTTTCTTTAGTTGGTGATTTAGCAGGTATTTCGATGGGAATATTTATTGCTTCTGTTTTTAGAGTTTCTGAACAAGCAAAAACAGGAATTAATATTGCGATTTCTATGTTTTTCTCGGTTCTATCTGGGATGATGGGTGTTACTTTAAAATATGTTATTGATAAAAATATACCTATTGTTAATCTTATCAATCCTAATAATTTGATTACCGATGGTTTTTATGCTTTATATTATTACAATACATTTAATCGATATATCAGAGATATTTGTTGTTTAGGAGTATTTATTATTGTATGTTTATTTATTTCTTTTAGGGCTTTAAGGAGGGAACAATATGATTATATTTAGTACCGTTTTTAAAATATTAAATAAATTAAAAGGAAACTTAATTCTTTATACAGTGATCTTACTTGCAATTACATTATTTAATACAACTTCTGGTAATATGAATCAATATGAGGCAACAAAACCAGATATTTTGATTGTAAATAAGGATCAAAACAATGAAATAACCAAAGGATTTGTTTCGTATTTAAAAGAACAAGCGATATTAAAAGATATTGACATCAATGATCAAGAAAAAGTAGACGATGCATTGTTTTATCGTGATATAAGTTATGTTGTGTATATTCCTGAAAACTTTGGTGATGATCTTGTAAATGATAAAAATCCAACGATTGAATATAAATCAAATGGTAATGAAAATGCATCTTTTACCCAAATGTTAATTGAAAAATATATAAAGACAGTAAATCTTTATAAAGAGCATTATCAAGGTAAAGCTTTAAATCAAAAAGTCAAACAAGTGATTAACCAAAAAACAAAAGTAAACCTCAACACATCCTTAGATAGTTCTAAATTGAATCAAGTGAATGTTTATTTTAATTTCTTAAACTATGCCTTACTTGCTGGGGGAGTTTATTGTATGACAATGATTCTTGCAAGTTTAAATCAAGAGGGTGTACGTAAAAGAACAATTATGAGCAGTTTTTCATATCGTAAATATAATTGGATTGTTTTTGCTTCTTTAGGTCTTGCTTCTTTTATTGTATGGTTAGCCTATATGATTATTAGTTTTATCTTATTTAAAGAAATTATGTTAAGTGGGAATGGGATTGCTTATATTTTAAATTCATTTGTTTTTTCAATATGTAGTTTAGCTGTAGGATTCTTAATTGGAACTATTACCCATAATAAGCAAGCTATTGGAGGTATTGTCAATGTTGTTGCTTTAGGAACATCGTTTCTTTGTGGATGCTTTGTGCCAATGTCATTTATGCCAAGTTATGTTTTAAAGATTGCTCATATTTTACCAACGTATTATTTGTACAAAATAATGAACTTATTAAAACATTAGAATATTTTAAATTAGAAACATTACAACCAATAATTATTAATGGTATTATTGTTTTAGGATTTACCTAAGCTTTGTTTTGATTACCTTAATGATTAGTAAAAGAAAACAAAAGATTGGGTGAGTGTATGAAAGAATTTCTATTAATTGTTGTCATTGTTATTTTCATGAATACAAAGAAACAAATATCAAAAGATCATTATTTAAGTTTAGGAATGTTAATGGCCTATTTTAAAAAGGACGAGTCATCAAGATGGATAAGAATGAATTATTAATGAATATTTATAAAATTCACACAACACATTTAGGCATATCAAGAATTAAAAGAAATTTAGGAATTGAAGAAGATGTTGTAGAATTTTGTAAGAATAAAGTTTTAGATAAAAAGAGTTTGATATATCGTAAAGGGAAAAAACTGGTATATTGAAAATGGTGCTATAAAAATAACAATTAATGCAACAAGCTATACCATTATTACGGCACATACAATAAAATAGATTTTCACAAGTTGTGCACATTATGCACATTTTATTCACATTGAAATTAAAATATAAAGTTAGGTTATCATTATTTTGATATAAGACAATCATATGGTAATGAAAAAGGTATAGGCAAAGATATCCGTAAACATGTCAAGTAACCAAAGAAAGTATTGTCCAAACCATTAAAACAACGGGACTAGGTTATTTAGATAGGATGATTATTCATAGAGCTTAACCTTAGGAGAAAGTCAATCAAAGCGATGATCGTTATCTAGAAGGAAATAAAATTGCTTGTAAAGTTTTAGAAGATGTTTATAAGGAAGGTAAGTTAAAAACAATTTGTGAAATTTTATATGAAGAATTTCGTGCAGAACACATGGATTTTATTGATGGTCCAGCTACTAATACTTCTATTTTAGATGAAGATTAAAAAGTGATGTTATTTGGGTTTGCTATAGAGCATAATGATTAAAAGATATTGACAATTTGTTAGTATCTTTTTTCTTGACAATCTTTTTTATAATTATATAATTACCAATGATAATTATCATTGGTAATTAATAGGAGAAATTAATGAAAAGCGAAAAAGTAAAAGAAATGTTAGATAGCTGTTACATGGCTAAAAGGATTTTAGATATGTTGCCTAAACTTCCTGAAGGAGTTTTACCATCCTATGTACGTTATTTAGAAACGATTATCGAACTTGAAGAAAAAAAATCAAAAAGTGAAGGTTTCAGATGTGAGTGAAGTTTTAAATCTTCCTCGTCCGGGAGTTACACGTACAATTCATGCAATGGAAGAAAAAGGATATTTAAAAAAAGAAACAGCTAAACATGATGGACGTGTCACTTATGTGACCGTTACAAAAGAAGGAAAAATGATTTTGAAAAATACAATAAAGATTATTTTCAAAAATTAGCCTTGTGTTTGAATCATGTTTCTAATGATGAAGCAGATTGTATGATTCAAACTATTGAAAAGTTTTATGAAGTTATGTGTGAAAGGAGAGAAAAATAATGGATCACTCTAAATCGGATTTTACGCAGGGAAGTATTTTAAAAAAATTATCATTATTTATGATTCCCGTTTTAGGAGCGCTTATTTTACAAGCGGCCTATGGAGCGGTTGATTTACTTGTTGTTGGAAGATTTGGAACAACAGCAGGACTTTCAGCAGTTTCTACAGGAAGTCAAGTTTTAAACTTGATAACATTTGTGGTAACACAATTTGCGATGGGAATTACAGTTTTAATTGCAAGATATATTGGTGAAAAGAAAATGAATTCGATTGGTGCTTTAATAGGAGGATCAACGGTAGTTTTTGCAATTATTTCTGCAATTATATTTGTAATTATGATTACGTTAGCATCACCAATTTCAACTTTGATGCAAGCACCTAAAGAAGCACTTGGTTTAACTGCTACTTATGTAAGAATTTGTGGGGCAGGTATTTTCTTTATTGTTGCTTATAATCTATTATCAGCAATCTTTAGAGGTTTAGGCGATAGTAAATCACCTCTTTTATTTGTGGCAGTTGCCTGTGTTATTAATATTATTGGTGATTTAGTTCTTGTTGCAGGATTACACTTAGATGCAGCAGGAGCCGCAATGGCAACTGTTTTTGCACAAGCAATCAGTGTTGTTTTTGCCTTAATGTTATTATTTAAAAGAAAATTACCATTTAAAATTACAAAGCATGATTTTAAAATCAATCCACATTGTGTTCGAGCTTTAAAAATTGGGTTACCATTAGCGCTTCAAGAATGTTTAACACAAATTTCATTTTTAGCTTTATGTGCTTTTATTAACCGTTTAGGATTAGAAGCATCATCCGGTTATGGTGTTGCTTGTAAAATCGTTAACTTTGCTATGTTAGTACCAAGTTCATTAATGCAATCAATGGCTTCTTTTGTTGCCCAAAATGTGGGGGCTGGTGATGAAAAAAGAGCAAAACATGCAATGTTTACAGGAATGGGTATTGGCTTAATAATTGGTGTTGTTGTTTTTATCTTAGTTTTATTTAAAGGAGATTTACTTACAAGTATTTTTACAACAGAAAAAGCCGTTATTTTACAAGGTTATGCTTATTTAAAAGGATTTGCTATTGAAACAATTGTAACAGCAATATTATTTAGTATGGTTGGTTATTTTAACGGTCATTATCAAACGGTATGGGTCATGGTACAAGGACTTATTCAAACACTTCTTGTACGTTTACCACTTTCTTACTATATGTCAATTCAACCTCATGCAAATTTAACAAATATTGGTTTAGCTGCACCAATTGCGACAATTGTTGGTATTATACTAAATGTATGTTTCTATATTTATTTAAGTAAAAAAATGAAAAAAGAAAATGCTTAGGAAGTGTGAAAAACACTTCTTTTTTAATAAGAAGAATTTTTTGTGTTGGAGCTACTGTTGCCATTGCTGTTGCAATTGAAGAAGCTGTAAATATTGATGAATATTTTATTGCTCTATCTTTACAATTACACTGAAAATTAATGGATTTTCAGTGTAATTGTAAAACACCTTTTAATAAGTATATTAGATGAAAAATGCTGAATACGTTTTAATCAGCATTATTTTTATTTATAAAATTTTCCATTAAAAAATCTTTAAATTGTTTTTTATGTACATCATTATCCGCAATTTGAATACGTCCACCAAAACCGATGATCCATGAATAAAATGTACTATTTATAATGTGTCTTACTTGGACACAATAAAGATTTTCATTTATTTTTTTGGATGAATATCTTTACCAATTTATCAATCATATTGGAATAGACACTTGGCGTAAATTCAAGTTCAATAACTTCGATTTTCCCTTCACCATACATGTACGTCATATTATTGAGCTTCTTTTCAAATGAGTTTAATTGATAATCATCAAACTTTACATCACTATCTTTAACGATCTCAACATTTTTTACATAGTCTAAACGATATTGAATGCATGTATTGGATCTTTGCACCTTGACATAAAAGATAATATTCATTGTTAGAAAAGACAGTATCGATAGGAGCTAATTCGGTTAATTTATGTTTTTCATTAAATGTTAAAGAAGGTTTTGATTATTCAAAGCGAATTTTTTCTTTTCTTTGATAGCTTTGGTAATGACTTCTAATTCTTGGTAGAAAACTTGTTCATTTTCATTTTTAACAACATGCAGATTTAGTCTTTTTTGAAAATAAGCTTGGTTATGAATACTAAATAGATCTTGCATTCTTTTTTATAGTTTTCTTTTGTTTTTAAAGTAAAGAAATGAGAACTATAAACAAGATCAATAATAGCTTTGGCTTCCATTAAGTCTAGATTTGGATTTTCATAATAAAAGTAATTATTTCTTCCTTCTTTATAAGTTTTAATGATTGTATCTTCATAATAATTGTTATAGTTTTCTGAATTTTGATAAGAGCATCAAAATCATTTTTAGCTTTGGAAGTATTGAGTTTTATAGAGTAATCAGTTATTATAATCATGTCTTTTGACAGAGGATGATAAGTGACGTTTGGCGATGTTGGGTATCATCCTTTTTAATTTCTATATATTTAAATAATTATGACATGATATCAAAGTAATATAAAGAAAAAAAAGCAGACCTCATGAAACAGAAGAGGTTCTGTTTTTACTACATATATTAAAACCACAAGATTTTGAAAAGCAGTTTCAAATATCATGGCTTGAAATAAAATCCAAATTATTTTTGCTACTTTTTATTATAAAACTAATACCCCGCGCATAGCACGTGATAACCATATAGCTTTAGCTTGAGCAAAACACCAGAGATTAATGTGTTAAGGTATTTATTTTAATTTTCTTTGTTATTCTTTCACTAAAAAAGATAGCAGAAAGGGTATATTAAGTTTAATGCGAAAATATGATAAAATCATATACTTTTTTCACTTTGTAATTTTTTAAAATACTTATTACAATAGTTTAAAATGCTTATTGATTATATGATTTACAAAAAGCTTTTTTTATACTTTTATGGCTGACCAAGCATTAATTTATTAAGATTATTATGATATAATTGGGGCAGTTGTACGTAAAGGAGAATTTGCAAAATGGTAAATAATATTGAATTTACATGGGATGAAGATCCTGTTGATATAAGTGCTGAAGCCAATTTTATTTGGTCAATAGCAAACAAATTAAGAGGAGTATACATGCCAGATAAATATGGTGATGTCATTATTCCTATGACAATCATTCGTAGGTTTGAATGTGCTTTAGAAAAAACAAAAGAAAAAGTAGTAAAACAACACAATGAAAAACCAGATTATCCTGCAGTTGCTTTTTATAGAATGACAGGATATCAGTTTTATAATACTTCAGAATATTCTTTAAAAGAATTATGTAATGATTCTGAAAATATTAAAGATAATTTTATTCAATACATAAATGGTTTTTCTAATAATGTTCAAGAAATTCTTAAATCAGAAGACACATTAAATTTTACTGCTGAAATAAATAAAATGGATAAATCTGGAACACTTTATACTGTGGTTAAAGCTTTTTCAGAATTGGATTTAAGTATTGAAAAATTTGACAGTATTAAAATGGGATATATTTTTGAAAATTTAATTGGCAGATTTTATCAAAATGTTGATGCTGGACAATATTACACAGGTAGAGATATCATTAAACTATGCGTTTCCTTATTGATTTCAGAAGGGTGTGAGGATATTTTCTTACCTCAAAGAGAAATATCCGTATTAGATCAAGCTTGTGGAACAGGTGGAATGTTGTCAACAGCATATACATATTTAAAACACTATAATCCTAATTGTAATGTTCGTTTATATGGGCAAGAAATTATGGGGCAAACATATGCTATTGGATTGGCTGAAATGCTTATCAAAGGGCAAAGTGCAGATAACTTTAAAAATGCTGATACATTCAAAGAAGATTGTTTCAAAAATAAGAAAATGCGTTTTGTACTAGAAAATCCACCTTTTGGTACTCCTTGGGGTGGAAAAGATGCTAAGGCTGGTCAAGAAGAATCGGTTAGAGAAGAATATAAAAAGGATTTAACGGTCGCTTTGGAGCAGGATTACCTGGTACAAGTGATGGTCAACTATTATTTATTCAATCTGCAGTAGATAAAATGGACGATGAATATGGTCGAGCAGCAATTATTGAAAATGGATCACCTTTATTTTCTGGTGGAACATCATCTGGTGAGTCTCAAATTAGACGTTGGTTGTTAGAACAAGATTTAATAGAAGCAATTGTTCAATTACCAACAGACTTATTCTACAACACGGGTATTTCTACATATATTTGGATTCTTTCAAAAAATAAAAGAGAAGCAAGAAAAGGTAAAGTTCAATTAATTGATGCTTCCAATATTTATACCAATTTACGAAAATCATTAGGAAATAAAAGAAAAGAAATCTCACCCGAAAATAGAAAAGAAATTACTGAATTATATGTAAATTTTGAACAATCTGAATTGAGTAAGATTTATAAAAACACTGAATTTATTTATAGAGAATATACTGTTATGCAGCCATTACAAAGATCATATTCTTTTTCAAAAGAACGTATTGAAAACATGATTAACACTGGAACATTAAAAACTCTTTATGATGAAAGTAAGGTATATGAATTAGAAAATTCAACAGAAGAATTAAAAGATAAAGAAAAAAAGACATTAAAAAAATTTAAAGAAAATAAAATGACTTATGATGCAATTTTAAATACTTTGAAAGAATATGAAGATGAATCACTTTACAATAATCCTGATGATTTTAAACCAATAGTAAACAATTACTAGATAAAATTAATGATGAAAAATTGATAATAAACTAGTTGACAAAATTGTTGACGGTCTTTCTAAAACCGATAAAAATGCTGATATACAAAAAGATAAAAAAGGTAATACACTATTTGATAAATCAACAAAAGATACTGAAATTGTGCCATATGATGTAGCAATCGAAGATATATGAAAACAGAAGTATTACCTCATGTTCCAGATGCTAAAGCTTTCTTTGAAGAGGATTTAACAAAGAAAAACCTGTAATCAAAACAGGAGCAGAAATTCCGTTTACAAGATATTTCTATAAATATCAAGAACCTCAATCAAGTGAAGAACTTGCTAAAAAAATTTATTGAAATAGAAAATTCAAATGACATAAGAATTAAAAATTTATTTGGTGGTGCAAAAAATGTATGATAAAACAAAAGTAAAAGCATTCTCTTCAATAAGATTAAAATATTTATGTGATATCACAACAGGTAATAAAGATACAAAAAATGCAACTTTTAATGGAATATATCCATTTTATGTTAGATCCCCTATTATAGAAAAATGTGATACGTATAGTTTTTATGGTGAAGGAATTTTAGTTGCTGGTGATGGGGCAGGTGCTGGAAGAATATTTCATTATGCAAATGGGAAATATGCAGTCCATCAAAGAGTGTATAGATTATATAATTTTAAATGTGAACCTAGATTTTTAGTTTATTACCTATCTTCTATTTTTCCAAAAGAAATGGACAAAGGTAGTAATCAAACAACGGTACCCTCTATGCGGTTACCAATGTTAAGCAATTTTGCGGTTAAATATTCCTTCTAAAAAATATCAAAAAATATAGTATTCTTTTAGATAAAAAATGTGCTGAAATAGACATATTGCATACAAACATTGAATCTCAAATAAAAATACTCGAAGAATATAAAAAATCAATTATTACGGAAGCTGTAAAAAAGGGATTAGACTCTAATGTTGAAATGAAGGATAGTGGAAGTGTGTATTGGAAATACATTCCAGCAAATTGGGGATTATCAGATATAAAATATCTATTTGAAATTGTAAAAAGAATAGCAAGGAAAAGAAGGATATGATATCTTATCAGTAACACAAAAAGGGTTAAAAATAAAAGATATGTCAAAGAATACAGGTCAAATAGCAGAGAGTTATGCTAATTATCAATTTGTTTATCCTACTGATTTTGTAATGAATCATATGGATTTATTAACAGGCTGGGTTGATTGTTCAAAGTATTTTGGTGTTACAAGTCCAGATTATAGAGTATTTAGGCTTAAAGACAACAGAAATAATTTAAACTATTTCAAATATGTTATGCAGTGTTGTTATATGAATAAGATTTTTTATTCATTAGGACGAGGTGTATCAAATTTAGGAAGATGGAGATTGCAAACAGAAAGCTTTAATAATTTTAAAATTCCTGTTCCACCATATGAAGAACAACAAAAAATATCAAAATATCTTGATGAAAAATTATTAGAAATAAACAATATTATGAATCAAAAAAGAATCAATTAGAAACTTTAAATCAATACAAAAAATCACTTATATATGAATATGTAACAGGTAAGAAAGAAGTGGAATAATATGATAAACAAAATTATAGAAGAAATAGATAAGTCTCTTGAAATTGAGGCATACTTATCTGCGTTATCGCTTGTTTTAATATTACCAGATATTTGTGGTAAAGCTGAATATGACTCAAATAAAAAAAACAAAGAACGCTATATCAACTGGTTTGATGAATATATTGGAAAATATGAACAATCTCCTTTTGAAGTTTCTAATAATCCGTATTTAAGTGGAGAAGTTGTATATCAATTAAGATGCTGCTTTTTGCATGAGGGAAATCCTAATATAAATAAAAATTGTATAAAAAACGAAAGAAATAAAAATAGATAAGTTTATTCTTCTAACACAAAAGAAAAATGAATTTGATATTTATCCTGATAGTTCAAGTTGTAATTACCATAAATGAAGATTATACAAAATCAATTAGAGAATACAAAGTTAATATCAGAAGATTATGTTTAATAATTGTTCCACAGTTAAAGGGTATTATAACGAAAATAAAAATAAGTTTGATTTCTTTAATTTTAAAATTGTTGATTATGATAAAGAATTAGAAGATTATAATAAAATCAAGAACATGAATCTACATACTCTGGATGAAGAAGGTGAGGAACAATGCTAACCAATATATTAACTGAAAAAGATTATCAAAAATACATTATTAATAAACTAATAAATGATAATGACTATATTTTAAGACAAGATAAAGATTTCGATAGATTATTTTCTCTTGATAGAGAATGTTGTTTGATTTTTAAATGATACGCAACCTGATGAAATGGAATCTTTAGCAAAAATCTATAAAGATGATTTGGAAGATACAATTGTTAATTTTATTAATAATGAAGCTACTAAAAAACGAGGATCAATTTTAGAAGTATTAAAGCATGGTATAGAAATATCCAATCAAAAATTAAAATTCATGTATACTAAACCAGCAACAACTTTTAATAAAAAAGCTTTTAGAAAATTATGAAAAGAATATATTTTCAGTTGCTGAAGAAGTATGGGCTTCAGATGATGAAAGAATAGATCTTGTTATATTTTTAAATGGTATTGCTATTATGACTTTTGAGTTAAAGTGTAATACTACAGGACAGTCGTATGAAGATGCTATTTATCAATATAGAACAACAAGAAACATAGAAAACAAAACACGTTTATTTAGATTTAAAGCGGGAACATTAGTAAATTTTGCTATGGATTTGAATGAATGTTATATGTCTACAAAGATTTGTGGAAGTTCTACATATTTTTTACCTTTCAACATGGGGAATGGAGCAGGTGTTAATGCTGGTAAAGGAAATCCTTTATGTGATTATGATTTTCCTGTTCATTACATGTGGGATGATATATTAAAAAAAGATACTATTTTAGAATTGATCAATAAATTTATTTTCATTGAAACCAAAGAAGAAACAGATGAATTAAACTGAAAAAAGAAAAATTAAAAGAAAACTTGTAAATTTTTCCTAGATATCATCAATTAGATGCAATTAGAAAACTCATTGCAGATGTTAAAGAAAATAAATCGAAATTAAATTATTTAATTCAACACAGTGCAGGTTCTGGTAAAACAAATTCTATCGCTTGGTTAGCTCATAGATTGAGTTCTTTACATGATAATGAAAACACAATTATTTATGACAATATCATTATTGTAACTGATAGGGTTGTAGTTGATAGACAATTACAAAAAGCTGTTATGGGAATGGAACATGCTAGTGGATTAATTAAGTTATGGATGATAGATGTTCTTCATCAGATTTAGCAGATGCCTTAAATGGCAATACCAAAATCATTGCTACAACAATTCAAAAATTTCCATATATTGTTGAAGAAGTTAAGAATTTAAATAATAAAAGATTTGCTGTAATTATTGATGAAGCACATTCATCAACATCTGGTAAAAATATGAGTGCTGTCACAAAATCTTTAGCATCAGGTGAATGGGAATATGATGATACCGATGAAATGATTGAAGATGAAATTAGAAAACATGGAAAACAATTAAACGTATCAATGTTTGCCTTTACAGCTACTCCTAAACCAACTACATTGCAAATGTTTGGACGATTAAATAAAAACGGTCAATATGAAGCGTTTCATATTTATTCAATGAAACAAGCAATCGAAGAAGGATTTATTTTAGATGTTCTTTCAAACTTTACAAGATACGAAACATTCTATCAAATTAATAAACTTGTAGAAAATGATCCTAGATGTAAAACTAATTCAGCTAAAAGACAAATTGCTAGATTTGTACAATTACATGAAACAAACATTGGTCAACGAATAGAAGTTATTGTAGAGCACTTTAAAAACATGGTTATGGAGGAATTAGGTGGTCAAGCAAAAGCAATGGTAATAACTTCATCTAGACCTGAAGCTGTAAAATATCAAAAAGCATTTCAAAAATATATTGAGCATAAAGGTTATAAAAATATTCATGCTCTAGTTGCTTTTCTGGAAAAGTAAATCTAGAAGGAGAAGAATATACTGAATCAAGCATGAATGGGTTTAATGAAGATCGTTTGACAAAAGAATTTGATAAAGACGAATATCAAGTATTGATTGTAGCAAACAAATATCAAACAGGTTTTGATCAACCTAAACTATGTGCTATGTATGTTCTTAAAAAATTGAAAGGTGTCAATGCCGTTACAAATCTTACGAGATTTGAATAGAATATGTCCACCGTTTGATAAAAAAGTATTTGTATTAGATTTTGCCAATACATATGAAGACATACAAAAAGCATTTGCTCCATATTATACAACGACATTATTATCCAATTCGGTTACACCATCAGCTATATATGATTTAGAAGCTGAAATAGATGGGTATTTAATTTTAAACGATTTAGATATTAATAGTTTTAACGAAATTTTATATAGCGGTAAAGAGATAAAAGCAAAGGAAAGAAAAATGATTAGTTTCTATTTGGATAAAGCAAGAAAAGAAGTCCAAAAATATCCATATGGAACTCAAAAAGACATTATTCAAAAATTACGTAGCTTTGTTAGATTTATGAATTTCTTTTACAAGCCTCATCATTTGAAGATGTTGAAATTCATAAAAAATATAATTTTATTTCTTATTTACTAGCTTATATTAGTATTAAAAACCCAGGAGCTGGATTTGATTTAACTGGTAAAATCCAAGCTACTAAATTTGTTCAAAAGAAAACACAAGAACACAAGGATGAAGAACAAACATCTAAACCTATTGTAAAATTACCAAGTGCAGAAGCTTTTGGTATTTCTCAAGATAAAGAACAAAAACTATCTGAAATTATTGAAGAAATAAATTCACGAACAGGTAAAGCTTACAATAAAGATGTGGCAGTTAAGGCAATGTTACAAATCACAGATATATTGGGAAAAAATGAACAATTGAAAGAATCAGCAAAAAATAATTCTTCAAAAGAATTTGAAACAACATATTACGATAATATTGATGATGCTTTAATTGAAGGTTTGAATCAAAATGAAGACTTCTTTACGCTTTTATTAAATCATCCAGAAATGAAAAAAGAAGTAATGGGTATATTTGTTGAAGAACTATATAAAAGGCTTAGAAATGAAAAATAGGTGCTTCTAGAAAAATGGAAAGTAGGATATTGTTAATTCTGCTTTCTTTTTTATAAAACAAAATAACAAAAAAATAAACAGGGTGTCAAATAAAACTGATGATTAATTTTGTTGATTTTTATTTCAAATTCTTCTTATACTTCTTTGTTTATGGTGAGAATCAATCTTATTCTCCAAATTTTTAATTAAATCTTACGTAACAAATAATCTAGTATGAATTCAATATAATTGTATGGGTTTAGTCTGTTGTCTTTAGGGGTCTATTAGACTAAATATTGCGGCAGTTGCTTTGTGTATCCTTTAGGAAAAGTTAAAAATATTCAGTGAAAGGGATGAACAACAATTGTGTTGTAATATTCCTGTTTTTAAATTATTTTTAGAATTACTATAGAACAATTATTAAATATGATAAAATTAGATAAAAGAAAATTGATTATAATAGTTTTAAAACCAAAGGAGATCTGTCTATGTATTTTAAAAGAACCGTTTGACAAAGAAAAAATTGAAAAACAACATGAAGAATTATTAAATATTTTTAAAGAAGATCTTTCAAATTTATCTGATAAAACAATCAAGAAACATATACAAAATGTTGATTTCTTTATCAATGAATATTTATTAAATCGTAATAATGGAAATTATGAAGAAGTTAATAATGAAATTGATTTGTTCTTTAGAGATTTCTTTATTAGAAAATGTATGTGGTCTTCACCAAATTCTATAAAAGAAACAGCAGCTAGTTTTAAAAAGTTTTATAAATCAATGATGAATCATGATAAATTTAAAAAAGATGACTATGAATGTTTATGCGATACCATTAAAGATGAAATGAAATCTTGGCAAGAATCATGTGATTACTATGATAGTGGAAAACCAAATTGGGATCCGTTTAAATTTTAAAGGTAGGGTAATAAGAATTGTATAACGATAAGATTGAAATAGAAAGCCCTTATGGACATATTACCATTAGCTATGGTCGACATGATAAGCATCGAGTAAGAGTTCTTGATATAGATGGTGGTATGGAATCAGCAACTTATATAGAAGAAGAATTACAAAATGAATTACTTTTTGAATATATGTATTTATTTGATTTAATGTTTGATGAAAATTATTTAGAAGATAGACAAATTAATGATGTTTTATTAATTGGTGGTGGTGCTTTTCATTATCCCAAATATTTTTTAGCACATCATCAAGGAAATATTGATGTTGTTGAAATTAACAAAGTTCTTTATGATATTTCTAATAAATACTTCTATTTAGAAGAAACTATTAATAAATTTGATAAGAATAAAAATAGATTTCATTGTTATTTTGAAAATGGAAGAGATTATATAAATAGGAACAAAAAGAAATATGATGCTATTTTAAGTGATGTCTTTATTGGTGAAAATTTAGTATTAGAACTTCATTCATTGGAAGCAATCAAAAGAATAAAAGAATCTTTAAACCCACAAGGAATTTATATAACAAATATCATTGGTTCATTAAGTGGTAAATATAGTCAAAATATAAAGAATGTTGTAAAAACACTCAAACAATGTTTTAAATATATTTATGTCTTTAAAGCACAAGAAAAGAATGAGCATCAAAAAAGACAAAACTTAATCGTTGTTGCAGTAGATCAAGAAGTTCATTTTAATATTGTAAGTTATCATAATATTAATCAAAAGAGATATCATCAAGGAATGATCAATCATGTTGATGATATTGATTATACAAATGGACATATTTTAAGAGATAAAAATTTATTATAATTATTGTTTTATCTTAAAAAATATGATAAGTTTAATTCATGGGAATGAGGTTCTCCCTCGATTTATATCGAAACCGCTATTTGGCTAATGACTTCTGTGTAATACACAGGGTGATTAGCTTTTTTTGTAGGAGGAAACATGGAAAATAAAAAAGAATTATTAAAGTATATGATATTTGCAGGTGTTATGGGAATCGTTGTAGGAGGTATTGATACTGTTTTTGGTAAAGGACTTATTTTAATAGGTGAGATACGAAATAAATATTTTTGGTATTTAATTCCTTTTTTACCAATTGCAGGAATAGTGATTACTTGGCTTTACTATCACTTTAATGAACTGAGTTTAAAAGGAATGACACTTGTCTTTGAAACAGGTCAACAAAAAAGAAAAGGGATTCCTTTAGCACTTATTCCTTTAGTTATGATTGGAACATGGTTAACTCATTTATTTGGAGGAAGTGCAGGTAGAGAAGGGGTGGCTGTACAAATTGGAGCAACACTCTCTCATTATTTTACAAAATATTTTCATTTTTCCTAAGAATGGAAAAGTTTTGTTGATTACCGGAATGGCAGCTGGATTTGCTGGATTATTTCAAACACCACTTACTGCTTTGTTTTTTGCTATGGAAGTTATGGTTATAGGTAAAATAGAGTATGAAGCTTTACTTCCAGGGGTTATAGCATCTTTTACTGCTTCTTATTACGTTCGCATTTTTTAGGATTGGAAAGTTTAGTGTAAATATTCAACAAAGTATTAATATGAATGATTTAAAAAATATGATGTTAATGATTCTAGTAGGAATTATTTTGGGAATTGTTGGAAGAATATTTTCAACGTCGTTGAGTGCTTTAAAAACATTTTTTAAAAATAAAATAGAAAATCCCTATAAAAGAATAGGTTATATTTCTATTTTATTAGTGATAGGGCTAATGATTTTTAAAGGAAGATACAGTGGCTTAGGCACAGATTTAATTGATTTATCATTTTATGGAAATGTGACTTATTATGATTGGTTTTTAAAACTTATTTTTACTGTTGTAACTCTTGCAATTGGATTTCAAGGTGGAGAAGTAACACCCTTATTTTCAATAGGAGCAACTCTAGGATTTATACTTGCCCCAATATTTCATTTGCCTATTGAATTATGTGTAGCTTTAGGATATACGGGAGTTTTTGCTTCAGCAACAAATACTTTAATTGCTCCAATGATGATTGGATTAGAAGTATTTGGTGGGCATCAAATGATAGCATTTCTTATTATATGTATTTTTGCTTATTTAGTTAATGGAAATAAATCTATATATACTGCCCAAATCAAAAATTTCTAACAAACATTACATGATGAAAGGCTTTACATTTTGCTATTTCAAAGATAAAATAGTAATGGTGATGGAAAATGGAATTTGATGAATTATTTACAAAATTAAAGGTGAATCCATTAAAACTCATTGAGTCAATTGTTCATGCTGATGGATCATCAGTTATTTTGTTTAAAAATAGAAAAAGTGAAATCTTATATGTTAATGATCAGTTTTATCAAAAACATCCACAATTTAAAAATAATAAGGAAGCAGTTATTGGTAAAACTGATTTTGATTTGTTTCCGGACTCACAAGAACACGCTAAACAAGCTTTTGAAGATGAACAACGTGTCATGGAAACAGGACAAGCAATTAATGTTGTAGAAACTGAAGGAAAAAATCATGATGGCTATACGCTTATTGCACATACAAGAAAATATCCGTTATATGATAGTCAAGGAGAAACAATCGGTGTTTTTGTTATTACAGAAGATATGACAAGTGATGTAAAGGCACTTAGAGAAAATCAAGAAAAAGCCAAAATTTTAACAAAGCTTAATGTTGAACTTTCACAAGAAAACGCTACAGATGCTTTAACACAACTTTATAATCGACGTTTTATTCATGCAGAATTAGATACATTGCATAAAGAATATTTAGAAAATAATACACCATTTTCTATTTTGTTATTAGATTTAGATAACTTTAAAAGTGTTAATGATAATTATGGACATCATATTGGAGATGAAGTTATTAAACATGTTGGAACTGTTTTAAATAATATTAAACATCAAAAATATCCAACTATGGAGCCATGTCGTTATGGCGGAGACGAATTTTTAGTTATTCTACCAGCTTATCAAAAGATGGGGCAGTTTCAATTGCCAGAGATATTAAAGATGCCTTTGATCATGTTATTTTACATGCTGGTGCTTATCATGATATCGTAAGATTAAGTATTGGCGTTGCTGGTATTCGTGATGAAGAAACAATACAAGATTTATTAAATAAATGTGATCAAAGAATGTATATTTCAAAAAGAGATGGAAAACATCGTATTACTTATTGATGATAGTGTAAAAAGCTATCATCATTTTATTTTGAGATATAATAAAATCAACAAGGAAGTGATAAAAATGTATGAGGCAATCAAACAACTTGCACAAAAATACCATCAAGAAACAATCAATCAGCGCCGAGATTTTCACCACTTTGCTGAAAGAGGCTGGTTAGAAATACGTACAGCATGTCAAATTGCAACTACTTTAGAAAACTTAGGTTATGAGGTTTTAGTAGGAAAAGAAATTATGGATAAAGATGCGCGTATGGGATTACCGCCAGAAGCGATTTTTAATATTAATTATTTACGTGCTAAAAAAAGAAGGGGCAAATCCTAAATATTTAGAACAAGTTAAAAATGGAATGACAGCTGTTGCAGGTATCTTAAAAAACGGTGTAGGGCCTGTTGTAGCTATTCGTTTTGATATTGATGCTTTAGGGCTTGTTGAAGATTCAACAGATGGGCATTATCCAAAACAAGAAGGTTTTTCTTCTTGTCATTTAGGAGCGATGCATGCTTGTGGACATGATGGTCATGCATCTATTGGTTTAACAACTGCTAAAATATTGATGGAGCTTAAAGAACACTTACATGGGACTTTGAAAATTATTTTTCAACCGGCTGAAGAAGGTGTAAGAGGAGCAAAATCCATTTGTGAAAGTGGTTTTTTGGATGATGTCGATTATATTTTTGCAGCGCATATTATGCCTCGTGTTAAAGATTACGATCTTTATTTTGGAATGAATGAATCATTTGCAACAACGAAATTAGATGTCATTTATCATGGAGTTTCAACACATGCGGCAGAATCTCCACAATTCGGTAAGAATGCATTGCTTTCAGCAGCTAACTGTATTATTAATTTGCATTCGATTCCTCGAAACAGTGATGGACAAACACGTGTCAATGTAGGAACGGTTCATGCAGGAACAGGTAGAAATGTTGTTCCTGATACAGCAAAACTTGAAATAGAAGTACGTGGTGTAACGACAGAATTAAATCGTTATATGGAAATTTATGCAAGAGATATTATTAACGCCTGTGCTTTGATGCATGATACTGTTGTTGAAATTAAACAAATGGGGAAAGCATTTGCTTTAAATTGTGATGAAGATTTTATGAATCAAATACGAAATATTTGTGTTAAAAAAATGCCCGATTTAAAATTACCTCCAGAAAATTTAAATCCATTAGGAGGTAGTGATGATTTTTCTTATATGATGGAATATGTCCAAGTTCATGGAGGCAAAGCTACTTATATGAAATTATTGACAGATATTACAGCTTCACCTCATAACACATCATTTAATTTCAATGAAGAAGTACTTAATAAAGGCCCACGAATCATGGCGTCTATTGCTTATACATTATTAAAATAAAGGAGCTAACTATGTTAGAATTTAAATCTGATACACAATTATTAATTGAAGGAAAAAATTTAAATGAAGATGAAATTGGTGAATATTTTACAACATATTTTTAGGGAGATTGCTTATTAGCTGTTGGAGATGATGAATTGATTAAAATTCATTTTCATACAAATGAACCATGGAAGGTTTTAGAATATTGTTCAACACTTGGTGAAATCTATGATATTGTTATTGAAGATATGGATCGACAATCAAGAGGATTAAAAAGATAAAGATGCGAAAGCATCTTTTTTAATAACTTAAAAAATGTTATAATTGCAAAGCTATTTATAAATAAAAAGAGTTTTTAATGATTGGAGGTAACCATGGTTAATATATTTGATACATTACCAAGAAACTTTTTTAATATATTTAATACAGCTGATCGTGTTGTTATCAGTGAATGTATTTGTGTTCTTTATGAGTATATTAAGGATGATGCATCCTTTGCATCTTTAAAAGAAAACTTGATTTATGAGTTAACAAAATATTTTAGTAGTCACTTAATTGAACTTGAAGAACTTCAAAGTCAATCGCCAAGAGAACGTGCTTTTTATGTTTATCGAAGATTAAAAGAATGTGGTTGGTTGAGTGAAGAAGTAGGGGAAAACTATCATGTGTATGCTAGTTTTGAAGATTATGCTATTAGTATTATTGAAACTTTAATGAATTTTGAAGAAGACAGAGACATAGAATACTCAAGTATGGTTTATAGTATTTATTCGCAGTTTAAAAATTTTGATATTGAAAATGGACATAAGATTCTTGATGCACAATATAGTATGACAAAAAGTTTAATGACAAAATTAAAAAATTTGAATACAAATATTAAGCGTTATATCAAACGTCTTGTTCAAGATAATATGAAAAATGATTTAAATCAAATTTTAGATTCTTTATTAAGTGATTATCAATTAAAGATAGTAGATCGTGCTTTTTATAATCTAACAACTAAAGATCATCCTTTAAAATATCGTAATAGTATCATTTCTCAAATTCAAAGAATACAAGATGATCAAGCAACATCTGAAACGATTATAGGAAATATCATGCTTTCTAAAGATTTAACTTATCAAGAAGCAATGGATTTGTTTTATAAACAAACATCTTATATTATTGATGCCTTTGAAAGTATTTTAGATTTAATTAATGAAATCAATCGTAAAAATGAAAAGTTTGTTGCTTCAGCAACAAATCGTATTATGTTTTTAATGAATGTAAAAGAAGATATTGGTGGAAAAATCAATGACATCATTAAAGAAGGGCAAGAATGTCCAGAAGTGTTTGATCAAGTAGCAACGATTTCAATTAATAAATACTTAGATCAAATTCTTTATATTTACCACGACAAATAAAAAAAGTTAAAAATACGGATTTGATTTTAGATACACAATTAGATGAACAAACACGTTTAATGGCGATTGAAAAAACTAAACAAATGAAAAATATACAAAAACAGCCATTGAAAAAAATGTTTTACAATGTTTGGATCAACAAGAAACAATATTGGGTTCAAATTATTATGATCAAAATAAAGATTTATCTTTATTTATTTTGACATGGCTTTATGGTTATAGTCAAAATGCTCGATATAAAATAGAACCACAAGAAAATATTATAAAGAAAGATCGTTATCAATTTAGAGAATTTATAATAAGGAGAGTTGAAGATGAATAAAAATGAACTGATGAAAATATGTCACAGGCATATTTGTTATTATCTGAAAAAAGAAAAGAAGAATTTTCACGTATTTTAAATCGATTATTAGCGGTTAATTTTATTTGTGGTGGAAGAAAAAGAGATCGCGAAGATTATTATTTTATTAGTGAAAATGAACAACTATTTAAAGATTTTTTAATGATGCTTGATTATGATTTTCATTTATATAAAGCAGACCGTGTAATCTATATCCATAATTTAAATAATTACAATCATTTAAATCTTAATCAAATGCAAACAATTGTTTTATTGTTACTTAGAAAACTTTATTTTCAAAAATCACAAGAGTTACAAGATACTGAATTTATTCATATTTCCCTTGGGGAACTTCATAGTGAAATAGAAGCAACTGGTATTTATAACGAACGTCTAAAAAAGACAGATTTAAAAAATATCTATCATTTCTTGTCAAGATATAATATATGTGAACGTATTGGTGAATTTAAACGAAGATGATACACGTTTAATTATTTATCCAACAATTAATTATATTTTACCAATTCAAAAAATAGATGAAATCAATCAACGTATTCAACAATATAAAAAAGGAGATCACGATGAAAACATTAACGAAAGTGAAACTGATTAATTGGCATACTTTTCTAATGAAGAATTTGAAATCTATAAAAATGCCTTAATTACTGGAGAAAATGGAACAGGGAAATCTACAATTTTAGATGCGATTCAATATGTTTTAACTGCTGGTAAATGTAAATTTAATAAGGCAGCAAGTGATATTGGAAATCGTACATTAGAGTCTTATATTCGTTGTAAAACAGGAATTGAAGGGCATGAATTTGTTAGAAATGGTGATGTGACAACTTATATTGCATTAGAGTTTTATGATGAAAAACAGAAAAATATCAAATTATTGGAACTGTTATTGATTTACCAGCTGGTGGAAGATTAAATAGAGATTTTTTTCAAATTATTGATTGTAAAATCAGCAATGTAGCATTTATTGAAGAAAGAAGAGTTTTGACGAGAAAAGAATTTAAAAAAGCTTTAATTGATCATCAACAAACAGGTATTTTTAAAGATACAATTAAAGAAGGAGAAGTTTATTTGGAAATGCTTTAGGTGTTAAAAGTAAATATTTTGATTTAGTAACGAGAGCACTTGCTTTTAAAGCGATTGATAATGTTTATCAATTCATTGTTGACTTTTTATTAAAAGAAGACTTTGTTGATATTCAAAATTTAAGAGACAGTATCAAACACTATAAAGTTCTTGAAGAAAAATTAAAAATATCTAAAAAAGAATGTGAATCATTAGAAGGTGTTGTAAGTCAATATGACACTTATTTAGATACGCACTTTCAAATGGATGTTTTAGAATGTTTAAAAGAAAAATTACAAGAAAAGCAATTACAAGCTATTATTGATAATAGTCAAAAGAAATATCAAAAAATAAATGATCAGCTAAATTTGTACAACAAAAACTTACACAATTAAAATCAAGATGAAGAAACTTAATCAAGAAAGATATCATCGTTTAGATGAATCATTAAGAGAAAACGAAACCTATAACTTAAAAATGAATTACAAAAGAAAGTGAACAACTCAAAAAGAAAAGGAAAAAAGAAAACAGTTATCAAACTCTTATAACAGAAATCAAACAAGAAATACAATTATTAAAGAAAGTAAAAATACCAAATAGTTATATCCAAATTCTTCAAAATCAAGATTATCAAACAGAAACATTGACACATGCATTTAGAAATATTGTAGAAGAAGTTTCTAAAAGAACAAAGGATGTTACTGAAAAAATATCACATTTAAAAATTGAAATGACACAAACAGTTGATTGTTTTAATGAATATTGTAAAGAATATGATTCTCTTAAAGAAAATCAACTTTATTATAGAAAAGAAATTCAAGAATTAATTCAATTATTAAATGAAAAACTTACAAGTCATTATGGAAAAACAATTGAAGTTAAACCATTATGTGAATATATTGAAGTTAAAGATGAAAAATGGCGAAATGCATTAGAAGGATATCTTAATAGTCAAAGATTTGATTTAATTATTGAACCAGAATATTTTGAATATGCATTACTTGTTTATGAAGAATATAAAAATAAAAGAGGTATATATGGTGTAGGAATTGTTGATGTTGCGAAAATGTCAAGATATGAAGATGTGGATGTTAAAGACACACTTGCAAGTCAATTAGATTGTAAAAATACATATGCTAGATGGTATGTCAACATGTTGCTTTCTAAAGTACAATGTGTCGATGATGTTACACAACTTAGAAATTATGCTACAGCGATTACGCCAACATGTATGCTTTATAAAAATTATACAGCACGTGCAATCAATCCACGTATTTACAATAAACCATACATTGGATTAGGTGCTATTAAAATTCAATTAGCGATAATTGAACAAGAATTGGAAAACCTAAAACAAGAAATCAAATTACAAAAAGCAAATTATGAAGATTTAAAAAATGGTCAAGCATTATTAAATCAATCCAAAGCAGATCATATCTTCTATCGCTTAGATTTAATTGATGAATATCATAATTTACTAAAAGAATATCAAGAAATTAATGATCGCTATGAAAAATTAATTTTAGATGATTCACTTATTTCTTTACAAGAAGAATGTGATGCAGTAAAAAAACAACTTGAAAAAATAAAAAGAGAAAAAGAAGACTCACTTATGAAAAAAGGAAGTCTTGAAAATAATCTAGAAACATTTAAAGAACAACTTGAACAAACTCAAGAAGAATATCAATTATTACATGAAAATATAGTTCAATTTGAAATGGAGCATGTTGATGTTACTCAAGTAGCTGATCAACAAGTCGTTATTTATTTAAAACGTTTTTCTAAAGATTTTAATGGTATGAAAAATGATATTGAACAACAAGGAAATGGTTATCAACGAAAGGCAAACCAAATTGAAAATCAAATAGTCATGAAAATGAAAGACTATAATGATGCATATAATATTGGTTTTGAAAATGCTTTAACAGATATTGAAAGTTATAAACAAAGATACCATCAATTAAAGGAGATGGATATTGTTTCTAAAGAAGAAAAAACAAGACAAGCAAAACTTAAATGCGAGGAATCTTTTAAAACATCTTTTATTTCTGGATTAAATGAAAAAATTGAAAATGCAAAAAAAGATATTGCTGAATTAAATAAAGGATTATCACAAAGAGATTTTAATGGTGAAACCTATGAATTCTGTGTTTCACCAACTTCAAGAGATGATTTTAAAGAATACTATAAGATCATCCAATCAGGAAAAGAATATATGGTGAATAATCTTTTATCTGAAACATTAAGTGAAAGTCAAAGAAGAATTATGGATGATTTATTTATTAAATTATCTTCTGTAGAAAATGATCAAGAAACTGAACAAATGCTCATGGAATATACAGACTATCGAAATTATTTAGACTATGATATTAAAATCAAATATGCAAGTGGAGATTATGCATATTTTTCTAAAGTTAATAAAGAAAAATCTGGTGGAGAAACACAAACACCATTCTATGTCATTATGGCAGCAAGTTTTGAACAAGTTATCCGTAACCGAAATCAAAATGAAGATTTTGGTTGTGTTGTTATTTTTGACGAAGCATTTAATAATATGGATGAACAAAGAATTCAAGAAATGATTAAATTCTACAATGAACGTGAAATTCAAACATTTATTGCAGTACCACCTTCAAGAGCAAGTACGATTATTCCTTATGTTAATACAAGATTGCTTGTCATTAAACAGGGACAACAATCTTTTGTAGAAGGTTTTAAAGATGAACAATTATAGAAATGAAATCTTAAATGAGTTTATTGATCGTTATGAAAAAAGTAGTTATTATAAAGGAAAAAGTGAAAAACCAAGAAAGATTTCTATTGTTTTGCATAAAAAGTTTCCTGAATATGGACATAGCTTTCATTATGAAGAAACAAATGAATTAGAAAATATTGCTTTTCAATTACAATCTCAAGGATTTGTTGAATTTTCTAAAAAGAGCATTTTAGGAGATAGAGAACTCATTTTAAATCAAGAAGAAAACTGTCTTGATCGAATTTATAAAGAATTAAAAAAGAGTACCAGTTAAAGAGAAAATAATTCATTATGTAAAATTACTTGATCAATATCATGAAGAGGCATTTATTAAAAGATTTGTTGATGAAATGAAAAAAAGGGCGATTCATCAACAAAGTCTTTTGCCTTATTTAAAAGTTTATGATGAAAATGATTTAGAAAATGTTATGAAAATATTAAAAGGAATGATTGATCAAAAAGATGAAATCTCTTTTAGAAGATTTTCTGAAAAAGTATTGGGTGATACAAAAAAGTTAGAAAAGTATAAAAATAAGATTGTTCATATTATTAAAGATTTTTATGATGATACATTAGATAATGAAAATGATATTTTTGAAGCGTTTTATATCAGAAAAAATCCAGCGTATGTTTATTTAAAAGGGAATGCTATTTTACAAATCAATGGACAAATCATTAATTTGAATGAAATGCATTATTTACTTTGTCTTACCGAGTATTTGTATCAAAGATTTAAAAATAAAAAGAATTGATGCAAAAACAGGTGATGACTATCGAAAATTTAACATCTTTTCACGATGTATCTTTAAAAGACACTTTCTATATTTTTACAAATTGGTTTTCATAATCATGCAATTGAAGCATTTTTAAAACGTCTTTATGATTTTTTAGGAGAAAGCGTTCATTATTTTCATTTGGTGATATCGATGCAGGTGGCTTCCATATCTATGAATCTCTAATAAAGAAAACGCAAATTCCTTTTCAAATGTATAAAATGAATATAGCGATGTTAAAGAAATACAAGGATTATACAAAGCCTTTAACTCAAAATGATCGAAAGAGATTGTTATCGTTTAAAGAAAATCAAAATGAATTGATTGATTATATGTTAAAAAATAATGTCAAGTTAGAACAAGAAATAATAGGAGAAAATGAGAATGAAAGAAAAGACATTAACACGTATTAGAAAATTTACAGAAGATCGTCATTGGGAAAAGTTTCATTCACCTGCTAATCTTGCTAAATCTATTTCAATAGAAGCAAGTGAACTTTTAGAATGTTTTCAATGGGATGAAGAAAATTTTGATTTACAACATGTTAAAGAAGAATTAGCAGATGTAATTATTTATAGTCAGGATTTATTAGACAAACTTAATTTAGATGTTGATGAAATTGTTGATATGAAAATGGCAATGAATGAAAAGAAATATCCTATCGATAAAATGTAATCAATAAATAACGAAAATGGCAGAAAAGATGCCATTAATTATGTAGAATAATTTGCAAAAAAGATGAATTCAGTATATAATTTTACAGTCACTAAGGAGGAATTTTATAATGGGAGACGCTATCAAACTTGTCGGGATAGTTATTGTTATCATTGGTTTTGCTTTAAAATTTGATACATTAGCTACTGTAGTTGTTGCAGGTATCGTTACTGGTTTAGTTGGTGGAATGTCTATTATGGATATTTTATCAACACTTGGAGCTGCTTTCCTTACAAACCGTACAGCAACATTATTTATTTTAACATTACCAGTTATTGGTATATGTGAACGTATGGGACTTCGCGATAAAGCTGTTGATTTTATTAGAGGTATCAAGAGTGCAACAACAGGTCGTTTATTATCTATTTGGCAAGTCATTCGTACAATTGCTTCAGCATTTTCATTACGTATTGGAGGACATCCACAATTTATCCGTCCTTTAATCAACCCAATGGCACAAGCATGTGCGATTGCTAAATATGGAGATATTGATGAAAAACTGAAGATGAAATTAAAGGGATGGCTGCAGG
>ENA-OQCS01000265-OQCS01000265.1-human-gut-metagenome-genome-assembly--contig:-NODE-265-length-28718-cov-5.287013_pt1 | contig 28718 bp, 33 predicted proteins | sample MGYA00242757_ERZ504575 | MGnify/ENA primary metagenome ERZ504575 (study PRJEB26092, sample SAMD00036297) | human gut metagenome | host: Homo sapiens | study: EMG produced TPA metagenomics assembly of... | reverse complement strand
TGTGCAGTGGGATTGGTATTTCAGGACCAGAACAGGCAAAGAAAATGAGTACATTACTGTGATGGTGTCATTGTCGGAAGTGCGATTGTCAATTGATCAGTCAATATGGTAAAGAAAGTCCTGAAAGGTTTATGAGTTTACAAAGAGCTTAAGAGATGTATTAGATGAATAAATGATCGTCAAATGATATTACGTGAAAATTACAGCAATCAGCGAGGGTTGTTGTAATTTCTGCATTTTTTGTAAAATAAAACTAATGGCAAAGAAAGGAAGAGACAGATCATGTTATCAAAAGAAGTAGTAGAATTATCGAAACAGCATTCTATTATCCGTGATATTTTCGAATATGGAATGAAGAGAGCAAAAGAAGTCGGAGCAGAAAATGTATTTGATTTCAGTATCGGGAATCCAAGTGTTCCAGCACCAAAAGAAATTGATGAGACAGCACTTCGCCTGTTAAAAACAGCAGATCCAGTGGATATTCATGGATATACAAGCAATGCTGGAGTACTGGAAGTAAGAGAAAACATTGCCAAGTCTTTAAATAAAAGATTTGATACAAATTATACAGCAGCGAATATTTTTATGACGATCGGAGCGGCAGCAGCCCTTGGTATTTGCTTTAAGACATTAGTTGATGGGCCAGAAGATGAAGTTATCACATTCGCACCACATTTCCCAGAATATGCAGTATATGCACAGGGAGCAGGATGCAGATTAAAGGTCATTTCTGCAGATACCAGAGCATTCCAGATTAATTTCGAAGAATTAGAAGAAACGATCAGTGAGCATACCAAAGCAATCTTGATCAACTCTCCAAACAACCCATCCGGAGTTGTTTATTCCAGAGAGACGATTGAGAAATTAGCTGCATTATTAGAGAAGAAACAAAAAGAATATGGACACAGCATTTACATCATTTCCGATGAACCATACAGAGAGATCGCGTATGATGGATTTGAAGTGCCATATGTTCCACATTTTTATAACAATACATTAGTAGCATATTCTTTTAGTAAATCCTTATCACTGCCGGGAGAACGTATCGGTTATATCGTAGCACCAAATGAAGCAGAAGATTTTGAACAGTTACTGCCAGCGTTTATCGCATCTGCACGTTTACTTTCTTATGTCTGTGTGCCAACCTTATATCAGAAGTTGTTGGAGAATGTGTAGATTTAACTTCTGACCTTTCAATCTATCAGAAGAACAAAGATTTATTCTATAATGCATTAGTGGATATGGGATATGAATGTGTAGAACCAGGTGGAGCTTTCTATTTATTCCCGAAAGCATTAGAAGAAGATGCTAATGCATTTTGCGAGAAGGCGAAAGAATATGATCTGTTGATCGTACCTGGGGACAGCTTTGGATGCCCAGGATATGTGCGTATTTCTTACTGTGTACCAACAGAACGAATCGAAAAAGCCTTCCATTATTTAAGAAACTGATCGATGACTATCGCAAATAAGCCAATATAGATAAAGGAGACTTTCAATGAACAGCTGGAGAGACAATGTACGAAAAGTAGAACCTTACACACCGGGTGAACAGCCAAAAGAAGAAGGTGTGATCAAGTTAAATACAAATGAAAACCCTTATCCGCCATCCGATAAGATCAAGGAAGCGATGAGTGGGATCAAGAATCTGCGCAAATATCCTGATCCTGCAGCAACTAAATTGGTAGAAGCGATCGCTTCTTATCATGGATTTGATAAAGAAGAAGTATTTGTCGGAGTTGGATCTGATGATGTGCTTGCCGTTGCATTTATGACATTTTTTAACGGTAAGAAACCAATCTTCTTCCCAGATATCACATATTCCTTCTATCCTGTATGGGCAGAATTATTCGGAATACCATAGAGAAGAAAGCAGTCAATGATGCATTTGAGATTCAGAAAGAAGATTATTACGCTGAAAATGGCGGGGTGGTATTCCCAAATCCTAATGCACCAACAGGCGCATTTTTATCTTTAGAGGTTGTGGAAGATATCATCCAACACAATCAGGATGTTGTTGTGATCGTTGATGAAGCCTATATTGATTTTGGCGGCGACACAGCGAAAGAACTGACAAGAAAATATGATAACGTTTTAGTCGTTCAGACGTATTCCAAATCAAGATCTTTAGCAGGACTTCGTATTGGATATGCAATCGGTAACAAGGAACTGATCAAGGCAATGAATGATGTGAAATATTCCTACAACTCTTATACGATGAATGAGCCATCTATTGTTCTTGGAACAGCTGTCTTAGAAGATGAAGAATATTTCCAGGAGACAAGAAATAAGATCATTGATACAAGGGAATGGTTCCAGACTGAGATGAGAAAGATCGGATTTAGTTTCGCAGACTCCAAAGCAAACTTATCTTTGCGATACATGAAAGTGTACCTGCCAAAGAGATTTTTGAAGCAGCGAAGAAAGCAAAGATTTATGTCCGTTATTTTGATCAGCCAAGAATCAATAATTATTTAAGGATTACAATCGGTACGAGAGAAGAAATGGAAACATTACTTGATTTCTTAAAAGAATTTACAGCAACAAAATAGAGATTGAATAAAAGAAATTTTGAAAAATAAATTTCTTTTTTTATTGCAATCAACTGGAAAATATTGTATGATAATATGGAAATTATTTACATATGAAGACAAATGAGGGAAACAAATAAAATGGGGTTATGGCATGCGTTTTCATCCACAGAAAAGGAGAAGACCATGTTGAATGAGAAAGAATTTTATCAGTATGTAGAAGCGAATATTTTAAACTATCTTCCAGAGATGGAAGGAAAGAAAGTTATGGTGCAGAGGGTTAAGAGGAATAATCAGATATCGATGATGGGGTTGTCGATCGGAGAGACCAAGAATTATCTGGTACCAGTGTTGTATTTGGAGATATTTTATCGAAATTATTTAAGGGGACAGGAATTATCAGATACGATGAAAGATATCGCCAGAATTTATCGAGGACATCAGGTTGGATTTTATCTGGATGAGGATAAAGTTTCAGATTATGAGCATATTAAGAAGAATCTGTTTTATCGTGTGGTTAATTATGAGAAGAATAAAGAGATGTTAAAGTATACACCATACGAGCGGTTCTTAGATCTGGCAGTTACATATCGTTGGGCAGCATACCGGAATCATGACGGGATGGCGAGTGCATTAGTGAGGAACAAAGAGTTGCTGTTATGGGGTGTGACAAAGGAACAGATGATGAAGGATGCAAAGGAGAACACGGAGAAGATCTTCCCACCAGTGATGCGCAAGATTCAGTCTGTGATACCAGTAAAGATCACGGATATGGAGATTCCATTGTTTGTATTATCAAATGGAGATTATATGAATGGAGCATCCGTCATGCTTTATAAAGATCCACTGAGAGATTTCGCGAATTATATGGGACATGATCTTTATATTCTTCCAAGCAGTATTCATGAAGTGATCCTTTTACTGGATGATGAATATGTGCAAAGTTCAGAGGAACTACGAGAAATGGTTAGAGAGACAAACCGTATGGTTGTGGATCAGGAAGAAGTTTTATCAGATCACATATATCATTACGACAGAGAGAAAGATGAGATTAGAATTGCCAAGTAATAATTTGTAACGTATAATAGTTCATTAAGAGATGGAAAATGGTATGAAAATTCAAGAATATACTAATTACATCAGGGAGTGAAAAAATTATGAAACGTTGGGAAATTTATCTGGATATTATCATGGAACTGTTGGTCATATTAGCAGGTGCATTGCTTTTGATCTTTGTATTACCAAAATCAATCGTATTTTTATGGCCATTTGTAGCAGGATGGATTATTTCAATGATGGCCCACCCAGTGATCGAATATCTGGAGAAGAAGGTAAAATTACCGAAGAAGTTCGGTTCTGCGATCTTGATCGCGGCAGTTATCACAGGAATTATAGTGGTTCTTTATTTTGCAGTCAGAGGTATCGCACTGCAAGTCATCGGATTTATACAGGATGCACCAGATATCCGTCATGAGATCATGAGACAAGGAATGATCTTTCAGAAGAAGATAGAGCAATTTTTAAGTATTCTTCCACCATCTTTTGGAAAACAGTTTGATCAGTGGAGCGGATCGATCGGAGAGCTTTTCAAGAAAGCGGCATCTTCTGCAGGAGATTATGGGGTAGCACATGCAGGTGGTGTTGCAAAGGGTGTGACAAGCGGTCTGTTAGGGCTTGTTGTTATGTTATTTGCAGCTTATATGTTTTCACTGGAACGAGAAAAACTCATAGCATGGTATGAAAAATGTATTCCAGGATTTGTGAAGCATAAGATCAATGTATTTATGAAGAACTCAGTTGGAGTCTTAGTAAGTTACTGCCTTGCACAGTTAAAGATCATGATAGTGATCATAGCGATCCTTTGGATCGGATTTTTTATTGCAGGGATTGGACATTCTTTTATCTATTCGGTATTAGTAGGAATTGTCGATATATTTCCAATCCTTGGAACAGGGACTGTGATCATTCCATGGGCAATATTTAAGCTGATCACAGGAGATATCAAAACAGCAGTTATCTTACTGATCATTTATGCAATCTGTCTGGTATTGAAACAGGTCTTACAGCCAAAGATGATGGGAGACAGTATGGGAATCTCAGCACTGACAACGATCTTTTTGATCTACGTTGGTCTGAAATTTGGAGGATTAGGAGGAATGTTATTAGCCTGATCCTTGGAATGTTTGTGATCAATTTATACCGATTAGGAGTGTTTGACCGTAAGATTGCATTTTTTAAACGAAGATTTGAGATGCTTACGATCAACAGTGAGGAAGAAGAAAAGGAGAACAAGAAAGAATGAGTTATGCAGATCAGGTATTTATATCTATGTGCGAAGATATTTTAGAGAATGGAACTAGTACAGAGGGAGAGAAAGTCCGTCCGCACTGGCCAGATGGAGAGTCTGCCTATACGATCAAACAGTTTGGTGTTGTAAATCGTTACGATCTGTCCAAAGAATTTCCAGCATTGACTTTAAGAAAGACATATATTAAGTCAGCTATTGATGAATTATTATGGATTTGGCAGAAGAAATCAAATAATGTAAATGATCTGAAGAGTCATATCTGGGATGAATGGGCAGATGAAGATGGTTCGATCGGAAAGGCTTATGGATATCAGATGGGTGTAAAGCACCAATACAAAGAAGGAATGATGGATCAGGTAGATCGTGTGATCTATGATCTGAAACACAACCCATACAGTAGAAGGATCATGACAAATATTTATGTCCACCAAGATCTTCATGAGATGAATCTTTATCCATGTGCGTATAGTGTGACATTTAATGTAACAAAAAAATCAGGGCATGATAAGCTCACATTGAATGCGATCTTGAACCAGCGTTCTCAGGATATTTTAGCAGCAAATAACTGGAATGTTGTACAGTATGCAGCATTAGTTATATGATGGCTCAGGTATGTGATATGGAACCAGGAGAGTTAGTTCATGTGATCGCAGATGCACATATTTATGATCGCCATATTCCGATCATCAAAGAGATGATCAAACGAGAGACATATCCTGCACCAAAAGTAACGCTTAATCCAGAAGTCAAAGATTTCTATGAATTCACAACAGATGACTTTAAGATCGAAGACTATCAGGCAGGAGAACAGATCAAAGATATTCCGATCGCAATATAAGAAGGAGAAGGTAAGATGAATCTTATTGTAAATGCAGATAAGAACTGGGGAATTGGAAAGAACAATGAACTTTTAGTCCATATTCCAAATGATATGAAGATGTTTCGTCAGATGACAACAGGAAAAGTCGTTGTCATGGGAAGAAAAACATTAGAAAGCTTTCCAAATGGAATGCCGCTTCCAAAGAGAACGAATATTGTATTAACGCATGATAAAGACTACGATGCAAAAGGAGCGATCGTAGTTGGAAGTAAAGAAGAATTGTTAGATGAGCTGGAAGAATATAAGGACGAAGATATTTTTATCATCGGTGGAGAAAGCATTTACCGCATGATGCTTCCTTATTGTGATACAGCTTATGTTACAAGAACAGACTTTGCATATGATGCAGATACTTATTTTCCAGATCTGGATGAGATGCCAGAGTGGAAACTTGTGAAAGAGAGTGAAGAAGAGACTTACTTTGATATTGAGTATCAGTTTCTTGTATATCAAAAATAATTCACTCTTTCAATGAATATTTTAAATATCAACTGCCCCGGGACCCATTCGCATTCGGATTCTCACGTAGCTGTACTAATCATAATGATCTTACGTATCATCCATTCGCTAAGTGCAGACGTGTTCATACGGTCCCGGGGCAGTTGATATTTAAAATATTTTAGCTGTAGGTTATTAGCAGAAGCAAGGTATGGAGTGTGGGGCTTTGGAATATATGTTATAATGAAACCGATTAAGATAAATGATTGAAGTTTTGGAAAGGATGAGAATTAATGAATCGATCAAAATTGAAATTAACTACGATAATTGCATTGACAGCGTTTACAGTTGCTGTGATTCCAGTTTGTTTACAGAGAAAATCTGCGAATGCAGCTTCGAAATATACTTATAAAAAAGGCTTTACTTATGAGAAGATTTCTCCGAACATTGAAAAGAGGATCACGGGAAAATCTTATCGTAAGAATAATAATATTAAATTGTCTGATTTAAGATATGTACAGGTTCTTCATTATGGTTTTGATGGGAAGGTAAAAGAGGGTGAGCTGATCGTTAACAAGAAGATCGCGAAGAAAACGGTCAAGGTCTTTTATGCTCTTTATCAGAAGAAATACAGAATTGAGAGAATGAGATTGATCGATGATTATGGTGCGAATGATGAGAAGTCTATGGCTGCAAATAATACCTCTGCGTTTAATTATCGTGTGATCAGTGGAACGACGAAACTTTCCAACCATTCTTATGGAATGGCTATCGATATCAATCCAAGGATCAATCCGTGGGTCAAAGGAAATAAGGTATCACCGGCAAATGGGAAGGTGTATAAACAGAGAAAGACGTCAAAATGTAAAGGAAAATATAAGAGATATATGATTCATAAGAATGATACAGCTTATAAGATCTTTAAGAAATATGGATTCAGCTGGGGTGGTGAGTGGAGAAGCTCTAAGGATTATCAGCATTTCGAAGTGAATAAATAGAAATGATCAACTATTGATTCTGGAAGGTTGTTGGCTATAACATGTATTGGTTTAAAGATTTAACATAATTGAACTGCGAATATATGTTTATCAATATATAATTAATAAAAGAAAGGAGGCAGTAGGAAGAGATGAAGAATCTAAATATTCCTGTTGGGATTTCGGATTTTGAGAGAATTCGAGAGTTGAATTATTATTATGTGGATAAGACCGGATTGATCAAGACGTTGTTACAGGGTGAGATGGATCAGGTGACGTTGATCACGCGGCCTAGACGGTTTGGAAAAACGATGGCGATGAATATGTTGAACAGTTTTTTGGATATCAGGAAAGATAGCAGACATTTGTTTAAAGGACTTGAGATATCTGATGAGGTCGAGATTTGTGAGAAATGGATGAATCAGTATCCGACATTATTTTTGTCTTTTAAGGATGTAGATGGAACTACATTTGAGAATGCGTTTAATTTTTTGAAATTTATTATATCTGAAGCATGTAAACAACATGTATACTTGTTGGATAGTGATGAGATAGATGAAGGGGATAAACTGGTATTTCAAAAATTAAAGACTTGTAGTGCAAGTATGATGGAAATTCAAAGTTGTATATTAAGAATTACCAATATGCTGAAAAGTTATTATAAAAAGCCAGTGATCCTTTTAATTGATGAATATGATGTTCCAATTGCAAAAGCAAGTAGTAATGGTTACTACAAAGAGATGTTAGAAATTATGAAAGGTTTGCTTAGTACAGCCTTAAAAGACAATTCCTCATTAAAGTTTGCAGTCATCACAGGATGCCTAAAGATTGCCAAAGAAGTATTTTCACTGGAACAAATAACTTTGTATCAGATACGATTTCATCTACAAGATACAATGAATATTACGGATTTACACAACAGGATGTAGATAAGCTTTTAGCAGATGCGGAGATTGAAGAGAAAGCGGAGCTGATTAAAGAATGGTATGATGGGTATAATTTTGGAGAGTTTGAAGTTTATTGTCCATGGGATGTCATGAATTATCTAAGAGATCTTCAAATGATCTGAATGCAAGACCAGTCAGCTACTGGAAGAATACCAGTGATAATGCGATCATTCGCTCCTTTATTGATTATACGGGAGCTGCTATACGAAAAAAACTAGAAGTATTGATCGCAGGTGGAAGCATCTGCCAGAAAATAGAAGAAGACCTCACATATGATTATCTACATTCATCAGAAGATAATTTATGGAGTATTCTCTATCTTACTGGATATCTTACAAAAGTCGGAGAACGTGATAAGGATGGTCAGATAGAATTAAGAATTCCAAACAAAGAAGTAAAAGAAATTTTCGAATCAACCGTAAGGAAATGGTTTGAAGACAGTGCAAGAGTTACGAATCGGAAAGATTTATTTGATGCAGTGTGGAACAAAGATGCGGATAAGGCAACAAAAGAAATCAGCACATTACTGCGAATGACGATCAGTTATTATGATTACCGAGAAAATTTCTATCATGCATTTCTTGCAGGAATCTTTGCAGGAGCAGGTTATAGTGTAGAGTCGAATAGAGAGCATGGAGAAGGACGAAGTGATATTGTAATCTACAATGATGTAACAGGACAAGTTGCAGTATTTGAAGCAAAGTATTCAAGAAAATTAGAAGATTTGGAAAAAGACTGTCAAAAGGCGTTAGATCAGATCAACACAAAGATGTATGCAAAAGAGTTTGAAGATGCTTATGAGGAAGTATTGTGTTATGGAATTGCTTTTTATAAAAAACGGTGTTTGGTGAAGAGTAAATAGAATAAGAAATGAAAAAAAGCTCCACAAAGATGAACTTTGTGGGGCTTTTGTTGTATCTAAGATTTCAATTCAACTCCGCAATCCGGCTGACCCCAACATAGATTTCACTGATCTTATACCAAGTAGGGTAATCAACAATCCCAGTCTGTGGCAGTCCAAAAACATTCTGGAATTTCCGAACAGCATTCGCAGTAGATTCTCCATAAACACCATCCACAGCGATCGTAGGCAGAGAAGGATAATCTTTAGCAATACGATTCAATTGTTGTTGTATTTGTCGAACCTTATCCCCGCTGCTCCCAATCGTCAGATCATATCCCGGCCAGGAAGAAGGAATTCCTGAAATCTGTTCTGCGGTATTGATGTACATACTCTCTCCATAATAATATCTCAGGATTTCAATCGGAGCATATCCCTGATCACCTAAGTATTTAGAACCCCACTGCGTCATCCATTCGGGACAAGACACCTTCTTCCCATCACAATACTGCGTAAGGATCGGCTGTCTCACATTCGGACGAGACAGATAATCTGCAAAAATCTCATCAACGATCGTATTAATAGAATTATAAGTTGTCTTTCCAGGAATGAATTTATGATCATAAGCTGTAGAAGATGTGATTGTAAAATCATGCCCTTTATTTCTATACCATTCTGTATACACACGATTCAAAGTAAATGACATGATCGCAAGAATATTTGCTTCAAGCGTTGCCCTTGGCCATGTGGAATAAATCTCACAGGCGGCAACATTTTTGATGTAATCTTTATATCGGACATAATAATTCTGCGCAGTTTTATCACCGACAGGACCATCATGAACAATAATATATTCAGGAATCACAACCCTGCTTAAAACGATCTCACCACTTTCGTTGACTGGCTTGATCTCAGATTCCGCAATCTTGGGAGGATAATTACCCCATAAGGTATGCGGACCGATCACGATCGGGTGTTCTTCTGTTGGAGTGTGGGTTTCTTCAGGAATCATGGAAACAGGCTGCAGGCCTTCCACACCAGAAAGAATCTGTGCACCTGAGATCGTGACAGGTTTATATTCATCAGAATGTATTTTTAGATTATATTCAGAATAAGGCTGATTTTCACTCGGAGACATGCTGTATTCCACAGGAGGAGCAGGAAGGTCAACGACAGGTGTCTGCCCATTTTCATCAGTAGATACAGTCTCAAGAACAGAATCAGGATCACCAGTATAAGAAATCTCGATCGTAGCGTTAGGGATCGGGACGGCTCTTTGTCCTGAAGTTACCTGTATTTTTAACTGTCCATGATCGACAAGATTGTTAGTTTGTATTTCTGGCATAAAATATCCTCGGAAGATCTTTTACTCTCACTATATGAGAAAATATGATATAATGTGCACAAGTAGTGTAAAAATGTATGCCAAAGAAATAAAGGAGGCCACTATGCAGAAAGATTTTATATATGAGAATTATCTAAAAATGCCAGATGATCTTGAATTTGAGCAGGCGATGAAGGTTTATGAAGAACTGTTAGAAGAGAATCTTGAAGAAGATGAAATCTATGACAAGTTATGGGATCATGCACTTCATTGTATGATCGATTATGGAAGCCTCCGCGCACATTGGAAGATCACACCGAAGACAGACAGAAGTAATGATGATAGGACTGTGATGCACGATAGTGTGATCCATTCTTTAGATGAATTGGCAGCATATACAAAAGAGCATGGCAAAGAAGCAAAATGGAGAGATGAACTTGGATATCAAAGAAAAAGAATCGGAGATTTTGCATGTTATGTTTCTTTGATCTATGGAGTATTTGCAAGGTGAAATATGATGAGAGTGTCAAAAGTAAATTTGCCAGATAAAACGATCAGTAAGGAGGACATTATAAGATGGCAAAGAAAGAACCAAAAACAAATGCAATGCGGATGCTTGAGAGAGCAAAGATCCCATTTGAAGTACATCGTTATGAATGTAAAGAATTTATTGATGGAATTACCATCGCAGATATGTTAAATGAACCATATGAAAGAGTATTTAAAACCCTCGTGACTGAAGGAAAAGGTGGAGGGTATTTTGTATTTGTCATTCCGATCGATCAGGAATTAGATCTTAAGAAAGCAGCAAGGGCAGCAGGTGAGAAGTCTGTGGAGATGATCCATGTCAAGGATATCAATAAGATCACAGGATATATCCGCGGTGGATGTACAGCGATCGGAATGAAGAAAGACTATCCAACAGTACTTGATGAAAGCGCCAATGCACAGGAGAAGATTATTGTAAGTGGCGGTAAAAATGGAATCCAGATTGAACTTACGACCGAAGATTATTTAAAAGCCTGCAAGGGAAAAACGGCAGATATTACATTGAGGTAGGGAGTAGAAGTTATGATAGATGAAATCTTAAAATATAACAAAGAATTTGTAGACGAAAAGAAGTATGAACAATATAAGACAAGCAAATATCCAGACAAGAAGATTGCAATCATCACTTGTATGGATACAAGACTGACAGAACTTTTGCCGGCAGCCCTTGGAATCAGGAATGGAGATGTGAAGATCATCAAGAATGCCGGTGGGGTAGTAAGCCATGCCTTCGGAAGTGTGGTACGAAGTGTTTTAGTCGGAATCTTTGAACTTGGAATAGAGGAAGTCATGGTCATTGGACATAGCGACTGTGGGGTACAGCATATTAATAGTGATATGATGATAAAACATATGATGGATCGAGGAGTCGATGAGGAGAAGATTGAGCTGATCCGTCATTGTGGTATTGATTTTGATACATGGCTGGAAGGATTTGACTGTGTGGAAAGTTCTGTAAAAGATTCTGTGGAAATGTTGAGAAAACATCCATTGATCCCAAAAGATGTGAAGATATCTGGATATGTGATGGATTCTGTGACAGGAGAGCTTCATGTTGTAGAGCCATAGAACAACTGCAGCATTATAAATGAGAGGGATAAAAGGTATGAAAAAGATATGGAAGATCATGATCTTATGTATGATCCTTTGTTTTTTCTGTGCTGGATGCAGCAATGATGATGAAATGATCAGTGAAGATCATCAAAAACCAACGACAGAAAAAAGAACAGAGATCATCAAGCAAAAGACAACGCAAACAAAGAATGAAGCAACGGTTGATCAGGAACAATCAAAACAACAGGAAGATCGTATAAAGATCGCAATCGATGCAGGACACCAAAAGAAACAGATGAGTGAAAAAGAAGCGATCGGACCTGGTTCTGATAAGACAAAACCGATGGTATCCTCAGGAACCGAAGGTGTTGTCACAAAACGAACAGAATATCAGGTGAATTTGGAAGTTTCGTTAAAGCTAAAAAGTGCATTGATCGCGAGAGGATATGATGTATATATGATCCGTGAGACGAATGATGTGTCACTCAGCAATAAAAAGCGTGCTCTTATGGCAAATGAAAGTGGTTCAGATATTTTATTAAGGATTCATTGCAATAGTGCAGATTTTCAGTCTGCAAATGGGGCGTTGACAATGAGTCCGACATTATCGAATCCATATTGCAGATCAATCGCGGCAGATAGTCAGGAACTCTCAGAATGTGTGGTAAGTACATTATGCAGAAGGACCGGGGCAGTGAACCGCGGTGTAACGCAGACAGATGAGATGACAGGGATCAACTGGAGTAAGATTCCAGTGACGATCGTTGAGATGGGATTTATGTCCAATCCAGAGGAAGACCAGAAGTTATCGGACAATCATTATCAATCAATGCTTGCAGAAGGAATTGCAGATGGTGTTGACCGGTATTACGAGAGAAGAGGAGAAAAGAATGAAGAAAAATGAATTATCGCGATCATCGTATCACTTGTGATCGCAACACTTGTCATGGGATTAATGAAAGCGATGGCAGAAGCGGATATCAATTGGTTTCAAAGCTGTCAGATCGCAGGAATGAGATCTTTGGGATTAAGTCTAGGATGGATCCTTGGAATTTTAGGATTGTTTTTAGGAATGTATCAGTTTGCGATTCTGATCATTGTAGTTGGAGGAGTCCTTGGGATGATCTATATGATCGTTGCAATGATGAGCTATCCGAATACGAAGAAAGATATGATCGCGTATGTTGTGTTGATCACTATATTGGTCGCAACATTCATATCATATTTTGTTTTGAAAGAGTTTGTTTTATCATCACTGATCAACAATGGCGGGTCTACAACCAATTTTTTAAATAACATTTTATAAAGACAAAGACATTAGGAGACAGACATGATACCAAAAGACCCAGTGATGTTATTAAGCTACATCAATACACAATTACGAGATTTTTACGATTCATACGAAGACCTGTGTAAGTCACTCGATCTCGATCAAAATGAAGTAAAACAAAAGCTTTCCATGATCGGATACGAATATGATGAATCATTAAATCAGTTTAAGTAGCAGACTAGTCGAATCAATGAAAATATGTTAAAATTGTACGTAAAGGAGAACATATTTATGGAGTTGATTCGGTTAGAAAATGTAAAGAAAATATATCAGACAGGAGAGGTGATCACCAAAGCCGTAGATGGGATCGATTTTACGGTGAATCAGGGTGAGTTCGCCTTGATCATTGGCGCCAGTGGTGCAGGAAAAACTACCGTTTTGAACATTTTAGGAGGTATGGATACTGCGACCAGTGGCGCTGTTTATATTGATGGAGAAGATATCTCCAAATGGAATAAAAAACAACTGACAGGATATCGAAGAGATGACATAGGATTTGTATTTCAGTTTTACAATCTGGTGCCCAATCTTACTGCAACAGAGAATGTAGAATTGGCACTTCAGATCAGTAAGAATCCTCTGAAAGCAGAAGAAGTATTAAAAGATGTGGGACTTGGACACCGTCTAAATAATTTCCCTGCGCAGTTATCTGGTGGGGAACAGCAGAGAGTTTCTATTGCACGTGCATTGGCAAAGAATCCAAAGATCTTGCTCTGTGATGAGCCAACTGGTGCCCTGGATTATCAGACAGGAAAATCTATTTTAAAATTATTGCAGGATACCTGTCACAAGAAAGGAAAAACAGTGGTTGTGATCACACATAACCTTGCGATCGCACCGATGGCAGACCGTGTGATCGAGATGAAGAACGGAAAGATCAGCAATATTACGATAAACGAACACCCTCAGCCGGTGGAGACGATTGAATGGTAGGAAATGCGTATGAAGAAAACGGCATTACATAAAGATATATACAGAACGATCACAGGAACCCTTCCGAGATTTTTATCAATCTTTTTTATCGTTGTACTGGGCGTTGCATTCTATTCAGGAATCCGTGTGACACAAAAAGATATGCATATCACAGCAGACCACCAGTTGATGGAAGTCGGCTGATGGATGTCAAAGTCATGGGACACTTGGGATTTCAGAAGAGAATCTGACAGCCCTTCGGAAGTTAAAAAATGTGCAGTCGGTCGAAGGAGGACATTCTGTAGAGGTGATCGCAAGGAAGCAGGGAAGTGACGAAGAACATGCGATCAAAGTTATGGGGAAGACTGATAAATTAAACCAGATAACGATCATAGATGGAAAACTTCCACAAGCATCGGGAGAATGTCTGGTAGATGAATGGTATGCCCAGCAAAATGATCTGAAAACAGGGGATGTTTTAAATTTATCTTCTGGAAATGAAGATGATCTTAAGGATACTCTGAAAGATACAACCTATAAGATCACAGGAATCGGAAGTTCATCAGAATATCTTTCAAGATCCAGAGGAAGCACTGGCATTGGAACGGGAACGTTGTCAGGCTTTATTGTGGTGCAACCATCAGAATTTTCCTCAGATATCTATACAGAAGTTTATCTGACTGCGAAGGGAGCGAAGCAAGAGAGAGCCTACAGTGATGCTTACAAAAACAAAGTAAAACAGCTGGAAGAAGAGATCAAAGATATTTCCAAAATAGAAAATGAGAAACGGTTAAGATCTGTTCAGAAAGAAGCTGAAGAGAAGATCGACAAGAAAGAAAAGAAATTCAAAAAAGAACGAAAAAAAGCATATAAGAAACTAGATCAGGCCGAGAAAAAGCTAAAGAAGTCCAGACAAAAGATCAAAGATTCCAAAGCAAAATTAGCGAAAAGCAAGAAAGAGATCTCTGATGGAGAGCAGCAGATCAAGAATGCAAAAGCTCAGTATCAGTCAGGAATCAGACAGATTCAGAATGTCAGAAAGCAGTTAAAGACACAGAAACAAACAATTCGGTCAAAAAGCAAAGAATTAAAAACACAGGAGGCAAAGCTAAAGACACAGGAGAAGAACTTACAGACAAAAGAACAGCAGATTCAGGGTGCCATGCAGGTGGAATGATCTCACAGGAAGAAGCGAAAGCTCCTTAGCACAGATTAATGCAGGAAAAGAACAGATCAAGACAGCAAGAAGCAAGATTAATGCAGGGAAAAACAGATCAGCAGGGCAAAGACAAAGATTGCAAAGGCTGAAACAACCTTGGATCAAAAAAGCACCCAGCTAAAGAAAGCAAAGCAAACGATCAAAACAAATGAAGCAAAATTAGTATCAGCAAGAAAACAGATCACCTCCGGAGAAAAAAAGATTGCAAAAGCAGAATCAAAACTTTCATCCGGGGAGAAAAAATTAAAGAGATCAAGAAAGAAAGCAGAAAAGAAATTCAAGGAAGCCGAGCAGAAGATTGCAGATGCCAGACAGGATGTTAAGGATATCAAGAAAGGGAAATGGTATGTCTTAAACCGTGAGAAGATGCAGTCTTATGTGGAATACGGACAGGAAGCAGACAGGATTGCAGCATTAGGACGAGTGGTACCGGTCATCTTTTTCTTAGTTGCAGCACTGGTAAGCTTAACAGCGATGACACGTATGGTCGAAGAGCAGAGAACACAGATCGGTATGATGAAAGCATTGGGATACAGTGGAGTTCATATTGCAATGAAATATGTGACCTATGCCCTCGCAGCAACGCTTAGTGGAAGTATTCTAGGGGCAGTGATCGGTGAAAAACTGCTTCCATGGATCATCATTAACGCTTATAAAATGATGTATACAGGACTGGGAGATGTCTATACGCCATTAGAGATCGAATATTCTGTGATGGCAGGTGGACTGGCGGTTGGAGTTGTTGTTTTAGCAGTATTATCTGCATGTTATAAAGAATTAAGAGAAAAACCTGCACAGCTGATGCGTCCAGTTGCTCCAAAAGAAGGAAAAAGGATTTTGTTAGAACGGATTCCATTTATCTGGAAACGATTAAGTTTTATCTGGAAAGCAACGATGCGAAACCTCTTCCGCTACAAGAAGAGATTCTTTATGACGATCTTTGGAATCGGCGGATGTATGGCATTATTACTCTTAGGATTTGGAATCAAAGATTCGATTTCAGCAATCTCAGAAAAGCAGTATGGGGAGATCATTACTTATGATTTCTCGATCACACACAAAGACGGGATCAGCGAGACAAAGAAAGAAGATCTGATCCAGTATGCAAAGAAACAAGAACATATGACAGATTTGATAGAAGTAAGCGAATCTGCAGTGACGATCCGTGCTAATGGGAAAAAACAGGATGCAACGATGATCCAGCCAATGTCCAAAAAAGATCTGAATGGCTATATCAGCTTCAGGATCGAAAGAGTAAAACGAAGTATCAGTTAGATGATGATGGGATCATCTTAACAGAAAAGGCAGCGTCCCTGCTTGGTGTGAAAAAAGGAGATTCGATCAAGATCCAACGGTCTGGAGATAAACAGATCACAGCAAAAATAAGTCAGATTACAGAAAATTACATGCAGCATAAAGTCTACATGACACCAAAACTTTATGAGAAACTGTATCATAAAAAAGCACAAACGACAGGTATATATTGTATTGAAAAGAATATATCTAAGAAAAAGATGCAGGAAAATGGAAAACAGATTCTTGCAAGAGATGAAGCCTCAACACTGCATTTTTGTGCCGACGATGAGAAGACAATGTCAGATATGGTCAATAACTTAAATATTGTGGTGGTTGTTCTGATCGTATCTGCAGGACTTCTTGCATTTGTGGTATTATATAACTTAAATAACATTAACATTTCCGAGCGTAGAATGGAACTTGCAACGATCAAAGTTCTTGGATTCTATGACGGTGAAGTCGGAGCGTATGTGTATCGAGAGAATATCCTTTTAACGATCCTTGGAACGATCGCAGGAATTATTTTAGGAATTATTTTACACAAATACGTAATCTTCACAACAGAAGTTGACTTGATCATGTTTGGAAGGCAGATTTATGTGCAAAGTTATATTTACAGTATTTTACTAACAATCGCTTTTTCGATTCTTGTAAATGCCTTCGTGTATTTCCAATTGAAGAAGATCGATATGGTTGAATCGTTAAAAAGCACAGAGTGACAGAAAGGAAAAGAGACTATGAAAATGAACGAATTAATGATTTATCAAGTGTTTCCACTAAGAGCATTAACAGATGGGCAGCCATCTCATGGAATTCTTGAGATGATAGAATGGATTCCACATATTAAAAAATTAGGAATGAATGCAGTATATTTTTCACCTGTATTTTCATCCAGTGATCATGGATATGATACAAAAGATTATCAGAAGATCGATGAGAGACTTGGAACCAATGAAGACTTTAAAAAGATGTGTGATGCCATGCATGAAGAAGGAATCCAGGTGATCTTAGACGGGGTATTTAATCATGTCGGAAGAGAGTTCTTTGCATTTGAAGATGTGAGAGAAAAGAAATGGGATTCTCCATATAAAGATTGGTTCTATATTAATTTTGATGGGAATAGCTGCTATGATGATGGATTCTGGTACGAAGGATGGGAAGGACATTTTGAACTGGTCAAATTAAATCTTGACAACGAACAGGTTAGAAATTATTTATTAGAATCTGTCGGAATGTGGATCGATAAATTAGGGATTGATGGATTAAGACTGGATGTTGCTTATATGTTAAACCGCAATTTTATGAAAGTGTTGGTTGACTTTGTTCACAGCAAGAAACCAGAATTTTTGATGATCGGAGAAATGCTTCATGGTGATTACACACAGCTTGTGAATCCAGAGCTGTTGGATTCTGTGACAAATTATGAATGTTATAAAGGTTTGTATTCAAGTTTCAATACACACAATATGCATGAGATCGGATATTCCCTGAACCGTCAGTTTGGACCAGAAGAATGGACGTTGTACAAAGGACTTCCATTATATAATTTTGTAGATAACCATGATGTGGAGAGAATCGCAAGTCAGTTAGAGGATAAAGAGCATTTACCATTGATCTATGCAATGGAATTTGCGATGCCAGGAGTTCCGGGTGTTTACTATGGAAGTGAATGGGGAATGGAAGGAAGAAAGAACAGGGAAGTGATGACAGCTGCGTCAAGAATCCATAAAGAAGATTTAGTAGAAAATGAATTAACAAACTATATCGCACAATTGGCAAAAGTAAGAGCTGGATCACCAGCTTTAAAATACGGTGATTACTTACAATTAGCGATCGCACCAGATGTTCTTGTATTCCAGAGAAGAACGAATGAAGACCGTATCATTTTTGCAATGAACTGTGGTGATGGCGAATTTACAGCACATTTTGATGCTCAGGCAGGATGCGGGATTGATCTGATCACAGGAGATTCCGTTGATTTTGGCGGGGGACTTACGATCCAAGGAAAAACAGCAATGATAATTCGAACAGAAGAGGTATCCCTTCCTTGACTTTTATGTTAAAAACATATAAAATTAAATAAGTGTGAATACACAAAAAATTGAATAAGGAGGAAACCTGTGGTTGGTATTATTATAGCCATTATCGCAACTCTGGTTATCGCAGTTCCGGTATCTGCCTATGTAGCGAATACAAGAAGCAAGAAGGCAATGGAAATTACGATCGGGAATGCAGAAGATAAAGCAAGAGAGATTATAGATGAAGCAATCAAAGCAGCAGATGCGAAGAAACGTGAAGCTTCTTTGGAAGTAAAAGAAGAAACTATAAAAGCGAGACATGACTTCGAAAAAGAGACAAAAGAACGCAGGCAGAACTGCAGAAGTATGAGCAGAGAGTTCTTTCTAAGGAAGAGACTGTCGAGAAGAAAGCAACCGTGCTGGAACGCAAAGAACAGTCATTAACAGCCAAAGAAAAGAACATCGATACAGAGAAAGCTCAGTTGCAGGAACTGCAGGCAAAACATCTACAGGAACTGGAAAGAATTTCTGGGTTGACCTCTGATCAGGCAAAAGAGCAATTATTATCAGCAGTAAAAGAAGATGTGAAACACGAGACAGCAATGTATGTCAAAGAAATGGAGACAAGAGCGAAAGAAGATGCCCGAAAGAAAGCCAAGGAATATGTGGTAACTGCAATTCAGAAGTGTGCAGTTGATCATGTGGCAGAGACAACGATTTCGCTGGTACAGCTTCCAAACGATGAGATGAAAGGAAGGATCATCGGTCGTGAAGGACGTAATATCCGTTCCATTGAGAACGCTACGGGAGTTGAATTGATCATCGATGATACACCGGAAGCTGTTGTACTGTCAAGCTTTAATCCGGTTCGACGCGAGATCGCAAGAATCGCTTTAGAGAAATTGATCGTGGATGGAAGAATCCATCCAGCACGCATCGAGGAGATGGTTGAGAAAGCTACAAAAGAAGTCGAAACTATGATGCGCGAAGAAGGGGAAGCAGCAACATTAGAACTTGGGGTTCATGGAATCCATCCAGAACTTGTCAGACTTCTTGGAAGAATGAAGTTCCGTACAAGCTATGGACAGAATGCGTTAAAGCATTCCATGGAAGTTGCTCAGTTATCCGGACTTTTAGCAGCAGAGATCGGTGTCGATGTGAGAATGGCCAAGAGAGCAGGTCTGCTTCATGACATTGGTAAATCCATCGACCACGAAGTAGAAGGTTCTCACGTAGAACTTGGTGTGAATCTGTGTAAGAAGTATAAGGAGAATCCAATTGTCATCAATGCAGTGGCATCTCATCATGGGATGAAGAGCCAGAATCATTGATCGCATGTCTGGTACAGGCAGCTGATGCAATCTCAGCAGCACGTCCAGGTGCAAGAAGCGAGACACTGGAAAGTTATACAACAAGATTAAAACAGCTGGAAGAGATCGCAGACTCCTTCCAGGGTGTTGATAAAACTTTTGCAATTCAGGCAGGTCGAGAAATTCGAGTTATGGTAGTTCCTGAACAAATCAGTGACGATGATATGATCTTACTGGCGAGAGATATCTCAAACCAGATCGAAGAGAATCTGGATTATCCAGGACAGATCAAGGTCAATGTGATCAGAGAGTCACGAGTTGTTGACTATGCGAAATAACAAGAAGCGATAGAGAAATCTATCGCTTTTTCCAATTTATAACGTGAGTGTCAAAAGTATAAATAAAGGAGATTTTTTATGAAAGGATACGAGAAACTAGAACAACATCTGATACATCAGGGAAAAGTTGTTGGATTTTATGAGGATATTGTAAAACTTCCAAGCGGCAAAGTTGTCACATGGGATCTGGTCAAACATAAAGGGGCAGCAGCTGTTGTTCCTGTTACAGACAAAGGAACGATCTTACTTGTAAGACAATACCGTAATGCCCTTGATCAGGAAACACTGGAAATCCCGGCAGGTGGAATTGAACCCGGGGAAACACCTCTGGAGTGTGTCACAAGAGAGATTGAAGAAGAAACAGGTTTTATTGCTGGAAAAGTGACTCACCTAATGACTGTGATCACAGCCATCGGTTTCTGTGATGAAAAGATTCCGATTTATGTTGCAACTGATCTAAAGCTGTCTAAACAGCATTTGGATGAGGATGAATTTATCGATGTAGAAGAATATACAATCGATGAGATCAAAGATATGATCTTTTCTGGAAAGATCATTGATGCAAAAACAATTTCAGGAGTTCTTGGATATCTGAATATGGAGAAATAAAAGACTAGATCAGGAAAACAGAATATAAAAGACAGGCACTGCATAAGATATGACAGGAGGAAAAAATTGTGGAAAAAGAGAAATTCTTTTCAGGATTATGGATCATCATTGGGTTAATCTTTGGGAGTGTATTTACGAATTTTGTATACCAGGATTATCTCGCATATGGAGGTACCGTAAGATCACTGGTTTTAAATAATACGGATCTATATAAAGCAAGTATCAGTCTGTTTTTTTATATTTTGTTTAAAAGGGGAAAACAATATGCATTTATTTATCTGGGGGCATATCTTTTGCAACCTTGGATTTTTTTATACAGTTTTGCATTTTGTATGGCATTTTTCTTTGGATCAATGTTATCTTTGCAGATCGTGCAAATGGGCATCAAAGGACTGGTTCTTGTATTTATGAGTTTATTTCCACATTTTATCTGTTATGTGATCACCTTGCTGCTGCTGATCAAGCGAAACTTTTATGCCCAAAAAAAGAAGAAATGCTCTATGAACAGAGACATTCCTTCTTATTTCGTTTCAGTATTTGGTTTGAAATAACATTTATAATACTGGGATGTATCCTGGAAGTTTCATCAATCCGTCGATCATGTCAGGAATCCTGAACCTTTGGAAGTGATATATCTAGGATCTTATACGTTTCTATATATAATCTGCCATGCGGTAAAGCAGAGCAGCAGATTTGTCCCATCCAAGACAAGGATCAGTGATAGACTGTCCATATACACCGTTACCGATGGACTGGTTGCCATCTTCGATATAACTTCGATCATGATACCCTTAACAAGAGATTTGATCTCAGGTAAGAAACTTCTGCTGTGAAGAACTTCCTGTACGATACGAGGCTGCTGATCCCATTGTTTCCCAGAGTTAGAGTGGTTTGCATCAACGATAACAGCAGGGTTCTTTAACTGGAATTTTTCGTACATATAAGCAACACGAGTCAGATCTTCATAATGGTAGTTTGGAATATTGTTTCCATGACGGTTGACAGATCCACGTAAGATGGCATGTGTCAGAGGGTTACCATCTGTCTTGACTTCATATCCATTTGCAATGAAATCATGCTGGTGCTGTCCAGCTGTGATAGAGTTCATCATAACAGTTAAGTCACCACCAGTTGGGTTCTTCATTCCGGCAGGAATATCAAATCCACTAACTGTTAAACGATGCTGCTGGTTCTCTACAGAACGAGCTCCAACGGCAACATAAGATAAAAGATCTTCCATATATGGCCAGTTTCCTGGATAAAGCATTTCGTCTGCAGCAGGCATATGGAATTCTTCTAATGCTTCCATATGAAGTTTGCGGACAGAACGAAGTCCACTAGCCATATCTGGTGCTTTCTCAGGGTCTGGCTGATGAACCATACCTTTGTATCCGTCACCTGTGGTACGAGGTTTGTTTGTATAAATACGAGGGATGATCAGTAACTTATCAGCAAGATCTTTCTGAACTCTTGCCAAACGTCCGAGATAATCCATAACAGCAGTTTCATTATCTGCAGAACATGGCCCGATGATAACTAAGAATTTATCAGATGCGCCTGTGAATACATCACGGATTTCTTTGTCTCTTGCAGCTTTGATTTGTTTTGCTTCTTCACTCAGAGGCATCTCTTCTTTTAGTTCCTCTGGAGAAGGCATTTTAGCGATTTTGTGCATTCCCATAGTTGTTTTCTCCTTAACAATTCATACAATAAAGCAAATTTGCTTGTGTATATTTTAACAAATAATAATCTTTGTGTAAAGATAAGGAAATGTGAAATGGGACTTTACAAAACAGACAGGAGTTATTATAATAAAATTTATAAACAGGAAACACTTTCATTTTCTGGTAATTGAATATTGAAGTAGAGAAGATTGATTCTCCAACTTCAGGGCAGAGTGAGATACGAAGTATCAATTCTCGACTGGCGGTGATACTCCAAGAGAGGCAAGTCCGCGAGCGTTTGGCCGATCAGGTTAGAATCCTGAACCAACAGTATAGTCTGGATGAAAGAAGTAGTTGGATGACATATCTTAAGATGTTATGCAGATAGAAGATATGTGATCAAGTCAGAAGCCCTGTCGTTTATGTAGATAAATGGACAGGATTTTTTAATTTATAGGGAGACCCTATAAATCTAAGATTTTAAATCAGAAAGGGAGAATTATCATGGCAGGAGACACAATGACAATGAAAAGAACGAAGTTCAATATCAGAACGATCGCAGTGACAGGTATGTTAGGAGCATTAGCAACTGTGCTGATGTTTTTGGAATTTCCAATTCCAATGTTGATACCACCATTTATCAAGTTTGACTTTTCCGAACTTCCAGCATTACTAGCAGCATATGCGATGGGACCGGTATCTGGAATTGCAGTATGTTTTATCAAGAATGTGATCAACCTTCTTCATACACAGACAGGTGGAGTCGGAGAACTATCTAACTTTATCTTAGGTGTATGCTTTGTATTACCAGCAGGACTTATTTATAAGAGAAAGAAAACACAGAAGAGTGCAATGATCGGAGCATTAGCAGGAGCAGTCCTGATGTCAGTAGTCAGTGTATTTTCAAACTACTTTGTTGTATATCCAGTATACACAAACTTCATGCCAATGCAGGCAATTCTTGGAGCATATCAGGCGATCAACAAGAATGTAAAGACATTATGGGATGCATTGATCTGGTTTAATATGCCATTTACATTTATCAAAGGAATGTGCAGTGTTGTGATCACATTCTTTATCTACAAGAAGATTTCTCCAATCTTAAAGGGAACAAGCAGATAAGAAGATAAGAAAAAGGTGTCGGAATAAGAATTCCGGCACCTTTTGCGTACACAGAGTTAAAAATTAATCTTCTAATTTTTTAGCTGCTTTTTCCATAAAAGGTTCACTGGCAACGATGAATCTTTCGTGAGTACCGATTCCAACACGTCCTTTGTTATCAGTTACTTCTACATGGAATACCAGACGTTTGCGGTCGATCTCTGTTAAGGAACAATGACATTTGATCGTTCCACCAACTGGTGTTGCGGAAACATGCGCAATGTTTAAATTTGTTCCAACAGTAGTCTGTCCTTCATCAAGTTTTCCAGCCAGTAGATTAACTGCAGACTGCTCGATCAAAGAGATCATGGCAGGTGTGGCATAAACAGGAAGGCTTCCGCTTCCCCATTTCTCAGCAGTGTTTTCTGGAACTACTTCTTCTGTTAATTCGATTTCGTCTCCAACATGAATGTTCATAATTTTCTCTCCTAAAATTTTAGTTTATATGTATATCTTTAGTATAGCAAAGTTCGTTAAAAATTCCATAGTTTTTTCACATTTTTACAAAAAATTGCACAAGGAAGAAAGACTGGACTCGATTTAAAAAATAAGGTATGCTATTGGTAAATTGGAGGTGCTTGGTTTGAAATTATATTTGATCAGACATGGAGAAACAGATTGGAACAAGGAATTTAAGATTCAGGGAAGTTCAGACATCGAATTGAATGAATATGGAAGAGAATTGGCATTTATTACGCGAGAAGGTCTTAGACATATTCCATTTGATATCGCATATACCAGTCCGTTGAAACGTGCGAAGGAAACAGCAGAGATCATTCTTGGAGGCAGGAATATTCCGCTATATGAAGATAAACGGGTCCAAGAAGCGTGTTTTGGATCGTTTGAGGGTGCAACATTAAAGGAATTGAGAGAAAGACAGGATCCATTTCTCAAATTCTTTGATGCGCCAGAAGAATTTAAAAAAATTGAAGGATGTGAGACACACGAAGAGGTAATCGCAAGATCATCTGATTTTTTCAATGATATGATCTTGCCAAATGAGAAAAAATATCAACATATAGCAGTATTTTCTCATGGAGCATGGATCCACAGCTTACTTACATATATTTATCAGAGAGAGATTAAGGAATACTGCATGCGCCAAGACAGGAAAACTGTGGTGTGACAACGATCCAGATTGAAGATGGTGTCTGCCATGTATTAAAGGAATCAGAGATTTTCTACAATAAAGATGGAGAATGATATATGACAAAAAGACAATTTATGGAGGAGTTAAGATCTTCCTTAGAGGGAATGGTATCACAGGCAGTGATTCAGGAGAACATGAATTACTATGAGGATTATATCAATGAGCAGATCCGAAATGGAAAGAACGAACAGGATGTATTGAATGAATTAGGAAGTCCGAGACTGATCGCCAGATCGATCATTGATGCCAAAGGTGAGGATGATGACTATGTACAGACAGAGTATTACGAAGAGGAACAGGATGAAGGAACACCAGAAGATATGTTTGGTGGTAACACACATATTTTTACGATGAATTCTACAAAGTTCAAACTTGGATGTCTACTGTCAGTGATCATATTTATTTTTATCATTTATTTACTATTTCATGTATTTAGTGCAATGATGGTTGTGTTAGGTCCCGTGATCATTATCAGTGTGATCGTAGCTTTGATCATGAAGATCACAGGAAGGTAAGGAAACAAAGAAAGGAATCAATATGGATATAAATGAAGAAGCATATGCGATACAGGAAGAAGTGGTCGAATTTCGAAGAGCACTGCACCGTTGTCCTGAGATAGCATTTCATGAAACGATGACGATGGAATATATCAGAGAACATCTGGAAGAATGGGAGATTTCTTATAAGATTTTTGATCCATCAGGAATCATTGCAGTTGTTGGCAATGGCAAGAAAGAAACGATTGCATTAAGGGCAGACATGGACGCACTGGAAGTACAGGAAGAGACAGGACTTGATTTTGCATCTTTGAATCACGGATGTATGCATGCATGTGGACATGATGGACACACAGCAATCTTACTTGCAACAGCAAAGATATTGAAGAAACATGAATCAGAACTTGACCGCAGAGTATATCTTGTATTTCAGCCTGCGGAAGAAACCGCAGAAGGAGCCAGATTCATGTTGAAGACAGGAGTTTTGGACAGTGTGAAACGCATTTATGGAGTCCATATTTTTAACGGTATACCGTCTGGCAAGATTTCACTGGAAGCAGGCCCAAGAATGGCAGCGACAAACTGGCTGGCAGTTCATTTATACGGAAGATCAGGACATGCAGGGAAACCACATGAAGGGATTGATACTGCAGTGGCAGTATCTTCATGGTTATGAATTTTCAGAGCATCATCAGCAGGAATTTAAATCCATTAGATCCAGCAGTTTTAACGATCGGAAAGGTCGAAGCCGGGACAGCGAGAAATGTGATCGCAGGGGAAGCAAAGATCGAAGGGACTGCAAGAACATTTTCCAGACAAGCTCAGGAGATGATCGAGCGCAGAGTCAAAGAGATCGCGAAAGCCCATGAACAGATGTATGGAGTAGATGTTTCGGTTGATTTTCAACAATCAAGCCATGGGGCACTGATCAATGATCCGGGTGTTGTAGAAGATGTCATGGAGAAAGCAGGGGAAGTCTTTGATCCGTCAGAGTTTACCCATGTTGAAGCAATGATGTTAGGAGAAGATTTTGCAAATTATCTGGAAGAAATGGATGGATGTTTTGCATTTATCGGTGGCGGCGACCACCCTGCAAACCATCATGGAAGTTTGATTTTGATGAAAAAGCATTGATCAGTGGTGTCCGTCTCATGCTGACATTTGTAATTGTATAGGATATAGTTCATGAAAATCAGTTGTAGACAGGAACAACATATGATATAATCAAAAACCAACAGAAACACGTATATTTAATAGAAGAAAAGGTAGGGAAATATGAATTTAGTATACCACAGTACAAGAAATAGTGAAGAAACAGCAACCGCCTCTGAAGCTATTTTAAAAGGATTAACAAGCGATGGAGGATTATTTGTACCAGACAGCATTCCAAAATTAAATGTATCGTTGGAAGATCTGACACAGATGTCCTATCAGGAAATTGCTTATGCAGTCATGAAAGAATTCCTTACAGATTTTACAGAAGAAGAATTAAAGACATGCATTAATAATGCATATGACAGCAAATTCGATACAGAAGAGATCGCAGTGACAAAGAAAGTAGATGGAGCATATTATCTGGAATTATTCCATGGAGCAACCATCGCATTTAAAGATATGGCATTATCTATTCTGCCACATTTACTTGTAACATCAGCAAGAAAGAATAATGTAAAGAATGAGATCGTGATCTTAACAGCAACATCCGGAGACACAGGAAAAGCGGCTTTAGCAGGATTTGCAGATGTACCGGGAACAAAGATTATCGTATTCTATCCAAAGTCTGGAGTCAGCCCAATTCAGGAAAAACAGATGGTAACACAGAAGGGTGACAATACATACGTGATCGGAATCAAAGGAAACTTTGATGATGCTCAGACAGGTGTTAAGAAGATGTTCTCTAACAAAGAGTTAGCGAAAGTGATGAATGACAACGGATTCCAGTTCTCATCTGCAAACTCAATCAACATCGGACGTTTAGTACCACAGGTTGTATATTATGTAAAGGCATATGCTGATTTATTAAAACAGGGTGCATTAAAGGCCGGGGAACCTATGAATGTAGTCGTTCCAACAGGAAACTTTGGTAATATTTTAGCTTCTTATTATGCAAAACAGATGGGTATTCCAATCGGCAAATTTGTCTGCGCATCTAATAAGAATAAAGTATTATTTGATTTCTTTGAGACAGGAAAATACGATCGTAACAGAGAATTCTATGTTACAACATCTCCATCTATGGATATTCTGATCTCAAGTAACTTAGAGCGTATGATCTATAGAATTGCAGGAAATGATGCAAAACAGTGTGCCAAATTTATGGCAGCATTGACAAAAGACGGTGAATATGTGATCACAGATGCCATGAAAGCAGAATTATCTGAGTTCTTTGGAGCTTTCGGAAGTGAAGAAGAAACAGCAGTGAAGATTAAAGAAGTCTATGACAAAGAAGGATATGTGATGGATACACATACAGCAGTCGCAGCAGTTGCATATGATAAATACAAAGCAGCGACAGGAGATGACAAGACTCCAACAGTGATCGCTTCTACAGCAAGTCCATACAAATTCACAAGAAGTGTTATGGATGCGATCGATCCAGCATACGATGCAGAAGATGACTTTGAATTAGTTGATGAACTTAACAAAGTATCTAAGACAGCAATTCCAAAAGCGATCGAAGAGATCAGAACTGCACCAGTCTTCATGATACGGTATGTGAGACAGCAGGAATGGAAGACGAAGTGAAGAAGATTCTTGGAATCTAATGAATCATAAAAAGCAACCCATGGAAGAAAATGGGTTGCTTTTTTTATGCGAAAATGTTATGATAAACCAAGATAGGGAATAAATGGAAGAGAATACAATATCAGATAATTCTAAAAACATATCAACAAGATAAATCTAAGATGAGATCAATCAGATCTGACAAATCCATTCACGACATATGATGATCGAATGATGATGAATCCAAGGGAAGCTGACAATTGAATAAGACCATTTTCCGGCACAGTCCGGGAGGACATATTCCGCCATGATCTGCGGGCAATGAATTTTATGCCATGAACAATAGGATTGAGGTTCTTTTATGATACCACGAAGAGCACAGGGAGCGAACAAGGATATGATAATGAGACTTCTGCATGGTCATGGAGGTGAGTGCAGCCTGTCATAAGAATGAGGGGAGCCGGGAGGCTATGAGACATTTTGTCTGTTGGAGAATGAGGGAAATATAAAGATATGACAAGGAGGTGTTTAACTGTTAAATAATCTTATAAAAATTATAAATATGTGTTGGATTTTATAATTATTGGTAGAATAAATTATAAATATTATATGGAGGATTTGTTTATGAGTAAATATTATTCTA
>ENA-OQCS01000264-OQCS01000264.1-human-gut-metagenome-genome-assembly--contig:-NODE-264-length-28772-cov-2.954687_pt1 | contig 28772 bp, 37 predicted proteins | sample MGYA00242757_ERZ504575 | MGnify/ENA primary metagenome ERZ504575 (study PRJEB26092, sample SAMD00036297) | human gut metagenome | host: Homo sapiens | study: EMG produced TPA metagenomics assembly of... | reverse complement strand
CATTATCAAGGAGGATAAATCATGAATTATATAATAACTGTAGACGGTGGAACAAGTAATACCAGAACTTATCTTTGGACTGCCAATGGCCAAATCCTTACACAACGCTCACAAGCAATCGGAGCCAAAACGTCTGCGATAAATGGCAGCAATCAAGCCTGGAAAAAAGCAATTCACAATATGATTGAAAGCATGCTTACCGAATGTGCAGTTTCCGATAATGCTGTCCAAGGAGTCTATATGTCCGGAATGCTGACCAGCGACCTTGGCATCCTTGAAGTGCCACATCTTACTGCTCCTGTTTCCATGAAAAATTATCAGGAGCACCTGGTGCGTGTCCACCTGCCGGAAGTATTTTCAAAAGAGATTGTCCTTATTCCCGGCATAAAGAATACACTTTCCAACCCGGAATCTCTTGATTCTTTACGCACATTTGACATTATGCGTGGAGAAGAGACGGAGACTTATGCTTTGATCGAACAGTATGGCTCTGACCAGAATACCATTTATATTCTGCCTGGTTCTCATAATAAGTACGTCTTCATAGACGAAAACTGCACAGTTCTCGCTACAAGCACCACACTCTCCGGAGAATTATTAAATTCCATCGTCAATGATACGATTGTAGCCAGTTCTGTCGATCATGGATTTCCATCCATGGAACACTACAATCTGGAAATGATACAATACGGCTGTGAAATGCATCGAAAGGAAGGCTTTGGACGTGCATTATTTCTCACAAGACTTTTTGACCGGTTTGGCAGCCAGTCAAATATAATCTGCAGAACTATGTTCTCGGAATTGTATTGGAAGTGATCTTACCGCTCTTCATAATGCAGCATTTTTAAAGATGTCACGAATGTACGTATTGTCATCCATGGGAACGGTGCGTTTCAGTCATGCGCTTTATGATTCTGTTAAAAGAAGACCCTGCTTTCCATAATATTGTGTTAGATGACTCTGAAGAGATTCCAATTGCCGCACAGGGAGCTTTTCATCTTGCCATGAAAGATCTGCAGACACATTAGCCCTAACCCTTTCTTGCTATTATTTTTGCAGAATTTAGTGGCTACGGCATTGAATACTTTGGAACACATGTCGATAGACAAGGGGCTGTCGCACTAAACATTAGTGCACAGCTCCTTTTCTGTGCAAAAAATTACAGCCAGACTTCGCAAAGTCCGGCTGTAGGTGTAAAATATAAGCATGCAAACTCCTATATTATTACATAAAAATTATACTTTGAACGAAGAAGGATATCAACTAAAACTTCCTTTAAATTTAGAAACAATTATTCCAGTAGATGATTCCGTGCGGTTACTGAGTCAGTTCGTGGAGGCTATGGATTTAACTGACTTATATTCTACTTATGAAAGAATAAATACAGTTTCTCCAAGAACGCTCTTGAAGATTGTTTTATATTCCTATATGAATGGTGATTATTCCTCTCGCTCTATGGAATTGAACTGTAAGCGAGATATTAATTTCATGTATCTTTTAGAGGGAAAACCAGTTCCTGACCATGCTACTTTTGCCCGTTTCCGCAGTATTCATTTTGCTCCGTGTGCGAAACGAATTCTCGCTGAAATGTCTAATATTCTTTACGAACTTGGAGAAATTTCGGGAGAAACGATTTTTATAGACGGTACAAAAATCGAAGCCTGCGCCAATAAATATACATTTGTATGGAAAAAGGCAGTAACCAAAAATCAGGCGAAGTTGCTGATTAAAATCGTTGATCTCATTGCAGAATGTGAGCAGCTTTACGGTATTCAGATTGTTCACGGTGATACTGTTAAAATGAAACATGTAAAACGGTTGCGAAAAAAGCTGTATGCATTAAAGCAGGATGAAAACATTGTATTTGTACATGGTATCGGGAAACGAAAAACTCAACTACAAAAGAGTATCGAAACATTAGAAGAATATCTGGACCGTTTAAAAGGATACACAAAAAAACTTCATATTTGTGGGAAAAGAAACAGTTATTCTAAAACAGATCCGGATGCAACTTTTATGAGGATGAAAGAAGATTCAATGGGAAACGGACAGTTAAAGCCTGCATTTAATTTACAGCATGGAGTTGATTCCGAATACATTGTATGGCTGACGGTCGGACCTCAGCTACAGATACCACCACCCTAATTCCCTTCTTAAAGGAAACAGAAGAATATCTGGCGTTCAAGTATCAAAAAATCATTGCAGATGCCGGATATGAAAGCGAAGAGAATTACGTGTTCTTAGATACAAATCAACAGCTGGCATTTATTAAACCATCGAATTATGAAATATCAAAAAAGAGAAAATATAAAAATGACATCGGTCGTATAGAAAATATGGATTATGATGAAAAAAGTGACTCGTATATTTGTAGAAACGGAAAACAGCTGTTATTTACACAGATCCGTCGTTCAAAATCTAAAACTGGATATGTCAGTGAAAAAAGCATTTATCAATGCAAAGAATGTAAAGATTGCCCTTACAAGAAAGAGTGCATCAAAGGAAACAACTGTAAAACACCACTAGAAGAAAGAAACAAAGTGCTTTCGATAGCAAAAACATTTTTGAAATATCGAGAGGAAGATTTGGAGCGTATTCTTTCTGACGAAGGAATTCTTCTTAGAATAAACAGAAGTATCCAAGCAGAAGGCTCTTTTGGTGAACTGAAACAGGATATGCAGTTTCGCAGATATTTGAGTCGCGGCACGGCGAACGTTCTTGCTGAAAGTGTTTTGCTGGCAATGACAAAAAATGTAAATAAACTTCATAATAAAATCCAAAAAGGAAAAACAGGAAGACATTTATTTCCTTTAAAGAGTGCATAAATTTAGAAAATCCAAAAATTTTTTCAAATCCAGTTTTGGATTGTATTAAAGTACGGCTTTTTTACGAAAAAGCTACAGTTTCAATGGAAACAGAGCAACTATATAGAAAAAAGGAAGCTGCCGCTTCACGATTTGCTAATCGTTAAAGCGACAGCCCCTTTTAGTTATATTCTATGATACAGTTTAACAATACGTAGATATATGCTTTGCAGAAAATTCCGTAGAAATAAAAGCTTTTGTCTGATAGAATGATTATAATTATAGTATACTGAAAAAACACATTAGAATCTGTAAAGGAGATCGACTATGGGAGAAAATTATTTGGACATGGTTCCTGTTATAGTGATATTTTTTGCTCTCGGCATTTTATTATCAAGGCTGGGAGGAGTTGGAGGAATTGTTGTAAGAATTAAAAGAATGATTTGTAAGCTAATAGGACATAGAGATTGAGAGAAATTCAACTAGAATTTTGAGAGATGAAAACATTGAATTTTACAGATGAAAAATTTCGCTCTTATTTTCAATACATTTTAAGGGAAAGGAGAGGAGGTAATTAAAATGTCCAATAAAGCATGGCGCATTGTTGCATTGTTATTCATTGTTGTACCGATTATCATTTGTATCATAATAAGCTTTATAATTACATATTTTCCGACATCTGATGTTTCGTTGATATTAGCATCGGATTTCTTACCTATTGCAATAAAAATACAAGGGGTGGGAATTCTTATTGCAATTCTCGTTTCGATATTTAAAATCAAGAAAGATTAAGATGAAAAAGATGGACAAAGTATATCGATCAATCTTAGGTTGTTAAGATAAAAAAGTTTAAGTAAAATTGTAAGTTGTGGGGTAGATATTTTGAGAACATACAAGGACAAAGAAGAATTAAAAAATGAGATAAATAAAAGTTTTGAAAAGTATATTTCTGAATTTGATAATATTCCTGAATCTTTAAAAGATAAGAGAATAATCGAAGTAGATAGAACACCAGCAGAAAATCTTGCTTATCAAGTTGGATGGACGACATTAGTTTTGAAATGGGAAGACGATGAGAAACAAGGAATTGAAGTGAAAACACCATCGGATATGTTTAAGTGGAATCAACTAGGTGAATTATATCAATGGTTTACAGATACTTACTCATATTTATCGTTAGCAGAACTGAAAGATAGACTAAAAGAAAATATTACATCTATCCATACAATGATTGATTCAATGAGTGATGAAGAATTATTTCAACCACATATGAGAAAGTGGGCTGATGATGCTACAAAAACAGCGATATGGGAAGTTTACAAGTTTATTCACATTAATACTGTTGCTCCTTTCGGAACTTTTAGAACTAAGATTAGAAAATGGAAAAGGGTAGCATTGTAAATCTCAGTCTGTCGAGCTGCAAAATATGATTTGATTAGTTTGTAGAGAGGTTTATATGGACAAAAAGCGGATGAAGCGAATGATTGGAATAGCAATTCCTATGGCTCTTATTATCACTGGTATTAGCTATAACGGATATATCAGAATGCACACTTTTACGCTTTCTGGGGAAGTTGTGAAAAATGAGCTGATACAGCCTATCAATAATAAGATTAAAGTTTCTGGAAATGCTGATACGGATGTTATTTTTACGGATATTGAAAGTCGAAAACAATATACTATAGGTTACATTACACATGGCATGTCAGAAACAATTCAACTCGAAAAAGGAAAGTGGTATAGCGTAGAAGGTGCTGGAGAACTTACAATAAGACCAGTTAATGTTCGTATTGAATAATTATTTCTGTTTGCACTAAAATAATTTCCCAAGGGGTAATAAACAGGCAGAAAATAATCACATTGACAAATTTCAGTTATTCCGTAAATTTGAAGTTATCGAGTTGAAAAAAGGAGGGAAATTTAATGGAAAAAGTGAAAAAATCATTAACAGTATTTCTTGGGTAATTGTGGCGCTAACGGGTATTCTTTTGATTGTGAAGTGGAATGACATACCGGCATTAGTTATTACGCATATTGGAATGGGAATATCCTATGGCAGTAAAAATATCTTGCCTATGCTCTTTTGTATTGAGCTTGTAGTAACTTTTCTGTTTACATTGCGCTACGACATTCCCTTTATCCGAGAGATGAGAAAATCGAAAGTGTCACGCAAATTTCTAGATATTATGGCGATTATCATTCAAATGGTTGTTGTGGTTATACTGTCACTATTTGTTCTATTAGCGGTTGTTCAATGAGGCTGTAAATCTCAGCTTAGTTTTACATCTAATTTACCTAATTCATTAAAATTATCAGAAAGTGTAATAGATGGACTGGTAGGCAGTCAACTTATCTCCTCCATTCTTGCTGTTTCGTGTGTAACGGTTGCTTTTTGTTCTAATTTTTTAATGGTGCAAGATAAAGCAATGGTACGATAAGAGATTTAAGAATATCTCCTGTGAAGTCAGCTACACTTTCGCTGAGTTATTATACTGCAACCTTGTTTCAACACTTATTATTTGCTTTGCTGCAACGGGTATCTGTCTTACTTATGTGGCTATTGTCGGTTGGAATATGTCACTCGCAGATATATTCTTTTTGTTTCTTGATATTTTACTACTTGTTTTGTTTGGAACAGCATTATCTTCGATTATTAATTTTTTCTTATCAACACAAGGACAAATTTCAGCGGTAGGCACAATCATCAGTGCGGATATGTTTCATTTGTGGTGCATATATGCCTATTTCTTCATTTGGAAAAGGGCTGCAAAAAATAATCTCATTTTTGCCAGGCACTTATGGTACATCACTTATCCGAAATCATACAATGCAAGGGGCGCTTGCCGAAATACAAAATCAAGGTATTCCAATAGTGATTATTGAAAAACTAAAAGATTCCCTTGATTGCAATCTTTATTTTTTCGGAAGTCAAGTAAATATTGGAACGATGTATATGATACTTGGCATCACTATTTTGGTATTGATTGGAATTTATATTTTGTTAAACAAATCGAAAAAATATAACCGTTAATTTAGTAGCTGCAAATGATTATGTATGCCGCCGCTATAGATAAAATTATGCCGACGGTTTTTTAATGTCTATCAGCTATCTCTGTTAATGGATTTTTTACGCTGTCTTTGCGGTGTTTTCTGCCTGTTGCGTTCCTGACAAGAGAAGCTAAACGAGTAAAATCAGCAATTAGTTAGTTATATGCCGACAGTTCTGTATGAATTACCCTATGAGGGAGCAAAAGAGATGTTGTTGGTAGATGAAGTCGATAATAAGGAATTTTTGACAGGCTTGTTTCATGCAATGTATGATGAACTGCCAACTCCAAAACCGAAAAAGAAGAAATAAACAACTTACAGTTTATGCCATTGTCATTTTGTAAAAGGAAAAATTTAACTCCTATTTTACATATACAACAAAATACCTTAACAAAAGACCATTAAAATCCTATCGTTACTTGAATTCAATGGGTTAACGGAGGAAACGATATGAGAGTAAAACGGAGAAAAACAATGGCGCTTTTAGCAGCTGTTTCGATCGTATGCGCTCAAAGTACAGTAAGTGATGTCTTTGCAGCGGGAGCAGAGGAGGTGGCAGCACAGGAAAACAATGCAGTTTCAATCGAATACCTTACTTACAACCAGGTGAAAGAGACGATTCGGTAAACCTGAACTGGTATGCCCCGGAAGGTACTCAAAATGCGATTGTCCGTATGGGGGATAAGACAGTAGAAGCATCTGTAAGAGCTCTTCATACTCCTACAAAAGTAGTTGAAGGAAAATATACAGATACCGGGAAAATAGTATGTCAGGCTACTGTATCAGGACTTTCAAAAGGCACAGAATATAGTTATCAGATTTCATATGATAATGGAAATACTTGGTCAAAGAAGTATTCTTATGAAACACCAAATGCAGGTGAATTTCGATTTGGTTTTACAAGCGATCCCCAGATTAAAGAAAACGGAGAAACAAATAACGGGGGATGGAATCCTTCTGACGGAAAAAATCAGACCGGATGGGCAGTTATGCTGGACAAGATGAAAGAGGAAGATGTGAACCTCATTGTTTCCGCGGGAGACCAGGTGGAGGATCAAAGCTGGGGAAAATCCAGTGAGTATGCGGCATTTTTTGCTCCGGAAGAAATGACATCTCTTCTGTATGCCCCGGCAGTAGGAAATCATGATCGTCATTACATGTTTGATGATCATTTAATCTTCCGAATGAAATGAGTGTAGATGGAAACGCAGCGTCTCTTAATCAGGTAAAGACAACATTCCGCGGACAGAACAGTGGAACGAGTCAAAGCCATGGCAACTATATTCAGGCAACTGCGGATGAAATCGCACAATCTGCAGAGTCAAATGGTGTTACACCGAATAAAGACGGGCAATATGATTTTGTGGAACGAAGAGAAATGGAGACAAAAGGAAACTATTACTATTTATATAATAACGTTCTCTTCGTAACATTAAACACAGGAGCTTATCCGGGCGGAAACGATAATGAAAATGCGGGAAATGTAAATGTTCCAAGCGCTTCAAAGGACAATTCCGAAGCGGAAGCCATCGTTTCTAACTTCAGAACAACTTTAAATGCGGCGACGGCAGAATATTCAGGTCAGTATCAATGGTTAGTTGTTACACATCATAAATCTACGCAGACAGTGGCAAAGCATGCTGCCGATTCGGATATTGAGAACTATGTAGATGCAGGATTTGAGCAGGTGATGGATGAATTTGACGTTGACTTTGTATTAGGCGGTCACGATCATGTGTATTCTCGAAGCTATGTGCTGAAAAACGGTCAGAGAAATGCAGAAAGACTGGATGATTTCCATGATCCTGACGGAGTGATTTATCTGACGGGTAATTGCTGTTCTGACATGCAATACTATACTCCTTTTGAGAAAGTAGACAAGGCCAATAATGCAGATTATCCGGTGCTGGCAAACGGACAAACCGGTTCTGAGGCATATTTGGCGGGAAATCTTCCAATTGGAAATCAGGAATGGAACCAGGAGTACAGTCCAAGTTACGCTGTCTTTGACGTGGCGGATAATAAAATCTCTGTCAACGTATATAACCTTTCGGGAGACAGCAATGCCCCGGAAAGTAAATTAATTGATTCATTCAGTGTTACCAAAAATGCGAACGGCGGAGAGCTGAAAAACGGATTAGAGAATAAAAAGGCTTCTATTGCCATGACACAGACTGCTCAATATAATTCCGGCATGCAAAACCCGGACGGCGGCGTTATGGAAATTATAGATTACAATACAGTTACAGGCTGGGCGTATGCTGTGAATGGTGTAACCGGGAACTTAACGGCAATTCCGATGAAAAATAAAAATGCAGTTGATAAGATCGCTTTGTTAGATGGAAAGAATATAAATATCAAAGAAATCGTTGAGAACAATTACAAAGGTTTCTCCTACGGTGATATGACTTCTGTTGCCGTTTCTCCAAATGGAGAAAAGCTTGCAGTGGCAATCCAGTCATCTGATTATTCGGCTGCCGGATGCCTCGCAGTATTCCTTTGCGGCGCAGATGGGACATTGTCATTTGATCAGATTTATGAGGCAGGTGTACAGCCGGATATGGTGACATTTACACCCGATAGTAAAAAAAATTCTTTCGGCAGATGAAGGCGAACCAAGAAACGGCTATGAAGCGGGAAGTATTGACCCTAAGGGAACGGTCACTGTAATTGATCTGACAAATCAGAATGTATCACATCTTGACTTTACCGTTTTTGACAGTGAAGCGAAAAGAGCGGAGCTTGTACAAAATGGAGTGATTTTGAAAAAAGGAACGGCTCCGTCTGTTGATTTAGAACCGGAGTATATTGCAGCAAATGATAAAACAGCCTATGTTACACTTCAGGAAGCAAACGCCATTGCCATCGTAGATCTGCAAACACTTTCTATAGAAAATATCTGTTCCGCAGGATATGAAGATTACGAAAAATATCCGATCGATATTGATAAAAAGATGCGGCATACAGGCCGGTATCTTATCCGTCGCTTCGCGGAATCCGTATGCCGGACGGAATTTCTCTGTTTGAGTCGAACGGCAAAACTTATATTGTAACTGCAAATGAGGGGGATTCCAGAGAGTGGAACGAATATCTTAATGAAGCAGAATGTAATTTTGGGAAAGGGCAAACATCACCTTCCGGGAAAATTACGGCTGAAAACAGTGGACTAACCGGAAAGGTTGTATTCTTCGATCAGAACGATTATGAAGGTTTAAATTCAGAATATGATTACCTGTTCGGAGGACGTTCCTTCACTGTTTATTGTGTAGATGGATCCGGAATGAAAGAAGTGTATACGAGCGGAAACGAGTTAGAAGCAAAAACAGCGGCATATTTCCCGCAGTACTTTAATTGTTCCAATGACTCCGCAGAAATAGATGACCGTTCAGGGAAAAAGGGCGTAGAAGCAGAAAGCGTAACAATCGGAACGGTAGGAGAGAAAACTTATGCGTTTATCGGTCTTGAGAGGATCGGAGGCGTTATGGCTTATGACATTACAAACCCTGACAAGATTCTTTTCGCAAATTATATTAACTCCCGAGATTTTAGTAAAGATATAGCAGGCGACGTATCTCCGGAAGGACTGTGCATGATTTCCGCATCTGAAAGCGCAGACGGAAATGCTTATCTGCTTGCATCCTGCGAAGTGTCAGGAACAGTTGCTGCTTACAAACTGATATCGCAAAATATTGATTCTTCGGATGACGATAACACAGATAATATCACGATAATAATATCGATCACAACGGAAGTGGTCACGGCGGCGCCGATACGGAAGATTTAAACAATCAAGAAAGTAAGACAAATGCGCTGAAAACGGGAGATCATGCCCCGGTTATAGGAACGGGAATAGGAATGGTTCTTGCATTGTCTGCAATCATTGTAATACTGAAATATCGCAGATCTAAAAATACCATTACAAATACAAAATAATAAGCAGAGCTGATCCGGAAGCAAAAGGCGGTAAATACCGCCTTTTGTTGTCGTTTTAAGTCAGTGAAGGGAAATATGGCTTTTCCCGGGAAACTTTTAGATAATACTTTAGAGTTGTGATGTAGACATATGAGCCTTATTATAGTATTATATAGAACGACATTAAGACTCTGATACTTAAAAATATAGAGAAAGGCGAAAACCCGCAAAAATTGCAGGGTTTTTAGACAGGTAAAGATAAAAATGAAACTAGGTATTGTCGGTTTGCCGAACGTAGGGAAAAGTACATTGTTTAATTCATTGACAAAAGCAGGGGCGGAATCCGCCAATTATCCGTTCTGTACGATCGATCCGAACGTAGGAGTCGTAACAGTTCCGGACAAGCGTCTCGATGTACTCGGAGAGATGTATCATACGAAAAAAATTATTCCTGCGGCGATCGAGTTCGTTGATATTGCGGGGTTGGTAAAGGGCGCGTCAAAAGGCGAAGGTCTCGGCAACCAGTTTCTTGCAAATATAAGGGAAGTGGACGCGATCGTTCATGTTGTCCGCTGTTTTGAAAATACAAATATCGTTCATGTGGACGGAAGCATCGATCCGATCAGAGACATTGAGACGATCAATCTTGAGCTGATCTTTTCGGATCTGGAGATTCTGGAGCGGCGTATTGCGAAAACGGTTAAGCTTTCCCGCAATGACAAGGCAGCTGCAAAAGAGCTGGATCTTTTAAATCGTGTGAAAGCGCATCTGGAAGACAATAAAATGGCGAAAAGCTTTGTGACAGATGACGAGGACGAGCAGGAGTGGCTTGCAAGTTATAATCTTCTGACTGCAAAACCTGTTATTTTTGCGGCAAATGTATCTGAAGACGACCTTGCGGACGATGGTGCGAACAATGAAGGAGTAAAGGCGGTTCGTGAGTATGCGGCAAGCGAGGACTGTGAAGTGTTCGTTGTATGTGCGGAGATAGAAGAAGAGATTTCCCAGCTTGATGATGACGAAAAGGCGATGTTCCTTGAGGAACTGGGATTGAAAGAGTCGGGTCTTGAAAAATTGATCCGCGCAAGTTATCATCTTCTCGGTCTGATCAGTTACCTGACGGCGGGAGAACCGGAAGTCCGTGCATGGACGATCAAGAGAGGAACGAAAGCGCCGCAGGCGGCAGGAAAGATCCATACGGATTTTGAACGCGGATTTATCCGTGCGGAAGTTGTCAGCTATGATGACCTTATGGCATGTGGAACACATGCGGCAGCGAAAGAAAAAGGTCTTGTAAGGCTGGAAGGAAAAGAATATGTTGTGCAGGACGGCGATATTATGCTGTTTAGATTCAACGTATAAGAATATGCAGCGATGGATACGGACGGCATGGAACCGTGCAGATACACTTCTTTGCCGGTCTGTATCGTTTTTACTTACATGAAAGACCTGCCTTTGTGTAAATAGAAAATTTTTAGAGGGGATACAGGGCATATGTTTGTTCTGTCAAATAAAAAATGAAAAGGAGCGGAATGATCTATGCATACAGAGATCAGTTTTCCTAATTTGGGAATTTATCTTAAAAATGTCGGAAAGAGCATCGATTTATTCGGAATAGAGATAGCGTATTACGGAATCATTATCGGAACGGCAATTTTGCTTGGTTTTTGGATTGCTGCCCGTGAAGCGAAACGGACAGGTCAGAATCCGGAATTATCTTGATATGGGGATTATCGGCGTCATTGCGGGAATTGTCGGGGCAAGACTTTATTATGTAATCTTTTCGTGGGATATGTATAAAGATAATTTGCTCGATATTTTTAATCTGAGAGAAGGCGGACTTGCGATTTACGGAGGGGTGATCGCAGCTGTGATCAGCGTTCTGGTGCTTGCGAAAGTAAAGCATTTATCTGCTCCTCAGATTTTCGATACGATCGCTATGGCGTTATTAAACGGGCAGATGCTTGGAAGATGGGGAAACTTTTTTAACAGGGAAGCGTTTGGGGGATATACGGACAGTCTGTTTGCGATGCGCCTGCCATTAGATGCAGTGCGCTCTTCCGATGTGACGGAGCAGATGCGCCGGCATATAGAGAGGATAGACGGAGTCAGTTATATTCAGGTGCATCCGACTTTTTTGTATGAATCGCTTTGGTGTATGGTACTGCTCATTATCCTATTTGCTTATCGTAAGCATAAAAAGTATGAGGGCGAGCTGTTTTTGATGTATCTGTTCGGATACGGACTGGGAAGATTCTGGATCGAAGGATTACGAACAGACCAGCTTCTTCTTCCCGGGGTCGGGATTGCCGTCTCCCAGCTTCTTGCAGGTGCGATCGTAGTCGGCACGGGGGCAGCAATGCTTTATCTGCGAAAAAAACATAAGAACAGTTAAGGCAGTTCATGTCACATGTGCTTAAAAATAGAAACAGTTCAGCTCGCGCCATTCGTAAAACCGCACTGCGTGCTTATTGTGGCTGATGCCACTGTTTTACTCATAACCGGGCGCTTAGCACATACAGATGTCCGCTTGCAAAAACATGCAGGCATGTTTTGTGCTTCCCGTACATCTGTATGGCTGAACTGTTGCTAAAAATAAACAAAAAACAAACTGCCTCTATAGACTTTTGACAAGTTTGGAGATATAATGAGGACACATGTGAGAAATTTATTTTATTCAATGTAAAACTTAAGGAGGAGCAAAAAAATGGCAAGAAAAATGAAGACTATGGATGGCAATCAGGCAGCCGCTCACGTATCGTATGCGTATACAGAAGTCGCGGCAATCTACCCGATCACACCGTCATCCGTTATGCCGGAGCACGTTGACGAATGGGCGACAGAAGGCAGAGAGAACATCTTCGGAACGACTGTAGAAGTTACAGAGATGCAGTCAGAGGCAGGAGCGGCAGGAGCTGTTCACGGATCTTTGGCAGCAGGAGCTCTGACAACGACATTTACGGCATCTCAGGGATTACTTTTGATGATTCCGAATTTATATAAAGTGGCAGGCGAGCAGCTTCCGGGCGTATTTAACGTATCTGCGTGCGCTTGCAAGTCATGCTTTGTCTATCTTCGGAGATCATTCCGACGTTTATGCATGTCGTCAGACAGGAGCGGCTATGCTTTGTGAATCAAGCGTACAGGAAGTTATGGACCTGACACCGGTTGCTCATTGCGCAGCGCTTGAAGGAAAACTTCCGTTTATTAACTTCTTTGACGGATTCCGTACATCTCATGAGATTCAGAAGATTGAGACATGGGATTATGAAGATCTGAAAGATATGGTGAACATGGATGCGATCGATGAGTTCCGTGCTCATGCATTGAATCCGAATCATCCGTGCCTTAGAGGTTCCGCTCAGAATCCTGACATCTTCTTCCAGGCAAGAGAAGCGTGCAACCCGTATTATGACGCCTTCCGGGAATCGTTCAGAACTATATGGACAAAGTAAACGAAAAGCTCGGAACGAACTACAAACTGTTCAATTACTACGGAGCAGAAGATGCGGAACATGTGATCGTTGCAATGGGTTCCGTATGTGATACGATTGAAGAAACGATCGATTACCTGACAGCGGCAGGAGAAAAAGTCGGCGTTGTAAAAGTTCGTCTTTACAGACCGTTCAGCGCAGAGGCGTTGATCGATGCGATTCCGGATTCTGTTAAGAAGATTTCCGTTCTTGACAGAACAAGAGCCGGGAGCTCTCGGTGAGCCGCTTTACCTGGATGTTGTTGCGGCGTTGAAAGGATCTAAGTTCGACGCAGTTCCGATTTACACAGGACGCTACGGACTCGGTTCTAAAGATACGACACCGGCGCAGATCGTTGCAGTATATCATAACGATGAAAAAGCAAAATTCACTCTCGGTATCGTTGACGATGTGACAAATCTTTCCCTGAAAGCAGACGAGCCGCTCGTTACAACACCGGAAGGAACGATCAACTGTAAGTTCTGGGGTCTCGGAGCTGACGGTACAGTCGGAGCAAACAAAAACTCTATCAAGATCATCGGTGATAATACAGATATGTATGCTCAGGCATATTTTGACTATGATTCTAAGAAATCAGGCGGTGTTACAATGTCTCACCTGCGTTTCGGAAAATCACCGATCAAATCGACATACCTGATCCATCAGGCAAACTTTGTAGCATGTCATAACCCGTCTTATGTGGACAAGTATAACATGGTACAGGAGCTTGTTGACGGCGGAACATTCCTTTTGAACTGTCCGTGGGATATGGAAGGTCTTGAGAAACATCTTCCGGGACAGGTAAAAGCTTATATCGCAAACCATAACATTAAGTTCTATACGATCGACGGAATTAAGATCGGTAAAGAGATCGGACTTGGCGGACGTATCAATACAGTGCTCCAGTCTGCGTTCTTTAAACTTGCGGAGATCATTCCGGAAGAGGAAGCGATCAGCCTGATGAAAGCCGCAGCGAAAGCTACATACGGCAGAAAAGGCGATAAGATCGTTCAGATGAACTATGATGCGATCGATGCAGGAGCAAAACAGGTCGTAGAGATCGAAGTTCCGGAAAGCTGGAAAGATGCGGCAGACGAAGGCCTTGCAGTACCGCACATTGACGAGAACGGAAGAAAAGATGTAATCGATTTCGTTAAAAATATTCAGACAAAAGTAAATGCTCAGGAAGGAAATTCCCTCCCGGTATCTGCATTTACAGATTATGCAGACGGATCAACTCCGTCAGGATCTTCCGCATACGAGAAACGTGGTATCGCGGTAGACATTCCGATCTGGCAGCCGGACAACTGTATCCAGTGTAACCGCTGTGCATATGTATGTCCTCATGCTGTTATCCGTCCGGTAGCTCTGACAGAAGAAGAAGCTGCTAATGCTCCGGAAGGAATGCAGTCTATTCCGATGATCGGTATGCCGGATATGAAGTTCGCTATCACAGTATCCGCTTATGACTGTACAGGATGTGGATCTTGTGCAAATGTCTGCCCGGGCAAGAAGGGTGAGAAAGCTCTTGTTATGGGCAACATGGAAGAGAATGCAGGCAAACAGACATTCTTCGATTACGGAAGAGAGATTCCGGTGAAACCGGAAGTTGTCGCTAAATACAAAGAGACGACAGTAAAAGGAAGCCAGTTCAAACAGCCGCTTCTTGAGTTCTCGGGAGCTTGTGCGGGATGTGGAGAGACACCGTACGCAAAACTGATCACACAGCTTTTCGGAGAAAGAATGTATATTGCGAATGCTACAGGATGTTCTTCTATCTGGGGCAACTCTTCTCCGTCCACACCATATACGGTAACACCGGAAGGAAAAGGACCGGCATGGAGCAACTCATTGTTTGAAGACAACGCTGAGTTCGGATATGGTATGCTTCTTGCACAGAATACGATCAGAAACAGACTGAAAGGTCTTGTAGAGAAACTTGCCGCAGATGCGGAAAATGAAGATGTTAAGGCTGCTGCACAGGAATACCTTGACACATATACATGCGGAGCGACAAACGGAACAGCTACAGATAAACTTGTGGCGGCTCTTGAAGCTTGCGGATGCGACCGCGCAGAGAAAGCGGAACTTCTGAAAAATAAAGATTTCCTCGCTAAGAAATCCCAGTGGGTATTCGGAGGAGACGGATGGGCTTACGATATCGGATACGGCGGTGTTGACCATGTTCTTGCAAGCGGTAAAGATATCAACATCATGGTATTTGATACAGAGGTTTACTCCAATACAGGCGGACAGTCATCAAAAGCAACAAAGACAGGAGCTACAGCACAGTTGCAGCAGGCGGTAAAGAGACGAAGAAGAAAGACCTTGCGGGAATGGCAATGAGCTACGGCTATGTATATGTAGCGCAGATTGCTATGGGAGCTGACTTCAACCAGACAGTGAAAGCGATTACAGAGGCAGAGGCTTATCCGGGACCGTCACTTATTATCGCTTATGCACCGTGTATCAACCACGGAATCAAGAAAGGTATGAGCAAAGCTCAGACAGAGGAGCAGCTTGCGGTAGAATGTGGATACTGGAATAACTTCCGCTTCAATCCGGGAGCAGAAGGAGATAAATTCTTCCTCGACAGTAAAGAGCCGAAGAAAGAAGATTATCAGGCATTCCTCGACGGAGAAGTACGTTACAATGCACTTAAGAGAGCAAATCCGGAAAAAGCAGAAAAACTGTTCGCAATCAATGAGCAGGAAGCTATGGAAAGATATGCTTATCTGAAAAAACTTGTAGATGTGTACAAAGCAGAAGAGTAAAATATACACAAGATAAAAGACGATTGAAAGGCAGTTAAAAGATCGTTTTTAAATGACAGGACAGCGGCAGAAAAAGCCGCTGTCCTGTTGATTTTCATCAGTCAATGTTTTTTCAGATACTTAACCGCACAAATAATTATCAGAATACTTGCTAAGAACTCGGAAATACTCTTGATAAAATTAAAAATCATCAATATAATCGCATAATCCATCGAAACACCTCTGTTACATCTGAAAAATTATAATTTTAAGATGATTGTAACATAATATATTTTGTGACACAATGAATGAATATTTGAGAAAACAAGGTTTGAGAAAACAATGGATGAAATGTCTTGCAAATAAGCTGTAATTGTGATAGAATAATTTTGGTTTATTTCAGGAGGTAGAAGAAATGGATATTTTAAAAACAGTATTGACGATTATTTTTGTTATAGATTGCATCGCATTAGCTTGTATTATTCTTTTACAGGAGGGTAAATCCGCAGGTCTTGGAACGATCAGCGGAGCTGCAGATACATATTGGGGACATAATAAAGGACGTTCGATGGAAGGCGCGCTTGTAAAGGCTACAAGAGTTATTGCGGTTCTGTTTATTGTATTGGCAGTTGTACTGAATCTCAATATCTTTAACTAAAAGGATAGTATAAAAAGACAGCAGAAGATAATAATGATTATGAGCACTCTATACGAATATAGGGTGCTTTTGCTTTGTAACGGCGAAGAGCCGGAGCTCGGAGAGTCTGAGAATCTGGCGGCTGTTTACAATCGGGAATGTGCCTTTTGGTACTTTCGGCGATTATTTTAGTGCGGAGGGTAAAATGCGGAAAACACACGGTAACAGAGAGAAAAAAAGAAGAATACATGATGATCGCGTCAAAGTGAATGACAGAAAAAATCCTTCAAAATCAAAAGAGGAAAGCCGTCAATTTGAAAAACGCAAAAAGGTACTTTTTGATTTTATCAACGATGATCTGTACGTACCTATGAAGATCAAAGAGATTGCCGTCGTACTTCAAATTCCGGGAGAACAGAGACAGGAACTGCGGGAAGTTCTCGATGCTCTTGTGGAAGAAGGGAAGATCACGATTTCAAAAAGGGGAAAATATACATGCGGTCATACCGAGCGTCTGAAAGGAATATTTCAGGCAAATGCAAGAGGTTTCGGTTTTGTTACGCCGGAAGATGGAACAGATGACATCTTTATTCCGGAAGAGTGTCTTGGGAATGCATTCCAAGGCGATGAAGTAGAGTATATTATAACGTCAGCTCCGGCAGGAAAGCGGCGGGAGGGAAAGATCGTCGGAATTATTTCGCACGGAGTAACGCATATTGTCGGATTGTATGAAAAATGTAAAAGTTTCGGGTTTGTCAGGCCGGATAACTGTCGGTATGTAACGATATTTATATTCCGTCAGGGCGTGAGATGGGCGCTGTGACAGGTCATAAAGTTGTTGTGGAAATGACGTCTTACGGCGGGGAACATATGAAACCGGAAGGAAAAGTTACGCAGATCATCGGACATGTGAACGATCCGGGCACGGATATTTTGTCAATCGTAATGGATCTTGGCATTAAGACAGAGTTTCCCGAGAAAGTTTTGAATCAGGCGGTCAGAGTCGGGAAGCCTGTAAGTGAGGCGGATCGTGCCGGGAGAAAAGACCTTACGAATGTGAAAATGGTGACGATCGACAGTGAAGATGCAAAAGATCTGGATGATGCCGTATCGGTAGAGCGGGACGGAGAAAATTATGTGCTCGGCGTACACATAGCGGATGTAACGAATTATGTTCAGGAAAAAAGCGCCCTCGACAGAGAAGCGTTGGAACGCGGAACAAGCGTCTATTTGGCTGACAGGGTTATTCCGATGCTTCCGCACATTTTGTCAAACGGGGTCTGTTCGCTCAATGCGGGGGAAGAGCGTCTTGCTTTGTCCTGTATCATGACGATCTCGCCGAAAGGGGAGATGATTCCCATGAGATTACAGAGTCGGTGATCTGTGTTGACAAGAGGATGAGTTACAACAAAGTTTCCGCTGTATTAGAGCAGGATGAGCAGGCGCTTCGTGAGTATGAAGGATTCGTTCCGATGATATGGATGATGAAAGAATTATCGGAGTTGATCAGACAGAAACGGGGAAAACGGGGCGCTATCGATTTTGACTTTCCGGAGACGAAGATTGTTTTGGATGAAGATGGAAAACCGATCGAAGTAAAGCCGTATGACAGAAATCCGGCGACAGAGATTATCGAAGATTTTATGCTTATGGCAAATGAGACAGTGGCGGAAGAGTTTTTCTGGAGGGAGATTCCGTTTCTTTACCGGACGCATGAAGCGCCGGATGAGGACCGGATCAGACAGCTTTCGGCATTTGTCAACAGCTTCGGCTATCATATCCATGTCGGAAATGAGATCCGGCCGAAAGAGATTCAGAAACTGCTTGAGAAAGTAGAGGGAAAACCGGAGGAAGATCTGATCAGCAGACTTACGCTCAGGTCGATGAAACAGGCGAGGTATACGACGGAGAATACCGGACATTTCGGACTTGCGGCAAAATATTATACTCATTTCACATCGCCCATCCGAAGGTATCCCGATCTTCAGATCCATCGTATCATCAAAGAAAACTTAAGAGGAAGATTTGATGAGAACCGGGCGGAGCATTATTCTGAACTTTTGCAGCAGGTTGCGGCACAGTGCAGTGAAAGGGAGAGAAGAGCCGAAGAAGCCGAGCGGGAAGTTGTGAAGCTGAAAAGGCTGAGTATATGAGAGATCATATCGGGGAAGAGTTTGACGGAGTGATTTCGGGAGTGACAAAGTGGGGCGCTTATGTAGAATTGGAAAATACGGTGGAAGGACTTGCACATGTGGCGGATATGTGGGATGATCATTATGAGTTTTATGAACAAAGCTATGAACTGGTCGGAGAACATACAGGCAAGACTTATAAGCCGGGACAGAAGGTGAGAATTTGCGTCACAGATGCGGATAAACTTCAAAGGACAGTGAATTTCAGGATTCTGTAAGAAAGAGATATTTGCGTATGTAAAGCATTCGTACAAAGAGGTGTTCGGGTATGTGAAAGTATTTGGACATGATAGATTTTAGGGCAGGAGAAGAGTGGATTATGGCAAAGTCAGAAGTCAGGATGATCGCCAATAATAAGAAAGCGTATCATGACTATTTTATTCTTGAAAAATATGAAGCAGGAATTGTTCTGCACGGTACAGAGGTAAAATCTCTGAGAATGGGAAAATGCAGTATAAAAGAAGCTTTTATCAGGGTGGAGTCAGGAGAAATGTATATTTACGGGATGCACATCTTTCCGTATGAGAAAGGGAACATATTTAATAAAGATCCGCTCAGGGTGAGAAAGCTCCTTCTCCATAAAAAGAGATAGACAAGATGTTCGGAAAGATGAAAGAACAGGGAATTACTCTTGTTCCGCTGCAGGTGTATTTTAAGGGGAGTCTTGTGAAAATGGAGATCGGAGTGGCAAAAGGAAAGAAACTGTATGATAAGCGGGACGATATTGCTAAAAAAGATCAAAAACGGGAAGCACAGAGAGAATTTAAGATCAGAAACTTATAGCGTCGCTGCAAAAGGAAAGAAAAACTGCGGCGTATGGGAAAGGAACTGCTATGATACAAGACATTGAACCGCATCACTTAGATAATCAGTACAAACCGGTTCCGCCTGATAAAGACAGTATTGCATTGTATTATGAAGATCACGCGGCGCTGATGAAAGTGTCTGAAAAGGGAATCAGTTTTCCGAGTTTTGCGGATTTGGAACATTTGAACAGGGAGATTTACAAAGAGTGTATATATTTATTTTCGGTAGATGATGAGCGTTATTATCTCGTAAATGAAATTGACAGATCGATGCTTTTAGACTTCCAAATGAAAAATACAGAGATTTTCAGAACGGCAGATCCGCAAGACCGGGCATTTGCCGGAATTACGGGATATCAGCTTTATAATTGGTATAAAGACCGGAAATATTGCGGACGGTGCGGAAAACGGCTGAAGCACGGGGAGAAGGAGCGGATGCTTGTCTGTGAAGCGTGCGGAAATACGGAATTTCCGAAGATATGCCCGGCCGTTATTGTCGGCGTGACGGATCACAACCGGATTTTGATGTCCAAATATGCAGGACGTACATATAAAAAATATGCGCTTTTAGCAGGATTTTCGGAGATCGGGGAGACTGTCGAACAGACTGTGGCGCGGGAAGTGATGGAAGAAGTCGGGCTGAAAGTGAAAAACATCCGGTATTATAAAAGTCAGCCGTGGGCGTTTAGCGATACGCTTCTTATGGGATTTTATTGCGATCTTGACGGGAATGATGCAATCACACTTGACAGAGAGGAACTGGCGGTGGCAGAATGGTTTGAAAGGGAAGACATTCCTGTAGAGCCATCACGGGATAGTCTTACAAATGAAATGATCCTGCAGTTTAAAAACGAAAGAACGGCAGTGAAAAAAGAAAAAGGAGAATGAAACGATGAGAGCAGAATTTGATGAAAGTTTGGTAACGGGAAATGAAATGATCGATACACAGCACAAAGAACTGATTGACAAGATCAATAAGCTTCTTGATAGTTGTGAGACGAGCAAAGAAAAAGTAGTGGCAGTGAAAACGCTTGATTATCTTGCAGACTATACAGAGTTTCATTTCGGGGAGGAAGAAAAACTTCAGGAATCGATCAATTATCCGGCAATAGCGGAACATAAAAAAGAACATGACAAACTGCGTGCCGTAGTAAAAGATCTTTACAATATGCTTGAAGAGGAAGAAGGACCGTCAGAGGCATTTGTAGAGCAGGTGAATAAAAATGTTATCGAGTGGCTGTACAGACATATTAAAGGTTTTGACCGTTCCGTGGCAGAATACAAATTTATGAATGAAAGCAGCGAAAGACTGTAGAAAAATAGAGTGGAAAAGTAGAAAACGTTTTACATTCGACTTATACCCCTTTCTGTGATATGATAATTTCTGTATAAAAATCACAGGAAAGGGGTATTTTCATGGAAAATACATCCGAAAAGAAAGACAAAAATTCGGTAAAAAAACCATTAAAACATATATGTATCGGTCTTGTTGCCCATGTGGACGCGGGCAAGACAACATTGTCGGAAGGAATGCTTTATTTAAGCGGACAGATTCGGAATATGGGGCGCGTCGATCACGGGGATACGTTTCTTGACAATTATGAAACGGAACGAGAACGCGGGATCACGATTTTTTCAAAACAGGCGGAATTTATATGGAATGATACGAGTATTACGATTCTTGACACTCCCGGGCATGTGGACTTTTCGGCTGAGATGGAACGAGTGCTGCAGGTGCTTGACTGCGCAGTACTTGTTGTCAGCGCTGTGGACGGGGTACAGGCGCATACGGTTACGCTTTGGAGGCTGCTGAAACAGTATAAGATTCCGACAATGATTTTTGTGAATAAAATGGATCGTCAAGAAGCAGACAGAGAAAAACTGCTGGAAGAATTAAAAAACCGATTCGGAGACGGCTGTGTGGAGATGGACATGCAGTCGGAGGAGAACAAAGAAAGTCTTGCGATGTGTGATGAGACAATGCTTGAGGAATATTTATCCGGCGGGAAGATCGAAAAGGAGACTGTGAAAAAGGCGGTTGCCGCAAGGAAAGTATTTCCGTGTTGGTTTGGTTCTGCTTTGAAAGCGCAAGGAATCGAAGCGCTGATGTCGGGATTATGTGAATATGCGCCGTCGGCAGAGCCTTTGCCTGAATTTGGGGCAAAAGTCTATAAGATCGCCCGTGATCCTCAGGGAAACAGGCTGACTTATCTGAAAGTCACAGGAGGACAGCTGCGCGTCAAAGATGTTCCTTTTGCGGCAGAACAATCATGTACAGGGAAGGTCAATCAGATCCGAAAGTATTCGGGAGAAAAATACGAACTCGTTCAAACAGTTTCCGCAGGGGAAGTATGTGCGGTGACAGGACTTGAAGGAACTTATCCGGGACAGGGGATCGGCGCGCAGAAAGAATCTTTGCTTCCTGTATTAGAACCTGTCATGACATATCGGATCGAACTTCCGGATGGGTGTGACGCTCATAAAATGTTTCAGAATCTGCGATGTCTTGAAGAAGAAGATCCGCAGCTTCATGTGATCAGAAACGAGGAAACATCAGAGATCCACATCCGTCTTATGGGAGAAGTGCAGACGGAAGTTCTGCAGAAGATGGTGAAAGACCGGTTCGGAGTTCTCATTCATTTCGGAGAAGGACGCATTGTATACAAGGAGACGATCAAAAACAGTGTGAAGGGGCAGGTCATTTTGAACCTCTTCGACATTATGCGGAAGTGCATTTGAGATTAGAGCCGGGAGAGCGCGGATCGGGGATGCAGTTTGCGGCAGATTGTTCGGAGGATGTTTTGGATCGTAATTACCAGAGGCTGATACTTACGCATTTGGAAGAGCGGGAACATAAAGGAGTACTGACAGGTTCTGCTCTTACAGATGTCCGAATTACGCTTCTGTCGGGAAAGCTCATAAAAAGCATACAGAAGGCGGTGATTTCAGGCAGGCGACATATCGTGCGGTACGTCAGGGACTTCGGAAGGCGGAAAGTGTTCTTCTTGAACCGTACTACGAATTTCGTATGGAACTGCCGTTGGAAAATGTCGGAAAAGCAATGACGGATATAAAACGGATGAGCGGAGAGTTTGAAGGACCTGAGACGGAAAATGGGATGGCGGTGCTTAAAGGAAGTGTTCCTGCCGCCGAGATGAATGGATATCAAAAAGAATTTACGGCGTACACAGGCGGTTACGGAAGATTGTTTTGTTCTTTGAAAGGATACGGCGAATGTCATAATACAGAAGAAGTGATCGGGCAGATCGGATACGATGCGGATGCAGATGTAGAAAATACTGCAGATTCGGTATTTTGCTCTCATGGGGCGGAACGATCGTTCCGTGGTATGAGGCGGACGCCCATATGCATGTAGAAGGCGAGGCGGCAGAAAAATCGGAAGAAGATACACAGATGTCTGCAGCATTTCGTCCACAGAGAAGAACGATCGAGCTGACACAGGAAGAGCTGGATGCAATCTATGTCAGAACGCCCGATCCGGTGAAGAAAACGAAAAGGAGCGCGCCTGTTACTGTGACGGCAGGAAAGGCGGCAGCTTTTTGCAACGGCGACCGCTTACAATCCCGAAATGTACCTTTTGACATTTCCGGTGATTATACAAAAACGAAAAAAAAGAAAGCAGACCGGAAAGAATATTTGCTTGTAGATGGGTATAATATTATTTTTGCGTGGGATTCACTGAAAGAATTGGCGAAAATCGATCTGGCCGCCGCAAGAGGGAAGCTTGCGGATATTTTGTGTAATTATCAGGGATACAAACAATGTGAACTGATCCTCGTATTTGACGCGTATAAAGTAGAAGGAAATCCGGGAGAGATCATGAAATATCATAATATTCATGTCGTTTACACGAGGGAGGCGGAAACCGCGGATCATTATATAGAGAAGACTGTGCGAAGAATCGCAAAGGAGCATGATGTTATCGTGGCAACATCGGATGCGCTTGAACAGGTGATCATTATGGGGCAGGGAGCGCATCGGATGTCGGCGGCAGGACTGAAAGAGGAGATCGAATCGGTTATTGAACAGATGAAAGACGATTATCCGAAACAGGAGGAGCTGATCCGGAATTACTTGTTTGATTATCTTGAAAAGGATATTGCCGAAGAGATGGAGCGAGTCCGACTTGGTTCTCATAAGAAAAAGTGGACTGTATAAAAATGGGATAACTGGATGTTTCAATACGACCAGTCTGATGCTAATATACCTGTATTAAATAATGTTGAACAAAAAAGTAACAGTTCAGGAAAGCAGGTAAGTATATGACGAAAAAAAATGAAACTGTAGTTAAGATTGCCCAGACAGCTCTTATGGCTGCGCTTTGTTTTGTATCATTTCAATTTTTGCAGTTTAAAATTGTTCTTCCCGGGGGCGACGCAACGTCTTTTCATGTAGGAAATGCATTTTGCGTACTGGCGGCTCTGATCTTGGGCGGATGGTACGGCGGACTTGCGGGAGCTATCGGAATGGGATTCGCAGATATTCTCGATCCGGTCTATATTACAGGAGCGCCGAAGACGTTTGTACTGAAATTATGTATCGGACTTATCGTCGGTCTTGTGGCTCATAGAATTGCGAAGATCAATGAAAGTACAGATAAGAAATACATTTTCCGCTGGAGCATGATCGCATCTGTCGCAGGGCTTGGATTTAACGTCATTGCCGATCCGATTGTAGGATACTTCTACAAACAGTATATTATGGGGCAGCCGCAGCAGATGGCGGAAGTTCTTGCAAAGTGGAGTGCGGCTACAACTTTTGTAAATGCAGTGATTTCGGTGATCCTCGCAGGCGTTTTGTATAACGCGCTTCGCCCGGTTCTTCTGAAAACAGGATCATTCGGCAGAAAAGGGAAGAAGCGGTGACAGCAAGAGTATATGAAAATGTAAAAAAAGCAAAAAAATGTATTTTTTGGTGACTTTTTTGCTCTGACAGTGGTATTATTATTGAAATGAAATAATATACAAATACTATGAGAGCGAGGTAGGAAAATGAATTGTATTAAGTGTTATCAAGAAATTCCTGACGGCGCAAAGTTTTGTCCGTATTGCGGAGCGCAGCAGTCTGATACGTCAGCGACAGACCCGGTTCGAGCAGAAGAAACAGTGACGGAGCCGGTACAGGCGGCGCAGACAGAAGAAGTTCCGACAGAGCCGGTACAGGCGGCGCAGACAGAAGAAGTTCCGACAGAGCCGGTACAGGCGGCACAGACAGAAGAAGCTTGACAGAGCCGGTACAGCCGACCCAGACAGAAGAAGCTCCGACAGAACCGATTCAGCCGGAAGCTGCTTCAACGGATCACGTATATCAGGAAGCTCCGGCACAGGAGACATATACATCCGCACAGAACAATCCTTATTACGGAACAGGTCAGACTTATTCTGATCAGACGTCAGATCAGCAGTATGGAGGAAATCAAGGTCAGACATCTTACCAGAACCAGATGCCTTATCAGAATCAGGCGCCGCAGACGCCGATCAACTGGGTACCGTACCTTGTATTATCTATTATTTGTACGTTGTGCTGTTGTCTTCCGTTCGGTATCGTAGGTATCGTATATGCGGCAAAGATCAATTCATCTATGGCGGCAGGCAATTATGAGGAAGCGAAAAATGCGGCAAAATCCGCGAAGATCTGGATCATTGCATCTGCAGTCGTAGGTCTTATTGTAGAAGTCATCTATATCATCTTTGCTTTTATCGGCGGCGTAGGCGGATACTATTATTACTAAGATGCTATAGCAGAGGAAATACATGTTAGAATTATTGCGTAAAAAGAAAAGTTTGCGGATCTTGATCGTAGCAGGAGCCGCTATAGCGGCGCTGGCGGGAGCGGTTTACTTGTATTTTCATAATCCGCACAGCTATCCGCTGCCGTGTGTTTTTTATTCTTTGACAGGGTTTTACTGTCCGGGATGCGGCGCGGGACGCGCCAGTTATTCTCTTTTGCATGGACGGTTTTTGGATGCGTTTTGCTATAATCCGGTTATGACGGTATTGCTCCCGCTATTAGCGCTTTATGTGGCGGCAAGAGCAATCGATTGGGCGATTACGGGCGGAGATCATATCGATCAGAAGATCAGTGTAAAATTTGTCGCAGGAATATTGATTTTCGTGCTTTTGTTCGGAATCGTAAGAAATATTCCGGTATATCCGTTTAATCTGCTCGTGCCGGGCGGCCTGTTTGAACTGTTTTAAATTTGCGGCTCACAGGAAGGCCGGAAAACAAGAGGCGAAAAAAGCTATTATGTAAGCCGGATAAAGCGGAAGAACGAAAGATAAATGAGAAATGATTAAAAATATATAAGCGGATACTTAAGGAATTTCCGAGAGTGTCCGCTTATATTTTTACGGCGGCGACAGGATAAAGTCCGGATCTGCCAGGAATCTTGGCGATCATTTGCAATCTCGGAATCTTCCTTTTGGCATTTCAGGGATGAGGCAGGCAAGATTTTGGTATAGAAGTCAGTCGGATATTGTGATAAAATATAAAAGATAAAAAGTTCTGAAAATGTGTGAGGCATCTGCTTTACACAAAAGCAAGGCAGATTTTCAGGAAAACGGAGGGTACTTGTATGATTAACAAATTAGTAGAAAAGATTAAAAAGACAAAAGCGCCGATCGTAGTAGGTCTTGATCCGATGCTTAGCTATATTCCTCAGCATGTTCAGGAAAAAGCGTTTGCAGAGTATGGGGAAACTTTGGAAGGGGCTGCAGAGGCAATCTGGCAGTTTAATAAAGAAATCGTAGATAAGACATATGATCTGATACCGGCTGTGAAGCCTCAGATTGCTATGTACGAGCAGTTCGGTGTTCCGGGAATCGCCGCATTTAAGAAAACAGTAGATTACTGTAAATCAAAAGATCTTGTTGTGATCGGAGATATTAAAAGAGGAGATATCGGTTCTACGTCAGCCGCATATGCGGTAGGACATCTCGGAAAGGTAAAAGTCGGATCAAAAGAGTATGTTCCGTTTGACGAAGATTTTGCAACAGTGAATCCGTATCTTGGATCTGACGGAGTGAATCCGTTTGCGGACGTATGCAAGGAGCAGAAAAAAGGGTTATTTATTCTTGTGAAAACATCGAATCCGTCCAGCGGAGAATTCCAAGACCGCATCATTGACGGACGTCCGCTGTATGAACATGTAGGCGAAAAAGTTGCGCAGTGGGGCGCAGAGTGTATGGGAGATGAATACAGTTATATCGGCGCCGTTGTCGGAGCGACATACCCGGAGATGGGAAAAGTCCTCAGAAAGATCATGCCGAAATCATATATTCTCGTTCCGGGGTACGGCGCGCAGGCGGCCGCGGAAAAGATCTTGTTCATTTCTTTAATGAGGACGGACTTGGAGCGATCGTGAACTCGTCGAGAGGAATTATTGCGGCATATAAGCAGGAAGCATATGCAAAGTTCGGAGCAGAGAATTTCGGAGACGCTTCCAGAGCGGCTGTAGAAGATATGATCGCGGACATCAGCGGAGCGCTTGAATCTGCAAAATAAGTATCCGGCAGGGACAAAGACGATCTGACGGAAAAAGCAGTTGATAATTTGTAATAGAGAATTTGAAATAAAGGAGCATATGACACATATGACGAAAGAAAAAGAAAATGCGGCGATCATTTCACAGGAAGAAATCGCGCATGGCATATACAGTATGTGGATCAGAACGAAAGCGGCGGAAACGGCAGAGCGGGGCAGTTTATCTCGATGTATACAAACGACGGAAGCAAACTTCTTCCGCGCCCGATCAGTATTTGCGAGATAGACAAAGAGAAAGGCGCACTGCGCGTTGTATACCGTGTTACAGGAGAAAATACAGGAACAGAGCTTTTTTCACAGATGGGAGAAGGCGATACGATTCCTGTGATCGGACCGTTGGGAAATGGATTCCCGCTGGAGAAAGCATTAGAAAAACGGGCGTTTCTCATAGGGGAGGGATCGGAGTGCCTCCGATTCTGGAACTGGCAAAACAGATCGGCTGTGAGAAAAGCAAATCATTGTCGGATACCGAAATGACGAGACGTTTTTGAAAACAGAGTTTGAACAAAACGGGGAAGTATATATTTCTACAGAGGACGGAAGTGCGGGAACGAAAGGCAATGTAATGGATGCGATCCGTGAAAACGGATTGGAAGCAGATATTATCTATGCGTGTGGACCGACACCGATGCTCCGCGCGATCAAAAACTATGCGGAGGAAAACGGGATCGAATGCTATATTTCGCTGGAAGAGCGCATGGCATGCGGTATCGGAGCATGTCTTGCATGTGTATGCAAGACGAAAGAAAAAGATCATCACAGTAATGTGCATAACAAAAGAATCTGTAAAGACGGTCCGGTATTTTTGTCAACGGAGGTGGAAATCTGATGAATACAAAAGTGACGATCGCAGGAGTGGAATGGAATAACCCGGTTACAGTTGCTTCCGGCACGTTCGGATCAGGAGCAGAGTTTACTGATTTTGTCGATCTGAACCGACTCGGAGCTGTGACGACAAAGGGCGTTGCTAATGTTCCGTGGACAGGAAATCCGACGCCGAGAGTAGCGGAAACTTACGGAGGAATGATGAACGCAGTCGGCTTGCAGAACCCGGGAATCGATGTGTTTTGCGAGAGGGATATTCCGTTTTTGAGAAAATACGACACGAAGATCATTGTAAATGTATGTGGAAGATCCACAGAAGATTATTGTGAAGTCGTAGAACGTCTGGCGAATGAAGACGTCGATATGCTGGAGATTAATATTTCCTGTCCGAATGTGAAAGAAGGCGGGATTGCCTTCGGTCAGAATCCGAACGCTGCGGAAGAGATTACAAAGGCAGTAAAAAAATATGCAAAACAGCCGATCATCATGAAATTAAGTCCGAATGTTACAAGTATTTCCGAGATGGCGAAAGCGGTGGAAGCAGGCGGCGCAGACGCCGTATCTTTGATCAATACTTTAACGGGGATGAAGATTGATGTGAATAAAAAGCGTTTGTTTTGGCAAACAAAACAGGCGGAGTGTCAGGACCGGCGATTCATCGATTGCTGTGCGCATGGTATATGAGGCGGCAAATGTCGTCAGTGTTCCCGTAATCGGAATGGGCGGAATTCATCTGCGGAAGATGCGATCGAAATGATT
>ENA-OQCS01000263-OQCS01000263.1-human-gut-metagenome-genome-assembly--contig:-NODE-263-length-28847-cov-2.944359_pt1 | contig 28847 bp, 46 predicted proteins | sample MGYA00242757_ERZ504575 | MGnify/ENA primary metagenome ERZ504575 (study PRJEB26092, sample SAMD00036297) | human gut metagenome | host: Homo sapiens | study: EMG produced TPA metagenomics assembly of... | reverse complement strand
CTTGACGCGCTCAGCGGAGAACAGGCCGGTCAGCTTCAGGCCTTCGCCGGACTGCATCGCCTCGACGAACACGTCCTGGAAAGCGTTCACAGCTGCCTCAGCCTGTGCCTTGGTCAGGTTGGACTTCTGAGCGATCTTCGAGACGAGATCAGACTTGTTGTATGCCATAAAGCATCCTTCTTGGGTCAGGGGACATTCTGATTACGAACATCCACGTTCTCTATGATATTAGCGCACTCTTATGAGGAAAATGGCATTTTACAAGGGTTTTGGTCGCTTTTTTGAAAATCAGGGGGAAAACAAAGTGTACGGGGGTGTTTGTCAGATCAAATTATGCATGTCAAGCCATTTCATGGCCAACGCACCGACCGGAATACGCAACCAGTAGAAGGCGATTCGGTAGACAAGAGTAGCGGAAACCGCGATGGAGGAGGGGATGCCCACGGCAGTGAACGCCACCGACAGCACGGCCTCCACGGCACCCAGACCGCCAGGAGTGGGAACCGCGGAGCCCAAAGTGTTGGCAAGCAGGAAAATGAAGGTGGTTTCCGCAGGATTCGTGTGGTATCCAAACGCCATCAATGCTGCCCAGAATCCCAGTCCGGTCGCAAGGTTAAGCACCAGTGCGCCGGCAATGCCAAGGGCCAGTTCCTTTGGCCGTGCAAGCACATTGACCAGGTTGCGCGCGTATGCTTTGACCACTGGAAGGTATTTCTCGGTCACTAAATGACGCACTGGAGGAATCGCCATGGCGGCTGACACAACCAACGCGACGATGGCGATCACCATGATCAGCGTATTGGTCGGAATCATGCCGGACAATGTGTTGCGGCCGGTGAATAGGCCAATCGTCAGCAACAACACGATGGTAGTGCCTCCCTGTACGGCCCAGACCGCGCTCATAACCGCGGTCGCAGCCGTACTGCGATAGCCGCTTTTACGAAGGAACTGCAGGTTGACGAATGCTGGACCGACGCCGGCCGGCATGGACACCGCAGTGAAACCGGACGCCATCTGAGAGCAATACAAGCCGATCGTGTTGCGTTTATCGGAATCCATGAACACACCCAAGGTGATAGCGGAACCAAGCCACGCCACAAAGCCAAGCGCGACGCAAACCAACGCCATGGCGAGATTGGCGTCTCTGACGGCCTTGATCATTTCGGCCGGCTGAATCTGGGTGAACACCACATATACGGCGACCACCAGCAGCGCAATCGCAATGAACGAGCGAAGACTGAACCGGGAAAGCGTGACTTTTTCCATGGAATCCGCGACATCCTGCGGAGCGAGCGCCGAAATACGCGTACGTAAATCGGTAAGCACATGCTTGTCCCAGCCAGGCAATGCGCGCGTGGAAGCGGGAATGGCAGCCTTCTGTATGAAGGGTGCCAAATCGATCAGCTGCTCGTCTCCCCATGTCCTGCGAGCGCAGGCGATCGCACGATCATTGCCATTGAGTGTGGCAAGAAGAACCAGCAACTGCACTTTGTCGAGTGCGAAGTTCGGAGCGGAACTGCCATAATCGCCATTATGCCAACCTGCGATTACCGGATGCCCGTTTTCCATGCGGGACAGGGTTTCCGGAGTGATGCGACGATGGGTGAAGCCATGATGGTGTGCTGTGGTGAGATATTCCATGAACGCTTCCATATCATGGTCGGACATGGTGTTTTGGTTGCATTCCAATGGCATGCGGTTGCGGTGGAACACCAGAATGGAGGATTCTCCATAATCGGCCACACCATACACGCGCGGAGTTTCCAAACCGGCATTGGACAGGCCGAGAATCATGGCGTAATGATGGTGCATGGCGTCAACCGAGGAACGGTCGCGACGCATGGAAACACCGGTCAGGCGAAGCCACTGCCATACTTGGTTGAGATATCCGGCCGCATGCACTTGATTGTCGAGTACGGAAACGGTGTATTGCTTGCCGTCATAGTCGACAACATCGTAAATACGGGAATTTTCGGCCAGATCGTCATCCAGCGTGGCCTTCAATACTCCCGAATCGACGTAGGGGGCGACTCGGCGGGTGAGCAATGATGTGTCAATACCGATGGAACGCAATGATTGCGCGATTTGTGATCCCCACGCGCCATTGTTCTGCGTGCCTATGGCGAAACGGATCAGCATGCCGATAACACGGCCTATGGCGTAGGATGCGATGACGCCAGCCAGTGAATTCCATGAAAGCACGACCATCAGCACTGCCACTGCATCAGCACGTTCCAGCCCCATTTGGTGCATGAGCGGATACGCCGAGGGCCGGAGACGGTGAGGAACGATGCCATGGCGGCATAAAAATCGGGGAGCAGTCCAGTGCCTACGGATGTGCTGTTGGATTGCAGTGGAATGATCAGCATGGTATTGCCGGAGTTGCTGATCAGCGCGGATATGCCCACACCGCAAAGAATCCGAATATGAGGGAAACCACGGAAATCACGCTTTGCAGCCACTCTTTGGAAGTAAGCAGCTGGATGAGCACGCTGACGGTGATGCATACGATGGCAAGCTGCTGCAATAATGCCGAGGGAACATCCATCAGCCAGCTGACCACGCGGCCGGCGGAATGAACGTCGGATTCCACGCCGGACGCGGTGCCATGCAAGTACACGGAGAACAGAATCACGCCTATGCCGAGCACCAAGGCGAAGAATGCGTGCGTCAGATCGGCGAAATCACGACTGCGCTTCGGCGGCACATCGTCGATATGCGGGGCGGGCTTATTGACTGCAGGGGAGTGAGACACTGTTGACTTGCTCCATACGTGAGATTGGCTTCAGGTGGGTCATATCGCCCCACTGCATTCGATAATACGCTGAGGTGGCTACGAAATACGCGGCCACCCTCAGGGCGTATGGTTTTGGTACTTATTTGACAGCTTCGGTTCAGCGGTCGAAATCTACCAGTTGCTGGCGACGCCGGTATATGTTGCCGGAGTCAGCGCCTTCAGACGAGCCGTGGTAGCGTCATCGAACGCCTGCTGATCGATGAACTGCTCGACGGCTTCCTTGGAGATCTCATGGCCGCGCATAAGCTCCTTGACCTTCTCGTACGGCTTGTCCATGCCCGGCAGGCCGGCAAGTTCGCAGGCGCGCATGGCGGTCTGGATCGGCTCGCCAAGCACCTCCCAGTTGGAGTCCAGCTCGGCTTCGATGGCGATGTCGTTCGGATGGATGGAGTTCAGACCGCCCATCAGATTGTTGAGCGCGAGCACGGAGTAGCCCAACGCGGAGCCGATGTTGCGTTGCGTGGTGGAATCGGTCAGATCGCGCTGCCAACGGGATTCGACCAGCGTTGCGGACAGCGTGTCGAGCAGCGAGCAGGAGATCTCCAGATTGGCTTCCGCGTTTTCGAAACGAATCGGATTGACCTTGTGCGGCATGGTGGAGGATCCGGTAGCACCCTTGACTGGAACCTGGGCGAACACGCCACGGGAGATGTACATCCACACATCCACGCACAGGTTGTGCAGAATGCGGTTGGTGTGGCTGATGGTGCCATACAGTTCGGCCTGCCAATCATGCGATTCGATCTGAGTGGTGAGCGGATTCCACGTCAGACCCATGCGGTTGGTGACGAATTCGCGGGAGACGGCCACCCAATCGACATCCGGCATGCGGCCAAATGCGCGCCGAACGTGCCGGTAGCGCCATTGATCTTGCCGAGATATTCCTGAGCCCTGACCTTGTTCAGCTGGCGGTTCAGACGGTACACGTACACTGCGAGTTCCTTGCCAAGCGTGGTCGGTGTAGCAGGCTGGCCGTGCGTTAACGACAGCATGGCCTTGTCACGGTATTCCTCAGCCTTCTGAGCCAAATGGTCGACGATGGCCTGAGCGCCCGGCAGCCACACATTCTCGATGCCGTTTTTCACGCAGCGGGCGATGGACAGGTTGTTGATGTCTTCGGACGTGCATGCGAAATGTACCAAAGTCTTCAGGCCGGTCAGCTGGGTGTCGTGGCCAAGCACGTCGGCGGCCTTGTCGAGCTGGTCGTCGATGTAGTATTCCACGGCCTTCACATCATGATGGGTCTTTGCCTCATGGGCGGCGTGTTGCGCGATACCCTCGGCGCCGAACTCCTCAGGAATGGCGCGCAGGAACGCCTGTTCCTCATCGGTGAGCGGCTTGACGCCGGGAACGATGGTCTGGTTGCCGTTGCCCTCGAAACCGTTGGCCAGCAGAATCATCCATTCGACTTCGACGCGCATGCGCTCGCGGTTCAACGCAGGTTCGCTCAAATATTCGACAAGCGGAGCGGTCTGCTGATGGTAGCGGCCGTCAAGAGGGGTCAATGCGATTGCAGGGGAGATATCAGTAAGCTTCATAGACTACAGCATACGTTCAGCCGTAAACGAGAGTTGCGTATCTGTCCGCTCGGTGGATGGCTTTCATGATGTATGCCGTGATACCGTTCTTGTCGCGCCGTGGCTGCAGTGTTTTTTCATTTGCTCATGCGCCCTTCGAAATACATGACTTCCTGCAGATCGCCGTCGATGATCTCATCGAAATGCCGTTCGTGGGTGTTCACTGCGGTGGATCCCATGTCCGTTGCGTTCTGGTATGCGGCTTGGTGATATTTGAGCCAATGCGTGATTTCCTTGTTGTCTGGAGCGTCTGTGACGGGAGTGCCTGCGAACGTTGATTCCTGGTTGCTGCTGGATTTGCTTGCGGTGCCGCGTACGGTCAGCCAATGGTCGGAACTGGGGTTGGCGGCGCCATCGAGGGCCGCCACGAGCTCGTCGTCCATTTCCATGCTGGTCACCCATGTTTTTTCCGGAATCGGATGATTGGCGACGGGCGACCCGGCGGTAACCACATGTTCGATGTCATAATCGTCTTTCAGGTCCGAGGCGATGGTGGCGGCAACGATGCCACCTTGCGAATGTCCGATCAATGCGACGGGCTCATTGGATTTGATGCCGGCCTGTTTCATGGCTTCCTGCACCATTCGCGCACTGTCAGCTTCCATGCGTTGCTTGCTGTCCGAACTCATGAGTTCGACGTTTGCGGCCACCCAAATGGAGAATCGTGCTTGCCGTCTGTGCCTGGAATGGTGACGAGCCATGAGTTGGTTCCGTCGGATTTACGGTATTTGGAGATGGCGATGGTGCCGTAGTCAAGTCCGCTGTCGAGATCGGTCTTGCCGAGACGTTCCTCGGCAAGACGTCGAAGATTCTCCATGGCCTCTCCGACATTATGCGATTCACGCACCACTTCGGTTTTCGGATGGACTTGGGTGACGGTGAGATTGTTGCCCTGGATCAGGTTGTAACCGCGCGACGATGCCTTGGAGATGGTGCCGGCTGCATGGTTGACCTCATCGGTACGCAGCAGGCCTTTGACCTTGCCGTATCCGCTGACCGCGGCGCCGGCCGCGCTCATGATGCCTTCCTGCGCCCAATCCAACGAGTCCAGCAGATATATGGGATTGGATTTGCCTCATTGGTGGATCCCATCACATATCCCAGGCGGACATGGCTGCGCCGGCGAGTATCGATTCCTTCGGGAACGATGTGATCGCCACTTGCAGCAGTTCGTTCAGTGTTCTTCTGCCAGCGTCGTCGACCTGGGAATATAACGATTGCGCGCGAATGATCAGCGCCGATAGCTCAGACAATCTTGCCGCCATGGCTCCCAGCGCGCTTGCATGGGCGTCACATTGTTCGACGAGCTGGTCGTATGGCAGTTCGATGTGATCCGTGGCATTGCAATAGGGGCTTGATCCGGACAGCGAGGCGATGGCCGACGACGCATAGGGGTAGGAGGAAAGCTGAAGCTCAATGCCCGGACTGAATCATGGGCGCGGTTCAGAGCGTCGGCTTGATGGCTGAGGCTTTTGCCGCGCGCATATATGCCTCGGTTTCCTCCGTGGAGTATTTGCATCCGCCGCTGACTTTGGCGGTCACTTCCCAGCTCATGCCGCACCGACTGCCCATAGGAGACGCAAGGTGGCGTTGATCGAATCCCGTAGCGTCAGGGATTGCTTGCGTAACTCATCAAGCCGCGCGCGGTATGATTCGGCGGCGGTTCCTGTCCAATCGGGCAATGAACTGGATGCGAGCGTGGCGTCAAGATCGTCAAGATGTTTCGATATGGATGTGAGCTTGGCATTGACGAGCAGTTGGGTGGTTCGCACGCCAGCACGGCAATGGCATGGCATGCCTGGCGTTGAGGCCAAGGTGTTGATGAGGTTGAACCCCAGTCCGGAATAAACGGATAGGTGATTGATGCGTTCATAGCTATATTGGAGCACATCGGGCGGTTGCCCAAGCCGGCGAACAAGGCTTGTGGTCGGAGGACGGGCGAAAAGCACGATGTCGCGTGTCATCGTTGAAAAATCAACAAAAACACGCCGACATGCCTGTGGATAACTTCCTGAAATAAGCCCCTTACCAGGTTTTGCGGGCGAAGATGTTTGGTTGGAATCCTGCTTGGCCGCCGAACCGGAATCATCGGAATCGGATTGGGCGGACTGTGCGTTCTGGGCCAGAAGCTCCTCCACCTTCTGACGCTGCTCGTCAGTCAAGGTTCCTCCGTTGCCTTGGCCTCCATCGGTGACGGATTGCCCACCTTCGATGACTGTGTCGGCCTCGGTGCCGTCGGCATGCTGCATCTCTTCGATTTTCTTGCGTATGGATTCGGTCAGTTTTGCCGAAACTTCGGCATTATGCTCGATGGATGTGCGTACGTTTGGCAGCAGCAACATGCCGGCCGCGCCAGCTTCACGGAATTGCGCGTCGGTCTGCTGCTGTTGGGTCTGCAATTTGTCGAAATCGGCGTCTTGCTGTTGGCTGGCTTTGATATTCGCATTCAGACTGTCCGTGGCCTGGTTGTAGTTGCTGACGGATGCGAGATTCACTATGCCAAGCACGCCCACAATAACCGATATGGCTGCGATGACGGCGATGGCGATGCGAACGGGCAACGATGCACGCGCTGTAACGGTTGTGCTCACAGCAGCCTCCTTGATTGCGTGATCCATGCCCCGGCCTCGAACGTCAGCAGCAGCGCTACGGCAATGGCGAACGGCCAGACCATGGCGACGGTTCTTGTGCGTTGCTTGGATGTCTGCGTGACACGCCATTTGCTGGATGTCTCTTTGGAATCCCCGCCACTCATGGTCGTCGTGGCATTGAGCTGGATGGCGGTTCCACTGAGCTCGTCGCGATGGCGTTCATTTCGTCGGCATTCATACGGGACACGCCAGGCTCGCCGGTTTCCGGATCGGTGACCCATTGCGTGTCGCCTTCCTCCACGCCATCGCGGTCACGGGGATATTGCCTCCCTGCTCGCTGCCCACGGCGACGGTGAACGCATCGGAAAGGTAGCGTCGCAACGATGAGAACGTTCGGCGTGTTTTCGACGAGGTCTGCTCGCCATCCGAGATCAGGTACAGCACGATCGCATCATCGGGATGCTGATCGTGAATCGACTTGCATGTGAGCAACAACTGGTCAATCGGCACATCCAAGGTCGAACCGGCCGAAATGGAAGTCGATTCCGGTGCAAGCGTGTCCGCCCAATTATCGATCGCCTTCGAATCAGGCGTCAACGGAACATCCAACGTTCCCGAAGCGCCGAATCGCAATGCCGCGAAACTGGAATTCGGATACATGGCGGCAATATCCTTCACCGCCTGCTTGGCAACATCCAAGCGGCTGAGCTGTTCGTCGGAACCATACTGCGCGTCCGCGACCGCCATGGAACCGGTCACATCCACCGCCACCACCACATCGGTGGTGTTAATCGCACGGCTGTTCGTGGACGAGACGATGCTTGGCGTCAATGCCATGATGGCCACCAGCGCACAAATCATCGATCGTCTTGCGCAAGCCCAGACGGTTTCATCGCTTTGGCTGCGTCTACGGATATGAAGCACAATCTGCGCGACTGCGCAAACCAGCATGATCACGCAGATCGCCGTGCCTAAAGGCCATCCCAAAGCAGGGGAGAGCGTCAGATTGGTCATCGCCTCAACCTCCAAGCCAAGAGCAGCCAAATCACTATCGCCACTGCCAATGCCAGCGTCCACCATCCCGGTGCGTCCGATATTGCGGCCTTGCTGCTTGCCGCGCTGTCATGGTTGCGCCGCGATTCGATTTGCTTGACCAGCTCAGCCACGGAAGCGCCGTTCGATTGCGTGAGAAACACGCCGCCATGCGATTCGATTTCGGATTCGAACTGTTTGGTCGTCTGTTCCGATTCGCTTTGCTGCGGTCCGGAGAACAGTCCGTCCACGGTAATTTCCGCCTGTTTGGTCAGGTCAAGAGCCTCCTGAAGCGTGTATGTCGGATCTCCGGAAACGACATTGTCGGTGGCGAGCACAATGGAAGCGGCACGTTGAGGGATGCGGTCTCGGCGTTGGAACTGCCGTAGGCGAAACCTGGCAGCATGGCTGCGCAACTCACCACGCCGTCGCCGATCAGGGAAGTGGCCTCTTTACGATTCTGCGTACCTTCCAGCCAGTCGGAAATCGCTTGGTAATCGCTGTCTTTCATCTTGTCGATATCATCCTGCGATTCGACGCCTTTCAGTATCGTGCTGGTCTTGTCGAGCTGTTCGGACACCAATTCGTAATCGTCGGTCAACGGAAACACGGTACGTGACGTGGAATTGAAAATGCTCAATCCGATGCGCTCGCCCTTGAAATTGTCCACCAATGTGCGGTAGGTATCGATCACTTCGCGGTCGTATGGCAACGCCGAACCAGATACGTCCAAGCACAGCACGATGTCGCGGCTGCTCGCACGCTCCTCTCCCTCATCCACGGTGCTGGGGCGTGCCACCAGCGCTATCGCCAGCACCAGTGCCATCACCAACAGAACGACGGCGGCACGTGACATGGTGCGCCACTGCCGAAATAATCTCGATGCGGTTTCGGTGTTGAGATCGTCATCCAAACTGACGTCCGCACGGATCCTGAGTCGTTATGCCTGCGTTTTGCGGACGCCAATACCATGATGGCGATGACGGCCAATGACGCAATCAGGCCTGCAAGGCTACCCACGGCCAGTGCCATGACAATTCCATTCATCGCCACCTTTCCACAAGATTGGCCACCCATTCGCCAGCCTGCTCGACCGTGCCTGCCTGGCGATGTGATTGCGCTCGGCATCCGCGAATTCCGGCGGATACAATGCCTCGATGGTCTGCCTGAGCAGGGTGAGCCCATGCTGGTTGCCGGTCGTGCGAGGTGTCGCTTCAATATCGGTGAGCGTCTGATTGCGCACGTCGCTGCCGGTGGCCGTGGAGACGAAATCTCTGGCGATCGATGCGAGCAGGGCGAACGCTTCCTCTCTTCCGAGATCGCCGTTGGCATGACGGTCCACCACATCGTTGATGCGTTCATGCCATATCGACGTGCCCGTCGATGCGTCGTGACGTCCGCGATTGGTTTTCTTCGTTGGCTTGAGAGTTGGTTTCGACAGCCATACCACCAAGACGACAAGTGCCACGGCAAGGATGAGGCATACCGCGACAACGATGCCCAGCCCCGTTTCGATATGAATCGGGTCCAGTGTGTCGAAATCGTTGCGAGACAAGGCGATGTGATTCATGCTTTGCCTCCCAAGGTGAGTGAGGACGGTGCTTTGAGCTGATTGCGTGTGGAGCGAGATAGGGATGCGGATACCATTCGTACGATTCCCGGAACATACGTTCGCTTGAATCGGCACGGATCACTGTGGAACCGCAACGATTCAGCTCATGTCTGATGGACGCGGACAGATATTCGCGATGCGTGCGAACCTCCTGCGCCGTTTTGCCGGTGCGCAGGAATGCCGGAATGCGGCGGTCGCTGCCCGCGTCGAATACGTCGCGCGCATGGCTATTGTCGAACGGATTAATGGTTGCGACATCGATGAGCACCATCGGATGGGTCCTTGCGATCCTGCAAATGGACTCCACGTGACGTTCCTTAAGTGCGTGCTCATCGGTGGCGATCACCACCAACGCATCCCTGTCGCGAATGCGACGGGCGTACTCCAGCAAAGCGTCGATATTGCGAGGTTTGTTCCAATCACGCTGCAGCGCATTGTCCAACGTCTGTTCGAATTGCGTAAGTCCGCCATTGAATGGCACACGGGTGATCGAGCCTGAATCGCCGAATACTATGGACACTTCGTCACCACGACGCAGGCTGAGCGCCGCGAACATGCATAGGGCGTTGGCTGCGACCTGATGAACCTGTTCGCCGGAAACGCAGGTACCGGTCATTTCCTGTCCGACATCGAGCAAAAGCCAGGCGCGTGAAGTGGATGGCGTTCGCGCTGCACCACCATGGGGCGGCCCACACGGGCGCTGGTCTTCCAATCAATCCGTTTTGCCTCGTCTCCAGGCTCATAGATGCGGATATCCATGACATCGTCGGCGCCGAAACGCTTGTCTGATGCGTGCGCACCCTCAAGAATACCGAGCGCCTTGCGAACAGTCGGCAGGCTCAACGTGGTTCCGAGGGCTTCGATCTTACTGCGGATCGGATCTTCGGAACGAATTGCGTCGATCATGGAACGGGAACCGCCTGAACGATCGAGTCCACGACCTGATCGCTGGTGACGCCGTCGGCAAGGGCCTCGAACGTGAGCAGGATGCGGTGGCGAAGCACTTCATGTGTGAAGGCTTTGACGTCTTCCGGAATCACATAGTCGCGGCCTTGCATCAACGCGTTGGCCTGTCCGATGCGAGTCAGCGCGATGGACGCGCGTGGCGAGCTCCGAGACGCACTAGTGTGGACAATCCCTGCACCGGCTTGGTGCCGGCTCCTCGGGATGTGGCAGTGATATCGACCGCGTATTTCATGATTGCGTCGGACACATGCACGCGACGGGCCGCGGCGCGCAGGAATTCGACATCGCTGATGGACACGACGCACCGGTGAGCGTTCGTGAATCAAAAGTGTCGGAGCCGCGGTGGGTGAGCATGGTGAGCATGCGCTGTTCCTCCTGCGCGGTCGGATACGTCATGACGGCTTTCATCATGAAACGGTCCATTTGCGCCTCAGGAAGGTTGAACGTGCCTTCCTCCTCGATTGGATTCTGTGTAGCGATGACCATGAACGGTTTCGGCAGTGCGATGCACTGGCCGCCGATGGTGGTGGCTCCTTCGGCATGGCTTCAAGCATGGCCGATTGGGTTTTTGCGTTTGAACGGTTGATTTCGTCGAGCAGCACGAAGTTGGCGTGGATCGGGCCGATCTGCGTGGAGAACTTCTGCGTCGCGAAATCGAAGACCTGGGTGCCCACCAGATCGGATGGCATCAGATCAGGCGTGCATTGCACTCGCTTGAACGATCCGGACACGGAAGTCGCCAGCGTCTGCGCGGCCGTGGTCTTGGCCAGACCCGGTACGGATTCGATGAGAATATGTCCGCCTGCCACCAGCGTGGTGATCAGCGATTCACGCAGGTTGTCCTGTCCAACTAGGGTCTGCGCGAAGCGTGCGCGGATGCACGTGCCGAGCTGTTTCGCCCGGTTGATGTCCTCTGGGGGCAACGTGCTCGGTTTGGTGACGGCCGGCATTGGAACGGGGGTTGGTGTCGGTACCGGATTCTTCGGAGGGAATAAAGCCATAGTTGCTACTGTAACGGGTCAAGCTGACGGGAGGGACCAGTCCACAGGCTTCTCGCCTGCGGCGATGAGCGCTTGGTTGGCGCGGGAGAACGGTTTTGAACCGAAGAATCCGTATCGCGCGGACATAGGACTCGGATGAGGTGAGGCGATAATATATGCGTTGGTGAGCAGCGGTCCCAGCGTCTGCGCCTTGCGCCCCCACAGGATGGCGACCAAGGGTTTGATGCTGCCATCGGGATTGCGGCGGTTGTTAAGCGCTTTGATCGCCGCGTCGGTAACGATCTCCCACCCTTGTCCTGATGGCTGCCGGGCTTGCCCGCTTCGACGGTCAGGCATCTGTTGAGCAGCATAACGCCTTGATTCGTCCAAGGCGTCAGATCGCCGTTCGTGGGCATGGGTACGCCGAGGTCATCCGTCAGCTCCTTGTATATATTGGTCAGACTACGAGGAATGGCTGGACATCGGGCGCACGCAGAAGCTCAGTCCCACCGGATGACCGGGGGTTGGGTAGGGGTCTTGGCCCACGATAAGCACCTTGATGCTGTCGAATGGGATGGTGAAGGCGCGCAGAATGTTCGCGCTGGCGGGAAGATACCGGCGTCCGGCTGCGATTTCGCCTCGAAGGAAATCGCCCATGCGGTGCACCTGTGGCTCGACCTCGGCGAGGGCATTCGCCCATCCGGGCTCCACGAGATCTTTCAACGGCTTGATGTTCGATTGTGTCATGCACCTTACTGTACGACGTGTTGCGGTCCTGATGACAGGGGTGGTTTGGTTTTCACGGGATGGTTTCACGAACGTTCGGAATAGGGGTGGGAATGTGGCTCGATTGTGTTCTGACTGAGGTGGTCGGTACACTTGGCAGATAAGTGTGTGAGAAACGAGGTTTGCAATATGGCTAAGCAGGACAAGGAGACCTACGATTCCTACGAGAAGGATGTGTACGACAATCCTCCGGCGGGACCTATGGGTGTTCACCGTGGCGCGCGTTCCGCGGCGTCCCGGGCCATGCCGTACGTCATTGTCATCATTGTGGCGCTGCTTGCTGGTTTGCTGTTCTGGAGCATTTATTCAGGTGAGATCAACAATCTGAAGATGCCGTGGTCGTCGCAGGAGAGTTCGACTACTTCAAGCGCCGAAAAGAGCAAGAGCGGCGAGAGCAAGTCCAAGTCCCAATCCGACTCCGCTTCCGGCAATAAGACGGACGCATCCAATGCCGATTCGCCGACCGACTCGCAGCAAAATGATCAGAATGCCGACCAGAATGCCGGCCAGAATGCCGATCAGACGGACAATGCGACTCCGCAGCAGGCTGTGAACACGGGTACTGAGGTTCGCGTCGTGAACGCGACGAATATCACCGGTTATGCGCAAAGCAAGGCCGACGTGCTGACCCAAGCCGGGTATACCAGTGTTTCTGCCAGCAATCCGACGGGAAACGTTCCTTCGCAGACCGTGGTCTGGTATCAGAACGAGACCGATAAGGCGACCGCCGAAAACGTCGCACAGACGCTGGGAATTTCGAATGTGCAGCAAAGCGATGGCTCGTCACGCCAATCGTTGTGGTGTTGCTTGACTGAAAAACGCCGTGAGCGAAACAAAAGCTTGTTCTTTTCCCAAAGAACAAGGCTTTTTTGTTTTCCTTGGAATTCCAACGTTGATGGCTTATTTAGACGAACAATTCTTCTTGCTTACAGCGCAACTGGCGACATGGAGTTTGGCACTCTCGTCCTGAGAGTGCTAATCTGCCAATTAGCACTCGAGGAGCGAGAGTGATAACTGGCAGCTGACGGCTGGTGCGTTCTTCGCTTCGAAGGTGGGAATAATACCGTGTAGCCATATGTGGAGGAACAATGGCAAAGATCATTGCATACGACGACGAAGCTCGTCAGGGAATGCTCGCGGGCCTCGACAAGCTCGCTGATACCGTCAAGGTCACCCTCGGTCCGAAGGGCCGCAACGTGGTCCTCGACAAGACCTACGGCGCTCCGACCATCACCAACGATGGTGTCTCCATCGCCAAGGAAATCGACCTGGACGACCCGTACGAGCGCATCGGCGCCGAACTGGTCAAGGAAGTCGCCAAGAAGACCGATGACGTCGCTGGCGACGGTACCACCACCGCAACCGTGCTCGCCCAGTCCCTGGTGCACGAAGGCCTGAAGAACGTCACCGCCGGCTCCAACCCGATCGCTTTGCGTCGTGGTATCGAGAAGGCTTCCGAAGCCATCGTCAAGGAGCTTATCGCAGCTGCCAAGGACGTTGAGACCAAGGATCAGATCGCTGCTACCGCAACGATTTCCGCCGCCGATCCGGAAGTCGGCGAGAAGATCGCCGAAGCTCTTGACAAGGTTGGCCAGGACGCGTCGTGACCGTTGAGGACAACAACCGCTTCGGCCTGGATCTGGACTTCACCGAAGGCATGCGTTTCGACAAGGGCTATATCGCTCCGTACTTCGTGACCAACGCCGAAGATCAGACCGCAGTGCTCGAAGAGCCGTACATCCTGCTGACCTCCGGCAAGGTGAGCTCTCAGCAGGACGTCGTGCACATCGCCGAGCTGGTCATGAAGACCGGCAAGCCGCTGCTGATCATCGCTGAAGACGTGATGGCGAGGCTCTGCCGACCTTGATTCTGAACAACATCCGCGGCACCTTCAAGTCCTGCGCCGTCAAGGCTCCGGGCTTCGGCGATCGCCGTAAGGCCATGCTGCAGGATATGGCCATCCTGACCGGCGCCCAGGTTGTGTCCGACGAACTCGGCCTCAAGCTCACTCCGTCGACATGTCCGTGCTCGGCACCGCCAAGAAGGTCATCGTCTCCAAGGACGAGACCACCATCGTGGCCGGCGGCGGCTCCAAGGAAGACGTGGCTGCCCGCGTGGCTCAGATCCGTGCCGAAATCGCCAACACCGATTCAGACTACGATCGTGAGAAGCTGCAGGAGCGTCTGGCTAAGCTGGCTGGCGGCGTTGCCGTCATCAAGGTTGGCGCTGCCACCGAAGTCGAGGCCAAGGAACGCAAGCACCGCATCGAAGATGCCGTGCGCAACGCCAAGGCCGCCATCGAAGAAGCCTGCTGCCGGGCGGCGGTGTCGCTCTGGTCCAGGCTGCAGCCAAGGCCGAGAGCGATGTCAAGCTCGAAGGCGACGAGGCAACCGGTGCCGCGATCGTGTTCCGCGCCATCGAAGCCCGATCAAGCAGATCGCCGAAAACGCTGGACTGTCCGGCGACGTGGTGATCGACAAGGTTCGTTCCCTGCCTGACGGCCAGGGCCTGAACGCAGCCACCAACGAGTATGAGGACCTGCTGGCCGCCGGCGTCACCGACCCGGTCAAGGTCACCCGTTCCGCACTGCAGAACGCAGCTTCCATCGCTGGTCTGTTCCTGACCACCGAGCTGTTGTGGCCAACAAGCCGGAACCGCCGGCAGCCGCTCCGGCCGCTGGCGCTGACATGGGCTACTGATCCAACGGTTTGGCAAAGCCTGACGGCATAAGCAAAAAGCTATAAGTGGAGTCCGTTTCCCATAGTGGACGCGGGCTCCACTTTTTGTTTGCGCCAGCTATTGCTTTGATTGCGTCGGAAGTACCTGCCGCTACTGCGCAAACAGACGCGATGCCTGCATTTCGGTTTCCGCATACAGTGCGGATGCCTGCGTCAGCGCATGCTGAATCGATTCGAGCGACTGCTCCATCTGCTGTTGGGCGGCACGCCATTGTTCCGCCACCGCATTGAACTGTGTGGCCGCTCCGCCCCTCCAGACGCTCTGCAGATTGTTGAGATTGGCGTACATGCCCTGCACCGACTGACGTATCGCTTGGATGGAGGCGTTTACCGCCGCGCTCGAGGATTGAATCTGCTCGCTGTCCACCTGAAACTGTGCCATGATGATCCTTTCGTTGCCAGGTACTTTTGTGTGCTCGGTTGGTACCGTTCGCTCGCACTTGACGTATCTGAACGGTAATGTGGACTGTATGGCAACAGTGAACGCGATGAATGAAAAAACCAGGGTTGTGGTCGGAGGATGTGCGAAAATGTGCCCAATCGGTGTGTCGCGACAACGGCAAAACTTCAGAAATCGTTGGAATGTAGCGGCTTGCATGCTTCTTTCTATGCTGTTGTGTTGTGCGATGATGTTGTGGATAACTCCCGTCGGCAGCGCGGAAGACAATACGGGCACCGGAATCACGGCCACGGAAAATATCACCGACACTGAGAATCTGCTCGGATCAAACGTCGCCGAGATCACGGACGCCATCAGCGCGACAAAGCAGGAAACGGGCGTCACCGTGCATTTGCTGTACCTGGCAAGTTTCAACACCGAAGAAAAACCTGCAAAATGGGCGAGCGCGCTGTTGGAATCGCTTGATCCGAAACCGAATACGGTTTTGCTGGCGGTCGCTTCGAACGATGGCAATCTCGTGGTTGCCGTTTCGTCGAATTCCGACGAATGGTTGAAGAAGGAGTCGACGGTCGATGCGCTTTCCGATGCTGCGCAGAAACCTTTGATGGAAAGCACTCCGGATTGGTCGAAATCCGCAACCGATATGATGGATCAGATTGCGGTGCAGAAGAAGACCTCGACGTCGTCGCAGACCGTGCTGTTGGGTGTTGGCGGCATGATAGCCGTGCTGGTGCTGCTGATTGTGATTATGGTGGTGTTCCATATTCTGCGCAAGCGTGGCATCATCAAGCGCAAGGTGCGCAAGCATGCGGAAGGCATGCCGCGATTACTGTGCGTTCCGAGCCGGTGAAGGCGTGGAGTGTCGATGGTGAGCTGTCCGTTGAAGCGCATGATGGAGGGCAGACGTCAAAGGAAGACTCAGAATCCGTTCAGGAAACATCCAGTGAACAGAGTGATGCTTAAAGCATGAGCAAGCCTATTGAAGCATCCATTGTCGTTGTTGACGACGAACCGTCCATCCGTGAGCTGTTGGTGGCATCCTTGCATTTTGCGGGTTTTGAAGTGAATACCGCGGCTTCGGGATCTGAAGCCATCGAAGTCATCGAGAAATACAGCCTGATTTGATTGTGCTTGATGTGATGCTTCCGGATATCGACGGTTTCACGGTGACCCGTCGTATCCGTCAGGAAGGCATCACTACGCCGGTGCTGTATTTGACGGCTCGCGATGATACTCAAGACAAGGTCATGGGTTTGACCGTGGGGGGTGACGACTATGTGACCAAGCCGTTCAGTCTTGAGGAGGTCGTTGCGCGAATCCGTGCCATTCTGCGCCGTACCCAGGAGCAGGTTGAGGATGATCCGATTATCCGCGTCGCGGATCTGGAGATCAATGAGGATTCGCATGATGTGTCCCGTGCCGGACAGCCGATCGATTTGAGCCCCACCGAATACAAGTTGCTGCGTTATTTGATGGATAACGAGGGGCGTGTGCTCTCGAAGGCGCAGATTTTGGATCATGTGTGGCAGTACGATTGGGGCGGGGACGCCGCGATTGTTGAATCGTACATTTCATATCTGCGCAAGAAGGTCGACGGACTTACGGTGGAGGATGAGAACGGCGAGAAGCGCAAGGTGCTCCGCTTATCGAAACGAAGCGTGGCATCGGCTACATGATTCGTGCGCCGAAGAACTAAACGGTCCCGCGATGAGTCAGGATACCCGTCAGCCGTCGGCTGACCCGCAGAACACGCAGAAGAACGGCGGCCAGCCGCGTCCGCAACGTGTGCCTTGGCATCGGCGGATCGGCAGGAAGGTGCAGGCCATTCCGTTAAGCACCAAGCTGGTCACTTGCATCATTGTGTTGTTGACCATTGGCACTATCGGCATTTCCTTTTCCATTCGCACGCTTGTGGGCAATTATCTGCTACAGAAAACCGACACGCAGTTGGTGAATCAGGCGCAGATGATTTTCAATAGCATGGATTCGCTGGACAGCACCACGAGCGAGGATGGCCGGAGCTTGGTGAACACGTATTATGTCGAGGTGCGGGACAGCGAATACAAGCGTACCGGCGCTGGGTCGGTGCCTATGCTCCGTGAGGGCGTGGTGTCCGAGCCGAGTCTGCTTCCGACGGCAGTATCGACGGGGTCACGCTCGGAGAGCCGTTCACCACACAGGCGGTGGTGCACGTTACCACCAGCAGGGTGCCGGATCATGCCATCATGCAGGCCGCACAGTCGCCGTGGCGTGTTGTGGCGCTGCCTTGGAGCGAGAAAACCAAAACGGGGCAGGTCAAAGACAGCGGCGTCGTGTTCATCGGATTGTCGCTGAGTGACCAGATCGACACGTCCAACACGTTGACGCGGTTCTGTGCCATGGTCGGCATCGCGGTGGTGTTGATCGGCGCCATTCTTGGCACCATCGTCGTGCAAAGCACGCTTGCTCCGCTGAAACGTATCGAGAAGACCGCTGCGAAGATTGCGGCAGGGGATTTGAGCCAACGTGTTCCCGATTTGCCGGAAAATACGGAAGTCGGATCGCTGTCCATGTCGCTGAACACCATGCTGACGCGTATTGAGGAAAGCTTCCACGCGCAGGAGGAAACGACCGAGAAGATGAAACGGTTCGTTTCCGATGCCAGCCATGAGCTGCGTACTCCGCTTGCCGCGATTCACGGATATGCGGAGTTGTACAAAATGCAGCGTGACATGCCCGGAGCATTGGAACGTGCCGATGAGTCCATTGAACATATAGAAGCGTCCAGTGCGCGTATGACGGTGCTTGTCGAGGATTTGCTGTCATTGGCGCGGTTGGATGAAGGACGTGGCATCGATATCACCCAGCAGGTGAAGCTGACTTCCGTGGTCAATGATGCGGCTGATGATCTGCACGCGCTCGACCCGGATCGTGGCATCACCTGCGGCCAGGTGGTATTGCAGGCGGGATCGGATATGAACATCCTTCGCGTCTCGCCTTCCAGCCGGGAACCATGCCGGACATCACGTTGACCGGCGATGCATCACGCTTGCGTCAGGTGGTCACGAACATTGTGGGCAACATCCATCGGTACACGCCGGCCGATTCCCCGGTTGAAGTGTCCATGGGCGTGCTTCCGGCGTCCATCAGCCGGAATCATTGTCTCGCATGCCATCCAACGAGCAGTCGTTGCATCACTTTATCGAGGCCATCGAGGTGGGGCAATCCATGCAAGTCGGCATGAATTACGCAATTGTGCGATTCAGCGATCATGGTCCCGGCGTTCCCGCAGATGCACGCTCGAAGATCTTCGAACGGTTCTACACGGCGGATCCGTCCAGAGCACGACAGAAGGGCGGTACGGGTCTCGGCATGGCGATCGCCCAGTCCGTGGTCAAGGCACACCATGGTTTCATCTGCGCTTCCGGCAGTGACGGGACTGGATTGACACTGACGGTAGTGCTTCCGGTGGCTCCTGTGGAACCACGTCCGTTGGCGCAGACCAGTGACGAACGCAAGGTCGACAAGCGTGGGCGCAGGCCGAAAAAACATGATGCAAACATGCAAAAAGGCATGATTTGACGATTGTTGGCGCAAGAGATGGTTACATATCCCACCTCTTGCGCTAAACTGTATCTTTGATTTGTAATCGGCGGACGATTGTTCTTTCGTTCGCCTGAAGGTATGTGGATTACGTAAGAGTGAGGTGACAATGCCTAGCGGACGCGTTCGTTGGTTCGATGCGAACAAAGGCTATGGTTTTATTCAGAACGAGCAGGGTGCCGATGTGTTCCTGCCTGCAGCCGCCCTGCCGGAGGGCGTGAAGACGTTGCGTAAGGGTGTAAAAGTCGAGTATTCCGTGGTGGAGGGCCGCCGTGGTCCGCAGGCAATGGGCCTCACCCTTGTGGCATCCGCGCCGTCCCTGGTCAAAGCAACTCGACCGAAGCCGGATGATATGGCCGCCATTGTGGAGGATCTTATCAAGCTGCTGGATTCCGCGGGGAACCAGTTGCGCCGCCACCATTATCCGTCTCCGGCTGAAAGCAAGAAACTGGCCACGCTGATGCGTGCCGTGGCCGATAACTTCGACGTACAGGAATAATTCATGTCCGATACCACAATGGATCCCAAGGCGATCGCCCAGGCGGTGGCCATCGAAGTCGCCGATGAGGATGGCCAAGTCGGTGACTTCGTCGAAGCCATCGACTTGGGAGACAACGTTACTGATTTTCGTTTTGAAACCTGCATACGTGGGTATGAGGGATGGCAGTGGTCGGTGACGTTGTATCGCGATGCTGAGTTGGACCATTGGACGGTCAATGAGTCATCGCTGGTGCCTACCGACAAGGCGTTGCGCCCACCGGAATGGATTCCATGGAAGGATCGTCTTGAACCGACCGATTTGGCGGTGACCGATTCGATCGGCACCGATCCCGATGATCCACGTATGGAAGAGGGGTTCCGCAGAACTGAACCCGTTGAGTCTGCCGAAAGCGTTTCCGACGATGTGCAGACCGTCGAAGCGGCGGACGGCGGCGACAATGCCGGAGCGGACGCTGACGTGGTTGACGGTTCGCAAGACGAGAATGCCGTAGCATCGGTGACCTCCGAAGAGGACATCGACGAGGCGGTTGAGGAATTCGATCTGTCCCGCAGGCACGTGCTCACGCCTTTGGGCCGTTCCCAGACCGCGAAACGCTGGTATGAGGGACCGCGCGGACCGAAATCGTTGTCCACCAAAACATCGGATGGCAATCCATGCTCGACGTGCGGATTCTTCATTCCTCTGAAAGGCGAACTGAATCTTCTGTTCGGCGTGTGCGCTAACAAGTGGAGTCCTGATGACGGTCGTGTTGTATCCATCGACCATGGCTGTGGCGAACATTCCGAAATCGAGCCGCCGGAACCGTCTCACTTGTGGTGCAGTCGAAACCTGCATTTGACGACCTGCATATCGATATCATCGCGCAGGCGCCGCGTGATGAACGCGGTTCCGTCGAACTGATCGAGCAGCTGTCGGCGAATGAAGACGGCAATCCGAACGATGAGGAAGAAGCCTCCGAAGCCGATATCGAAGCCAATACCGTGGATGATGATGCGAATCAGGAGGAAGTGCTCGAACATACGGCCCAGCAGGATGAGCCGGAGGTGGAATCCACCGTTGATTTGAGCGATGACGAAGAGCCGGTTATCGTCGAATCCGAAGAGGATGAAGCGACGGATGCGGAACCCACCGAAGCCGAGGAAACGGACACTGCAGAGGAAAACGCTCCGGAAGCTGAGTAATCCTGTCTTATCGAGATATGAAAGAAGTCCGTTCCCTATGTAAGGAAGCGGACTTCTTTCATATCCTCAAAGGTTTAGTGCACGACAGTGACGGTGCAGTCGGCGAAATTGACGATTTGCTTGGAGACGGAACCAAGGAAATGCGCGTCCAAGCCGGACAATCCACGGGAACCGACCACTAGATGGCGTGCGTAACGGGATGCCGCGATCAGCCCTTCGCAGCGGAAATATGGAAGGCGTGCGATTCGATCTGGAAATCGTCGGGAATGCGGCAGTGGGAATCTCAACCGAATCGAGCAGCTCGTCAAGAATGCGTTCCGCCCGTTCCTGACCGACGGCAATCGGCGCTATGGCGTTCTCATATCCCTCGATGACGCAAGATCCTTGAGCTGCCAGCAGAACATCACCTGCAGGGGAGCGTGATGCAAAGCCGCCAGGTCGATAGCGAATCGCAAGGCGTGTCGCGAGGTTTCCGAACCATCGACGCCAACCACGATCGGCCGCTGGTTCTTAGGCAGAGGGGAGCCGGGCAAATCGTACGTCACCGTGTTCTCCGAAGGCGTAAGCGCGTTGGCGATGGCATCCTGCACGCTGGATTCCTCGTCGTCGAGAATGCGAACTATGGTAACGGGAACCTGTGCGGCTTCGGCAAGCGATTCCGAAAGCGAGCCGAGGAACCAGCGTGCCACTCTGCCGAGTGAACGGCGTCCGACTACGATCTGCTGCGCATCCTTGCCGATCTCCAGCAATGCGGACGTTCCTGTGGCCTTGACCGACGTGAGTTTGACATGATCCTCATTGATGGTCATGCCCTGCGAAGCTTTGGAAACCCAGTCGCGAAGCCGTTGCGCGATCTCATGGCGGACTTCGGCCCACTGCTCTTCATCTTCCGGTTCCGAGCCCATATCCCAGGAATGGACCATGCGAACACCGCATTGACCTGCTGGCCGGTAAGCGATGCCTCGTTCAGCGCCCAGCGTAATGCGGCGAAGGATTCGTCGGAACGTCGACGCCGACGACGATGTCGTGCAAGCGGATATCTGCGAGCATCCCGGATTCGGTTGCATTTAGGGTGGTGTCGCTCATCTTGGTGACCTCCTTGGTCGTTGCTATATGTCAAGCATATCCGTTGCGTTGCGTCGAGAGCGCAATTTACGCGCGGATGAAAACAAACGTCATCGCGAATCGGTAGAGTGTTGATGGACTAACAAGAGTGGAAGGACAAGCATGTTCGAACGGTTTACCGACCGTGCGCGGCGCGTGATCGTGCTGGCGCAGGAAGAGGCTCGTACCCTCCAGCACAACTACATCGGTACCGAGCATCTGCTGCTTGGCCTGATTCGTGAGGGTGACGGCGTCGCAGCCAAGGCGCTGGCCTCAAAGGGTGTGACCTTGGATGACACCCGCAAACAGGTCGAAGAGATGATCGGTAAGGGGAATGCCACGCCGAACGGCACATTCCCTTCACCCCGCATGCCAGGCAGGTGTTGGAGCTGTCGCTGCGTGAGGCGTTGCAGCTGGGGCACAGCTATATCGGCACCGAGCATATCCTGCTCGGTCTGATTCATGAAGGCGAAGGCGTCGGCACCCAGGTGCTGATCAAGATGGACGTCAATCTTGGCGAGCTGCGCAGCGCCACCATCGACCTGATCCGTGGCAATTCCGGTGATGGCAAGGGCGATGGCAAGGGCGATTTGGCCAATGCCGGTGGCGTGCAGGATCGTCGCAACCAGACCGGTTCCGCGATTCTTGACCAGTTCGGCCGCAATCTGACCGCTGAAGCTGCGCCGGCAAGCTTGATCCGGTGATTGGGCGTTCGAGTGAGATCGAGCGTGTGATGGTGGTGCTGAGCCGCGTACCAAGAACAATCCGGTGCTAATCGGCGAGCCGGGTGTCGGCAAGACGGCCGTGGTCGAAGGCTTGGCGCAGAAGATCAATGCCGGCGACGTTCCGGAGACGCTGAAGGGCAAGCAGGTCTATTCGTTGGATCTGGGATCATGGTGGCTGGTTCGCGCTACCGTGGCGATTTCGAGGAGCGTCTGAAGAAGGTGCTCAAGGAGATCAAGACCCGCGGCGACATCGTGCTGTTCATCGATGAGATCCACACCATTGTGGGCGCTGGTTCCGCAGATGGCGCTCTTGGCGCTTCCGACATGTTGAAGCCAATGCTCGCGCGAGGTGAGCTGCAGACCATTGGCGCCACCACCACCGACGAGTACCGTAAGTACATCGAGAAGGATGCCGCTTTGGAACGTCGTTTCCAGCCCATCCAGGTGCATGAGCCGAGCATTGCCGAAACCATCGAGATCCTTAAGGGCTTGCGTTCGCGTTACGAGAACCATCACCATGTGACGATCACCGATGGTGCGTTGCAGGCCGCGGCCGATCTGTCGAGCCGTTACATTCAGGACCGTCATCTGCCAGACAAGGCCATCGATCTGATCGATGAGGCCGGTGCGCGTCTGCGCATCCGTCGTCTGACCGCTCCGCCGGAGCTTAAGGAACTTGACACGAAGATCGCCAAGCTTGCCGAAGAGAAGGACCAGGCCATCAAGGCCAGGACTTCGAAAAGGCCGCTGAGCTGCGTGATAAGCAGGAGAAGCTGGAAGCCGAACGCAAGCAGAAGGAATCTTCGTGGCGTGAGGGCGAATCCGATGTGAAGATGGTTGTGGATGAGGATGTCATCGCCGAAGTGATTTCCCAGACCACCGGCATTCCGGTGTTCAAGCTCACCCAGGCCGAGTCCAAGAAGCTCATGACCATGGAAAGCGAGCTGCACAAGCGCATCATCGGCCAGGACGAGGCCGTGTCCGCGTTGAGCCGTTCCATCCGTCGTGCTCGTGTTGGTTTGAAGGATCCGAAGCGTCCGTCCGGTTCGTTTATCTTCGCTGGCCCCACCGGCGTCGGTAAGACCGAGCTGGCCAAGACGCTCGCCGAATTCCTGTTTGACGACGAGGACGCACTGATTCGTGTCGACATGTCTGAATTCTCCGAGAAATATGCGGCTTCGCGCCTGTTTGGTGCTCCTCCGGGATACGTCGGTTACGAAGAGGGCGGCGAACTCACCGAGAAGGTGCGTCGCAAGCCGTTCTCCGTGGTGCTGTTCGATGAGATCGAAAAGGCCCATCCGGATATCTTCAACACGCTGCTGCAGGTGCTTGATGACGGTCATCTGACTGATGGCCAGGGCCGCAAGGTGGACTTCAAGAACACCATCATCATTCTGACCACCAATCTTGGTACGCGAGACATCGCCAAGGCCGCCAACACCGGCTTCAACTTGGGTGCCAACACCGAGTCGAGCTACCAGCGCATGAAGATCAGGTTTCCGCGGAGCTGAAGCAGCAGTTCCGTCCGGAATTCCTGAACCGTCTGGACGACATCATCGTGTTCAAGCAGCTCACCGAGCCGCAAGTGCGTCAGATCGTCGATCTTGACGTCAAGCAGCTCAATGATCGCTTGTTCGATCGCCACATGTCCCTCGAGCTTACCGACGCTGCCAAGGATCTGCTCGCGCAGAAGGGCTTCGACCCGCTGCTGGGCGCGCGTCCGTTGCGTCGCGTGATTCAGCGCGACGTCGAAGACGCCATTTCGGAGAAGATCCTGATGGGCGAACTCGAAGATGGCCAGCGCGTGAAGGTCGATGCGGAAGGCGAAGGCATCCTGGGCGAGTTCACCTTTACCAGTGAGGCGTTCGAAGAGCCAAATACGGAGCCTGCTGAAGGTGAAGTCGCAGCTGAAACCGAGGCACCTGCCGAATCGACGGAATCGACAGAACTTACGGAATCCGCAGAATCTGTTGAATAAGCAATCGGTGCGTAAGTAACGCGACACACGAAAGCCTGAAATCGTATGTAATGATTTCAAGGCCTTTCGTATGCCGAAAGTATTTCGAAACTTGACGAATTACAGTGTCAGCAGATCGAGATCGGCAGTGATTGACGTGTTACGGGTGAACAGTGTGCGACCCTCTCGTACCGAGCGAAGCACTTCGCAACGCTCGTATACGGCGTCGAACACGCTGGAAGCATCAAGCACAATGAAGTTTGCGGGCTTGCCTGCCTCAAGACCATACGAATCGCGCATGCCGAGCGTGGTTGCGCCGTTGACTGTCAGGAACTTCAACGCATCATCGATCTCTTCAAAACTCATCATCTGCGCCAAATGCAGCACATAATCGAGAATCAGCATCATATTGCCGTTACCGACCGGATACCAGGGATCTTGCATGGAATCCTGACCAAGCGACACATTCACCCCAGCTTCGGTGAGCTCCTTGACTCGCGTGATGCCACGACGCTTCGGAACGTGTCTTGACGCCCCTGCAGATACAGATTTTCCGTAGGTGCGCAGGCGAATTGATATGTGCGGCCTTCAACAGCTTGGTCAGATGGAAGAAATAGGCATTGTCGGCCGATCCCAAGGAGCAAGTGTGGCTTGCCGTGGTCTTCGAACCGATACCGGCGCGATAGGCGAGTGCGGACAGCAGTTCAAGATAACGTGAGTTTGGATCGTCGGTTTCGTCGCAATGCACGTCGATGAGTTTGTCGTACTTCGAAGCCAGTTCGACACGGTGTGCATGGAACGTTCGCCGAACTCACGGCACTGCTCGAAATGCGGAATGCCACCGACGCAATCAGCACCCATTTTCAGGCCTTCCTCAACCAAATCCGCGCCGGATTCGCCATGAGGACCTTCATAGGAGTACATGCCCTCCTGCGGGAAGGAGACGATCTGCAGCGTGACAGTATCTTTCAGTTCCTCCTTAAGCTCCAGCAGAGCTTTGAGCGAGGTAAGATTCGGGTCGGTCACATCGGCGTGCGAACGAATGAACTGCACGCCATGACGCATTTCCTTGGCGATGCCGATTTTCGCGCGTTCCTTGATCTCGTCGACAGTGAGATCTGCCTTGGTTTCACTCCAACGCTGAATGCCTTCGAACAGGGTGCCTGACTCGTTCACCGCGCCGGGCTTGCGTGCGGTAAAGACGTAATCAAGATGCAGATGGGTGTCGCAGAATGGTGGACAGACCAGCTTTCCGCCCAAATCGACGACTTCCACGCTCGCCATATCTTTGCCTTGTGCTTCGAGTGTTGCTTTGAGATGGGGCGCAATGCTGATGAACTTGCCGTCTTCGACGAGAATATCTTGGATTGCCGCTGTTTCGGCTGCGGTGCTGCCCGGCATGCCGGTGGCGATGTGTGCGTTGATGAACAGTTGCGTGCTCATAATCACTCCTTCCAATACGAGTTTTCATGCGAGTTTTTGGGTTCCGGCAGACGTTTTGTCATATGTCCATTGGGTTACGGAAGGGAACCTTTGACGTAATCGTTGATGGTTATTGTCGGCGTATTGCTTTGCGGTCACGTTACTTGATGTGACATGTGTATTACTTCGGATTGGACGGTTTGTATGGCTGTTACGGTGAGGGAAGTGCTCGATGATGCCTTGGTTGCGACGGCGGAACCACAGGTTGAAGTTGCTGGCGATAGCTTGGATAATCCGGTGCGTTGGGTGTTCACCAACGAACGCGAGGACGTCGCCTCATTCTGGCAGGAGGTGAGCTTCTGGTGGTGGAGGGGCGATCTTTAGTTGCGGACGGTCGTGAAAAACGTGCGGACGAATATGTGAAAAGCCTCGTGAATGCTGATATTGCGGCATTGATGGTCGAATTGGTTGAAGAAGTCACCCAACTGCCGAAAATGTTGGTGAAGGCAGCCAAGCATGAAGGACTTACGATTATTGGATTGCGCCGTCGCATTCCTTTCGTCGATATCTGCCAGAGCGTCAATACCATGATTGTGCGTGATCAGATGCGTATGCAGATGCAAGTGGACGTTATGTCAACTTCGTTGCGTTCTGAGCTTGCTCAAGCGTCCAATCCCAAAGCCGTTGCCGATGGCATTGCGAACCTGTTCGGCGAGGATGTGGTCATATTCGACGTGGACGGTCTTGAAGTCGCCCGAGCTGGACAGAACATCAATACCGCTACAGATTGCGGCATTGTACTTGCACTGGAGGAACAGAAACGGCCTTTGGGCGCTTTGGAGATCAGCCAGCGCAATACGGTGTTCGATGAAGCGATGTGCAGAAGGATCGAACAGATTGCCGCTCCGGTTTTGACACTGTATCTCGATGGGGGAGCGCGCGTCGCATGGTGGCGCATCTGATTGCGGGGCCGGAAGATGGCGTGCATGTTTCGCCGATGGAAGCGCGTGAGGCCATGCCATGCTTGATGCGTTGGGATTCGCCGCTTCGGGCGTGTATATGCCATTTGCCATGAAACTCAAGTCGGTGGCCAACGCCATGCCGGCAATCGTGTCGATGATCGACGATTTCGAATCCAACGGCGGTTGCGAATCGATCTGTTTGTTGGAAGGCGATTTAATGATCGGTTTTCTCGCGGCGCAAGACAGCGGCGGCGATGTGTCGGTATTTTCAGATCGGTGTTTGCATGCGTTGGCGCAAGTCGCTGCAAACGAATACGTATATACCGTGCATGGACGCGCAGCGTTGGACACGATTTCATTGATGGACGCGTTCGGTGCGTTGCGCAGTGTGATTCGAACATGCATTTCGAACGATGCGGAATGCCCGTATGGAACCCTCGAATGTGTGGATTCCTCGTTGCTGGAACGCATGTTGGGAATGGAACGTACCGATGAGGCCGTGCGCATGGTGATCACGCAGACGGTTGGGCATGAGCTTATGCATAACGCCATGCTGATCGACACGTTGTGCGCCTGTTTCGACAATCTCGACAACAAGACCGGCGCATGCGAGCAATTAGGTATCCAACGGCAGACGTTGTACAACCGATTGGACAAAGTGACACAGATCGTGGGCATAGCGCCTACCGATAAAATCAGCTGGTCAATGCTGCTTTTAGGTGCGAAAATGGCGAAATCGCAACATAATCACACCATATCTTCCACTTCGGCGCTGTAAGCAAGGGGAACTTGGCAAAACGTCAAAAACAAACGGTTGCGGTTTAACAATCAGTTCACTTTGGCGCAAATACTTCGGGCGATAGTCAGAGTCACAACGTTCGCCGGGTATGAAGAAAACGCGAACGTACAGACAGATTCAGCAGAAGAAAGCAGGTGACATGATGAGTGCCAGTGCAACAATCGCAACCGCCAACAGGCTTCCGTGTCTGAACAGTCCGAAGAGCAGAAGATGGTCAAGAAAGTGGCCGTCTCGTCTTTCCTCGGCAACTTCATTGAATGGTTCGACTACGCTTCCTATTCCTACTTCGCGACCACCATCGCTTTGGTGTTTTTCCCGTCCGGCAATCACACGGTCGCCATGCTGCAGACGTTCGGCGTGTTTGCACTGTCATTCGTGCTTCGTCCGATCGGTGCACTGTTTTGGGGTAATTTCGGCGATAAGAAGGGACGCAAGGGCGCTCTTGCGATTTCCATCATGTTCATGTCGGGTGCATCGTTCCTGATTGGCTGCCTGCCGTCATATGCTGCGATCGGCATTTTCGCTCCGGCACTGTTGCTGCTGCTTCGCATGGTGCAGGGCTTCTCCGCTTCCGGTGAATATGCCGGCGCCGCAACCTTCCTTGGCGAATACGCGCCGACCAAGAAGCGTGGCATCTACTGCTCGCTGATTCCGGCATCCACCGCCATCGGTCTGCTCGCAGGCTCCACGCTTGCCACCGTGATGACCGCTTCGCTGAGCTCTGATGCACTGACCTCTTGGGGATGGCGTATTCCGTTCCTCATGGCCGGCCGCTTGGTCTGATCGTGCATTTCATCCGTACCAAGCTCGCTGATTCGCCGGTGTATGCTTCCATGACCGAAGCTTTGGACGACAAGCAGCAGTCCGCTTCCACCACTAAGAGCGTCTCCCCGCTGCGCCGAGCTGTTCCAGAACCACTTCAAGACTTTGGTCATCAGCTTCGGTGCCTGCGGTGCTCAACGCGGTCGGCTTCTACACCGTGCTCACCTACCTGCCGACCTATCTGAGCGACACGGTTGGCATGGCTGCCGCACAGTCGTCCACCATCACCACCATCTGCCTGGTACTGTATGTGCTTTGGTGTTCGGCATGGGCCACATCTCCGACATGTTCGGACGCAAGAAGGTGCTGATT
>ENA-OQCS01000262-OQCS01000262.1-human-gut-metagenome-genome-assembly--contig:-NODE-262-length-28903-cov-2.289234_pt1 | contig 28903 bp, 44 predicted proteins | sample MGYA00242757_ERZ504575 | MGnify/ENA primary metagenome ERZ504575 (study PRJEB26092, sample SAMD00036297) | human gut metagenome | host: Homo sapiens | study: EMG produced TPA metagenomics assembly of... | reverse complement strand
GGTATCACGGAATACCTCCCAGTTCAGATCCTCTACCTTGCCGTTTACCTTCTCCAAAGCCTGGTAGATAGGCACGGTTCCTACTGGTACAGGGCAGTTGCGTACAATCCATTCACGGGTTTCGTGGATGTTGTCGCCAGTAGAGAGGTCCATCAAAGTATCGCCTCCCCATTTGCAAGACCATACCGCCTTGTCCACCTCTTCCTCGATGCTGGAGGTAGTGGCAGAGTTGCCGATATTGGTATTGATCTTCACGAGGAAGTTGCGTCCGATGATCATCGGTTCGCTCTCCGGGTGATTGATGTTGGCAGGAAGAACGGCACGTCCACGGGCAATCTCATCGCGCACATATTCAGGAGTGATGTGGGTGTCGATGCCCAACTCCTGGCAGTTCATGTTCTCGCGGATAGCCACATACTCCATCTCTGGAGTGATGATGCCCGCCTTGGCGTATGCATCTGGGTGATATGCTTGCCAGCCTGAGCACGGCGAGGCAACTGGATGTGCTCGAAGCGAGGTGGTCGAGACTGTGGTCGGCCAGACGCTGCTTGCCATACTCGCTGGTAACCTCCTTGAGCTGCTCGGTATCGTTGCGGTCGAGAATCCACTGCTCGCGCATTCTTGGCAAGCCCTTCTTCAAATCTACCTGATAGTTAGGGTCGCTGTAAGGACCGCTGGTATCGTAGATGTAACTGGAGCGTTTGGCTCTGTATGTGGAATGCCGCGCTCATCCTTCACAACAGTAGGAGTGAGGTTTACCTTGGTCATTCCAACCTTGATCTGTGGGAAAAGTTTTCCCTGCATATACGCCTTTTCTCTCTGGGCGTAAGCTTTCTTATCGTTTGGCATAATTTTTAAAGGTAAAAAGGTAAAAAGGTAAAAGGGTAAAAGGGTAAAAAGAAGCGTTCTTGCTTCTTTGCCTTCATCCTTCATGCCTTTTATTAATATTTATTTTATTTAGTCGTTGAGGAATGCGGTGAGTGGAGAACTTGCCTCGGCACAATCGCTGATGGCTCCGAGACCTGCCTCGTAAGCACGGCGACCGCATACCACTGCCTCCTTGAATGCCTTAGCCATTTCTACAGGGTCTCCTGCAACGGCGATGGCTGTGTTGACCAAGCAAGCGCTGGCACCCATCTCCATGGCCTCGGCAGCGTGGCTAGGCGCACCGATACCTGCATCTACTACCACAGGAACAGTAGCCTGCTCGATGATGATCTGAAGGAAGTCCTTCATTCTCAAACCCTTGTTGGTACCGATAGGTGCAGCGAGTGGCATCACGGTAGCAGCACCAGCCTCTTCGAGGTGCTTGCAGAGGGTTGGGTCTGCCTGGCAATATGGCAATACTACGAAACCGAGCTTTACCAGTTTCTCGGTAGCCTTCAGAGTCTCGATAGAGTCTGGAAGAAGATAGCGAGGGTCTGGGTGGATTTCGAGCTTGAGCCAGTTGGTTCCGAAAGCCTCGCGAGCCATCTGTGCTGCGAATACAGCCTCCTCAGCGTTGCGCACGCCACTGGTGTTAGGAAGGAGCTGGATATTTGGGTTCTGCACGATATGAGAGAGCAGGTCGTCCTGCTTGTCTTCGAGTTCGATACGCTTCATGGCAACGGTTACCATTCTGTTTCAGAAGCCTTGATGCTTCTGCCATGAGCTGGTTGTTGTTGAACTTTCCTGTTCCGAGGAAGAGGCGGGAGTTGAACTCTCGTCCTGCAATTACTAATTTTTCCATTTTCTGTTATTCTTATTTTTAAATGTTTGCTTATCTGAATACCTTCATCATTTCCATGATGTCATGGGTTTCTGCCGCCGGGTCCTTGGCATTGAGGATGCAGCCGCTGAGGGCGATGCCGTTAACTCCCGTCTTCATGATGTCGGGAATATCCTCCTTGGTGATGCCACCGATGGCAACGATTGGGATATCGATATTTTCTGCCTTCATCTTCTGGATGATTTCTCGGTATCCTTCAAGACCGAGGATAGGGGAGAGCTTCTCCTTGGTAGTGGTGAAGCGGAACGGACCGCAACCGATGTAATCGGCACCGGCTTCATAGTGAGCCTCCACATCCTCGAAGGTATTTGCTGTACCGCCGATGATGAAGTCATCGCCCAGAATCTTGCGGGCTTCGGCAATCGGCATATCGTTCTTGCCCAGATGCACGCCATCGGCGCCCACCTCTTTCACCAGTTCCACACGGTCGTCGATGATGAAGGTAACATTCATGATCTTGCACATTCCTTCACCTTGTAGGCGATGGGGCGCACTTCATCATCAGAGGCATCCTTCATGCGGAGCTGAACCCATCCGCAGAGTCCCGTTATCGCCTCGTGAATGCCATCGAGATAGCTTATCTTCTCATTCTGATGAGAGATGAACTGCAGTTGAAATCTGTCTAATGATATTTTAGCCATAGTCCTCTAAACATTAAACATTATATCCTATCCTCCGCAGAATGCCTTTACAATCACGATGTCGGCACCCTCCTGAATCACGTGGCTTTCCCACTCGTCACGAGGTACCATCTCGTTACTGATGGCTACTGCGCAACCTGTAGCTGGAAGATCGAGTTCCTGGGCAAGTTCCTTGACGGTCTTTGCCTGAATCTCAGTTTCTTTGCTGTTGATGATAACTTTCATAATCTGTTCCTATGTTTACATTTATAAATTTACAATTGTCAACACGGGGATATGCCTGATAAAAGCAAAGGGGTTGTAGAGAAGCAAGAGTTGGTTGCATTTATCTCTGCCTGGGTGTAAAACGATCTATCATATTTCCTGCGCCAGCATTACCTGTTTCAGGTTCAATGGGTATAATCTCAGCCGATTGCTCAGCACCCCCGTGATAATTATAGATGCAAAAGTATAGATAATTTCCGAATTATCGTAGAAAAGGCAGATTATTTAATCTATATTAACGCAGAAGGTAGGCTGTATTAATACAAGGGTATAATCTATCCCTGCTGGAAGTCTCTGTAGCCCGACAACGAAAAAAGCGTGCCGGTAAGTAAATACCAGCACGCTTCCTTTATATTTCAAGTGATTATGCGCATGCACAACCACGACCTTTGCAAATAGCTTCGCCATAAATTGACATTGCATTCTTATAGTTTGCAATGAATGCCTTCATGACCTTCTTGATTTCTTTCAACATTGTTTTCATAATCGTTATCCTTTCTTTCTTTTTCGTTAATACTTGAGCCTCACCGGGCTCTTCTTTCATTCTCTTTCCTACAAGGGGATGGAGTAATTACTTACCCATCTCGATGTGGTTGTTAACATTGATTGCCTTAGCAATCATAATTGCTACTACTGCGAGTGCCATTACTGTTGTCATCATAATTTGTTTCCTTTCTCAATCTTTGTGGAGACGTTGCATTTTCTGTCTCCTGTTCTACATGTTATCCTTTTACAATCTCTCTTACCTGAAACCTTCCATCTCCTGTACTTGAGATTTCTCATCTTTTTTATATATATAAGACTTCTCATCTCGCATACTCAAGATCCCTTGTTTCATCTTTACGAGTGCAAAGGTAATGCCTTTTTTGAATTCGGGTAACAAATGGGTGACAAAATGATGAAAGAAGTGATTTTTTGATACAAGTCAATACTGGCAGTCTGTCTCTTGATACAGGTCAACTACTGTCAGTCTCTTACTTCACATACTTCAGAATCTCCTTGCTTTTTCTGCCTTTTTTGGCAGGAAGTGGCATAAATCCCTCGGTAAGTCCCGTTTTGTCGGTCATCGCCTGGAATACGGAGGCGGCATAGCTGTCGAGTTTCAGCTTCTTCAGTACCTCGTTGATAGCATCCTCATCATAATCGTCTGCATATAATAAGGTATGCAGGTCGTCGAGGTACTTCTGTGGGATGTTCTTATGCGGCATTCTGCTCTGAATCTGCATAATCTGGGCGATGATGGCATGCTGGGTCTGCTGGGCGATGGCTTCTGCCTTTCTGTGCTCGAAGTCGGCGAGGGTAGAGGCATCCGTCTCCTGCCAGTCTTCCATCGTACCTTCTTCGGTGATGAGATGACTGTAGCCGAAGTATCTGATGAGGGTGATGTGCTTGTTCCATCCGAGTTTCTCCAGATAGGCTTTCTCCAATGGGGTGGTGGCGATGATGAGGTCTGAGTGCCTGTACATCGCCTTCTGGTACATCAGGGTCTGCAGACTGCGCTTGAAATGCGGATTCCGGCAGTTGCGCTCTGAGAGGTCGCCGAGTGGGCAAACGATGTAGGGGATGCCCATCTTGCGAGACATTCTGGCGAGCTGGGCACCTTGTCTTGTCCATGCTCCCAGTATCATCACGATATCGGCATCTACCAGGTTTCCGGTGATGTCGAACTTCTGCTGCAGCGCTTCGATGTAAGGAAGATACATCTTCAGTGTCTTCTTATGTTTGGAAATGAACAAATATACTTCATCGTTATTTTAAGTTTGCTTGTTGATTCTAAAGTTCTACAGTTTATGACTGGTGAAGTCGTTCTTGTCTGCACGCCAGTATCTTATCTTGTTGGCAAGATTTCTCCAGATGATACCATACTCATAGAATGGCAGCTTCAGGAGCGAGATGTCATCGTCGAAATGCTTGATGGCCTTGTGGGCGATGACGGTGCGGAGAATCAGGAGCAGAAGCAGGGCGAAACCTGCAATGCCTGTCAGGATCCAGTCTTGCATCAGGATGGCGTATGCCAGGGTGGCCAGCGAGGCGATGAGGCTGAGGTGAGGGAAGAGGTGATCCATTGCCATCAGCGCCATCATCGACTTGGCTCTGGTCAGACTCTTGCGGGATGCCTGGAGATAAAGGTGGGCATTGTGCCATGCCTTGTCGGTTGGTTCATCATGGATGAGCCATGCATCGCAGTCAAGTTCTACGGCAGTATCTCCGTAGGCTGCATACTTGTTGACCAGGAAGTCATATTCTCCGCGCACATACTCCAGGTTGCCTGATAGCCCTGCTCACGCATGAAATCGCTCTTGCGGAAGGCTACGTTTGGCATGTGGGTGCGGTAGCCGTAGCTATGCTGGGCACGGCGGAGCAGATAGAATGCCTTGCGGATGCTGTCGAATCGGCGAACACCCTTGGTTGCTTCGTCTAAAGCTACATAGCCCAGAACCAGATGGTTAGGCTCCTGGCAGTTGTGGGTCATCGTATAGAGCCACTTGTCGTTGGATGGGGTGCAGGTAGGTTCGGTGAGGATGATCACTCATACTTGGCAGCCTTCACGCCCAGTGTAATCTGCAGCTTCTTTCTGCTCATATAGCGGGAGCTCTCAGGGATATATGTATAATATAGGTGAGAATTCTCGGCTGCCATGCGCTTCAGATAATCCTGGGTCTCACCATCGGTGCTCTGACAAACCACGATTACCTGATAATCGGCAGGATATTTCTGCTGCAGGAACATCTGTAGATTATGCTCCAGTTCGTAGAGATTGTCGTGAGCGGTGATAATCACGAGATAGGTTCTCTAGATTCCAAGGATTCCTCCTCTTCCTTAGCTGTTGTTTCTGCTGTAGAATCAGTTTCCTCCTCAGCAGGATTTTCCTCATTTTCTGCATTGTCAGGAAAACGCAACGAGCGCAGAAATGGATTTATCAGCGATCCGAGGATTGCCAATAATACCACTACTGCGCCTGCTATGATAGTTGTTAAACTAATTGTCATCATTTCTTTTTTTCTCGTATTTTAAAGCTTTTGCCCTTTACCTTTCCCTTCGGCCGGTGACCGTTGGTTCAGGGCGCATTGCTAATACTGTCTTAGCCCAGGGCATCGCCCTGGCTAAGTGCTTCTGCCCTTTCAGGGCGTGCTTTCCTTTAAAAATCTTCTGTGATATATCCCTTTGGCAACTGGCGGCAGTTATACTGGCTCGCATGATCTCACCGTAGGCTCCGGCTGAACGGAGAGCAATGAGGTCGCCACGATGGGTCTTGTTCAGATCTACAGCCTTGGCGAATACATCGCTCGACTCGCAGATCGGACCTACTACGTCGTATGTCTCTGCAGGTTCATCGCTGGAGATGTTCTCTATCTTATGATATGCCTGATAGAGGGCAGGACGGATCAGGTCGGTCATACCTGCATCTACGATGGCAAACTGCTTGGCTGTGCCCTGCTTGATATAAAGCGTCTTGGTGATGAGCGAACCCATCTGACCCACTACTGCACGGCCCAACTCGAAGTGTAACTTCTGTCCATCGCGCAACTTCAACTTCCTGGCGTATGTATCGAAGTAATCCTTGAAATCTGGGATAGCACACGGTTTGGATGGTTGTAATCGATACCCAAGCCACCGCCAACATTGATGTTCTTCACTACGATGTGATGAGCCTCCAACTGGTCTTGCAGCTCGTTGATGCGGTTGCAGAGAGCCTCGAAGTCACCCATGTCAAGTATCTGACTACCAATATGGAAGTGCAGACCCAGGAACTTGATGTTCTTCATTTTGGAAGCCTCCTCTATCACGCTCTCCATATCGCGCATAGCGATACCAAACTTGTTTTCAGCCAAACCTGTTGTAATGTTGGCATGGGTATGAGCACCAACGTCTGGTTGATGCGGAAGCAAACTTGTGCAATCTTATTCTTCTTCTCGGCAAGTTCGTTGATGATTTCCAATTCCGGGACGCTCTCTACATTGAAGCAGAAGATGCCCTTGTCCAAACCAAGTTGATTTCCCAATCACTCTTGCCTACACCGGCATACACAATCTTATTGGCAGGGAAACCTGCATTGATGGCAGCCTGAATTTCTCCTCCGCTCACACAGTCGGCACCCAAACCAGCCTGGCAGATGATGTTGAGCACTTTAGGGTTGGCATTTGCCTTTACGGCATAGTGTACCTCAAAGCCTCGTGTTTGCCAGCCTCTGCGTTGATGGTCTTCAAGGTTTGGCGCAACACGTTGGTGTCGTAGTAGTAGAACGGAGTCTGTATCTCCTGAAACTTATCTATTGGAAATGTACCTTTCATTTCGCTTATGCTTATTTTAATATCTTACTTATAGTCAAATCAGAAAATCCAACTTATGGTTAAGTCAGAATATCCAAACGAAGAGTGGACAGGAAGCATTACATTAGAATTCTTCACTCTTCATTCTTCGTTCTTCACTTACATTACTTCTCGAACAATACGTTGCTCAAGTTCTGCAGAGCCTGCTTCTTGTCTCTCTCTCTGATGAGGAATGAGATGTTGTAGTTGCTGCCACCGTAAGAAATCATACGTACCGGGATGTTCTTCATGGCATCGGTAGCGATGGTCTCGAAGCCTACGTTGCTCCAGTCCAGATCACCTACCACGCAGATGATGCACATATCTGAATCTACGGTTACAGTACCATACTTCTTCAACTCGTTGACGATATCGTTGAGGTGAGCGTCGTTATCGATACTCATGCTCACACCTACCTCTGAGGTAGCAATCATGTCGATAGGAGTCTGGTAGCTCTCGAAGATTTCGAATACCTTGCGGAGGAAACCTGTAGCGAGCAACATGCGGCTACTCTTGATCTTGATGGCACGTGATGTTGTCCTTGGCAGCTACAGCCTTGATCTTGCCACGTACGATGACGTTGTCGATGATGGTACCATCAGCCTTAGGATCCATGGTGTTCTTCAGACGAACTGGGATGCCGGCATACTTGGCTGGCTGAACGCAGGTAGGGTGGAGAATCTTGCACCGAAGTAAGCCAATTCAGCAGCCTCCTCGAAGTTCAACTGGCGAACAGCCTCTGTGTGCTCTACCACACGAGGGTCGTTGTTGTGCATACCGTCGATATCTGTCCAGATCTGAATTTCGTCTGCTGGGAGAGCTGCACCGATGAGTGATGCGGTGTAGTCGCTACCACCACGCTGCAGGTTATCTACCTCGCCGTATGCATTGCGGCAGATGAAGCCCTGGGTGATGTAGATCTGATAGCCCTGGTTCTCCTCCATGATAGCTGCGAGCTTCTCCTTGATGTACTGTGGGTCTGGCTCTGCATTCTTGTCGGTGCGCATAAAGTCTAATGCACTGAGCAATACAGCCTTTACACCCTGTTCCTTCAAGTAGTTTACAACCATGTTGGTGCTCATAATCTCGCCCTGAGCCACGATGCTCTTCTCCTCGAAAGAAGTAAAGAGATCCTTGGTAAATGAACGGAGATAGTTGAACTCGCCCTGCAGGAACTCGCGTGTAGTCTTTTTCATCTCATCAGTAGAGTAGAGATCCTCCACGTGCTGCATGTATTTCTTCTCCAAATTGTTGATTACCTCGTTGGCGCCTCTGGGTTCTTCTTGTAGAGATAGTCAGAGATCTCAACGAGAGAGTTTGTTGTACCGCTCATCGCAGACAATACGATGAAAGTTGGTTCACCTGATTCTGTAACCAAAGAGGCTACTCCCTTCATACGCTCTGGTGAGCCTACAGAAGTACCTCCGAATTTCATTACCTTCATAGTCGTAAAATTATATTAATGTTTAATTTTTATTGTTCTTTTGTTGCATTTTCCCCCTTTAATTCTCCTCGCCCATCTTCTGTCAGGTCGATGTGGTTGTACTCGTTGGTCACGTCGTGGAGTAAACCATCCTTGCAGCGATATACGATGCCAGGGAACTTGTCGAGCATCGGGATATTATGGGTTGTCATCACTACAGCTGTACCCTGCTTGGTGATATCCTTGAGCAGTCCCACGATGTTGCTGGCGGTCTCTGGGTCGAGATTTCCCGTTGGCTCATCGGCGATGATGATCTTCGGATTGTTGAGCAGGGCACGGGCGATGGCCACACGCTGCTGTTCTCCACCGGAGAGCTCATGAGCATCTTGTCGATTTTCTCAATCATGCCTACTTCGTTGAGCACTTCCTCGATGCGCTTGTCTCTGTCCTTCTTGTTTTTCCATTTGGTAGCCTTGAGCACGAACTCGAAGTTCTTGCGCACGCTGCGGTCGTGGAGCAACTGGAAGTCCTGGAAGATGATTCCCAGTTCCTTGCGCAGGGCAGGAATGTCCTTGCGGCGGATGGTCTTGAGGTCTCTGCCGAGGATTTCTGCCTTGTCGGTCTCACCCTCCACGAGGTCAAGCTCGCAGTAGAGGGTCTTCAGGAGTGAACTCTTTCCCGAGCCCACTTTTCCGATAAGATAAGCGAACTCTCCTTCATCCACATGGAAGTTGATGCCCTTGAGCACGCACTTGTCGGCTTGGTATATGCTGACGTTTTGATAATCTATTAACATCCTAATTTTTTCTCCTTTATTTAATGTATTTGAAAGCTTTTGCCCTTTCAGGGCGTATTGCCAATATCTTTTTATACCCAGGGTGTTGCCCTGGGCTAGGAGCTTCTGCCTTTCAGGGCGAGCTGCTGCAAGATAGCCTTGAGCTAGATATATTATTTCATTTCTCCTTTGCTCTTTGCAACGCGGCGCTTCTTGTCCCATTCCGGGTCGTGTCGCATTTGGAGCTCCTTTACTACATCCTCGATTCGCAAGCCCTTGCTGGTGAGCAGCACGATGAGGTGGTAGAGCAGGTCGGAACTCTCGTAGATGAGCTTGTCGTCGGTTCCGTTTGTAGCTTCTATAACCGTCTCAATGGCTTCTTCTCCAACCTTTTGCGCCATCTTGTTCACGCCCTTCTTGAAGAGACTGGTGGTGTAGCTGCCCTCAGGCATCTCCTCGTGGCGCTTGTCGATGAAGTCCTGCAACTCAGAGAGGAAGAGGATAGGGTTCAGCGTATTCTCCTCAGCCCAGCAGGTATCGGTGCCTTTGTGCAGGTAGGACCATCTGGATGAACCTTTACCAGGAAGGTATCGTTGTCGCAGTCTATCTGAATGCTTACCAGATTGAGGAAGTTTCCTGAGGTCTCGCCCTTGGTCCAAAGACAGTTGCGAGAACGGCTCCAGAAAGTAACCTTCTTGGTTTCGATGGTTTTATCGTATGCTTCCTTGTTCATGAATCCCAGCATCAGGACATTCTTGGTTACAGCGTCCTGGATGATGGCAGGAACAAGTCCGCCCATTTTTTCAAAATCTATTTCCATTTTATCTTTACAATTTAATTGTTTGCTTACTCCATTGTCAATTCCGCCCTATCATAGGGGATTTATTCACTCTTAAGGAAAAAAATATTTTCCCTTAAGGAAATAATTATTTTCCCTTAAGGGAAAAGTATCTAGCCTTAAGGCTCCGGTTTACAACCTGACGTTGATGCCTTCTTTCGGAGGTAACTTTTCAGGTCAGGTATGGCGATTTCACCGAAGTGGAAGACACTGGCTGCCAGTGCTGCATCTGCCTTTCCCAGGGTGAAGGCATCACGGAAATGTTCCATCTTGCCAGCTCCACCCGATGCAATGATAGGAATGCTTACTTCCTCTGCAAGACGGGCAAGGGCTTCATTGGCAAAGCCTGCTTCACGCCATCGTGGTCCATACTGGTGAAGAGAATCTCGCCGGCACCACGGTCGGCAACTTCTCTAGCCCAATCAAACAGACCGAGTTCTACTCGCTCTCTTCCGCCCTTCACGTAGCAATGCCAGCCGTCGGGATCGAGACGGGCATCGATGGCGCAGACGCAGACCTGTGAGCCGTAATGGTTGGCTATCTCGTTGATGAGCTCCGGATGCCGGATGGCTGCACTGTTGATACTGACCTTGTCGGCGCCTGCATTGAGGAGTCGATCTACATCCTTCAGCTCGTTGATGCCGCCACCCACGGTAAACGGGATATTGATTTCGGCAGCTACGCGAGTTACCATATCTGTAAAGGTCTTGCGCTCTTCGAAGCTAGCTGTGATGTCAAGGAATACGAGTTCATCGGCACCTGCATCGCTATAGGCCTTGCCCAGTTCTACCGGGTCGCCTGCGCTTCTCAGGTTCACGAAGTTCGTGCCCTTCACGTCTCTCCGTTTTTCACGTCAAGACAAGGGACGATTCGCTTTGCCAAACCTTTGTTACTTTGAACTTGACCATTGAACTTGAACTTATGATTACTTAACTCCTAACTTTTCTACATCAATCTTACCCTCGTAGAATGCCTTGCCGAAGACTACTGCTGGGATGCCGGCGGCTTCCAAAGCCTCGATGTCTTCATTGCAGCTCACTCCGCCCGAGGCGATGAGGTGAAGCTGAGGGTAGGCTGCCATTACCTCTTTATATAGTTCGATGGCAGGTCCCTGCAGGGTGCCATCCTTGCTGATTTCTGTGCAGAGCACATAGCGCACACCCTTGTCGATGTATTTCTTGAGGAAGGGGAGGAGGTCTTCTGAAGAATCCTCTTTCCATCCATTGATAGAAATCTTGCCGTTTCTTACATCGGCTCCGAGGATAAGCTTGTCGGCACCATATTTATCTATCCACTCCATAAAGAGGTCGGGATTGGTGACGGCGATGCTGCCTACGGTTACCATACTGGCTCCTGCAGCGAATGCCTTCTCGATGTCTTCCTCGGTCTTGATACCGCCTCCGAAATCTACAGTCAGATTCGTTTCGGTTGTAATCGCCTTCAGTACAGCATCATTTACGATATGCTTCGACTTGGCTCCGTCCAGATCCACTACGTGGAGTCGCTTGAATCCCAGCTTCTCGAAGTCTTTGGCTACTTCAGCCGGATTGTCGTTATAGACCTTCTTCAGGTCGTAATCGCCTTTTGTCAGGCGAACGCACTGGCCATTTATCAAGTCGATGGCAGGAATTAATTCTATCATATTTCTTTTATTGCTTTATATCCTATTTCATATCATCAGGAGATCTGCCTTGCAGGATTCCCCTCTTACATTTCCTGATAGTTATTTCTGTATTTCCAGGAAGTTCTTTAAAATCTGTTCTCCTACCTTTCCGCTCTTTTCTGGATGGAACTGGCAGGTATAGAAGTTGTCTTTGTGGAGCGATGCGCTGTAAGGCAGAATGTAATCAGCTTGGCGATGGTCTCCTCGCAGAGTGGCACATAGTAGCTATGGACGAAATAGGAGTAGGGATGCTGCAGGGCTTCTCCCATAGCTGCATCTGCTGCATCAGCCCTGTTTCCGAATCCCTTGTAAAGCTCCGTCTTCAGATCGTATATCTCGTTCCATCCCATAGCTGGTACCTTGTCTTCGTGCTTCTGCGGCTTGAATCGCTTCACATCCACATCGAAGATGCCGATGCAATCTACATCGCCTTCTTCCGAATGTCGGCACAGGAGCTGCTGTCCCACGCAAATGCCCAATACGGGTTGCTTGAGATTCTTGATCACCTGATCCAGCTGGTGAGCCTTGAGATATTCCATGGCTTCCCTTGCCTGCCCCTGACCTGGAAACAGTACGCGGTCTGCCTTCTGGAGCATTTCTGCATCATCAGTGAGTACTGGTTCTATGCCCAAACGCTTCATGGCGTTGACTACGGAATAGATATTTCCGGCATTGTATTTTACGATTGCTACATCCATAACCTAACGTAATTCTTCTGTTTTTTGTACGTATCGGGAGTATTGGTCCCACGTATTGCTAATTTCTGTTGCAAAGGTACACATTTTCTTTCAATCTAACGAAAATATTAGCAAAAAGATTATTATATCGCTATAATTTCTTGCAGAAAGTAAGAATTATTGGTATATTTATACGTGTTTATCAGTAAAAAAAAAGGGTTAGAGTAAGATTTTTCCTACTCTAACCTTGGTTTTATTTCAACTTGTTATTTTCCCATTATTCCTCCTCGCTGTCTGCCGTGCGGAGGATGATGCTGGTGGCTCCGATGGTGAAGAGGGTGCCGTCTTCGATGACACGGCGCTCACGGTCGCCCAGGATTTCGTTATCTACGAAAGTGCCGGTGTAGCTAGGACCATCGCGCAGCACATATTTCAATTTTCCTTTCTTGTCGCGGCTTACATTGATTACGCAGTGGTTCATATCTACACTCGGATCTACGGTCTCGATAGGGCAGTTGATGCCACTGTTCTTCATATATCTTCCGATGACGTTGTCGCCCATCTGCAAAGGGATGACCTGCTTGTAGGCGAATACGTTTTCGATAACGACGATGGACTACGCCATTCTCATTGGCATTTTCATCAATCTGTTCTTCCTTGCGGGTTTCGCGGAGTTTGGAAACGCCCATACGGATGCCAAACTGCTTATTGCAATTAGGACAAACGAAGACCAGACTCTGGCCTGCCTCGTATTTGGTTTCGTCGAACGTGATGAAATTATCGCATTTAGGGCAACGTACTCTTTTCATATCTATTTTTTTCTTTCCTTAATTTCTTTCTATATATAATAATGTAAACTACTCCTTTACCTTTGTAATCCAGCCATCAGTGAAAGCCTCGTTGGTATGGAGTCGGTTGAGGGTGTTATATGCCTCGCTCTCAGAGCGGTAGTTGCCATAAATCACCTTTACGTTGTTGTCGGTAATCAGAACTCTTGCCTCTTTGAAGCCCTTGTCTTGCAAGTGTTCCACATAACTGGCTGCATTGCGTTTGGTCACGCGGCTTGCCAATACGATGCTGTAATAAGAGGCTGTTGGAGTAGCAATCTCTCTATCCTGTGCCATTGCCGGAGTTTTTTCTGCCTTGTCGGTAGGAGTGGTCTCCATCAGCTTCGGTTCATCAGTAGGGAGCAGCAGTTCTTTGCTTTTTACCGGAGTCATCTCTTTAGGCATGATGCGGGTAAGCATCCCCGTGTCAATCTGGCTCTTCTCGATAGTAGGACTTCCGAGTGGAGTAGAGATGGTGAAGAAGGCGATGAGGGCGATGCAGGCTGCTGCCATGTTGCGCAGCCAGCTCTTCTTGATGCTGATGAATTCAGCCTTTTCCTCTTCTTCTGCGATGAATACCGAATTGTTGGCTGGAGCAGCAGGTGCTTCTACCTCTTTTTTAACTGGCTGTTCCTCTTTGGCAAGATTTACTGTCATTGCCACGTTTTGATTCTCGTTCTGCTGTTCACCGTTGTCAATCTGTGCGATAGGAAGCATGTCGAAACCTCCCAAACCATAGAAGTCTGGAGTAAGAATGCCTGCCTCGCATGGCTCGAAACTGATGTTGCCATCTTCGTTGAGAAAGAGCATACCGACATTTTCTATTTCGAATTTACCTTCGTTTTCCAATGATTGTCTGATTTCAACTACCTCATCCTCAATACGGCGCAATGCCTCAGGGTAGCTGATATCGTAAGTCTCCACGTACGAGAGTGCGAGGAGAGAATCATTCATCGTGAGCTGTGGATTGAATCCTACAGTTCTCAGCGGTGGCAAAAACATATTGTCTCTGCCATCGTAACGTGCATCTACATGATGAGCCATGAATCCACCAAAACCTGGTACGATTACACAATCGTTGCTCAAGAGCAGAATTTCTATATGTCGGTTAATTTCTATCACGTCTAAATGTTTATCTTCTTTTTCTGAATATCTTTTGCAAAGGTACGGCTTTTTTGGGAATTGGACAACTATTTTAAAGGAAATTTTCGTAAGGAGTGATAAAAAGTTTAATTTGTTTTGTTATATCGCCAAAAAGTATTACCTTTGCCACTAAAAAATAGAACAAGTATAGCAATGGAATATACAGAGACCGAAATAGAAGGTGTGTGGGTCATACAGCCAAAAGTGTTTGATGATGCTAGAGGCTACTTTTTCGAGGCTTGGAAACAGGCTGAGTTCGATGCCCACATTGGTTATCATGTTGAGTTTGTGCAAGACAATGAGTCTATGTCGAGTAGAGGCGTGCTTCGAGGCCTTCATTATCAGAAGGGAGAAAGTTCGCAGGCTAAACTGGTGCGTGTCATCAAGGGTAAGGTCCTGGATGTTGCGGTAGATTTGCGTAAAGACAGCAAGACCTTCGGCAAGTATGTAATGGTGGAACTGAGCGGGGAGAACAAGCTGCAGTTCTTCATTCCTCGTGGCTTTGCGCATGGTTTCCTCGTGCTCAGCGACGAGGCAATCTTTACCTATAAAGTAGATAACCCTTATGCTCCTCAAACTGAGGCAAGTATCCGCTGGAATGATGAAACCATTGGTATCAAGTGGCCTATTGAGGGCGAAAATGTATTGCTCTCAGAAAAAGACCTCAATAAGGCGCTGCCTTTTGAGGAGGCTGAGTATTTTGAGTAAGATATCGTGAAAAGATGAAACAAGTTATTAACATATTGTTGTGTGCAAGCCTCCTGGCGGCGATGGCCAGCTGCGGACAGAAGTCTGCGGGTAAGGATTCTGCCGGAGTAAAGGAGGATACTGCTGCCAAGAAAATGCTCCAGGGCATCTGGTTGGATGGCGATGATGAAGATAATGTTGTCTTTCGCGTGAAGGGTGACACCATCTACTATCCTGATTCTACCAGCCAACCGGTATATTTCTATATAGCTGGCGATACGCTGGTGATGAAGGGTGCCAATACGACTAAATATCCGATTATCAAGCAGGCTGCTCATATCTTCCAGTTTAAGGTGCTGAATGGCGATATCATGAAACTCGTCAAGACAGACGATACTTCTTATCTGCAGCAGTTTCTGCATAATCAGCCTGTGGTTCTCAACCAGAATACGCTTATCAAGCGAGATTCTGTGGTGTATGCAGGCGATGAGAAGTTGCATCTCTATGTGCAGGTGAACCCTACTACCTATAAGGTTTTCAAGAGTTCATACAATGATGATGGCGTAGAGGTGGATAATGTCTATTACGACAACATCGTGAATGTGAATATCTACCGGGGAGCCAGCAAGATTTTCGGCCGTGACTTCCGCAAGGAGGATTTCGATGGACAGGTTCCTCATGAGTTCCTCAAGCAGGCGATTTTGAGTGATATCGTACTGAAAAAGGTGGATACCGATGGACTTCATTATAGAGTGGTTTTGGCTATGCCGGACAGCAGTGTGAGCTATCAGGTGGAAATCATCATCTCGCTCGAAGGCAAAATGACGATCAAGAAGAGCTAGCTTTTTTAGAAATTGTGCTCTTTTAGAAAATAGGAAATACGAAATGGGAACTTGCATTTGAGCAAGTTCTCATTTTTCGTATTGATCAATTGAAGAATCCCAGCAGGCGCCGGCGGCTGACGGCGGAACCGATAACACCTGCAACGTTCGGACCATGGCGTGCATGAGCAGGAAATTGTGGCGGTCGTACTCCAAGCCGAGGTTGTTGCTGATGCGGGCACTCATAGGCACGGCACTCACACCGGCATTTCCGATCAGTGGGTTCAGCTTCTTGCCCTTTGGCAGGAAGAGGTTCATCAGTTTCACAAAGAGGATACCGCTGGCTGATGCGATGATGAATGCCAGGGCACCGAGGGCGAAGATCTTGATGGTGTTCAGGGTGAGAAACTCAGATGCCTGGGTAGAACAGCCTACAGTCAAGCCGAGCAGCATAACCACGATGTCATTCAGACTGCTGCCTGCTGTCTTGGCAAGTCTAGTAGTCTTTCCGCTTTCCTTCAGGAGATTTCCGAAGAAAAGCATACCGAGCAATGGCAGACCTGATGGCACGATGAAGGTGGTGAGCAGCAAACCGACGATAGGGAAGAGAATCTTCTCTGTCTGTGATACCTGACGCGCTGGCTTCATCTTGATGACGCGCTCTTCCTTGGTGGTGAGCAGACGCATCAATGGGGGCTGGATTACTGGCACCAATGCCATATAGGAGTAGGCACAAACGGCGATGGCTCCCATCAGGTTAGGACTTAACTTACTGCTCAGGAAGATGGCGGTAGGTCCGTCGGCACCACCTATGATGGCAATACCGGCTGCCTGGTTCGTTCGAACCCCAGAGCCAGTGCTATCATGTAGCACCGAAGATGCCAAACTGGGCAGCTGCACCGATTAATATCAGCTTCGGATTGGATATTAATGCCGAAAAATCGGTCATCGCTCCGATGCCCAGGAAAACGAGTGGGGGATACCATCCCTGTCTTACTCCTTGATAGAAGATATTCAGAACGGAATTATCTTCGTATAGACCTATTTCGAGTCCGGCATCAGCACGGAAGGGGATGTTGCCCAGGATGATGCCCAGTCCGATGGGCACCAGGAGAAGTGGTTCAAAATCCTTCTTGATGGCAAGCCAGATGCAGATAACTCCTATCACGATCATGGCGAGGTTTCCTGCCGTGGCATTCGCAAAGCCCGTATAGGTCAGGAACTCATTGAAGTTTTGTATGATGAAATCCATAAGCTATCTATTTAATGGTTACTAACGTATCTCCTTCCATCACGGCATCGCTTTATTGACGTTGATGCCGGTGATGGTTCCGGAAGTCTCAGCCTCGATGTTGTTCTGCATCTTCATGGCTTCGAGGATCACGACGGTATCGCCTGCATTAACCTTGTCGCCCACCTTCACCTTGATTTCGTTGATGGTGCCAGGCAGAGGGGCTACCACTGGCTTGCCGGTAGCTGCTTTTCCTGCATCTCCTGCATTTCCTGTTTGGCCGCTGCTTGCTGCGGATTGCAAATCCGCAGATGCCTTTGCGCTCTGAGGGGCTGATGATGAGCTGCTAGCTCCTTCGTTAGCTGTCCCTCCCAACTTCACTTTCTGCTTGCCAGCCTTTACTGGCTGCTTCATTTCTACCTCAAATGGGATGCCATTTACGGTTACATTGGCGATGTTGCCTTCTATATCCTGGATCTCGACTTCGTAATCGACTCCTTTCACTGTATATTGATACTTCATATCTTTTGAATTTTGAATTTTGAACTTTATGAAATGTAAAGCTGTTGAATTCTTCACTTTTCGTTCTTCACTTAACATTATTGAATTTCGGAGCATTCCATCTTGTCTGTTTAGGCTTGATGGTAATGATGCCGGATTCTACATCATGTACATCCTCCAGGTATTCCTTGAGGGCGAGCGAGATGACCGCCATGTAGATTTCCTTGTCGATACCCTTGGTCTTCAGACCATCCTTCAGCAGGATATTGGTCTTATGACTCAGGTCTTGCGTTACCTCAATGGTCTTCTTGCCGGTCTTATATAATAAGGTGGCATGCTTCTCGGTGGCACGGGCGATGCGCTGCTTGTGTTTCATGTAGCTCCGAATGCCCAGAATACGACGAAGAGGAGGGCGAGACATGAGAATACGATGCCCATTGAAAGCACGGAGATGCCGATGCCGTATGGATCTTGCTTCTTCAGAAGCTGTGCCTTGCTCAGCTCTATGTGTTGTGGCAGATAGCCCGGGGTGATGGCTCCAGCTATGGCTTTCTCCCATGTCTTAAAATCCTGGCTTAGTTCGTAGCTCTCGTCGGCTGCCAATATAGGCACGCTTACGGAGTCTATCAAGTCCACAGCATTTCCGTCATAGAGGGCTATCCAGTTGGGCTTCTTTTCCTGTAGAATCAGATTGAGGTGGAAAGGACCTGTGTTGGAAGAATCCTTTGCCTTCCAGAACTGCCCGTTCCTGCCGTCCTTGTACCAGGAACTGCTGTCGAAGATGACGATGCTTTTCTTGCCGCCCAGTGTGGTTCGGGGCTCGTTGTTCGGCAAGGGGCACATCAGTTGTCGGCGTGCTTCGGGCGAAAGATTCTTGTTGAGAACCCGTCGGTCGGTGGTTAGGAACATACTACGTACGTTATACGTGGTAAAGGAGGAATTGCTCAATTCCACCCATGGTTTGTGCTGACCGTACTCATCTACGAGGTTGGTACGGTTGTGGGTCATCACCTCCGTAATACGGATGCTCTTGACTCCCTGGCTCCAAGCGGGCAAGGATGCGATGACTAGCATGGTTATCAAAAATCCCAATTTCTTCATACGCATATCAACGTTTTAGAAGTTTCATTTTTAAGAAAATCACATTAGGTTTTCTTGTCTGTTGTTTTAATGCGTCAAGTTACGAATAATTTGTGAAAAGGCAACAAAAAAGGTGCACAATTTTATCTTTGTGCACCTCTTTTATAATTTATAACTATTACTAGTTGTTTTGTAACTTTTGTAAGCGTTTATGCTCCGCAGAAGAACAGCACCACGATCTGGGCTGTAAAGATACGGAGGAACATACTCAATGGATATACGGTAGAGTAACCTACGGCTGGAGCTCCTTAGAGCAGGAGGCGTTGGCGTAAGCAGTGCAGGAGGGTCGGTATAAGTACCGGCAAGCGTACCCATGATGGTGAAGTAATTGAACTTGAACTTCAATCTGGCGATGGTACCCACGATGAGGATAGGAATGATGGTGATGAGGAAACCGCATCCCACATACTTCAATCCGTCGCCCTGAACCACTGTGTCCCAGAATCCGGCACCAGCCTTGATTCCCACACTCGCCAGGAAGAGTACCAGTCCTATCTCTCGCAGCATCATGTTGGCGGAGGTAGTGGTATAGGTAACCAGTTTCATGCGATAACCGAAACGGCCGATGAGATGGCGATGATGAGCGGACCACCTGCGATACCCAGCTTCAATGGCACTGGCATGCCAGGGATAGCGAATGGGAGAGAACCGAAGATGATACCCACCATGATACCGATGAAGATGGTAGCGATGTTAGGCGCATCGAGCGCTTTACAGAGTTACCCATGATTTCAGCCACACGGTTTACATTCTCCTCAGGACCTACTACCATCACGCGGTCGCCCACGTGGAAGTGGTGGTTACGGCTTGCGAAGAGATCCATACCCTGACGGGAAATACGGGTCACGTTCACACCATATACACTGGAGAAGTGCATCTTGCCAAGGGTCTTACCGTTCATCTCAGGACGGGTAACGATGATTCTTCTGGATACGAAATGCTGAACCTCATCCTTCTCGCGGTCCCACTCTGCATCAATCTCAGGACCGATGAAAGCCTTGATGGCCTCTGCATCAGCCTCAGCACAAACCACGAGCAGCTCGTCGCCTACCTCAAATGTAGTCTTGCTGTTAGGGATGCTCACTTCTCCGTTGTGGAGGAGTCTTGAGCAGACGATGTCTCGGTTCAAGAACTCTGAAACCTCTCTCAGCGTTCTACCTGCGATGTAGGCATTCTCCACGCGCAGGTGCATATTGTGAGGTTTTGCATGAGGGTTGGCAGCCTCCTCCTCGTTGAGCTGCTCTTCTTCTGCAGCCATATCCACGCGAGTGATGTACTTGATGAGGATGGTAGCACCAATGATACCAACCACACCCAGAGGATAGGCACAGGCATAACCATTGGCGATGCTAGGAGCACCGTTAGGGAAAACACTGAGCAATGCCTCGTTGGCAGCACCAAGACCTGGGGTGTTGGTAACCGCACCATAGAGGGTACCCACCATCATAGGCAGGTTCTGTGGGTTGCTGGTGTCGAAGAAGAGGTAATAGCATCCGAACATCACGAGGATGTTGAGCAGGATAGCTGTGGCAGAAAGCAAGTTCAGCGTCACACCACCTTTCTTGAAACTCTCGAAGAAGCCAGGACCCACCTGCATACCAATCATGAAGACAAAGAGTATCAATCCGAAGTCTTGCACGAAGGTAAGAATTTCCTTAGGGCCTGTGAAGCCACGTGGCCGGCAGGATACCTGCGAAGAGCACGAAGGTAACACCCAGCGAGATGCCACCAATCTTGATCTTTCCCAGATACACACCAACCGCAATCACGATTGCGTAGAGTAGGGCGATGTGAGCCACCGACTCTGTGTTGGTGAAAAGATTAATAATCCAATCCATTAATTTCTTTTAAATTTTCGGTTTTAATAATATATTGAATAAAGGGAATACTGTATCGTGATTATTAAGGCAGGGTATCTTATACTGAAAAATTCGAGGACATCCATGGATGGGATGCCCCCGAACTCAATTTATATAGATACCTATTGATTACTTCTCAATAGCTGCTACACCTGGCAATACCTTACCCTCGATAGCCTCGAGAAGAGCACCACCACCTGTAGAGATATAAGATACCTGATCTGCCAAACCGAACTTGTTGATACAAGCTACAGAGTCGCCACCACCGATGAGTGAGAATGCACCTTCCTTAGTAGCCTCAGCGATTGCGTCAGCGATAGCCTTAGAACCACCAGCGAAGTTGTCGAATTCGAATACACCTGCAGGACCGTTCCAGAGGATTGTCTTAGCACCCTTGATAGCTGCAGCGAAAGCCTTGCGAGTCTCAGGACCTGCGTCCATACCCTCCCATCCGTCAGGGATATTGTTAGATGGGCAAACCTGAGTATTGCAGTCGTTCTTGAAGTCATCACCGCAGATAGAGTCTGTGCCGAGTACGAGTTTACACCGTTCTCCTTAGCCTTCTTGATTACGTCGAGAGCTACATCGAGTTTGTCATCCTCGCAGATAGACATACCGATCTTGCACCGAGAGCCTTAGAGAATGTATAAGTCATACCACCGCAGAGAATCAGGTTGTCAACCTTAGTCAACAAGTTCTCGATGATACCGATCTTAGTAGAAACCTTAGAACCACCCATGATAGCTGTGAATGGCGCTTGATGTTGCCGAGAACTGCGTCAACAGCCTTAACCTCTTTCTCCATCAGGAAACCGAGCATCTTGTGATCCTTGTCGAAAGAATCTGCGATGACAGCTGTAGAAGCGTGCTTGCGGTGAGCTGTACCGAATGCGTCCATTACATATACGTCAGCGTAAGAAGCCAACTTAGCAGCGAACTTCTTCTGACGCTCCTTCATCTCAGCCTTAGCAGCGTCGAACTCAGGAGTACCCTTCTCTACACCTACTGGCTTGCCTTCCTCTTCAGGATAGAACGAAGGTTCTCGAGCAAGAGAGCCTCACCTGGCTTCAAGGCAGCAGCCTCAGCATCAGCGTTACCGCAGTCCTTAGCAAACTTAACCTCTACACCGAGAGCGTCTGATACGTTCTTAACAATCTGAGAGAGTGAAAGCTCTGGCTTAACCTTGCCCTTTGGCTTACCCATGTGCTCATCATGATGAGCGCACCACCGTCTGCGAGTACCTTCTTCAAAGTAGGGAGGGCACCGCGGATACGAGTGTCGTCTGTTACATTACCATTCTCATCCAATGGCACGTTGAAATCAACGCGTACGATTGCCTTGTGACCAGCAAAGTTAAAATTCTCAATTTTCATTTTACCTAAATTTTTATATTAGTATTATGTTATTAACCCTGTTACTGCTGAAACGACCTTTGCCCTACGACTAGTGAGCTTATCAGGCTCCTATGTGCATACTATATAAAATAGGAGTGGTGTCGGGTCGTAACAAACTCTTTCCGTAGGCAAAAGTAACAAAAATAATCGGTACTACCAAATCTTTCTGCTACGATTTAAAGATTTTTGTGGTAGATAAGCTTTTTTGCCATATCTACTTTGCAAAACGATGGTTATAAAATGTAAAAATGTTACTTTTTTAGTGTTTAAAGAAAAAAAACTGTATCTTTGCCGACAAATTCAATCGTTATGGTAAAAGATAAGATAGCATACGTTTGCAGCAACTGCGGGCAGGAAAGTGCCAAGTGGATGGGTAAATGCCCTAGCTGCGGACAATGGAATACTTTTAAGGAGATACGCATTGCGGCTGATTCGGGATCGCAGGCGGCTAAAAGCGCTGGCATGACCATGAGGCATGGGCGGGGCTGTTACCATGTTTGGTGGGCAACACTCCGACGCAGATGCCAAGCCGATGAATCTGAAGGATATTTCGGCTGTGGATGAGCCGCGTATCGATATGATGGACGAGGAGCTGAACCGCGTACTGGGTGGCGGTATGGTGCCGGGAAGCATTACCCTGCTGGGCGGTGAACCGGGCATCGGAAAGAGTACCCTTACGCTGCAAACCATCCTGAATATGAAACATAGAAGGGTGCTGTATGTGAGCGGCGAGGAGAGTGCCCATCAGATTAAACTGAGAGCTGACAGACTGGCGAAGGGACAGGCTATGCTGAAGGGAACTTCGACAGATGACGTAGCATCGTTAGCAGGAACCCCACCGGAGAATGCCTTCGATCATATTACGATTCTCTGTGAAACACAGTTAGAGAAAATCTTTTCCCATATTCAGCAAGTGGCTCCAGAACTGATAGTTATCGATTCTATCCAAACAATTGCTACAGAGAGCGTGGATAGCTCTCCTGGTTCAGTATCCCAGGTGCGTGAATGTGCAGCATCGCTCCTGAGATTTGCCAAGACCAGCGGTATCCCTGTTATCCTGATCGGACATATTAATAAGGAGGGAACCCTGGCTGGTCCGAAGATTCTGGAGCATATTGTGGATACCGTCATCCAGTTTGAGGGTGATCAGCATTATATGTACCGCATCCTGCGAAGCATCAAGAACCGATTCGGAAGCACTTCGGAACTCGCATCTACGAGATGCTGCAGGGAGGATTGAGACAGGTGAGCAATCCGTCGGAACTGCTCCTTACGGAAGACCACGACGGATTGTCGGGTGTTGCCATCAGTGCTGCCATTGAGGGTGTACGCCCGTTCTTGGTGGAAACGCAGGCTCTGGTGAGCACGGCGGCATACGGAACTCCCCAGCGCTCGGCAACGGGTTTCGACCAGCGAAGACTGAATATGCTCCTTGCAGTGATGGAGAAGCGAGTGGGCTTCAAGTTGATGGCGAAAGATGTGTTCCTGAACATTGCGGGAGGCTTGCGAGTGACGGATCCTGCGATGGACCTGAGTGTACTGGCTGCGGTATTGAGCAGCAATGTAGATACAGCGATAGAGCAGGGCTGGTGTATGTGTGGCGAGGTAGGACTCAGTGGCGAGGTTCGTCCGGTGAGCCGTATCGAGCAGCGCATCGCTGAGGCAGAGAAGCTCGGATTCCAGCATATCATCATTCCGAAGTATAATTATCATGGTTTCGACCATAAGAAATATCAGATAGAGATTCATCCCGTAAGGAAGGTGGAAGAGGCGTTTCGCTGCCTGTTCGGGTAAATCTCACGCAGATTTCTCGGATTCCGCAGATTTTTGTGTACAATTTGACTTTATGAATATTGTATAATCTGACTTTAAAATAAAAAGTTCAAAATAAATGAAGGATTCAGTAATTATTGTGAGCGGCGGTATGGATAGTATTACCCTGCTCTATGACAAGAAGGACGAGATAGCCCTGGGTATCAGTTTCAATTATGGCAGTAATCACAACGAGCGGGAGATTCCTTTCGCCAAGATGCACTGCGAGCGACTGGGCATCAAGCATATCACCATTGATCTGGGATTCATGCATCAGTATTTCAAGAGCTCTCTCCTGGAAGGTGCCGATGCCATCCCTGAGGGACATTATGCCGATGACAATATGAAATCTACCGTGGTGCCTTTCCGTAATGGTATCATGCTGAGTATCGCCATCGGTATCGCTGAGAGCAACCATCTGAAGAAGGTGCTCATCGCCAATCACGGCGGCGACCACACCATCTATCCGGATTGTCGCCTGAGTTCATCAAGGCTATCGATGAGGCTGCGAGGCAGGCACCTTCGTGGATGTTCGCGTGGTGGCTCCTTATACCAACATCACCAAGGGCGAGATTGCAGCCATCGGCAAGAAGCTGGGCATTGATTATGCCGAGACCTGGAGCTGCTACAAGGGTGGCGAGAAGCACTGCGGAAAGTGCGGCACCTGCGTAGAGCGCAAGGAAGCCCTGGCTGAGGCGGTATCGAAGATACCACAGAGTATGAGGAATAAAGAATGCCTTATATAATAAGGTATGGATAAAAGTTAATGTGGAAATATAAAAGATAAAACATAATTCAAAATGAAGAAAATGATTTTGAGTGCAGCCTTGGTGCTGGCATCAACAGCTGCAATGGCTCAGAAGAGCAACTTTCAGGTAAAAGTGGATTTGAAGAACTTTGCTACCGATTCTGTAATCGTGTTCAAGGGCCGTGATGTGAAGATGGATACCATCTTGGTTAAGAATGGTAAGTTTACCTATTCTGATAACCTTACCAAGGTGTCAAACCGTGCTTTCTTGACACCAAAGACCTATCGTGGTTTGGAAAGAAAGATGTTCAACTTCCCTTGCGTGCCAGGCGAGAAGGCTGAGATAAAGGGTGATTTCGTTACCCGTTTCGATATTGCCGGTAGCAAGTTCTACCAGCAGTATCATGAGGTTGATTTGATGATGGAGTCTGCCGAGAAGGATTTGAAGGAGTATTCTGAATCTCTGAATGCTCGCACGAAGAATGGTGAAGACCGTGAGACCATCATGAATGAGTATGAGAAAAAAATGCCTGCTTTGCTGAAGGCTAGAACGGAGAAAATCTTTGCTTTCGTCAAGCAGAACCCTGATAACGAGGCATGTGCCACACTTTTCGAGAAGATGGATGATTACGACCAGATGAAGGAACTTCTGGGCTTACTCTCTGAGAATGTGAAGAATGGAAGAATGAAGGCCTATTATCAGTATTTTATTGATATGGCTAAGAAGCGTGCAGAGGCTGATGAGAAGGCTAAGAAGTTGCAGGCTTCCGGTATAGATGCTCCTGACTTACATTGAACGACATCAATGGCAAGCCATTTACATTCTCTAGTCTCCGTGGCAAGTATGTTGTCATCGACTTCTGGGGCTCATGGTGTGGTTGGTGTATCAAGGGTATGCCTAAGATGAAGGAGTACTACGAGAAGTATAAGGGTAAGTTCGAAATCCTGGGTGTTGACTGCAATGATACCGAGCTAAGTGGAAGGCTGCCGTAGAGAAGCATCAGTTGCCTTGGATTCACGTGTATAATCCAAAGGGTAGCGATCTTCTGGATAAATATGGTGTCCAGGGTTTCCCTACCAAGATAGTTGTGGGTCCTGACGGCAAGATTGTGAAGACCATCGTGGGTGAGGATCCAGCATTCTACACCTTGCTCGATGAAGTTTTGAAATAATGATAAAGCTTCTGCGGATTCGCAGAAGCCTTTGTCATTTTAGAGTATTTGATTTTCCTTATACCTATTATATATGGTATTTTCTTTGATAGTTTCTCTTTGATTTTACCGGTGCTCCGTTGAAGGAGTCGGCACCTCTTCCGATGTGCGGACCACGCTGCCGCCACGATAGCTCTCGTGGAAGCTGCTCCGCCGCAGTACTCGCTCCAGCGGGCACGGATTCTATCTACATAATCTGCCGTCTCTGTACCTCGCATATAACCATATTTCACCACAGGTCGCCATAATAGGCGGGTTGGGTAAGGCGCAGCACGTATTCTCTTACATGTCCCCAGTTCTGTGGGTTGCCACCATGTTTCCTGGTCAGTGCCATTGCATCACGGATATGGTGAAAACCACCATTATAGGCAGCCAGAGCGAAGAGCGCACGCTGTGCCGGATCGCTACATCCGAGAAATGTCCCTGGAGTTCTGCCATGTATCTGGCTGCTGCTGCCACATTCGCCTCTGCATCGTGGATGGCACTCATCGGTAATCCCAGGTGGGCAGCGGTAGATGGCATGATCTGCATCAGTCCGCAGGCGCCAGCCCATGATTTGGCATTCGGTCGAAGCAACTCTCCTGGTAACACTGTGCAGCCATCAGGCGCCAGTCCATACGTGCCGTTCCGCTGTATCTCATAAAGAGATGGTCGTAGCGGGAGATGACTCCCTTGGAACGGTTGAGGAAAGGAGAATAGACATGTCGGCGGATGCTTGCCGTAGAGAGCAGGAAGGACTCTTCCTTCTTTACCTCGGCTATCAGTTTTGGCTTGAACCATCCGTTCAGTGTATCGGCGAGACTCTTGTTGCCGCCAACTACCGCCCACTGCGTCTTGCCTTTATCAGGTGTTACGCCGCAGAAAAGTAGATTGATAGTCTTGCTATCTCCGGAAACCGATTTTGCAGCCGTATTGTTCTTTCCTGCCAATGACTTTTCACCTTTTAATATATGACGGGGCAGGGGAACGGCGATGATGTCGCCTTCTCCCTTTTGGAGTTTCTGAATCATCTCGGTAGTGTCCTTGCATTCCTCCACTCTCAACGACACACCAATCTGCTGGGCAAACTTCTCGCAGAGCAGATACTGCAGACCCATTCCGTGGTTGTGGTAATCATAATAGGTGGTAGGACCATTCACTGTAAGCATGATCAGCTCGCCATTGTCCTGGATATCCGACAGCGACAAACCCCGTTGCTGAGCCTGAGCGCCAGCATCGCCATCTGCTGCGTTTTCGTCAGATTCCTCTTCGTCCGAACCGTCCATAGACTCCACTTCTCCCACGGGAGTTCCCCAGGGAGTGAGTTCCTGTTGCGGTTTCTTGTCAGCGCAACTGGCAAACAAAAACAGCGAATATAATGTGTATAAATATAATTTTTTTCTCATTGCGACTGCAAAAGTACAAAAAAAAAGCATATAAGTGCGAAATTATTTGCATATTCTAACAATTTTATGTACTTTTGCAATGTTTTTCAAACAAAATACAGAAATATGTTACGAATAGCAGTACAAAGTAAAGGTCGTCTGTTCGACGACACAATGAATCTTTTAGCAGAGGCGGACATCAAGGTAAGCGCCTCAAAGCGCACTCTTCTGGTGCAGGCAAGTAATTTCCCTCTGGAGGTGCTCTATCTCCGCGATGACGATATTCCTCAGAGCGTAGCCTCTGGCGTTGCCGACATCGGTATCGTGGGTGAGAATGAATTTGTAGAGCGTGGTGAAAACGCACAGATTATCGACCGATTGGGTTTCAGCAAGTGCCGCTTGAGTCTTGCCATCCCTAAGAAGATTGATTATCCAGGATTGAAATGGTTTAATGGCAAGAAGATTGCTACCTCTTATCCTAACATCCTGCGCAACTTCATGAAGAAGAACAATATCAATGCCGACATTCACGTCATCACTGGTTCTGTGGAGATTAGCCCGGGTATCGGTCTGGCAGATGGTATCTTTGATATTGTCAGCTCTGGTTCTACACTGGTAAGCAACAATCTCGCCGAGGTTGAGGTAGTGATGAAGAGCGAGGCTCTGCTCATCGGCAACTGGAAAATGGATGATGAGAAGCATCAGATTCTCAACGAAATGCTGTTCCGCTTCGAGGCTGTACGCTCTGCCCAGGACAAGAAGTACGTGATGATGAATGCGCCTAAGGCAAAGGTCGAGGAGATTACCCAGGTATTGCCTGGTATCAAGAGCCCTACCATCATCCCATTGGCAGACGAGGAGTGGTGCTCTATCCACACCGTTCTCGATGAGAAGCGCTTCTGGGAAATCATTGGTAAGTTGAAGGAACTCGGTGCACAGGGCATCCTGGTGACACCAATCGAGAAGATGATATTGTAACATTGAACTGTTTGCAAAGTTCAATGTATTAATAAATTTCAAAGTATAATAAGGAATGAAGGTAATAAAGTATCCTGCAAAGGAGGAATGGAGCGAGATTGTAGAACGCCCACACCTGGATGTATCGCAGTTGAATGCGACCGTACAAGGTGTACTCGACGATGTGAAGAACCATGCGATGAAGCCGTGAAGCGTTACGAGGAGAAGTTTTGATCATGCCCATCTCGATTCTTTGGCTGTGACTGAGGCTGAAATCGAAGAGGCTGAGCAACTGGTTTCTCAAGAACTGAAAGACGCTTTGCACCTCGCCCATCATAACATTGCCGCATTCCATCAGAGCCAGAAGTTTGAGGGTAAGAAGGTGGAAACCTGTGCTGGTGTCACCTGCTGGCAGAAGAGCGTGGCGATAGAGAAGGTGGGATTGTATATCCCTGGTGGTACTGCACCTTTGTTTAGCACCGTATTGATGCTCGCCACTCCTGCCAAGATTGCCGGTTGCAAGGAGATTGTTCTCTGCACGCCTCCTAACAAGGAGGGTAAGGTGAATCCAGCTATCCTGATGGCGGCAAAAATCGCTGGCGTAAGCAAGATTTTCAAGGCTGGCGGCGTGCAGGCCATCGGTGCGATGGCATACGGAACAAAAGTGTGCCTAAAGTATATAAGATTTTCGGTCCGGGCAACCAGTTTGTGATGGCTGCCAAGCAGCAGGTTTCTCTCCACGATGTGGCTATCGATATGCCGGCAGGACCTTCAGAGGTTTGTCTCATCGCTGATGAAACTGCTAACCCTGTCTTTGCAGCTACGTACGTCTGAGCATCGATCGATGTAC
>ENA-OQCS01000261-OQCS01000261.1-human-gut-metagenome-genome-assembly--contig:-NODE-261-length-28953-cov-8.290224_pt1 | contig 28953 bp, 37 predicted proteins | sample MGYA00242757_ERZ504575 | MGnify/ENA primary metagenome ERZ504575 (study PRJEB26092, sample SAMD00036297) | human gut metagenome | host: Homo sapiens | study: EMG produced TPA metagenomics assembly of... | reverse complement strand
TTTCTCTTCTCCTTCTACGCGCTGGACAGGGATATCTGATACCGGAAAGACCGCCGGCACAGCTGATCCAGAGACTTCCCTCCGCTTCAGAATCCAGATTGATAAATCTTCTTCCCTTCAGCACGCTGCAGTCCAGACCGACTGCACCAAGAAGACCAATCTCCTCATCAACCGTGAGCAGTACTTCAAGAGGAGGGTGTGGAATATCTGTACTGTCAAGAAGGGCAAGGCCATAAGCAACTGCAATACCATCATCACCGCCAAGCGTTGTTCCGTTGGCTGTGATATAACCATCTTTTACAGAGATGTTCAAACCATCTTTTGTAAAATCATGATCTACATCCGGTCGTTTTTCACATACCATGTCCATGTGGCCCTGGATGATCACTGTGGGAGAATTCTCATATCCTGATGTGCCTGGCTTGTAGATCACTACATTATTCAGCTCATCCTGTACATATCTGAATCCATGATCCTTCGCGAATTCCACAAGGAAATCACTGATCTGTTTTGTATTTCTGGAACCATGAGGAATCTTGCAGATTTCTTCAAAATAATGAAAAACTCTCTTTGGTTCACAATTTTCTAATACTGGCATAAATTCTGCTCCTTCTGCTTCATAAATTCATTTGTCTTTTATAATAATCATATACTGTAAAAAAAGCAAGGACCTGTTTTTATGAAACGAAAAATAATCATATTTTTCTATATCTGCCTGTTGTTTTTTCTGCTTTTTCACCCAAAAGAAGCTCTTACCGGAGTAAAAATGGACTTGGATTGTGGTTGAATATCATGATTCCCACTCTGCTGCCATTTCTGATCCTGACAGGAGCATTATTAAAAACTGGAAATATCCGGAAGCTTCTGAAACCATCTGCTTTCTTCTGGAAAACGTTTTTCGGGCTTTCACCTGCTGGAGCCTATGTTCTGATCCTGGGTCTGTTATGCGGATATCCTATGGGAGCCAAACTGGCACATGATCTGTACATAGACCAGCAGATTTCCCGCAGAGAAGGGGAATATCTTCTTACGTTTAGCTGCAATGCAAGTCCCGCATTTATCATTTCCTATCTTTCCGGGATACTCTTGAAAAATAAGATATCAGCAGTACAGATGATCCTCACTTTTCTGGCGGCAGATCTCTTTTGTATGCTGTTTTTTCGTTTCGTTGTATATCGCGGGCATACCGTGGACTCTGTCTGCGTAAACAAGATAAAAAAAGAGACATACCAACAGGACTCCATAGGAGTCATCCTGGATGTCTCGATCCTGGACGGATTTGAAACCATCACACGTCTCGGGGGCTATATTCTCCTCTTCTCACTGATACTCGCCAGTATCAGCTTTTACTGGCCATTTCATGCACAAAGCTGTATGTTGTTCACAGCACCACTGGAACTAACTACCGGGCTGAAACAGATTGCCGGCGCACCGCTGCCATGGAAAAGCAGATACCTTGCTTCTATGCTCCTGACTTCTTTTGGTGGCTTTTGCGTCATGGCTCAGACAAAAAGCGTATTGGAAAACAGTTTGTCACTGATCCCCTACGCTATTTCAAAATGTCTGAACGCCAGTGCGATATTCCTGATCCTAGTTTTCTCCGATATCGTCTAACAGATCTTCGTCTTCTTTTGTTATAGAAGAACTGTCATCATCCTGGAAGGTATTGGAGATTGCCGCTGCCTGAGCAGTCTGTGGTGCAAGCTCCTGACGATTATGATTAACAACCTCAAGGCAGCTCTGCAGAGCATCAATAAATGCTTTATATTTACCACCGGCATCTTCAAGTGTCTGATTCAGGACAGAACCGATATTAGCCATCATATCATCTGTGTATGTGATCGCACTGAGACGAATGCTGTTTGCATCCTGTGTTGCAGAATCAAGAATCTCCTGAGCCTGCTTGTTTGCAGCATTTATGGTCTCATTTGCCTGTGCATATGCTTTCTGCATGATCTCATGCTGTGTAACAAGTTCCTGAGCTTTGGCCTGAGCATCTGCGATCAGACTGTCAGCTTTAGCCTGAGCATCCTCAAGGATCGCATCCTTATTGCTGATGATCTTCTGATAACGTTTGATCTCATCCGGAGTTTTCAGACGAAGTTCACGTAAATACTCCTCAATCTCTTCTTTGTTCACTACGATCTTGGTAGTGGAAAGAGGCTGGAATTTACAGCTGTCCACATACTCTTCAATCTCCTGAATAATCTGTTCAATTCTGCTGCTCATAATACACTCTCCTTATTTCTCTGTTTCTCTTTTTTTCAATTTCTCTTCGACTGCATCCGTAATCTCACGTGGAGCGAATTTGCTCAGATCTCCTCCGAAATTAGCAACTTCTTTCATGATCGTGGAGCTTAAGTATGCATATTCCAGACTGGTTGTAAGAAAAACGGTGTCCACATCCGGTGCCAGAACACGATTAGTCTGGGCCATCTGCAGTTCATATTCAAAATCCGTGACAGCACGAAGCCCTCGAACGATCACCTGGGCATGGTTTTCCCTGGCAAAGTTCACTGACAGGCCCTCGAATGCTTTCACCTCCACATTCGGGATATCTTTTGTCGCCTTTGTTAGTATCTTAACACGTTCTTCTACAGAAAACAACGGACTTTTTGCAGAATTATGCAACTCCCACTATAACCCGGTCAAATGAAATGCTTGCCCGCTTAATGATGTCAAGATGGCCATAGGTTGCCGGGTCAAAGCTTCCCGGGTATACTGCTGTTATCATATGTCTGTCTCTCTTTCATTTTTTTAGGAAAACATGCTTGTTGGTTTTATATTCCTTGGAACGTACCAGATGATATCCAAGGTCCTCTACATAAGAAAAATCCGTATGTAGATCTTCCTCCACAACGATCAGCGTGTTTTCATCTGCAAGAGTGCTGTCAGCCAGATACTCAAGGACTGGTTGTTCCAGATGCTGTTCGTATGGTGCATCCATAAAAATACAGTCAAATGGTTCTCCGCCTTCCAGTGAACGCAGTGCCTGAAGCACATCCATGTTCAGCAGTTTACCACCATCCGTGAGTTTTGTAAATGAAAGATTTTCGCGGATGCAAGTACATGCTTTGGGATTTTTTTCCACAAACACGGCATACTCGGCTCCACGGCTCAGAGCTTCAATACCGATCGCTCCGCTTCCGGAAAACAGATCCAGAAACCGACAACCCGGTATTTCAGGCTGGAGAATGTTAAAAAGAGTTTCCTTAATACGGTCTGTTGTTGGTCGTGTCTCATTTCCGGGAATGGTTTTTAAGTTTAATCTACGTGCTTTTCCTGCTATGACTCTCATTTCAGATTTAATCTCCAATCCAGATCACCGCGGGCCAGTCCAAGGATCAGAAGTTCCGCAGTGGCAATATTTGTAGCAACCGGAATGTTGTACTGGTCGCAGCGTTTGACAATGCTCATGATATCCGGCTCTACCGGGTCCATCATGACAGGGTTATAAAACAGGATCACCATATCCAGATCCTGACGCTCTACCATCTCCATAAACTGCTTGTCTCCGCCTATACTTCCGGCAAGAAACTTGTGAACGTGAAGACTGGTTGCTTCCTCAATTCTTCTTCCTGTTGTTCCGGTTGCATATACTTCATGTTTGGCAAGGATATTCTTGTATGCAATACAGAAGTCTTCAATCAGAACTTTCTTACTGTTATGCGCAATAATTCCTAAATTCATAATTCACCTCTCCATTCTCTGCCCTTGGGTTACATCCCTTTTCTCCCCTTTATATAGGTAAAATCATATAACTCTGTAACTGATTCTAGCATAACGCCCAAAAAAGTGCAATTTAATTCATGTAAATTCATGAAAAATTAATATTTTCCCCGGCGTTGCTCCATATACTCTATTCTTCCCAGCTGTTTCCTGTAGTATAATCAATTTCAATTCCCGGCTGTATGTTATAAACAAAAACATGGAAAGATATCTTCTGGTCTTTAACGGATTCGGCTTCCATTTCCACACCCCGGGCTACCAGTTCATCTCCCTTAAAAAACGGAGTTACACGATACATGCAGGGATTTCCTGTACTGTGCACGTAATCTGCAACCTCATTTTCAAAAGGAAGCATTCCCGTCACATTGAGATATCTGGTTCCTGTGATAAGATTTTTCCTGTTTGCATTCTCTCCAGTCAGCTGATATCCGATAAGATGGCAGCGATTATACAGATACCTGCCATCTACATTTTCATATTTTACAGTATGCCATCCTGTAGGCTTCACCATTCCGATCGCTCCTCGCTCTTCATCAGGCATCAGCTCCGGTGTGACCTTGGATTCTGCATAACCACAGCGCCCCAGGGAATCTAGTTCACTATAAAATTCGTATGCAGGTCCTGCGCTTTTTCATCAGAAAAAGAGGGTATATTTCCATTGATCTCCACATATGGACTGCCGCTGTATTCCGGAATCTGATCCAGAGAAACAGATTCTGTCTGCCCTCCTGTCTTTGTCTGAGATTGTTTCAGTAATCCTGTCACTGCATCGGAAGCGGATTCCGAAATATCTTCCCAGAGGATCTGCGCATTTTCTTCTATATATGTAAGAAATACCTGTCCGAAGATCCGGCTTTGATCTTTTACCTCTTTCAGGCTCCGCGGCGGCATCCAGCCATTACATACTGCAAGGATGACACACAGGATAATGGCTGTGAGTATTTTTCGCCTGGGCTGTTTTTTTCGTTTATATTTTCGCTTGTATGTAGGATAACGCTTCTTTTTCACGGGACCCCCTTACTTTTTTTGTCTGACAGATATTATATGTGATGCAGAGATTATTATAACCGCAACTCCCATCAAAAAGCAACCATACATTCGGTTTTTTGCCGCGGTATAATTTATGAACGGAAATATTTTTATATGTTAAATTTCCTTTAACTGCCAGTGTATTATTTTATGGTTTTCACATACTAGCAATGTAACATCAAACCAAATAACAACCAAGGAGGAAATGAATTATGCCAAGTAACACTTCTTCTAACAAAGCAGTTGTACCGGAAGCAAAGGGCGCACTTGACCGTTTCAAATATGAGGTAGCAAACGAGCTGGGTGTTCCGCTTACAGACGGATACAACGGAAACCTGACTTCCAAACAGAACGGATCCGTAGGTGGATATATGGTCAAAAAGATGATCGAAGCACAGGAACGCCAGATGTCCAGCGGCTCCCAGGGCGGCCAGCAGTACTAAATCTGTACGCGCAGGTAGATCTATTACTATGCTGAGTTGATCTAAGCTCATGCAAAAAAGATGCTGTCTGACAGAACTGAAAAACTGCCAGACAACATCTTTTTATTTTATATAAGATCCAAAAGTCTTAAAATCCTATATTTATTTACAGCAATTCCTGTACTTTTCGATATACAACCTCTGCAAATTTCTTATGTCCTGCTGCATTCAGATGTTCCTGATCTGCGTCACAGCAATGTACATAGGATGCTGCCGGAAGGAAACTGATATGACGTTCAGCTGCGATTTTTTCATAAACAGGCTGCAGATTTCTGGAAACAATCACAGACTCTCTGGAAAACTCCTGGTCATATCCTTCCTGCCATACTTTTTCTCCCAGGTAGATCGGAGCCATGAGAAGGACTTTCGCTTTTGGCGCATATTCCTGGACCTGATCCAGCAATCTTATGATTCCCTTTCCGATTACATCTGCGGATGCTCCGAAAACAGTTTTACAGTCATTGGTTCCCAGCATCAGCGTGATCACATCCACCTGGGCATGTGTTTCCAGAAGTGTGGGAAGAAGTGCAGTTCCTTTTCTTCCGTCGCGGAGCGGATCTTCGAAAACCGTTGTTCTTCCGCACAGTCCTTCCTCGATCACGCGATATTCTTCTTTATTCAGTTTTTCCTGGAGAAGGCTTGTCCAGCGTACTCCCCACGGTAGTCTCTCTCTGCTCTCTCCGTCATATCCCCATGTATTGGAATCTCCAAAGCATAATATCTGTTTCATTTCACCATATCCCTATCTAATTAGTATGTTTATTTGTTAGGTGAATCATATCATGCTATTCTCATTTGGTCAAATACACAAAAAAATAGCCTGCTATAGTTTGGCTCTATAGCAGGCCATCTTACATACTCTTTTATATACTTTTTATCAGAGATTCTTTTTACAGTCCGATAAATCCTGTAACATCTCCGTTGATCACATAATGTGCACCATTATCTTCGGGTTTAATGTAGATTTTGAGATCTTTCAGTTCAGAAGCTTTTTTGCCCATATCCTCTGTCCAGATCTTTTTGATCCTGTCAGCAACCTCTGAAGTATGTATCTCTTTGCCCCAGTACTGAACATATACTTCTGTCACTGGCTCAGCTTTCTTAGCTGCTGTTGTCTTAGCAGCCGTCTTGGTTGTTGTTTTCTTAGCTGCAGTTGTTTTTCGTGTTGTTGTCTTCTTGGCAGCGGTTTTCTTAGCTGGCTCTTCTGATTTTACAGCTGTTGTTTTCTCTTCAGCAGATTTTACTTCTGCTGTTTTTTCTTCTACTGGTTTCTCAGCGGCAGGTTTTACCTCAGCTGTCTTCTCAGCTGCTTTTGTTTCTACAGAAGCTTTTGCATCGTCTGTCTTCGGTGTCTCAGCCTTAACGGCTTTCTCTTCGGATGCGGTTACTACAGATTTTGCAGGAGTCTCGCTTATTGAAGCCGTTTTTACAGTTGTCTTGGTTGCAGCTTTCTTTGTTCTAGCCATGTTTATAGCCTCCTTACAAGGGATTTGTTAATCTTTTCTCATGCAATACAATACTACGATTTGAAAGTTTTGTAAAGAAAAGTTTCAAAAGTCTATTAGTTAAGGCTGTAATTTACAGCATGTACACGATAAGTTACACTGCTTTTACTATATGTCCAGTTATGACGCAGCAGACAATTATGATGACGTCCGTCCCCATCCAGATTACACTCTATCACTTTAAATGAATCACTGTAAACTTCTGTAACGATAGCCGAATGTCCATTATTATTGATGCGCACATAGTCTCCTACCTGAACATTATTATCATATATTCTCTGAAGGCCTGATACTCTCTGCCCTTCCCAGATATCATAAAATACTTTTCTTGCAAACCCATCACACTGGATAGCCCCGTCAAACTTATTGCAATCATACTCGCCATTACCTGGTATCGGATCAATTCCGCTCTGAGTTCCGTGATGTTTGCATGGAACATCACTGATCGTATCCTGAAATCTTTCAGGAGCTCCGCTGCTGTCCAGATTATCTGTCAGATCTGAATAACTGTTTACAACATGGTTCCAAAATTTCCCATCAGGAAATTTGATTTTTTCATCTTCAATTCTCTGCTGCAGATTTTTCTTTTTAATAACAGTAAGATTAACAATTACCGGCTTCGCTGCATTATAAAACGTTGTACTTTTTGTAGTAACTGTGATCTGCACTTCTCTCTGAATATCGTTTTCTTGCCATTCCTTCAAAGTAACCGTTCCATCAGAAGCTACCGATGCAATAGCACTGTTGCTGCTGGAATAAACCAATGTTGCATTCTGATCTGCTTTTGCCCCGAGATTGAATGCTCCATCATAGATCTTACGTTCCTGCTGCTGTACACAGCTGACAGATGGAGTTCCTTTTACCGTAGTGATCGTCAGTTTCCTGGTTGCCGGAGCATAGGAAGAAGATTTCGCTGCAGTGATCTGGATTGTAACTTTTCCAAGCTTCTTTGCCTTTTTAAAGTTCAAATTACCTTTGGAATCCACAGAAACAATACTGGTATCTAAGGACTTATAAGTAAGTTTCCCACCTTCTGAAGGAACTTTGGCACCAAGAGATTTCATTGTAGTGGAATACGCTATTTTTGCCCCATTCTTTACAGCAGTGGTAATATTCTGTCTTTTCAGCACATTAATCTTAATTGCAATATTCTGTGCCTGATAATGTTTGGTCGCCGCAACTTTTACAGTAACTGTTGCCACTCCCTCTCCATTAAGCATAATCTTGCTATTTTTTACAGATGCAATTTTTGCATTAGTGGTTGAATATGTCACTTTTGCAAATTCTTTTTTTCCTGAAACACTGATTTTGTAGGATTTGCCTTTGTCTGTATAAAGTTTTGTAATACTTCCTGGTGTAACTTTTACCGGCTGTTTTGCTTTGCTGATCTTATAAGCTATTTTTTTTGTACCTGTAAAATTGCCCTTTCCTGTGATTTGTAAGGTTGCTGTTCCAGGTTCTTTATTATTAAGATATTTATATGTATAATCTTTTTCATTCTGTAATGAGATCATTCCGGCCGCATTGGCTTTCGGCATATAAATAGAAAATGCGGGAGTTTTTGCCTGTCCATCCCAGGTGTAAATCGTTGTCTTCAAATTAACTTGAACTTTACCGTCAAGACTGCATGCTTTGATGGTAAAATATTTAGAAACAGAATCTTTGTAACTTCCCTTTCCTGTGATTTTTGCAACAGCTTTTGTTCCCGTTTTTGTATTATTAAAATAAGTTACTGTATAATCTGTGCCGCTTTTTAATGTTGTATTTCCAAGTTTAACAGTTACACCTGGCTTCTGCGGACTTCCATTGTAAGTTGCGGTTTTTACAGTTACCTTTGCCGTTTTGATGCTCTTTCTAACTACTGGTTTTGAAGCAACTACCTTTAAAGTGATACATTTACTGTTCGTTGGCATGGTCGTATATTTTTTGCCTGAGCTATCTGACATGGTAAATGGAAGTTCTATAGAGCACTTCAGGTTCGGGATCGTTTTCAGTGTTTTAAGATTATCCATATAGTACAGCATATATCTTGCATCATTGACGCTAGATGTATTAAACTTACTGAGGTTTAGAGATTCCAGGCTGCTACAGGAGTTAAACATATATCCCATCTTTACCACTTCAGAAGTATTGAAATGGCTCACGTCCACAGCTTTTAACGCATAGCAGCGTGAAAACATTCCTTCCATAGATTTTACTTTTGATGTGTTAAATTCAGAAACATCCAGAGAAGTCATTTTTTTAAGCTCGCCAAACATAGAATTCATATCTACTACCTTGGATGTATCAAAATTTTTAATATTGAGGCTTGTTAAAGACTCATTTCCATAAAACATGAAATACATATTCTGTACATTAGAAGTATTAAAACTGTTCAGATCCAGAGACTTGAGCTTGCTCATAGTACAGAACATTTTGCCCATATCTTCTACATTTGATGTATTAAAGTTTCGTACATTTAACTGTGTAAGACTTTCGCACCGTTCGAACATACCGTTCATATATACAACATTTGCTGTATTGAAATTACTGACATTCAACTGTGTAAGGCTTTCACAGCAATAAAACATCTCCTCCATAGTCGTAACATTCGCTGTATTAAATCTGCTGACGTCCAACTGTTTAAGATTCCGACATTCACGGAACATTCCGCTCATCCTTGTCACTCTGGAAGTATTAAAATTCCGGACATTCAGCTGTGTAAGGCTTTCACAGCCTAAAAACATGCTATTCATATCATTAACTTTTGAAGTATCAAATTTACTGACATCCAGAGTTTTTAATTTACTGCAATTTCGGAACATTCCCTGCATATGAGATACATTTCCGGTTTTCAATGAACCAGTATCCAGCTGTGTAAGGCTTTCACAATCTGAGAACATAAAGGCCATGTCTGTCACCTTACTGAAATCACAGTTTTTAAAAGTGATCCTGGTAAGATTCCTGCATCCCTTAAACATAGCTCTTGTCTTTGTGATTCCGGAAATTTCAACTATGGCTGTTTTAATATCATCCTGCCATTTACTCCAGCCCCTTTCTGCATCCCAATAATAATCTGAGGTATCATAGTCACCGTTTCCTTTTAATGTAAGACATCCGGATGTATCAATTGACCAGGCAATATCTCCGGTGATTCCTCCATCCATCATGCTTGCGGAAGCACTTACAGCATCTTCTTCTCCATCAGAAAAGTCATCACTTTCTGCCATTTCTTCTGTTTCCGGTTCTTCCGAAAGATTTTCAGTGTCCTCCGACATTTCTATATTATCCGCTTCTTCCGGCTCTTCTTCTAATTCCTGTTCTGTGCTATCAGGTAATTCTGCTGCTTCATCGTCTGCTGAGATTCCATCTTCAAAAATATCTTCCTCAGAAAAACTTTCCTCTGGACTGTCAGTCTCCTCATTTACATTTTCCTGGACTGTTTTCGGTTCTGTCTCTGAAGCCATGGTTATCCCTGCATTGCCAAAGATCATAGACCCTGATAAAACGACACACAGAAGTTTTTTGATCATTTTTCTCCTCATCCTGTTTTCTCCCTTTTTCTTTTTATACTAAAACGAAGTTCTGATTCTTCGCTTTGCTCCATCCAATTAGATCCCCAGATTTTCCAGTTCTTCACTCATATACTCTTTGAGATGCTCCTTTAAAGCCTTATGCTGAGGCAGGATAAGATCAAAATCCAGTGCCAGGATCTCACCAGCTGCTTCACTTGCATTCTTCAGGATTCCCGCATCATTGTAGATATCACCGATCTTAAATTCCATCAGTCCGCTCTGGCGGATACCGAAAAGATCTCCTGGGCCCCGAAGCTTCAGATCTTCTCCGGCTATATAAAATCCATCATTGGATTCATTGAGGATCTTCAGACGTTTAGAAGTATTTTCTTCATTATTTCCCTGGATAAAAATGCAGTAAGACTGATGCTCTCCACGCCCTACACGGCCCCGAAGCTGATGAAGCTGGGCAAGCCCAAAGCGTTCTGCATTTTCTACCATCATGACGGTAGCATTTGGCACATTCACTCCAACCTCCACAACTGTGGTAGATACCAGTACCTGGATCTCGCCGGAAGCAAACGCCTCCATGATCCTGTTTTTCTCTTTTGGCTTCATCTTTCCGTGAAGGATTTCTACTTTGATCTCCCCCGGAAGGATCTCCTGAAGCTTTCTGGCATAATCTGTAACATTCTCTGCCTCCAGGCCTTCGCTCTCTTCCACCATAGGACAGATCACATAAGCCTGCCTTCCCATCTGCACCTGCTTTTCAATAAAAGAATACGCCTTGGGACGGTAGGAAGTTCCTACTACGCAATTCTTGATCGGAAGTCTTTTTGCAGGAAGCTCGTCAATGATCGAAATATCCAGATCTCCGTATAAAATGATCGCCAGTGTCCGGGGAATGGGGGTTGCGCTCATAACAAGTACATGAGGCGGATTTCCTCTGGTCGTCAGCGCTTCCCTCTGGCGAACGCCGAATCTGTGCTGCTCATCTGTGATCACAAGCCCCAGATTCTTATATTCCACCTTTTCCTGGATCAGGGCATGAGTTCCGATGATCACATTCACTTCACCGTCTGCAATCTTCTGATAGATCTCACGCTTCTGTCTGGCTGTGGTAGATCCTGTCAGAAGCACCGGATGGCAGGAAGCGATATTCTGTTCTTCCATCAGCCTCAGAAAGCCTTCGTAATGCTGATTTGCCAGAACCTCTGTCGGTACCATCAATGCACTCTGAAATCCATTCTCTGCTGAAAGTACCATAGCTAAAAATGCGATCACGGTCTTGCCGCTACCAACATCCCCCTGTACAAGCCTGGACATCAGCTTATGACCGCTCAGATCCCGTTCGATCTCATGCCAGACATTCTTCTGGCTCCGGTCAGGTCATAGGGAAGCCCTTCTATGATTTCCTCGGTTGTCCATACTGGTTTCATTGGAAAAGTGTTTGGAGCCTCTTCTGTTTTCTCCTTCAAGAGCTGTATTGCCAGCACAAAAAGCAGAAATTCATCGAATACCAGACGTTTCCTGGCTGTGAGAAGCTCCTGCATATTTTTCGGAAAATGAACAGTCCGGATCGCATAATTAGCATCTGCGAGCTGATAGCGTTCCCGTATCTCCTCCGGCAGATATTCCCCATGGAGAGGCCTTGTATCCAAAATCTGATGGACCAACTTCGTGATCATCTTGTTGGAAAGTCCTTTCGTCAGACCATATACAGCTGCATACTGTGAATGATTTCCTCATAAGCTGCCGGGGTAAAAATCTCCGGATGTTCCATCTGCGGACGGCCTTTTTTTCTGATGATCTTCCTCTGAGGATAAACACACTGCCCTTTTTGAGTGTTCCCCTCAAATAAGGCGCATTGAACCAGCAACCGGCAATCGGCCGCTTGCATCTGTCACAGTTGTTGTCAGAACCTGGAGATTGCGTATCTGGTTAATATAAATACCTGTTGCTATAGTGGCACGGATAGAGACTGTTTTGTCCTCCTCTGCTGATGCAATCTCCACAGGCTCCTCATATATATCGTAAGTCCGCGGATAATAACGGAGAAGCTCTTCCGCAGTCGTGATCCCGATCTTCTGGAAAAGCTTCTCTGTTTTCTCACCCACGCCTTTTAATTCACGTAAAGGTGTCTTATCATTCATTTTTTGTGCTCTTTATTCTACAGAAATCAGATAGTAGTAAATTGGCTGTCCACCCTGGTTCAGCTCAACCTCGCACTCCGGATATTTCTCGGTAAGAGAATCAGAAAGTGCCTCTGCATCTTCCTCAGATACATCTTCACCATAGTAAACACTGATGATCTCAGATTCCTCGTCAACCATCTCTGCTACCATCTCCTCCGCTACCTGAAGTCGATCTCTGCCTACTGCAGGATACCTGCATCACCGATTCCATGATATCTCCCTCATGGATTTCCTTGTCATCAATACGTGTATCACGGACTGCATAAGTAATCTGTCCGGTCTTCACTCTGGAAATCGCATCGGTCATGGAAGCAAGGTTCTCCTCGCTGCCCTTCTCCGGAACAAAGCTGATCATTGCGGAAATTCCCTGTGGGATTGTCTTGGTTGGTACTACAATGATCTCCTTGTCCTCAGTCAGATCTCTTGCCTGGTTAGCTGCAAGGATAATATTCTTGTTATTCGGGAAAATATAAATTGTTTTTGCATTTACTTTCTCAATAGCATTGAGCATGTCTTCGGTACTCGGATTCATAGTCTGACCGCCTTCGATCAGATAATCTACGCCAAGCTCACGGAAAATCTGAGAAAGTCCCTCACCTACGGATACGGAAATAAATCCATGATCCTTTGGTGGTTCTTTGTTTTCTGCCTGTTCTTTTGCAAGTTTTTCCGCATCTTTGATCAGTTTTTCCTGATGTTCTTCTCTCATATTGTCAATCTTCATACGGGAAAGCTGACCATACGTGAGTGCGCGTTCAAAAGCCTGTCCCGGATGATTGGTGTGCACGTGTACCTTGACAATCTCATCATCAGCCACCAAAACAATGGAATCACCGATGGAATCCAGAAATTCACGGAAACGGTCGATCTCATCCTGTGGAAGCGGTTTTTCAAGAAGGATAATAAACTCTGTACAATATCCAAATTTGATATCTGCCTCTGCCTGAGGAGAAATCTTTGTGATCTTAGGAGCTGCTGCCTCAAACTGGGAATAATCCACTTCTTTTCCATGATATCCGTCGATGGCACCACGGAAAACTTCCAGAAGTCCCTGTCCGCCAGAATCCACAACACCTGCTTCTTTCAGGACTGGAAGCATCTCTGGTGTTCTGGCAAGAGTTTCCTCTGCATGCTGAAAGATCCCGTCGAAAAAAGCATCCAGATCTTCTGCAGCATCAGCAAGCTCTGCTGCTCTGTCTGCTGCAGCTCTGGCTACAGTAAGAATGGTTCCCTCTTTTGGTTTCATAACTGCTTTGTATGCAGTTTCAACGCCTCGCTCCATAGCTGCGGCAATGGCAGGTGCATCCAGATCTGTAAGTTTACGCACACCTCTGGTAAATCCACGCAGAAGCTGTGACAGGATAACACCGGAATTACCTCTGGCTCCACGGAGGGAACCGGAAGAAATTGCCTTTGCCAGGGATTCCATATCCGGATCTGTAAGAGCACCTACTTCAGAAGCAGCAGACATGATGGTAAGCGTCATATTGGTTCCCGTATCTCCATCAGGTACAGGAAACACATTCAGTTCATTGATCCACTCTTTCTTCGCTTCCAGATTCTTTGCTCCGGACAGAAACATTCTGGAAAGTATTTTAGCATCTATGGTTTTGTTATTCACCACAAGTTCCTCCTCTAAAACTAATCTATTGCACGCACGCCCTCAACCATAATGTTGATCTTTTCAATCTCCATTCCTGTAAAGGCTTCGACTTTATATTTTACATTGTTGACAAGATTGTCCGCAATAGTACTGATATTCACGCCATATGCTACGATGACATGAAAATTCAGCCGGATCTTATTATCATCCGTGATCTTAACACTGATACCATGTTTCAGGCTGTCAATACGCAAAAGCTTGACCAGGCCATCCTTCATACTGATAGCTGCCATTCCGATGATACCAAAACACTCTACCGCCACACTGCCGGCATAAGTCGCAATGACATCTGTATCAATTACGATCTGACCCAATCCGGAATCTATACGTCCATTCATATGGTTACCTCCATTGTTTCATTCAGATTAAATTATATAAAACCATTATAACCTTTTTTTATAATTACGCAATGATAGAGTTCAACTTGTTTTATCTTATAGAAAATTAAGCTCATCCACTCTATTGAAGGGGAATCCAGGATTGTGATGGAGCATGCCGACCGATACTATGAAGCCGGTTTTTCTTTTTCGTTTATCTACTTATAATCCTTTTACAAACTCAACTGCATTTTTTATATCTTCTTCATCTGGATGCCCTTTTGCAATTCCACCAACCAGTTTAAATGGACCAAATGTGTCATAACCCTTGCACCCGAATTTTCCTATCACTTTAGAACGCTTCTTATCCAAAATCTGCTCAATGGATTTATAATTCGCACTTCCACCATAAGTACAGATCAGAAATACCTTTTTGTCGTCCGGTAGATTCTTCTCTGCAAATCCCAATATCGACTGATGAAATTTTGAAAAATAGATTCCTGATGCAAACCCAATCATATCATAACTGCTCAGATCTGCATCGGGTTGTTTTACAGCATCAATCAAATCAACCTGACACTCTTCTGCTATGCTCTTTACTAATTTTTCTGTATTTCCATGATGTACCGATGCATATATGATTGCTTTTTTCATTTGTTTTCCTTTCTGCCTGCGCCATCAATCAGGTCATAACTCATGTCCAAAAAGTCCAGTATCTTTGCTTTACTGACCGAACCATCCAGTAAAATCGTGATCCAGTGCTGCTTGTTCATATGGTATCCAGGTAAAAATCCATGCGTCTGAATAATCAAATTCGTCATGTCCGGATCACACTTTACATCCATGATATCAACCGACTCTTTTCCTTCTAATCCCAGTTTCGATTTTTCGACAGTCATGATCACTGCATACCATTTTCCGTTTTTATGTCGAAGTACTGCACTGTCTGGCGATGTACTCCATAAATATTCCGGGACTGTTCCGTACTGTTTCTGCACATATTTAAAAATTTCTTCTTTCTTCACAAGCTATTCAACTCCTGACGTTTCTGATATCCTACCTATAATCATACCACATTTCGGATTCCGAACTACCTGCCAAATTCTTTTGCATTTTCCCGTTTTTCCTATCCTCATATGCCAGTTCAACAAGAATATGTTCTATTCACGATTCAGGAAAGAGACCAGGCCAAAGAAAAAACGATAAATTAATTCGCACTGGGTAATTTTCTATGTTTCAAATTGATCTAAACCATACACACAACGCTTAATTTCACCATGATCCGCCCTGTTCCCGGAGGTATGGAATACTTTCCTTAAAACTCTTTGCAGAATTTTTGATAAATTTCCTTTTTTTGCTTGCAAAAGAGCAATTCATCTGTTAAAATGGTGACTGTTGATAAAAGGAGGTGCTATTCATGGCTAAATGTGCAATCTGCGATAAAGGAGCTCATTTCGGAAACAATGTGAGTCATTCCCATAGAAGATCCAACAAAATGTGGAAATCTAACGTTAAATCCGTCAGAGTAAAAACAACTGCCGGCGGAGCAAAGAAAATGTATGTATGTACTTCTTGTTTAAGATCCGGAAAAGTTGAAAGAGCGTAAGTAATATCGTATGCCCCCGTAGAATGCGGGGGCTGTTTTTTATCTTTAAGACAGATAAATTACAAGCGGGAAGTATGCCAGGTGCACACTTCCCGCTTATCTGCAAAACATATGATATCCGCATAGCAGACATATGACTGCCATTGCGATCACAATAAAATTCTCTGTAATAAGGATACCAAGAACCATGCCCACACCAATAAAAAACAGCATAAAACCAGTTAGCTTTCCCACTCCTGTCTGCTCATTTCCTGTTTTTATTACAGTATATGCATGAAATCTAAATGGAATACTACTCTTCTTTCCCGTCTGTATCCTCAGCATTGCCTGCACCTGGCGCAAAACGGTTCACAAAATCCGGCACCATATCCAGAACCTTGGTAAGGCCATCCTGATTTTTTACGTTTACAAGTTTGGTGCTTCCATTCTGGATCACAAGTACTGCGCAGGGAGACATCTTTCCGGCAAGACCTCCGCCGCGTTATTTTTCTTGTCCCCTTCAAAAGCTCCGGCTCCCACGCCGAAGGATACATCGACCAGAGGAAGGATAATGGTATCACCTACATGAATGGCATCGCCAACCACTGTTTTGGCCGATACAAAGCCATCCATTCCTTTAAATAATGAATTCACGGTATCTTTGAAATTATTCTCTTTCTCCATGTTTTACCTCCTTATGTCTCCATCGGTGGATGACGTATTTTATATTTTTATTGAAATAAAGCTCTGTTGCTGTTTTGAGAACTACAATTCCATAAATCCTTCCCTTTAACAGGATCTCTCCCTTAAGAACATTTTCATCATCAAAAAGGGGCGCTGCTTCGATCTTGTTTTTATGAAAAGGAATCGTCATTCCTAATACAGCCAATACCATACCTGTAACTGCCGGATCTTCATTGCCAAATGTGATTTTTCCGGTGATTCTTGTCGGAAGCACATGATAAATCAGTTTTTTTGCATTTTTCCACAGAAAGGAAAGAGCTTCTCTGGTTCGGGGATGGTCTAAAAATTCCTTCCACCAGTTTATCTTATCACAGAAATTTCGGATTGTTAATGCAAGACTTTGCATTTTTTTCAGAATCCTTTTGGGGATTCCAAGAAAATTCTGTACGATTCGGATCAGATTTCCAACTGCAGTTTTTATTCTTCCCACTATATTCAAAATTAAATCTGCAATCTTTGTCCGAAGCTTCTTTTCATCTTCCGATTCTTCCGATATTTCTTCGGAAATCGATATCGGCTCCATTATTACATTTTCCAAAATTTCATTTATATCTTCAACAGTATCTTCCTGAGGCTCAGACATTTGCAGCTCTGCGGTATCGTTCTGATTTTCGTTTTTTGATGTCTTTTCATGCTTCTAGAAGCCTCTGCCTGTTTTTTGGCATTTTGATTTCCGGAGTTGGAAAGAGATCTAGGTTTCTTTTTTTTACGAAACAGATTTTTAAATTTTTCCAAAGGAATCCCTAAAAAACATAATTTTGTTTTCAGAACGCTCTGCTCCCAGAATACCTGTGCAGAAATTATATGAAGCAGCCAGCTCACTTCACCGAAAGCATGTATTTCCCGAAGACTATCCGTTCGGTCTTTTTTTATTTTCCCTCTGTATCTGATCGGACAGAATAAAAGAAGCAGCAGGATCAGAAAGATCAGCCCGATCAGGATCCCCAAAAGGATCAATATCCATTTTATTATCAGCCATAATATATGCAGCATTGGTTCACCTGTTTTTAAGATATTCTTTTATTTTAAAATTTCCAGTTTCGGTATAAACCTGTTCGATCATATCCTGTACCATCTGTATAGCACCGGATTTTCCTCTAGCCATTCCAATGATCAAAGGACAGGTGGCTCTGGCGCTTCGCTGTACAAGCATGCCTGCAGGAAGAATTTCCAAAATATTTCCGGGATTATCAGACAAAGTAACAACGTAGATATCCGGCACGAATTTGCCAGCAGTGATCCTGGTTCTTATTCTAGTAGGATTTTTTACATCATTTCCTATGTAATAGTTTTTCATCCATTTCAGCAATCTGCCCTCACCTCCGTTATAATGCCAAACAGGGCTGCGTAAGTACACAGCCCTGTCCTGTTGTTAAAAATACTTCTGCTGTTTCGCCCAGACGCCTTCACTTCGCATTTCCAGATACTCCTGATAGGCCTGTTCCACGATATGCTTCTCGTTGGAAAAACGGAGAAGATGATAGATCTCATGAAACTTATAGTATCCGGAATCTACAAAATATTCCTCTCGCTGGGGTTTGCTATGATAATTATCAGCTATCATGAGATACCAGTGTACCTCTTTCATTACCACATCCTCCGGAACGGTGAAATTATACTGGCTCTTACCGATATATTTCACGATAGAGGCCCGAACACCTGCTTCTTCCATTACTTCACGTAAAGCAGTCTGTTCAAAAGTCTCTCCTTTTTCTACAGTTCCTTTGGGAAGCACCCATCCTTCATAACGGTTCCTGTAGGATTTATACAATGCCAGGATCTTACCCCGATGAATTACCACACCGCCACAGCTTGTTGCTTCTATCATATTGCAATCCTCCTGTAATGCGTGTGTCTTTTGCACTGGCTATAGTATACCTCTTTTTCACCTTATAGGCAAGGGGCAAGAAGCAGATACTGTTCTCAATTTAATCGAAATAATATGCATCAAAAACATTGGCCGCAATGGGAACTGCCGCTTCACTTCCGGTTCCGCCGTTTTCCACGATCACTGCAATGGCGATATCCGGATCATCTACATTAGAATAACCCACAAACCAGGAATGACTGGAGCCATTTTCATCAAACTCCGCAGAACCGGTCTTTCCGGCAACAGTATATCCTCGTCCATTCAATGCGGAAGCCGTACCGTTTTCAACTACATTTTTCATTAGTTTTCCAAGGATATTGGCTTCATTTCTTGTCATCAGACGTTTGTATTCCGTTTTTTCTGTTTCCCTGACCGTATCACCGGAATTATTCACGATCTTATCGATCATAGTTGGCTTCATCAGTACACCATCATTGGCGATGGCACTTGAGATCAATGCCATATGCATCGGAGAAACAAGAGTGTTACCCTGGCCGATCGAGGTCTGCATCACAAGTGCATTCGGAGAATCTTTATCAAGGGTAAAGCGACTGGTTTTATAGGAATTCAGCGGAAGCGCCCTATTAAAGAGCAGATCCTCTGCAGTACTTTTCAGAGTATCTCCTCCCAGACCAAGGCCCATATCTGCAAATGCACAGTTACAGGAATGTGCAAATGCAGAATAAAAATCCTCCTGTCCATGTACTGCACCATTGTAACACTGGATCGTGTGGTCATCCACTGTGATACTTCCCTGACACAGATAGGAATATCCCTCCAGTGATCCCTTTTGTCTGAAATAATCCAGTGCCGTGACGATCTTAAATGTTGATCCCGGAGGATAAGCTCCATTGGTTGCACGGTTTAAAAGGCTACTGTTACTTTCATCATTAACAAGGGTATCCCAGTTCTGTGCGATCGTGTTCGGATCAAAATCCGGTTTGCTCACCATAGCCAGAATACGTCCGGTGGATGGTTCCAGTACAACTACCGCTCCTCTGCGGTCTCCCAGAGAATTGTATGCCGTTGTCTGAAGATCTGCATTCAGACTGGAGATCACGGTATCACCCTGATTCTTTTTTCCCAGGAATTCATTTTTCATCTGTTCCAGAAAAAATGAATGGGAGGTGAGAAGCTGGAAATTTGCTTCCGATTCCAAACCACTCTTACCATTGGTATCATATCCTACGGCATGTGCAAAAATATTGGAAAACGGATACGTTCTCTCTTCTGTTCCATCTTCATACACATTGGTCTGTGCCAGAACCTCACCATCCGAAGACTGGATACTTCCACGTACTACCCGGTCCGAAAATGTATCCTGACGGGTGTTGTACGGGCTGTTGATAAAATCTTCGCTTTTTATGGCGTCAAAATAGACCAGATATCCGATCAGACTGACAAAGATCAATATAAAGAAGGCCGATACAAAAGTTAAAGGCCGGTTCTTTTTTCTACGGAGTCTGGCGATTTCTCTTTCTCTCAGGCGTTGCTCTCTTTCCTCTTCTTTCAATCGTTTCTTTTCGCTGCGTTTCAATTTGTTCGTCCTCATCTTCCCTCAGAATATACAGTCCCTGAATGATCGCAAGCATCAGGATGGTACACATGACAGAACTGCCTCCGTAACTCACCAGCGGAAGTGTAACTCCTGTCATTGGAATAAACTTGGTTGCACCGCCAATGGTCAGAAATACCTGAAAAGCATATTCCGTTCCGAGCCCCAGTGCGATCAGTTTATAAAACGGATTCCTGATCTTTAGTGCAATAGTAACGATCATCAGAAAAAAGCTTGTGCATACAAGAATCAGGCAGATGGCAAAAATGCCACCCAGTTCCTCGCAAATAGCACTGAAGATAAAATCATTTTTTACGACCGGAATCTTCTCCGGAGAGCCCTGACAAAGTCCCATTCCAAACCAGCCTCCGGTTCCGATCGCAAACAGAGACTGCACGATCTGATAACCTTCATTTTGATAGACAGCCATCGGATCCTTCCAGGCACTGACTCGCTGACGGACATGTCCAAAAAGATGATATGCGATCACCGAACCAACGCATCCTCCGCCAAGTCCCAGAAATAAATAGCTCGGATTTCTGGTTGCCACATAGATCAGTACAAGGTAGGTGACAAAAAAGATTACTGCACTACCCAGATCCCTGGAAAGAACCAGAATCCCTACATGGATCACTGCAACGATCGTAGCCAGTACTACTTTGCGAAAATCCACCTTGGTACACAGAAGTGATGCCATAAAAAATACGAAGGTTATCTTGATCACCTCGGAAGGCTGGATTCCCATAAGAGAAAGCTTTGCACCGTAGCTTGTGCTTGCCAGAACAAGAACTGCCGCCAGAAGTACAATACCAATTCCGGCATAAGCCCATGTAAGATCTTTTAAAAATTTCATTTTTCGTATCATTACCGGTATCACCAGTGATACTGCACTACCTGCGGCCACGATCAGAAGCTGCTTAGTTGCAGACGGAAGTGAAAGCCGGCAGAGCATGATAAATCCTACGCTCAGGAGCATACACATATTATTTAAAAGAAGCAGCGATGCATTCTGATAAATAATTCGATAAAGGATCTGGATCGCTGCAAAAAAGATCATCATTTCGATATAGAACAGGATGACCCTGAAATCCATGCTTTTTAAATAGATCACAAGAAATGCTGTAAAATCAATAAAAAAGATCATGGTCAGCTGCTGATGGAGCAGTTCTCTCTTTTCTTCCTCATCCTGCCGCCACACCATATAAAAACAATGAAAGGTATAGACGATCATCAATGTGAGGATCACATACTTAGATAATTCTGTAATTACATTAATCATACACTTTTACTCGGCTCCTCTTTTAAAATGGCCTTTTGTATACCTGCGTCCGGAAGGTTTTCCGTTTTCCTGATAAACCGTCCGGAATTCTTTCAGGATTGCTTTTGCTTTCTCTGGCTCTTCGATCGTAAATGCCAGTCGCAAAGAGTGAAGGTTCAGTTTTTTTACCTGATCTTTTTCACCCGGAAGTCCGTAAGGAATGCTATTATAAATGATATTATAACAGTATTTTGCTTTTTCGGAGATGTTTTTTCCCCATGGATCACAGCTGCATTTTACCGGAAATTCACTGTTATAGCGGTCTTTCAGATAAGCCGTCTCATATTTTCCTGTACATCCGAAAAGATTCTTCCTTACACATTGCGCGGAAAGCATCAGTGGGATATAACCATATAAAAGCAGCTCCGAAGAAGTATTATCTCTGTGTTTCAGTTCACCCTCATTCAACTCAAGGGGGACTGTATTTCGAAGAACTCCCTCTTCCCGCCAGAAATCAACGCTCTGATCATTCCAGGTATACATGGATGCATCCAGGATACATTTTTCGCCATATCCCATTTTTTTCAGTATGGCGTAAGATTCCAGATTTCTTACCAGAAAACCCTTCATACCCTGCTCCAACCATTTTTGAGCTGATCGAAGCCACTTTTCGGGGATTTCTCCGCGATGGATATGTGGAGTAGAAAGATATAATTCACTGCTTGCAGCAAGTTCCGGTGAAAATATTTTTCCATAGTATCAAAAGGAAAATAAAAACCTGTAATCCCCGGTTCGTTCAAAAGTACTTCCGCAGTATCCGAACGTTCACAGGATACATACACAGGCAGGCTGTCTGTTACCCTTCTGTGACAGGCAGCCTGATCCTTAGATTTCGTCGGCTGCTTCGTAACCTGTGCTCTCTTCTGACATCCGATCAGTGCTTCCCGCAGCTGACTCAGAGCATCTCTTCGTACTTCATTGAGAACTTTAACCGGAACAAAAATCCTTCCATTTATTTCAATGTTCAGATCCTCCCACTGAAAATCTGTATTTCCCAGTTTCTCCATCTGCTGACGGATCCTCTGTTCTTCCATTGGCTGATTTTTAGCAAACTGTACCTCACCGCCCATAGCAGTTACTGTCTGGCCCTTGCAGGTTATTTCCAGTATAACAGGACTTTCAGGAGAAAGTATTAAATTCCCATGAATTTTTTCTTTTATTTTTCTGATCTCCGGCTGGATATTACCGGATTTTTTTTCATTGGCAAAAGCATCATTTCCGGTCCGCGATACATATCATAGTATCCTTTGCAGGATCCTCCACGACTGAAAAGCTCAAGAAGATACTTCCGGTCTTTTTCCTGAACGTGATATTCTTTTCCACTTAAATACATATCCAGATATTTTCGATATACTGCCGTGACGCCCGCTGTGTACGCCGCTGTTTCATACGCCCTTCGATCTTCAGAGACATAACACCCGCCTCCAGGATATTCGGAAGAATATCCAAAGTGCAGATATCTTTCAGGCTTAATGCACAAAAATCCTTGTCTCCTTTATATTTTCTGTGATCCATGGTTACACTGTAAGGAAGCCTGCATGGCTGCGCACAGCGGCCACGGTTTCCGCTTCTTCCACCGAAAATACTGCTCATCAGACACTGGCCGGAATAGCTGTAACAGAGAGCTCCATGGATAAAAGTCTCTATTTCCAGAGGACTTGCCTTATGCATGGCAGATATCTCTTCCAGGGAAAGCTCTCTGGCCGGAACCACACGAGTTGCTCCCTTTTCCTCCAGAAACCGCATTCCCTCCGGTCCGGTTACTGTCATCTGTGTGCTTGCGTGAATATCCAGATCCGGGAAATTCCGGCGTATAAAAGAAAATACTCCCAGATCCTGTACGATCACCGCATCCAGACCTGCCTCATAATATGGAAGCAGATATTCAAACAGCTGATCATCCAGTTCACGGTTCTTCAAAAGTGTATTCACAGTAAGATATAATTTACGGTTATGGATATGTGCGGTCTCAATGGCAGTGATCAGCTCTTCCTGGGTGAAGTTCTGCGCATAAGCTCTTGCTCCAAAAGCCGGTCCTCCTACATATACCGCATCAGCCCCGGCACCAATAGCTGCCTCAAAGCTTTCATAAGAACCTGCCGGCGAGAGCAGTTCTGTTATCATATTTTTCAAAGTATTCCCTCATCTCCCATCTGTTAATCAATCCGATGACCATAAAACAAAAGAGGATTACCGAAGCAATCCCCCATCCTTATTTAAGCAGTTCATCAAGTTCTTTCTCCAGTTCCTTCACCTTACCGTCCAGAAGATTCTTCTGTTCCTGAGCTTCCTGTTCTGCCTTCTTCGCCTCTTCAATCTGCATTTTCAAAGAAATCAGTTCATGTTTCAGATCATACATCTCCTGGTCTTTCTGCTGCAGATCCTGTTCAAAAATCTCCGCCTGCTTCTTTGCCTTAAAATAATCATCTGTAATATTCAGACTGAGCAGTGTATGTTTGGTCTCCATGGCCTGTCTGGAGTATCCCGGCATCTGACTCAGCTCACTGATCTTATTATTCATATAGGCTGCAACCTTCTGAAAATATTCCTCGGACTCATACCCGCCCAGAGTAATGATCTTTCCATCGATAACAACCTGTGCTGTATTCTTTACCGCCATTCGTAAAGCCTCCTGAATTTATCTGTTACTGGTAATTTCCTCAATAACATTCCTCTGCATTGCCGGTCTTACAACCCGCAATTTCTTTTATTATAACTGATTCCCGCAAAAATGTATAGAAGTTTTTCTATTATTTTGTCGATTACAATATTTTCCTTAAAGATGCAAATGTTTTTCTCAATTATGAGTGTTGGCTTTCATGTGTTCGATCACCCTTTTCCAGGAATCAATACCGCAGGTTCCACTTACCTTTACGCCTGTGTTTTTCTGGAAAACTTTCAGAGATGCTTCTGTATCGTCTCCGAAATGGCCATCCACAGTAACACCAAGTACAGACTGCAGCACAGAAACTGCAACGCCGGAATTCCCTTTCCGGATGATCGGAAGCTGGGTCTCAAATTTTCCTGTCAGAACTACTGCCTTTTCTGAAGTCTGTACAGGATACACTGCTTTTCCGTTCCAGTCATAGATGGTGTAGCCCTGTTTCCACTCTTTCTTTGCATTCTCAAGGCTCTTGTATGCTCCAATCTGGCTCTTGCTGTCAGCCCAGGACTTTCTTGTGCGATAATACTTATCTACCGTTGGCGTGGTGGTCTCAGCTCCGATCAGTTGCTTGAACCGGTTCCAGTCACCTTTTGCACGGATCGCTGACGGGCAGTTCTTTGCGCATACATCATAATGCTGCACAACTCTGTCAGCCGGGATTCCCAGCTGTTTCATAAGCTGTTTGCACACCTGTACTGTATTCTGGAAAGCTTTCTCATAGTTATAGCCCGCCTGGACGCACATCTCGATTCCTACTGAATTTCTATTGTTGACAGTACCGAACAGCCGACCTCCGTAGTTGACGCCTACGTGCCATGCTCCACGGTTGTATGGAAGCGCCTGATACGCCTCTGTGTCGTCCACATATACATGTGCAGAATAGCCTTTAAAGTTTCCATCATGTTGAGCCTTAGCATGTGCTTTCGCATTTGCACCCTTGGCATAGTTATCTGTGTTGTGAATTACGATATATGCCGGTTTATGACCTGCATAGCTGTTGTTGTTACTGATAAGACTTGTGTTGATATTCATGGTTGTACTCTCCTTTTCTGTTTTTGATGTCTTATTTGATGCCTTAATAGATAATATGCCATTCAAAATGCTGATGATCTTCTGACCATAATTCCTGCCGGATACCTGAGCTTTTCCCATAATCTTTAACATATGTTTCCTCCAATAAAAAAAAGACGATTACTCGCCTCCTAAAAATACTTGAATTATTTTTTTCGAAATGGTATATTGATAATACAAAGGAACAACCGCCCACAAGGGGTTGAACTCAGTGAATAGCGAAATAGAAATTCCACCCTACACTCAGCCAAGTTTTGGGGTGGTTTTTCTATGTAGAAAATTACTTACAAAACGTCAAAACGAACGTAAGCAATGCCAGAATGAACATACCAAAAGCCATGAGGTCTTTGAAATCAAAATGATTCTTGTCCATCAGCACCACATCCATTCTATGTAGAATAGAGGTCAGCCACCCTGCAACACGATTGCTCCGTGTTCTATATTATCATATCGTCCTTTGATGTTCAACGAATTTCACAAAGGGATCACTCGCCCTCTGAATCTTTGTATTTCGTCCTGTCCCAGATACCTTTTACTTTTTCCCAACCGCCGGTCGCAACCAAATACACTACAAACGCCGCAATAATCGATGCGAAAATATAATACCAGGTGACAGCTGTCTTATAATACGTGCACAGGACTGCCAGTGCCACCGGACACAGGATCAGTGATGTGACCAGTGCTACAATACTTGTCGGGATCTTATTAAGTCCCGGGAGTTCTTTGATCACCTGCACAATAATCGATACCAGGAACGCCAGCACCCCGATCAGCGCCAGACCATATGTTACATACTGCATCATTACATTTACATTCATGTTCATTCTCCTTTTCTTTCCAGATCTTCTATTCTATGACATGAGCAAATGATTGTTTCCATGTAGTGTTTCCCTTCTCCGACTGTTGCACCGGCGCAATTACAGTTTAAAGCACATGTTTTGAAATTTCTTATAAGCATCAAAGTATAACTCGTGCTTATCTCCGTTATATGTCAGCTCATAATACATTCCATCCGGCACAGTCGTGCTCAGAAGTGCTTTACTGTTCTGTAATGTCTTACAACTCCATACCACGTACACATACTGTACTGTGATCTGTTTTCCATCGATCTTATCCATGTGTGAATTGGTATATTCAGCTACTTTTACTTTGCAAAGTCTTAAAAATTCTTCATTTCCCATTCCTTACCTCCTACACATGGTCAATTCTCGGAATTCCATACTCAACCGCACGCTCATGTTCGATCTTGCATCCTCTTGCTTTCTGCCAGTCTTTTGCAAATAGGCGATATCGGCATCAGATAAAAACTCCAGGGACTTTCCAATGAACCACAGAGGTTTTGCTCCTACCGGTGCTGACTGGAAGAAAGAATCAATAACCTCTACAGGTTCTCTCAACAACTCTTCTGCCGCTTTGATTGCCACCTTTCGCTCTGCAAGAATCTCCTCGTCTGCTTTGCCACTCATTGGCTGACTGATAAATAATTTCTTCATTTCTTGTCCTCTCTTTCTTAAAAAAGTGTATAAAAATACCACCTGTCATTTTCTGACTGGTGGATAATTATTGTTTATTTTAAGTCTTGCATTCTTGTGTATATTATCGTAAAATACACATAAGATATCTTAATAAGAACCATTCGCAGTACCCATGATCTTTTAGATCGTACAGCTGAATGGTTCTTATTTTTTATTTCTTTGATAAACACCAATTATTTTTCTATCCTTGTACAATGCGATCTCTTCCAAAAAAGGAGAGATGTGTTGATCTGAACAGATTATTGACCTGCTCCATTATTTCGCCCTCTTTCAGCGGGCAATCCGTTATATCAAAAATAAAGTTTCCTGCCTGGCGCTTTTTCTTTTTTACCGCATTATACAGAACGTTTTTTCACCTGTGCTAATAGTCTTCAATTCAGATTCTCTGGTAACTCAGTTACCGAGTAATTCACTTTTTTTATGACCTTTACTTTGTCGATAAATCAGGACGAGGATATCCAAGATGGGTATATGCCAGCACGGAAGCCATTCTTCCACGTGGAGTTCTGTTAAGGAAACCTGTCTGCAAAAGATAGGGTTCATACACGTCTTCCAGTGTTCCGGAGTCTTCTCCGATCGATGCGGCAAGTGTTTCAAGCCCCACGGGGCCGCCCTGAAAATTCAGGATCAAGGTCTGGAGAATGCGGCGGTCTGTTTTATCAAGGCCATACTGATCTACTTCCAGAAGATCCAATGCGAAGCAGGCAACATCGTAGGTGATCACACCATTATACTTCACCTGGCGAAATCACGTACTCTCTTCAGAAGACGGTTGGCCAGACGGGGGGTTCCTCTGGAACGCTTGGCGATCTCGGCAGCTCCATTGGGTTCGATTTCCACGCCAAGCACCTGAGCGGAACGTAGAATGATCGTCGTCAGTTCTTTTTTATCATAAAACTCCAGTCTCTGTGTTACGCCAAAACGATCACGAAGCGGCGCGGAAAGAAGACCTGCCCTCGTTGTTGCACCTACCAATGTAAACTTCGGAAGATCCAGACGAATGGAACGGGCGGATGCTCCCTTGCCGATCATGATATCGATAGCAAAATCTTCCATTGCCGGGTAAAGAACCTCTTCTACCTGTCGATTCAGTCTGTGTATCTCATCTACAAACAGCACATCTCCTTCCTGAAGGTTGTTCAGGATCGCAGCCATTTCGCCTGGCTTTTCAATCGCAGGACCTGATGTTACCTTCATATGTGTTCCCATCTCATTGGCAATGATCGCGGAAAGTGTAGTCTTTCCCAGCCCCGGAGGTCCATAAAACAGCACATGATCCAGTGAATCATGACGCTGCTTTGCTGCTTCGATATAAATTTTCAGGGTATCTTTTGTTTTCTGTTGACCAATATACTCATCCAGACTCTGAGGCCTTAAATTTCCCTCCAGGGAAAAATCCTCTTCTGTAACATCTGTTGTAATGATCCTGTTCTCCATTTGCTATGCTCCGTTCTATTTCATTTCAGTGCGAGCATGTTTGCTCTTACTCACGGCGGTGACATGCTCCCACCACTTAAATCTTACGATTTTGAAGTGGGGGCTTCCTGCTCGATTACCCTTTAGGGCAAAGCTAAAACAGGCTATCCCCGCGTGTCCCGCGGTTTTGTTTTTTATGTTTATCCGGTTACGGATTTTTTTCTTGTGCCGTCAGGCACATTCTTTATAGATTCTTTTTCCTTCTTCACGGATATTGACTGCTGCATTCACATCCCGGTCCATCCTATTTCCACATCCACAAACATACATTCTATCCGACAATGCCAATTCCTTTTTCTTATGTCCGCATACACTGCAGATCTTGCTGGATGCAAAATAACGGTCTACTTTTATAAGATGTTTTCCGCATTCTTCCAGCTTGTATCCCAGCATGAACAGAAACTGCCCGTACCCGTTATCCTGCACACCTTTCCCAAGGTGCAGTCCTCCGGACATTCCCTTCAGATTCAGATCTTCCACACATACTGCATCATATCTTTCCGCAAGCTCCCTACTGAGCTTATGCTGGAAATCTTTTCTCTGGTTCTTTATCTTTTCATGACATAAAGCTACCCTTTTTTCTGTTTCTGATAGTTCCGGCTTCCTTTTTCACAGTGGAGAGCTTTCTCTGTTCTCTTGCAAGTTTTTTCTCTGCTTTTCTGTAAAACATAGGGTACCCGGCTCTTTCTCCTGTAGAAAATACACACATTCCCTGCATGG
>ENA-OQCS01000260-OQCS01000260.1-human-gut-metagenome-genome-assembly--contig:-NODE-260-length-28973-cov-4.649067_pt1 | contig 28973 bp, 39 predicted proteins | sample MGYA00242757_ERZ504575 | MGnify/ENA primary metagenome ERZ504575 (study PRJEB26092, sample SAMD00036297) | human gut metagenome | host: Homo sapiens | study: EMG produced TPA metagenomics assembly of... | reverse complement strand
ATCTGCAGAATCAAGAGATTATGTAACCATCCTGATCAACAAGACCGAACGCTTAAAATCTATCATTTCTGACCTGTTTGAACTTGCGAAAGCAACAAGTGGAGATGCGAAGTAGATCTGGAAGAATGGATATGAAACGTCTGGTAGAACAGACACTGGGGATATGCAGATCAGATAGAAGAATCTGGATTTGCGATCAGATATCAGTGCGAAGCTACACACACAAGATTTATCGGAGACAGTAGCCGCATGTACCGAGTGGTACAAAATGTCATAGAGAATGCCTTAAAATACTCCCTGAAAGGAACCAGGATCTTCTTAAGGATCACCGAAGCAGATCAAAATATAAAACTAGAAGTTATAAACACAGCATCCTATGAGATGAATTTTACAGAAGAAGAGATCATGGAACGGTTTGCCAGAGCGGAAAAATCACGTACCAGCGAAGGAAACGGATTAGGACTTTCCATCGCAGACAGTTTTACAAAGAATTGTGGAGGAGAGTTTTCGATAAGAATAGACGGAGATCAATTCCTGGTTACTATACAATTTAAACAACATTTAGATGTAAACAAATAGATTTCATATATTTTTTGACAAAATTGTAAAAATTGAAAAAAACTATGTTGAAAGGGTAGAAAACATAAATATAAAAGTATATACTAGTGGTGTCGACAATATGCAAATAGACCATTTGAGAGAGTGGTTTTTAAATCCTTTTTTCATGAAGTTTTGATACATGGTGACTTATGGAACGGTTGCGTATTTGGAGACATCTGCTTTTAAAGTCTCTTCAGACATTAAGATCTGGAGGGGCTTTTTTCTATAAAATCTAAGCAGAGTACCACGTCCATATTTTAATATGGGCGTGGGTGAATGCGTCCTGACGGACACATTATCGTTTCCTCTGATTCCGAATATACTGTTTTATTGTGTGCAGACTGTTTTCACTAACAGATGAAATAAAATAACTATCCGACCAAAAATAAGGTTTCCAGTAATATTTTTTTAAAATGGTTTCGCCATACAACTTTCGTGCTTTTCGTGCTGTTTGTGTTTTTAAAACATTTGCAAGTTCCGCCGGTGAAGTTGTTGTATCAGCTTCCATCAGGATATGGATATGATCCGATTCGCCATTGATCTCTAGGATGTGAAACCCTCTTTGATCTGCTACATAGTGGATACGTTCATAAACAACATCTTTTACTTTGCCTGTTAAGACGGGATGTCTGTATTTTGTAACAAACACGATATGGTATTGCAATAAAAAGCAACTATGCCGGTTTATATAATAATCTGTATTATCTTTCTTTCGCATGATGTATCTCCTTTACAGCTAAACATATGTTTGGTATAATTATACTATAAAAGTACGATATTTTCAACATATCAGAAAGGAGACAACCATATGGCATACCGTGTGACACAAAGAATCATTTCTTCGGATGATCTGTTATATCCATATTTTGACGATCTGTGCAGAAAGTCCAAGCTGTTGTACAATGCAGCTCTTTTTCGTGTGCGGAATATCTTTACCGGTTATGACAAAGAACATCGGACAGAGAACGAAGTCGAAGTCTTTCAAGAAGTTGCGTTATTACAACGATCTTATCCAAACATGCACGTCCGCAGAGTGATCTCTTATACACACCTTGAAAAGATGATGCGTGTCACAGAGAATGCAGATTTCTTTTCCGGACTTCCAAGACAGACAGCACAGCAGATGGTCAAACAGTCAGTCACAGATTTCAAAAACTGGCTTGCTTCTTTAAGAGAATATAAAAAGCATCCAGAAAAGTATCTGGGTAAGCCTAAGATGCCTCGCTATAAGAAAAGTGACCTGACGACTGTGATCATCACAAACCAGGATGCTGTCTTGTATCGGGATGTCCTTAAAACTGCCTTTGCAAAAGCAACGCTTGTACTTTTCAAATCTTTCTTCGGATCCTGTATTAAAAGAAGTCAAGATCAAACCGTATTATGGTCGTTTTTTACTCTGTCTGACACTGGAAGAACCAGATGTTGCATTTGATCCTTCCGGATCTCATGTATGTGCCATTGATCTTGGAACAGATAACTTCGCAGCGATCGTATGTGATGATCACTCATCCGCAATATACAAAGGCGGAGCTGTCTTATCCAAGATCCAATGGTTCCATAAACAGAGAGCAAAGTATGTCTCCATCATACAAAAGTCATGAAAAGAAACACGCTGTTTCCAAGCGGTTAAGAGACCTTTCTTTCCATTATGCCAATTTTGTGAAAGACCAGTGCCACAAGATCAGTCGTAGTATCATTGACTTCTGTATGGAACACCAGTGTGGAACACTGATCCTTGGTGTGAATCTGCTCTGGAAGCAGAGATCCAATATGAATAAGATCAACAACCAGAATTTTGTCTCCATGCCGATCACTCTCCTGCGGACAATGATCACATATAAAGCTCTGAATGCCGGCATCAGAATCATAGAGCAGGAAGAAAGTTATACTTCCAAAGCGGATCTGATCGCAAATGACAGGATCCCAACCTATGGTGTCGATGATAAGGATGCTTCGTTTTCTGGAAAGAGGATCAAACGTGGTTTATACCGTTGCTCTAACGGAATGATCTTAAATGCGGATTGTCACGCAGCAGCAAATATCATGCGGAAAGCGATCCCTGATATCTGGAAAGATACCAGAGATTATACGTTTCTTTCTGCTCCTGATGTGTATGGATTCCACAAACTGAATCCGAAAGGTATTCCCGTCAAAGGATAGCGGCATAAGTGAATATGCTTGATTGGTACGGACAGCCAATCTTTTGGTCAGAAATGGGTAACTGTCACGACTGTTAGAAGCCACTTCCATAGGAACTACTGTACCGCATGGGAGGGGTAATTCACGGGGAAGTGCTATTCCGATGATCAAGACAGGATATCGACTGTTACAAGTAGATACGACAAACACAGCCAGTCAGATCGTATTTGCAGGAATAAGATTTGCGTTAGCAGGACTTTTCGTCTTGATTTTTGCTTCTATACAGGAAAAGAAAGTGACATTGCCCGATGGAAAGATTCTAAAATATGCAGTTCATGTCTGCCTTGCGCAGACTGTTGGACAGTATTTTTTCTTTTATATCGGCGTGGCACATACATCTGGAGTGAAAGGTGGAATCATTACAGGTTTAGGAAATTTTATCGCAATCCTAATGTCATGTTTGATCGTACGAAATGAAAAACTAACGGGAAGAAAATTAACAGGATGCATCTTAGGATTTGCAGGAGTTGTCGTGATCATCTTCTTGGAAATTCTTTGGATTTCGGCTTTACGATGATGGGAGAAGGATTCGTTTTGATTTCGCAGTTAGCCTATGCAACATCCACGATATTGATCAATTACTATTCAAAAAAAGTATCACCAGTTATATTAAGTGGAACTCAGTTTTTTATTGGTGGAATTGTATTATTTTTAATCGGAAACGCAATGGGTGGACATTTAGATCATGTAACGGTTGGTGGAATTACGGTCGTGTTGTATCTTGCATTGGTATCTGCAGTTGCCTATACACTTTGGTCTGTATTACTTGCATATAATGACGTGTCAAAGGTAGCAATCTTTGGATTTGTGAATCCATTATGCAGTGTAATCTTGTCGGCATTGGTATTGGGAGAAGTCAAACAGGCATTTAATATTGGAAGTCTGATTGCACTCGCACTTGTATGTGTTGGAATTTATATTGTAAATGCAAAGAAGAATAACAAATCAAATGTTGAGTAAGGAGGAAAACATTATGAGATATGAAATTTTAGGTGAAACACTTCCAGTAGTTATCTGTCATCTGGAATCTGGAGAAAAAATGGTCACAGAAGGTGGAGGAATGTCTTGGATGTCTCCAAATATGAAAATGGAAACAACTTCGAATGGGGGAATAGGAAAGATCTTTGGAAGAGCGTTTTCAGGAGAAAAGATGTTCCAGAATGTTTATACAGCACAAGGCGGAGAAGGAATGATTGCCTTTGCTTCATGCTTCCCGGGATCCATCAAGGCATTTGAAATTGCACCTGGACAGGAAATGATATTACAAAAAAGTGCTTATCTTGCCGGTGAGAATGGAGTTGAGTTATCTGCATTCTTTAATAAAAAGATTGGAGCTGGATTATTTGGCGGAGAAGGTTTTATTATGCAGAAAGTATCTGGCCATGGTATCATGTTTGCAGAATTTGATGGTCATGTTGTGGAATATGAATTAGAGGCTGGAGAGCAGATTGTTGTAGACACTGGACATTTGGCCGCGATGACAGCAAGTTGTACGATGGAGATCAAAAGTGTTCCGGGTGTAAAGAATATGTTGTTTGGTGGAGAGGGAGTGTTTAACACAATACTTACAGGCCCTGGGAAAGTATGGCTGCAAACAATGCCGATCAGTAATGTAGCTGGAGTATTAAGCCCATATTTTCCAAGCTCTAGTAAATAGAAAAAACATAAATAGATTAAGGAATGGGGAGTGATCAATATGGCCTTTTTTGATTATGATCGAAATGGGAAAAAAGATTGGAAAGACAATGCCAGAGAATATTATCTTTATAACAAATTAAAAGAAGATGATGCATCGAAGCATAGCCAAGGGAAGAAGGAATCATCCGATGATGGGAAATCAAATGTTGGGTGTGGTTCTGTACTATTGTGTTTTTTATTTATGTTTTGTATGATGTGGTTCGCTATGATGGTTGATTCATTATGCAAATAGAGGAGCATAGAACGATGACAAAGACAAAGGCTTATATTGCGATCGACCTCAAATCATTCTATGCTTCTGTGGAATGTAAGGAGCGAAATCGCGATCCTTTAACGACAAATCTTGTGGTTGCAGATCAAAGCCGGACGGAGAAGACGATCTGCCTTGCGGTATCTCCATCGCTGAAAAGCTATGGAATACCAGGCAGACCACGTTTGTTTGAAGTCGTGCAAAAGATTAAAGAAGTCAATAATACCCGCAGGTGGAAAGCTTTAAACAGAACATTTACAGGTTCGTCGGATGACAGCACAGAATTAAATGAGGATCCGGCATTGAAGGTTGATTATATTGTTGCCCCACCACGTATGGAATACTATTTGGAATATAGTTCCAAGATTTATAATATTTATCTGAAGTATATTGCGCCAGAAGATATTTTTCCGTACTCAATTGATGAAGTATTTATAGATGCAACAGATTATCTGAATACTTATCAGATGACTGCAAGGGAACTTGCCATGACTATGATACGAGACGTTTTAAAAACAACGGGAATTACAGCAACCGCCGGAATCGGAACGAATATGTATCTGTGCAAGATTGCGATGGATATCGTAGCAAAGCATATTAAACCGGATAAGGATGGCGTAAGGATCGCCGAATTAGACGAAATGTCTTACCGTAGGAAACTATGGAATCACAGACCGCTTACGGATTTCTGGAGAGTAGGCAAAGGCTATGCGAAGAAGTTGGAAGAACACGGTCTTTTCTCAATGGGAGATGTTGCAAGATGTTCCGTCGGAAAGCCAAATGAATTCCATAATGAAGAACTGCTTTATAAGATGTTTGGGATCAATGCGGAACTGCTGATCGATCATGCCTGGGGCTATGAGCCTTGTACGATGGAGCAAGTCAAAGCGTACAAACCGGAAACCAACAGTGTATGCTCCGGGCAAGTACTTCACTGCCCCTATGACTTTGATAAAGCAAAGTTAGTTGTAAAAGAAATGACTGATCTTATGACACTTGATCTGGTAGATAAGAGACTTGTTACTGACCAGATCGTATTGACCGTAGGTTATGATATAGAAAATCTAACGGATCCAGACAGATATAGGAAGTACAAGGGATCTGTTACGATTGATCGATATGGAAGGAAGTTCCAAAACACGCTCATGGAACAACAAACCTGAAAAAGAAGACATCATCTACCATGCTGATCACAGATGCAGTGATGGAATTATATGATCGGATCGTGGATAAAAATCTGCTGATCAGAAGAATCAATATCACAGCGAACAAGCTCGTGGATGAAAGTTTTTCAAAGGAAGAAGAAACGTATGAGCAGCTTGATCTTTTTACAGATTATACGGTAAAGGAACAGGAACAAGCCGAAGAAGAGGCTGTTTTAGAGCGTGAGAAACGGATGCAACAGACAATGCTCACAATCAAAAAGAAGTTTGGGAAGAACGCTATCTTGAAAGGAATGAACCTTCAGGAGGGAGCAACAGCAAAAGACCGTAATGAGCAAATCGGCGGACATAAAGCATAGAAAGTAAGTATTCAGTGTCAATGGAGGAAGATTATGAAGGATCAGTACAATCATAAATACGATGATATTATCAATCTGCCGCATCCAACTTCAAAGAAGCACCCTCGTATGTCACTTTATGCCAGGGCAGCACAGTTTTCGCCTTTTGCGGCACTTACCGGACACGAAACAGCTATTAAAGAAACTGTAAGACAAACAGATGCAAAACAGGTGTTGAGTGAAGAAGTTATAGCAGAATTAAATAAAAAGTTATATCTGATCGCTGAAACGATCGGTACACAACAAATGGTTGAGATCACGTATTTTGTACCAGATGCTAAGAAAGATGGGGGAGCATATATTACCTGTTCTGGTTGTGTAAAGAAAATTGATAAATATAACACACAGTTGTTATGACAGATCAGACGATCATCCTATTGAACAGATAAGTAATATAGAGGGAGAAATGTTTGAAGAATAGTAATGGTGCCTGATTCGATCAAAAAATCAGCACCATTACTGTTTCATAAAAATCTACATACTCTGATGGAATGTACGACGAATCACTTCTTCCTGCTGTTCGCGTGATAATCGATTAAAGTTCACGGCATATCCAGAAACACGGATCGTAAGTGTTGGATATTTTTCTGGATGTTCCATAGCATCGATCAAAGTTTCTCTATGCATAACATTTACATTCAAATGATGTGCACCTTGAACAAAGTATCCGTCTAAGATTGTTGTAAGGTTTTGTACTCGTTGTTCCTGATCTTTTCCAAGAGCATCTGGTACGATGGAAAAGGTATTGGATACACCATCCTGACATACATCGCGATATGGAATTTTAGCGACAGAGTTTAAGGATGCAAGAGCACCATTTTCGTCTCGTCCATGCATTGGGTTTGCACCTGGAGCTAAAGGTTCTCCGAGTTTTCTTCCATCTGGTGTGGATCCGGTTTTCTTACCATACATAACATTGGATGTGATCGTTAAAGCAGATAAAGTATGGATCGCATTTCTATAAATTGGATGTTTCTTTAGTTCGTCAGAGAAGAATGTTACTGTGTTAACTGCAAGATCATCTGCGCGGTCGTCATCATTTCCATACTTAGGGAAATCCCCAATGGTTTCAAAGTCAATTGCTACACCATTTTCATTGCGGATTGGTTTTACAGTTGCATATTTGATCGCTGATAGAGAGTCTGCGGCAATAGACAGACCAGCAATTCCATAAGCTGCGATTCGCTCTAAGTTTGTATCATGAAGAGCAAACTGGCTGGCTTCATATGCGTATTTATCATGCATAAAATGAATGATATTTACTGTATCAACATATAATTCAGCAACATAAGTCATAACTTTCTTATAGTTTTCCCATACTTTGTCAAAATCAAGAACGTCATCTGTGATCGGTTCGATTCCAGGAACAACCTGGATTCCTTTTTTCTCGTCAATTCCTCCATTGATCGCATAAAGCAGTGATTTTGCCAGATTGCAGCGGGCTCCAAACAGCTGTGTCTGTTTTCCAACCTTCATTGCAGATACACAACAAGCGATCGCATAATCATCCCCATAGACTGGGCGCATAACATCATCATTTTCATATTGGATAGAATCCGTATCAATAGAAACTTAGAGCAAAAATGTTTAAAGTTGTCTGGCAGTTTTTCAGACCATAAAACAGTTAAGTTAGGCTCTGGAGCAGTTCCAATGTTATATAAAGTATGAAGATAACGGAAAGAGTTCTTAGTAACCAGAGGTTTTCCATTAATACCAACTCCACCGATAGACTCCGTGATCCACGTAGGATCTCCCCCAAATAATTCGTCATATTCAGGAGTTCTTAAATGTCTTGTCAGCCGAAGTTTGATGATAAATTGATCGATCAATTCCTGAGCTTCTGTTTCTGTGATCACTCCATTTTTAAGATCTCGTTCAATATAAATATCAAGGAATGTAGAAGTACGTCCAAGGGAAGTTGCAGCTCCATTATTTTCTTTTGTTCCTGCAAGATATCCCATATAAACCGCCTGAACAGCTTCTTTCGCATTTTTTGCAGGTTTTGAAATATCAACACCATAAGATGCAGCCATTTCTTTCATTTTAGAAAGGGCACGGATCTGCTCAGAAATTTCTTCACGCAGACGGATGCGGTCTTCTGTCATAGGTCCATCTTCAAAGTCTAGATCTTTTGTTTTTCTTCGATCAAGTGGTCGATTCCATAAAGAGCAACACGACGGTAGTCTCCAATAATACGTCCACGTCCATAAGCATCAGGAAGTCCTGTTAGAAGTCCAGCAGTTCTTGCAAGACGAGTACGTTTTGGATAGGCATCAAAAACCCCTTCATTGTGTGTTTTTCTGTATTCATTAAAATGGCGGTCGATCTCTTCATTTAGTTTATAACCATATTGTTCCAGTGACTGGTGCGCCATACGTTTACCGCCATATAGATTGACAATACGTTTTAGGGGTGCATCTGTCTGAAGTCCAACGATCACCTCATTTTCTTTATCAATATATCCAGGTGCGAAGTTCGTGATACCAGAAATGATATCTGTCTCAACATCTAAAACGCCTCCTTTTTTCAATTCTTCAGCAAGCAGTTCTTCACATTTATTCCAGACTTTTTTGTTTTCTGAGATACATCAGCTAAGAAAGAGTCATCTCCTTCATAGAGAGTGTAGTTTTTCTGTATAAAATTTCTTACATTGATTTCTTTTGTCCAGACACCATCGTTGAATCCATTCCATTCGTTTAACATGATTTTTCCTCCATAAAATAAACATGATCAAAATAGGTTTGTTGTAACATCTCTGTTTTCTTTTTATCCATGGCAGGTACACCTTCTAAAGAATAAGGAATATCCATAACTTTATATTTGTTGGTACCAAGTAAATGATAGGGAAGCAGCTCAACTTTCTCTACATTAGGAATCTTTTGAATATAAGCTTTTAACTGAACCATATGATCTTCGCTGTCAGTAATTCCTGGAACAACGACATGGCGAATCCATATCTTAGTCTGATGTTTTTTTAAAGCATTCAAAAATTCTTCAAAACGATCCATTGATCTTCCTGTCATTTTTTCATAATCCGTTTTATGGATGTGTTTCAGATCAAGAAGAACAAGATCTGTATGGTTTAAAATCTCATCATAATCAGAAAGTCCATAACCTGCAGTGTCGATGCAAGTGTGAATGCCTTCATTCTTGCATAGTTTTAAAGTCTCTTTTAAAAAATCAGGTTGTAATAAAGGTTCTCCACCAGAAAAGGTAACACCACCATCTTCTTTAAAATAAGGTTTAAATCGTCGGATCTTTGCAACAAGTTCTTCCGGTGTGTATTCGGTTCCGCCAGATAATTCCCAAGTATCAGGGTTATGGCAGAAACGACATCTTAGAGCACATCCTTGTAAAAAGATAACGGTTCGTATCCCTGGTCCATCAACCAGACCCATCGATTCGATGGAATGGACATGACCAACTGTCATAGTATTCCTCCTTATGGATGATACGTACTTAGAACAAGTACGTAAAAAGTTAACAGGATCAATATCTGAACGATGAAGCGTTGTAAAAATAGAATAAAAAACGCCGCACGTCCAGACAGATTGCCCAGACGGTCGGCGATTAATGATCATACTTCCATATGGTTAATTCCACGTGCTCCGTCAGTTATATGATCTTATGGCTATAAGATACTATAGAAAATGAGATTCGTCAACCCCTTAATTTTGTCGAAAAGCTTCACAAATTGTACAAAAAATGATACAATATAGTTATCAAAACAACTTAAAGGAGGATATGCCTATGAAGCTAGAGAAATTGCAGTTCGTTGTAGAAGATGGAGTTGGTATCATCACAATGAACTATATGAAGAATCTTAATGCAATTGATGATCAGATGGCAGACGAGTTGATGTACGTAGTAGATACTTGTGAGAATGACCCGAATGTAAAAGTTGTTGTTTTAAAAGGAATGCCAAAGGCATTTTCAGCAGGAGGAGACATTGGATACTTCTATAACCTGATCCAACAAGGGGGAGAAGTGAATATGGATTCTCTGATCAGTAAGTTGGCAATGTAACCGATGGTCTGAAGCGTATGAGTAAGCTTGTGATCTCAAGTGTAAGTGGAGCGGCAGCAGGTGCAGGAGTAAGTCTTGCATTTTCAGGGGACTTTGTTGTATGCGCAGACAATGCGAAATTTATTATGGCATTTGTGAATCTTGGACTAGTTCCAGATACCGGTGGAACGTACCTGTTTGTTAAGAGTCTTGGAATTCAGAAGGCAATGGAACTGTGTGTTACAGGAAGACCAATGAAAGCACAGGAAGCAAAAGATGCCGGAATGGTATATGATGTAGTTCCAGCGGAGGAATTAGATGATACCGTTATGAAACTTGCTAAGAAATTTGCTAGTGGACCATTACTTTCTTATAAGAATATCAAGAAACAGATTTATCAGGCAGGGCTTGCTGATTATAAGAAATACCTGGATGAATGTGAGATTCCGACACAGCGTGAATGTGCGGCATCTTCTGATTTTATAGAAGGAGTCAAAGCTTTTATGGAGAAGAGAAAGGCTGAATTCAAAGGAGAATAAAGCCAGGATCAAACCATGAACATAGAAGGGAGGTCACGCCTTTGAAGTCAAAAGTTGTAACAAGAGAGGAAGCGCTCTCAAGAATTCATGATGGACAGACGATCATGTTTGGAGACTGGCATGGAGAATTTGCAGCAGATGAGATCATTGATGGAATGTTAGAAAAAGGAATCAAAGACATTGATGCGATCGCTGTATCTGCTGGAATGGCGGATCAAGGAGTCGGAAAGCTGATCAAAGATCACAGAGTTAAGAGTTTGATCACAACACATATTGGGTTAAACCCGATCGCCAAGGATCAGATGTTTGCAGGAGAACTTGCGATAGAATTTAGTCCGCAAGGAACCTTTGCAGAAAGAATCCGTTGTGGTGGAGCAGGCTTAGGTGGCTGTCTGACACCAACAGGACTTGGTACAGAAGTAGAAGAAGGTAAACAAAAACTAACGATCGATGGCAAAGAATATCTTCTGGAATTACCATTGCGTGCAGATGTTGCTTTGATCAAAGCAACGAAAGCAGATACTACAGGTAATATTCATTCCGAATGAATTCCAGAGCAACAAACAGTACGATGGCTATGGCTGCTGATACGGTGATCGTTGAAGTCGAAGAAATCGTTGAAGTGGGTGAACTAGGACCAGAAGAGATCGATGTTCCAGCACCTGTGATTGATATGATCTATGAAAGAACCGGTGAGAAACGACCAATGTGTCCAATGTGGCAGCGAGCCAAAGCAAAAGCGGAAGGAGGTCAGTGATATGGCAGGATTGACAGGAAGAAAGCTGATCGCATCACGATGTGCAAAGTTTTTTAAAGATGGAGATTTTGTAAATCTTGGTATCGGAGTTCCGCTGATGTGTGTAAATTATCTCCCAGAAGGTGTGGATCTGTGGCTGGAAGCAGAGATCGGAACCGTCGGAAGTGGACCAACCCCAAGCTGGGATAAAGTAGATATTGATGTTATTGATGCCGGCGGACAGCCTGCATCTGTGATCAAAGGTGGAAGCGTGTATGATCATGAGATGTCTTTTGCATTTATACGTGGCGGACATATTGATGCAGCAGTTCTTGGTACACTTCAGGTAGACCAAGAAGGCAATATCGCTAACTGGACGATTCCAGGGAAGATGGTGCCAGGAATGGGTGGTGCCATGGATCTGTGTGCCGGAGTGAAGAAGATCATCGTAGCAACAGACCATTGTGAAAAGAGTGGAAAGTCTAAGATATTAAAGAAATGTACACTTCCTTTGACGGGAGTTCATTGTGTAACAGATATCGTAACAGAACGCTGCTATTTTGAAGTTACAAAAGATGGTCTCGTGTTAAGGGAACTTGCAGAAGGATATAGTGTAGAAGATATCCTTGCATGCACAGAAGCTGATGTGATCGTACCGGATGAAATTGGTGTTATGAGCTGATAATAGACGCAGGAAAGCATATAGAAAAACAGCACTGTATAGGAATAAAATTCCCAATGCAGTGCTGTTTTTATTAGTTTATTTAATCTTCTTTTGGCAATGCAATATTTAAAATAATTGCAACAAGTGCCGCAGGTACAATACCAGATCCTCCGAAGATCAACTGAATTCCTTCAGGTAGTCCAGAAAGAACTGTGCTGTTTGCACCGATTCCATATCCAAGTCCGAGAGCTACAGATACGACAGTAATATTTCTCATTGTTAGTGGTTCTTTTGTGATCAGCTGAATACCACTGATCACGATAGAAGAGAACATCATAACAGCTGCTCCACCTAATACGCTCTGTGGCATGATAGAGATCAATGCAGCAAGTTTTGGAAATAATCCACACAGGATTAAGAAGATTGCTCCCGTTGCAAGTGCAAAACGGTTTACGATCTTTGTCATAGTAACAAGACCAACATTCTGGCTGAATGATGTATTTGGTAAAACACCAAAGAATGCTGCGATCGTAGATCCGATACCATCACAGACAACACCACCAGAAAGCTCAGAATCTGTAGCTTCACGATCCATACCACCTTCGATAACTCCGGAAATATCTCCGACTGTTTCTACAGCAGTTACGATAAACATGATAAGTACAGGGACGATCGCTCTTGCATCAAAAATGATTTTTACAGGCATAAATTTTGGAATGGCAAACCATCCAGCCTGAGCAACTTTATCCCAGTTTAACACCCATGCTTTTGTATACTCTACACCATCTGCATTGACAGCAGTTGTAGGAAGTACAACACCCATGATTCCTGCGATAATGTATCCTGCGATAATTCCGATCAGTACAGAAGAAGCACTTGTGATACCTTTCGTTCCATGTTTTAATGCAATGATGATCACAAGAACAATTGTTCCAAGTAACAAGTTCTCGATTGAACCGAAATCATTAGCAGAATTTCCTCCACCAAAAGAATTCACACCAACACCGATCAGTGATAATCCGATGGAAAGTACAACCGTACCAGTTACGACAGCTGGGAAAAATCTTCGAAGTGGTTTTAACATAAATCCTAATACAGATTCAAATAACCCACCGATAATGGAAGCACCCATGATCGCACCATATCCAAGGATTCCACCACCCATAACAGATGCAACACTGCTGCAGACACCGATAAATCCTGAACTCGTTCCCATGATGATTGGAACTTTTCCACCGATCGTCCGATCGCGTACAACTGGATCAGTGTAACAATTCCGGCAATTAACATTGCATTTTGTAAAAGCGCAATCTGAACGTCTGCAAATTCGGTTCCAGAAGCAATACCACAAGCCCCTGTAATGATAAGGACTGGAGTAAGGTTACCTACGAACATAGCGAATACATGCTGCAGACCAAGGAGAATCGCTTTTTGCAGCGGAAGTTTCCCGTAAAAGTCGTATTCCGCACCTTTGTTTTTCTCTTGATTCATTTTTCTTTCGTCTCCTTTTTTTTAATGCATGATGAGCAGTTTTATACTGCTATTTTTCACAGCATACTATTATAAAGGATTTGAATGAAAATGTATAGTTCTTTTTTTTTAAGCATGTTTTTTTACATTGCAACCACACCATTTCATGATAAAATTTACCCGAAAAACTTTCCAAAAGGAGTCAATGTACAGTGATAAGTTTAGGATTAGATTCTGGTTCGTCTATGACAAAAGCCGTTTTGTTAGAAGATACGAAGATAATAGATACAAAGATGATCCCAACATCGATCAGTCCAAGGAAATCTCTAGAAGCTCTTTACAGAGAGATAAAAAAACAACATAAAGAAATAGATGTTATTGTAACAACTGGATATGGAAGGAATCTGTTAGATCAGGCAGATTTCAAGATCACGGAGATTACTTGCCATGCAGCTGGAGCATTTTTTATGAATCCAGATTGTGACACGATCATAGATATCGGTGGGCAGGATAGCAAAGTGATCACCATTGATAATCTTGGATGTGTCACAGATTTTTTAATGAATGATAAATGTGCTGCTGGAACTGGACGTTTCTTTGAGATGACGATGAGACGAGTCGAAAGTGAGATTGAAAGAATCGACACTTTTGTAAAAGATGCCAAACCTGCGAAGATCAACAGTATGTGTGCTGTATTTGCAGAAAGTGAAATCGTTGGATTATTGGCACAGGATATTGCACCTGGTGATATTGTTCTTGGTTGTGTAGAATCTATTTGTCAGCGAACCGCTTCATTTGCACAGAAATTGGCGCCAGCGAATCCAAAAGTATTTTTCTCTGGTGGACTAGCACAATTTGATGTGATCAAACAATCATTAGCCAATCATTTAGGAGTAAAAGAAGTAGCAACGGATTCATTATGTCAATACACAGGAGCAATTGGAGCTGCCGTTTTGGGCATCCGCAAAATAAAACGATAATTTTTACTTACAGGAGGATTCAAACAGTGGTTGAATTAAAGAAAGAGTTACCAGAAATTTTTGAGGAATTTGCAGAACAGAGAAAGAATTCCTTTCTCGCGATCAAGGAGGTTAAAGAAAAAGAAATACCTGTTGTCGGTGTATTTTGTACCTATCTTCCAAGAGAGATTCCAAATGCCATGGGTGCAGCAGTTGTCGGATTATGTTCCGTATCAGATGAAACAATCCCAGATGCAGAAAAAGATCTGCCAAGAAACCTATGTCCATTGATCAAATCAAGTTATGGATTTGCCAAAACAGATAAATGTCCATTCTTCTATTTTTCAGATTTGGTTGTAGGGGAAACAACATGCGATGGGAAGAAAAAAATGTACGAAATGCTTGCTGATTTTAAACCAGTTCATGTCGTAGAACTTCCAAACTGTCAGACAGAAGATGGAATCCAGTTATATAAGAAAGAATTACTTCGTTTCAAGAAAGTTCTAGAAGATAAATTTGAGACAACGATCACAGATGAGGCAGTTCTTCATCAGATCAAGTTAAGAAATGGAATCAATAAAGCATTAAGACGTCTTCAATATGTAATGGCAAATGATCCTGCACCAGTCAATGGATTAGATGTGATCAATACTGTATATGGAAGTGGTTTTGACATTAACACAGAAGGTCTTGAAGACAGAATCAATGCAGTAACAGATAAAATTGAAAAAGAATATACAGAAGGAAAAAATATAGGGAAAAAACCAAGGATCCTTGTAACCGGATCTCCATCTGGCGGTGCGGCCTTGAAAGTCATTCGTGCAATTGAGGATAATGGTGGAGTTGTCGTATGCTTTGAAAACTGTACTGGAATGAAACCATTAGCAATGGTGGATGAAGAGAATCCAGATGTATATGATGCACTCGCAAGAAAATATTTAAACATTGGATGTTCTTGTATGTCTCCAAATAAGAATCGTTTGGATCTTTTAGACGAATTGATCGATGATTTTCAGGTAGATGGTGTCGTAGACCTTGTTCTTCAGGCATGTCATACATATAACGTGGAAACCGCACTTGTCAAGAAATTAGTGAAAGACAAAAAAGGAATCCCGTACACAGTGGTTGAAACAGATTATTCACAGGCAGATATTGAACAGATCAATACGAGAATGGCAGCTTTTATTGAGATGCTGTAAGTACAAAATTTGGTAATTACTGTCCAAAACATATTACATCTATTATGGAGGTGTTTAACTGTTAAAATAATCTTATTAAATGAAGTTTCAAATAATGTAACAAAACAAGCGATCAAAGATGCTTGTCATGCATATAAGAGATTTTTCAAAGGATGTTCAAAGTTTCCTAAATTCAAAAGCCGAAAATTTTCTATACCATCTTTTTATCAGGATAATGTAAAGATCCAATTTTCAGATAGGCATGTAAAAATTGAAGGTTTTGCTGTTTCCAAAAAGAAGAATAAGCAAAAGATAAACTGGATCAGACTTGCGGAAAAGAATCGGATACCTACGGATTGTAACTATAGTAATCCCCGTATTAGATATGATGGGATCAACTGGTGGATCACAGTAGGCATTGAATACGAAGACTCTGTTACCGTTCCATCCAATGATGGGATAGGGATCGATTTAGGGATTAAAGATTTAGCGATATGTTCTGATGGCAATAAATATAAGAACATCAATAAAACGAAAAAAGTTAAGAAACTAGAGAAACAAAAACGCAGATTACAGCGTAGCATCTCTCGTTCATACGAGAACAATAAACAAGGAAAGGAATACTGTAAAACGAAGAATGTGATCAAAAAGGAAAAACTTTTATTAATATTAAATCATAGACTGACCAATATCCGTCATGATCATTTACATCATATAACATCAGAGATCGTAAAACGAGAACCAAGTTTTATCTGTATCGAAGATCTAATGTAAATGGAATGATGAAAAACAGACATTTATCCAAAACAGTTCAACAACAGGGATTTTATGAATTTAGGCGGCAGATGGAATATAAATCTAAGTGGAACAATATTCAGGTGATCATTGCAGATCGATTTTTTCCAAGTTCAAAATTATGCAGTTGTTGTGGAAAGATCAAAAAAGATCTGAAGTTATCAGAACGTATTTACAAATGTGAATGTGGAAATGTAGTGACAGAGATCTTCAGGCAGCTTTGAATCTTAAAAAATATGGAGAGGATGTTCTGAAACGATCTGTAGCATAATATATTCAAGTGATTACAGATATGTACTGATACGTTAGTCAGGAATTAAAGCCTATGGAGAGTACAGGAACTTGTGAGTAGTACATGAATTGATTCGTTACAAAAGCATACTCGTTGAAGTAGGAATGAAACATAAAGGTTTATAACTTTTTATAAGTTTTCAGTAACGGAATGAGAAATGGAATATCAGGGAATCGTTTTTGATTTCAATGGAACATTATTTTTTGACAATGATAAACATGTGAAAGCGTGGAATGAGATCTCTAAGATCTTACGAGGAAAAGAAATCACGTTAGAGGAATTACATACGAAACTAAACGGAACACCAAATATACAAAATATTTTATATTTTACAGATGGGAAGGCAACAAAAGAAGAATTAGAAAAATATTCTCAGAAAAAAGAAGAATATTATCGTCAATTCTGTAAAGAAGATACGGAAAAATTTCATCTGGTAGATGGTGTATGTGAGTTTTTTGATCATTTGAAAGAAAAAGATATTCCATTTACGATTGCTAGTGCATCAATCAAAGAAAATATTGATTTCTTTATTGAGTCCTTTGGACTGGACCGCTGGATCAAGCCAGAAGATATCGTTTATGATGATGGAACATATGAGAATAAGATCGCAATGTTTCATAAAGCAGCCGATGTGATCGGCATTGATATGAAAGACATCAGAATTTATGAAGATTCCAATTCTGGAATCCGAAATGCATATGATGCAGGATGTGAACAGATCGTTGTAATCTGTGACAAGGAAAATGAAGAAGAATTTTTAAAACGTCCAGGAGTTATAGAAGTTATGCAGGATTTTTCCTTTGCAAAAGAATTGTAATACAAATTTAAAATTGATTTTAGGGAGTTTCGTAGACGAAACTCCCTTTTGTGATAAGATAAATTGAATATACCTTAATCGATAAATGAGAAAGGGTATAATCTTTTGAAATATAAGAAGAAAGATATAAAGGAGAGTTCGATGATCAATCAGTTAGTAAACAATATTAAAAAATTAGATGCCCCTATTGTTGTTGGATTAGATCCAATGCTTGATTATGTACCAGAATATATTAAGAAAGCAGCATTTGCTGAATATGGTGAGACTTTAGAAGGAGCAGCAGAGGCAATCTGGCAGTATAATAAAGGAATCATTGATGCGACTTATGATCTGATTCCAGCAGTTAAACCACAGATTGCTATGTATGAACAATTTGGAGTTCCAGGACTTGTTGCATTTAATAAGACATGTGAATATGCAAAGAGCAAAGGTCTTGTGATCATCGGAGATATCAAACGTGGAGATATTGGATCAACATCCAAAGCTTATGCGATCGGTCATGTAGGAAAGGTTGCAGTGGGAAGCAAGACATACAGCGGATTTTGTGAAGATTTTGTAACAGTTAATCCATATCTTGGAAGTGATGGAATCCGTCCATTTATGGAAGTATGTAAAGAAGAGAAGAAGGGAATGTTCATCTTAGTTAAGACATCAAACCCATCCAGCGGAGAATTCCAGGATCAGGAGATCGATGGAAAACCGTTATATGAGATGGTAGCCGAGAAAGTTGCTTCCTGGGGAGAAGAACTGATGGGAGATTCTTACAGCTATATCGGTGCCGTTGTTGGAGCAACTTATCCTAAGATGGGAGAAGTATTAAGAAAGATCATGCCAAAATCATACATCTTAGTTCCAGGATACGGAGCACAGGGTGGTCAGGCAAAGGATCTTGCGCCATTCTTTAACGAAGATGGATTAGGTGCGATCATTAATTCTTCCAGAGGAATCATCTGTGCATATAAACAGGATGCTTACAGTCAGTTTGGAGAAGAAAATTACGCAGATGCATCAAGACAGGCTGTTCTTGATATGAAAGAAGATTTAAAACAGGCCTGGGTAAAATAAAAGATCACCTATTTTGTGAGTAAAGAAAACAGCCAGATAAAGGAGAATTGCAAGATGAGTAAGAAACAGGTAATGGCAGAGATCATTCGTCATACATCTTTATCAGACGGAATCTTTGATATGACATTGAAAGCAGAAGAGATTGCGAAAGAAGCAAAAGCAGGACAGTTTATTTCTGTTTATCTGAATAACAAGAGTAAGATCCTTCCAAGACCGATCAGTATCTGTGGGATCGATAAAGAAGCAGGGACATTAAGGATCGTCTATCGTACGGTTGGAGATGGAACGAAGGAATTATCCGATTACAAAGAAGGTGAGATGGTCAAAATCTTAGGACCTTTAGGAAATGGATTTACACAGAAAGACAAAAAAGCAATTTTAATCGGTGGAGGAATCGGAATTCCTCCGATGTTAGAATTAATGAAGCAGTTAGATTGCGACAAAACAGCAGTTTTAGGATACCGTGACAGTGATATGTTCTTAAAAGACGAATTTGAGGCAGTTGGAGATGTTGTGATTTCTACAGAAGACGGATCTTTTGGAACGAAGGGAAATGTCATTGATGCGATCAAAGAGCAGGGCGTGGAAGGAAGCATCATCTATGCATGTGGTCCAACACCAATGCTTCGAGGAATCAAAGCATATGCAGAAGAGATGGGGATCGAAGCACAGATTTCCATGGAAGAGAGAATGGCATGTGGAATCGGTGCATGCTTAGCCTGTGTTTGCAAGTCAAAAGACGTAGATTCCCATTCACATGTTCATAACAAACGTGTTTGCAAAGATGGGCCAGTATTCGACGCCAGGGAGGTGGAACTATAATGAATTTATCAGTTGATATTGCCGGAGTAACAATGAAGAACCCTGTGACAACAGGATCAGGAACATTTGGTTCCGGAGAAGAATTCAGTGAATTTGTCGACCTTTCCAAATTAGGAGCAGTGACAACCAAAGGAGTTGCTAATGTTCCATGGCCGGGGAATCCTGTGCTAGAGTTGCAGAGGTATATGGTGGTATGTTAAATGCGATCGGATTGCAGAATCCTGGGATCGATGTGTTTGTTGAACGAGATATTCCATATCTTAAGAAAGCCGGAGCAACGATCATTGTTAATGTTTGTGGAAAATCCGAAAAGGATTATCTCGAGGTTGTAGAAAGACTTGCTGACCAGCCAGTAGATTTATTAGAGATCAATGTATCTTGTCCGAATGTGAAAGAAGGCGGGATTGCTTTTGGACAGGATCCAAAAGCGTTATATGATATTACGAAGGCAGTGAAAGCAAAAGCAAAACAGCCGATCATCATGAAGTTAAGCCCGAATGTCACAGATATCACAGAGATGGCAAAAGCTGCAGTTGATGCAGGAAGTGATGCTCTTTCTTTGATTAATACATTAACAGGAATGAAGATCGATATTGAAAGAAGAGATTTTGTGCTTGCCAATAAGACAGGTGGGATGTCCGGACCAGCGATCAAACCAGTTGCTGTCCGTATGGTATATCAGGTTGCTAACGCTGTGGATGTGCCAATTATCGGTATGGGTGGAATCTCAACAGCTGAGGATGCATTAGAGTTTATCATGGCTGGTGCAACAGCGGTATCAGTAGGAACAGCAAACTTTATCAATCCTGCAACGACACTTGAAGTTGTTGATGGAATCAAAACTTACATGGAAAGACATCAGATCAATGATATTAACGAATTGATCGGATGTGTCAAATAGATAATAAAAGGAGGATGAGGGTATGAATATTTTATTTTTCCTGACTCCGAAAAGTGAGGTTGCCTATATCCCTGCCGATGAAAGTTTAAGGCAGGCATTTGAAAAACTAAAATATCATGGATATTCAGCAGTGCCGACATTAACTGATGATGGTAAATACGCAGGAACGATCACAGAAGGTGATGTATTGCGTGCCATGGAATCTATGTGCCATTGGAATATATCAGAAGCTGAGAAAGTCAAACTTATGGATGTAAAGAGAAAGAGAAACATTCAGGCAGTGACGATCAGCACAGATATGGATGATCTTGTCGATGTGATCACAGATCAGAATTTTGTTCCGGTCATTGATGATCAGGAGAAATTTATCGGGATCGTGACAAGAAAAGATGTGATTCGTTTTTATCATGACGAATACCGCAAATTAGCAAAGAATGAATAAGATGGAGGTTTAAATAGAAGATGGAACAGTATAAGAGAGAGTTTATCGAATTTATGGTAGAAAGTGATGTATTAAAATTTGGAGAATTTACATTAAAGAGTGGAAGAAAATCTCCATTTTTCATGAATGCAGGAGCTTATGTGACAGGATCTCAGTTAAAGAGACTTGGAGAATATTATGCAAAAGCAATCCATAGTACTTATGGAGATGATTTTGATGTGTTATTCGGACCTGCATACAAAGGAATTCCATTAGGAGTTGTAACAGCGATCGCATACAGCGAATTATATGGAAAAGAAGTTCGTTATTGTTCTGACCGTAAGGAAGCAAAAGATCATGGTGCAGATAAAGGAAACTTCCTTGGAAGCGAATTAAAAGACGGTGACCGCGTGATCATGATCGAAGATGTTACAACATCTGGTAAATCCATGGAAGAGACAGTTCCAAAAGTAAAAGGAGCAGCAAACGTAGAGATCGTTGGATTAATGGTATCCTTAAACCGTATGGAAATCGGTAAAGGCGGAGAAAAATGTGCACTGGATGAAGTGAAAGAATTATATGGATTTGATACAGCAGCGATCGTTGATATGGAAGAAGTTGTAGAATGTTTATATAACAAAGAATGTAATGGAAAAGTTGTGATTGATGATACATTAAAAGCAGCAATTGATGCATACTATGAACAGTATGGTGCAAAACATTAAGGATGGTTCTTGTGACGGTTGAGAAAAAGAAGTTAGCCAGACGAGGAATAAAAGTTATATTTTATCTTTATATCATAGGTATATTTTATTTTGTATTATTGAGTGAACGATATGGGAGGGATACAGGATATGATACCTCCCATGTGAACTTAGTTTTATTCAAAGAAATCAACAGGTTCTGGACGTACAGACATCTTTTGTCCACCGAAGCAGTGGTCACAAATCTGTTTGGAAATATTTTTGCATTCAGTCCATTTGGTTTTATGATCCCGATCGTGATCAATAAGAAAAAGGCATTTTTTCGTGCAGTGTTTGCAACTTCATTTTTTAGTTTAGTGATCGAGACAAGTCAATTGATCATGAAAGTAGGGGTATTTGATGTAGATGATCTTCTGATGAATACGGTTGGTGGATTGATCGGGTATATGATATACAGGGTCGTAGTAGCAGTATATGATTTATATAACAGAAAGAGGGCGGCAAAATGAAGAGAAACAAAAGAAAAACATTTGCATATCGTCCATCTGACAAGATTATTTCACGGGAATCAATTGTTTCTGTGATTTTAGGAGCAGCAGGGATCATTGGATATTACCTGCTGCTTTTCGGTTCCATAAAGACAGGAGGAACAAGTAGTCCATTAAGTGGAGCTGGAGGATGGATCTTGCTGGTAGTATCAGCTATAGGATTATATTTTGGAATACAAAGTATGAAAGATACCGCAGCAGTGATGAAATGGAAGATCATTGGATGTACTTGCAACGGAATTGTGCTGGCAGTATCTGTGATCATTTTGTGATTGGAATAATTGCAATGATCTAAGTAAAGAAAGGAAGAGATGACTTGAATACAATGTTATCAGAAAGACATGAATTAAATAAGATCGCACTGTTAGAATTAAAGAAAGATGTAGAAGAAACAAGAGAATTTTCTTCATATTTTTCTAAAATGGCAGATCTTTTATTATATGTAAATGAGATTTACGATACCAAAGAGAGGACATTAGAACAGTTAAAACAGTGGAATAGAATATGGTATGAAGAGATTAGCCAGGAACAATATGCACATAGTTTTGGAAATCCAGAATTTTGTACAGAAAAGTTTGGAAAAGAGTATGGTCAGATCTTCGCATTTTTATATGCAGAGATGCGCAGTGGATTTATCTATGCGATCGAAGGAAGACTGTTTGACCTTGTGATCAACAATGAATTGTTCTTGGAAATCAGCAATTTATTTTTGTCAGGAGAAGAACATCCGCAGAAGATCAAGCATATTGTTTTTGATCATATGAGAGATTACAGCGAGGATGTTTTTGAGTACAGAATCAGAGAACAGTTAGATCCAGAACTTGATTTTGCAACAAAGATCGTGATGGAATCTGATCTCAGTGATCCAGATATTTTGTATCAATATGGAGAATATATTTCCGAAAATGAATTGATACTTTAAAGTTTTTAAATAAATTGCCACAAGAAGAGATCACAGCAATGGCCAAAACATATGTTGATGGATTTCATGAAGGATTTATCATCAATAACATTGATATGAGTCCAAAACGAAGTGTTAATATCCGTTATACGATCGGATTTGAACCAGTTGTCAGAGAGGCAGTTCGTTTATTTTCAGAAATTGGGCTTGCACCGATCATCTATAGAAGTGGCGTATCTGTTTTAACACGAGGACTTCATAAGATTGGTTATGTTTCATCTTCTCCAAACCCACAGTATGAATATGACCACAGATATGATCAGGCGATATTCTTTGATAATCGTTTTATGAAACACAAATTAGAATGTTATCATAATGCATATGAACATTATAAAGATGAAGCGTATGTGTTTGCTGGACCAGCTTGCATGGAAACATTTGGGGAAATACCTTTTTTACCAGAGAATAAAGAAGAGAATTTAAAATTAAGCAAGAAGCAGCAAGAGCTTTCTGTAGAATTCCAGATCAAAGCGTCTGAGATCATGAATCAGTATATCAAACCAGAGCAGAGGAGCTTTACGATCATTGCATATCCAATTCCTGAGATCGGGGATAACTTTGAAGAGATTTTTAAAGAAGTCGTGAAAGTTAATACATTGGATAAAGACAAATACAGACAGATTCAGCAGCATTTGATCGATGCCCTGGATCAGGCAGTGGAAGTTCATGTCAAAGGAAAAGGAAAGAATAAGACCGACCTATACGTAGCGATGCATGAGATGGATGACCCATCCAAAGAAACGAATTTTGAAAACTGCCTTGCAGATGTCAATATTCCAGTTGGAGAAGTGTTTACCTCACCAAAATTAACAGGGACCAATGGAGTACTGCATGTTGGAGAAGTCTATTTAAATGATCTGAAATTCATTGATCTTGAAATTACTTTTAAAGATGGAATGATTTCTGAATATACATGCAAAAACTTTAAAACAGAGGAAGAAAATAAGGCATTTATCAAAGAGAATCTCTTATATAACAGAGATACGCTCCCAATGGGCGAGTTTGCGATCGGAACAAACACAACAGCATATGTGATGGCAAAGACATATGATATCTTATATCAGCTTCCGATCCTGATTGTTGAGAAGATGGGACCTCATTTTGCAGTGGGAGATACTTGCTACAGTCATTGTGAAGAAACTGAAGTTCACAATCCAGATGGCAAAGAAATCGTTGCAAAATATAATGAATGCTCCAAAGAAGGCGAGTATTTCCAGTGTCACACAGATATTACGATTCCATATGAAGAACTGGATTCTATTTGTGCGATCACCCTTGGCGGAGATGAGATTTTACTGATCAAAGATGGTAAATTTGTACTTTCTGGTACAGAAACATTAAATGAACCATTGACGGAAATCGGTTAAATCAGTACAATGATAAGAAAGATAAAATCCTGAAAGGGAAGTTTTTGTTAATTTCATAAGATAAGGAGAAAGAACATGGCAAAAGTAGCAATTGTAATGGGCAGCGATTCTGATATGCCTATCATGAAAAAAGCAGCAGAGTTTTTAGATCAGATGGGGATCGATTTTGAGATGACGATCATTTCCGCACACAGAGAACCAGATATTTTCTTTGAGTGGGCAAAAGGTGCGAAGGACCGTGGAGTGAAAGTGATCATTGCAGGTGCTGGAAAGGCAGCACATCTTCCAGGTATGTGTGCAGCTTTATTCCCAATGCCAGTTATCGGTATTCCGATGAAGACTTCCGACCTCGGTGGTGTTGATTCTTTATATTCTATCGTACAGATGCCATCTGGAATACCAGTAGCGACTGTAGCGATTAATGGAGGACTTAATGCAGGAATCCTTGCAGCGAAGATCCTTGCAACATCAGACGAGAAATTACTTGAGAAATTAGAAGCTTACAGCGAAGAGATGAAACAGTCAGTTGTAGAGAAAGCAGAGAAACTTGACAAAGTTGGATACAAAGATTATGAATAAGAAGATTCTTGCAGCGTTTTTATGCGTATGTATGGTTGTAGTTACAGGAAGTTTTCCAGTAAGTGCAGCAAAAACAAAGAAGACATACAAGATTGCAATTGATGCAGGACACCAGGGAAAGGGAAACAGTAAGACAGAACCTATCGGACCGGGCGCGAAGATGCGTAAACCAAAAGTAGCATACGGAACGCAGGGAGTCAAAACGAAAGTACCAGAATCCAAATTAACTCTGCAGATTGCATTAAAGCTTGAGAAAGAGTTAAAGAAACGCGGTTATGATGTGTATATGATAAGAAGAAAACAGAATGTAAACATTAGCAATAAGCAAAGAGCGATCCGTGCAAATAAAAGTGGTGCTGATATCTGTATCAGACTGCATGCGGATGCAGCATCAGCGAATGTTCGTGGTGTTTCTGTGCTATACCCATCACAGCAGAATCCTTATGTAGCAAAATTAAGCAAGAAGAGTAAAAAACTCTCAAAGAATATACTGGACAGTTATTGTAAGTCAACCAAATTCAAGAAACGTGGTTTATCAAAACGTGACGATCTTACAGGAACAAACTGGAGTAAGATTCCAGTGGCACTGATAGAGATGGGATTTATGACAAATAAGACCGAAGATAAACAGATGCAGAAGAAGCAGACACAGAAGAAGATGGTAGACGGCATTGCAAATGGTATTGATCAATATTTTAAATAATCAGGAGGAGAAGTAACAATGGATTACAAGAAAGCAGGCGTGGATATTGAAGCAGGATACAAATCTGTAGAACTGATGAAAGAACACGTAAAGAGAACCATGAGAGAAGAGGTACTTGGTGGATTAGGAGGATTTTCCGGAGCATTTTCTTTAAAGAAGATCAAAGATATGGATGATCCAGTCTTACTTTCAGGAACTGATGGATGTGGAACAAAAGTAAAACTTGCAATGATCCTTGATAAACATGATACGATCGGTATCGATGCAGTTGCTATGTGTGTAAATGATATTGCATGTGCAGGAGGAGAACCTCTGTTCTTCTTAGACTATATTGCCTGCGGTAAAAACTATCCTGAAAAGATCGCTGAGATCGTAAGCGGTGTAGCAGAAGGATGTGTACAGTCAGATGCAGCCTTGATCGGTGGAGAGACAGCAGAACATCCAGGACTTATGCCAGAAGAAGACTATGACCTTGCAGGATTTGCAGTTGGTGTATGTGACAGAAAAGACCTGATCACAGGAGAAAACTTAAAAGATGGAGATGTCTTGATCGGTATGGCATCTACAGGAGTTCACAGCAATGGATTCTCTTTAGTAAGAAAAGTATTTGATATGAGTAAAGAATCTTTAAATACATATTATGATGAATTAGGAAAAACATTAGGAGAAGCATTACTTGCTCCGACAAGAATCTATGTAAAAGCATTAAAGAGTGTGAAAGATGCAGGAGTTACAGTTAAAGCATGCAGTCATATCACAGGTGGTGGATTCTATGAGAATATCCCACGTATGCTTCCAGAAGGAATGAAAGCAGTTGTGAAGAAAGACAGCTATGAAGTACCAGCAATCTTTAAACTTCTTGCCAAAGAAGGAGATATCGCAGAAGAGATGATGTACAACACATTCAATATGGGACTTGGAATGGTTGTTGCGGTTGATAAAGAAGATGTTGACAAAACAATGGAAGCGATCAAAGCAGCAGGAGATACACCATATATCGTAGGGCATATGGAAGCTGGAGAAAAAGGAGTTACTTTATGCTAAAAGTGGCAGTACTTGTTTCCGGAGGAGGAACAAACCTTCAGGCCATTATCGATGGAATCGAGAATGGAAGCATTACAAATGCGAAGATTGATGTTGTGATCAGCAATAATAAGAATGCATATGCACTTGAGCGTGCGAAGAAACATGATATCGAAGCAGTTGCACTTTCTCCCAAAGATTTTGAGACAAGAGATTTATTTAACGAAGCATTGTATAACGAGCTTGTAGACCGTAAGATTGATCTGATCGTTCTTGCGGGATGCTTGGTTGTGATTCCGGAGAAGATCATTCATGAATTTGAAAACAGGATCATCAATATTCACCCATCATTGATCCCATCATTTTGCGGAACAGGCTATTATGGATTGAAGGTTCATGAGAAAGCTTGGCAAGGGGAGTTAAAGTTTCTGGAGCAACCGTTCATTTTGTCGATGAAGGAACGGATACAGGTCCGATCATTGCCCAGAAGGCAGTAGAGATCAAACAGGGAGATACTCCAGAAGTTCTTCAGAGAAGAATCATGGAGCAGGCAGAATGGGTTATTATGCCGAAAGCCATTGATGACATTGCTAATGGAAGGATCAAAGTCGAAGAAGGAAAAGTCATTTATCTATAAATCATTCAGATCACGAAAGAAAGGAAATGAAAGATGAAAGTTTTAATCGTAGGAAGCGGTGGAAGAGAACACGCGATCGCATGGTCTGTCGCTAAAAGCCCAAAAGTAGACAAGATTTATTGTGCACCAGGAAATGCAGGAATTGCTGAATTTGCGGAATGTGTAAATATCAAAGCAATGGAATTCGATAAACTGGTTGCATTTGCGAAAGAAAATGCAATTGATCTTACGATCATTGGAATGGATGATCCATTAGTTGGTGGTGTTGTCGATGCATTTGAATCAGAAGGACTGCGTGTTTTTGGACCAAGAAAGAATGCAGCGATCATCGAAGGTTCCAAAGCATTTTCTAAAGATCTGATGAAGAAATATAAGATTCCAACAGCTGCATATGAGAATTTTACAGATCCAGATGAAGCTATCAAATATTTAGAAACAGCTAAGATGCCAATCGTATTAAAAGCGGATGGATTAGCACTTGGAAAAGGTGTATTGATCTGTAACACATTAGAAGAAGCTAAAGAAGGTGTTAAGACATTAATGCTTGACAAACAGTTTGGTGATGCTGGTAATGAAATCGTTATTGAAGAGTTTATGACAGGAAGAGAAGTATCTGTTCTGGCATTCTGTGATGGAAAAACGATCAAATGTATGACATCCGCACAGGACCATAAACGTGCTAAAGATGGAGATCAGGGACTTAACACAGGAGGAATGGGAACATTCTCTCCAAGTCCATTCTACAATGATGAAGTAGAAGCATTCTGTGAAAAATATGTCTATCAGTCAACGATCGATGCGATGGCTTCTGAGGGAAGACCATTTACAGGAATTTTATTTACAGGATTGATGATCACAGAAGACGGACCCAAAGTCTTAGAATACAATGCACGTTTTGGAGATCCAGAAGCACAGGTTGTTCTTCCAAGAATGAAGAATGATATCATCGACGTGATGGAAGCCTGCATTGATGGAAAATTATCTGATGTAGAATTGGAATTCGAAGATAATGCAGCAGTATGCGTTGTTTTAGCATCTGACGGATATCCAGAGAAATACGATAAAGGATTCGAAATCAAAGGATTAGATACATTCAAAGACAAAGATGGATATTATGTATTCCACGCTGGAACAAAGTTTGATGGTGATAAGATCGTGACAAATGGAGGACGTGTCTTAGGTGTTGTAGCAAAAGGAGAAAATCTAAAGGCTGCAAGAGCAAATGCTTACAAAGCAACAGAATGGATTGATTTTGCAAACAAATATAAGAGAAATGACATCGGAAAAGCAATTGATGAAGCATAATCTTTAAAGGATGATCATATAAAAAGGATGCTGAGAAATCAGCCATCCTCAGACTGTAGACAAACTAGGTGCTGGGATCATCCCAGCACCATTTTTTCCTTTAAAGTTAAATTGTATCCAAAAATTTCTTAGAAATCTTCGCTTTTGTCCATTTAGCAATCCGTTCTTACCAAG
>ENA-OQCS01000258-OQCS01000258.1-human-gut-metagenome-genome-assembly--contig:-NODE-258-length-29061-cov-4.223785_pt1 | contig 29061 bp, 32 predicted proteins | sample MGYA00242757_ERZ504575 | MGnify/ENA primary metagenome ERZ504575 (study PRJEB26092, sample SAMD00036297) | human gut metagenome | host: Homo sapiens | study: EMG produced TPA metagenomics assembly of... | reverse complement strand
TTCTTCTTTAGAATTTCCTTTCATCCACTCTGTATATGCACCTTTTTCTTCGACAAGTTCATCTTCAGCATTTTCTAACTGTTTTAAATATTCAATATAGGCTTTTTTATCTTCATCTTCTAGTTCCCAATCCCTCGGCACTTCATGTCCATCAATAATTTCTACTCGTTCTGCCTTTTGTTCAGGAGTTTCTTCTAATCCTCTTACTTGATATGTTCGTGATGTGCTTTCAAGTTCTACATTCGCTTCTTTTCTTGCTTTTTCATCAAAAATCACTTTCACTTCCACATCATCATAATTGCTTAGATTTTTGTTAGGAGATATTTCATATTTCAAAGATGCAATAAAGTCTAGGACTTCTTTATCATCTCCATCATATTGAATATCGTTTCCTTTTATGGACGCCTTACCGCTTTCTTCCATACCTTCAAATGTAAGCTCTAAGTTTGATAAAACATCTAAGTGTGTTGGTTCAGGAAATACATATATCTTGACACCTATAGCAAGTCCTAAAACCACAATTACTCCAACAATTCCTAGTATTACTTTTTTCATGATACCACCTCATTTACTTAGGATTTGCAAAAGAAATATTTCCATAAATACTTCGTAATTGACTTAATGAGTATGTAACTGTATGCCAGTCACTCTTTGCTACTTCAAAGGAATCTGTCTTACCATTTAAGTTTCCCTCTTGAATGGTAATCTTTTCTCCCTCTACACCGACTACGATCCATACATGGTTATGAGCAACATCTGAAGAACCGACAGCTCCTACTTTCGGTATCAAACTGAACTCAAATTTGTCTGGATGCGTTGCTAACAACTGTGCTACACACGAATATCCATTTCCAGTAAAACCAGGGCTAAATCCATAGATTTCATAGAATCTTCCCCATGCGAACCAAGGACACTGACCATATAAGCCTGCTTGTGCATATGGATTTTTTGTTACCCAAGCATCTGTATTCCCAAAGTTTGGATCACCTTCAATAGAACCTGTTGCACATCCTGTAGAGTCTGTCAGTTTATATGTACCTTTTAATTTATCATACCACTTCTTTGCCGACTTACAGCGAGTATTTAAAATCGACTGATAGGAATCACTCGACCTTTCTACAATCTTATGGAACAAATAAGCACATCTTGATGGACTTTTATTTTCATAAAATCCTTCCCTCTGTAATTGTTTTCCATAATAGGATTCAGGGGATAAGGATTCTTCCCATAAGAAGTTTAGTTGAAAGTTTAAATCCGTCCATGAAACACCTTTTAAGGTTGCCTGTTTCAATAAATTGTCTTTTCTTCCATAACTCCATTGGATTAAGCCATGTCCTTGATATGGATACCCTTTTTCAATTAGGGCAGGATCAAAATTGGATTCACGCTCCATGTTTCCCATAACGCCTGAAACAGCTTCATCCGATAATCCCTTTCCTTTTAAGTATGTCCATACAGCCTGTGCATTTCCTTCTGTTGTTCCATCTGAAAATACATAATCAGTAGAACATCTTTCAGCACTAGCTGATGAACCTGCAAAGATAACAATAAAAAGTGCCATTGTAACTGCACCAACTATAATCGCCATCGTGAAAGGAGCAAGGAATTGAGCGATAGTAGTAACAGCTTTTGTAACAGTTTGAAAGATAACTGTCATTGCTCGTTTCACTATCGTGGTACTTGCCTTCGCAACTTGCACTCCTTTTTTAATAGAAGATTTTACAGTTACATAAGAAAATTGTATTGCCTTTTTACCACCTTTATAGGTATATTTTGCTGTCGTTTTTCCAACTTTTTTCCCAACTTTTCCCGCTACCTTTCCTGCCTTTCGTCCAACTTCTCCTTCAATGAATTTCATTCCTGTAGCATCTTCGCCATTGGTTGCTTTTTCTACTTTATGAGAAAGTCTTGCCCCTTTTTTAACAACCTTGCTTGCTTCTACAGAAGTTTCCTACCACAGTGACTGCTTTGGAAAATTTACCTTGCGTTGGTTGAAAGTCAAAAGTATGTCGATTTATAAAAGAAACGAAACGATTTGAGTGTTGTGAACCCTCTTCTCCTTCCCCCATTTTTCCTTTTAAGTTTTGACCTGTGCCTTTCTTTCCATCCCCAGTATTTGCTAATGTCTTGATATTGGAAATAGTACTGTTTTTATCATTATTTCCTATAACTGCATTCTCAACAGAAACACCATTGGAAGATTCCATTGTTTTAATACCTAAAACAGCAGAACCTTCCTGTTCATTCATACTACTGATTGGAATATCGTTATCTGATTTAGAAAGTGAACCTGTCGTTTTTACAGCACTATTATCATTCTCTTGTGACAATGCATTACCATCCTCTGCATTTGGTTTATCAACTTGTGTTTGAATTCCTAAAGTAGCCTTTCCACCACTTCCACCTGAGCCATCATCTTGGCTTCCTTGTCTGTTATATTTCCATTCGGAAACAAATTTGGCACTCTTATCCAATCCCTTACCAGTCCAACGAAGTCCTTTACTGGTAGCAAACTCCCCTGAACGAAATGTCTTATTGACATCTTTTCTAGTTTCTTTTGACATACACTTTATGTTCTAGCAATCGCCTTTTTATCAGTATTGTTCAACTGGTAGATACGGAATTCTTTTGGCACATGGTTATAGAATGGAATCTTATCTGAACCAAAGACAATGACACCTTGCCCTTGTTTAGCATCATTACCGATATATCGTGCTTCCCCTTCAGAAATATCGAAAATATCACAAATAATCTGTCGATCTCGCTTCTTTTGTTTCAAAATGATAGCAAATTCGGCATTTCCTAAGATTTTTCTACCCCATTCGTTCGCAGAAACATCTTCGATATTTTGTGTAATAACAGTAATCATAGCATTGTATTTACGACCAATTTTGACAATCTTAGCTACATATTCAGCACCTGATGGATTGGCAAGCAAGATATGGAATTCATCAATATAGATCCATGTATTGATACCTTTCGCTCGGTTTTTTATTAAACGATTCATAATATGGTCTAGGACTACTAAATATCCTGCTGTTTGAATAGAAGCAGGAAGTTCAGAAATATCAAACGATACAACTCGGTTATGAATATCAACATTGGTAGGATGAGAGAAAATATCCTGTGTACCTTTAACGAAACGCTCAAGGGCTTTTGCCATCTTTTTCGCTTCTTCTTCAGGTTGAACATTTAATTCTTCTTGAAAGTCCTTTAATAAAGGTTGTTTACTTTCATCAGTAAATCCACTTTTTTCATAATCTTCAAAGATATGTCGTACACATCTATCTACAATCGTCTTTTCAATCGGACTAAGGCTACCTTCATCAATAATAGATTCCACCCAACCTTGCATATATTCAACTTTTGCTTTAACTGGCGAATCTCCACCATCTTCAGACAGACTATAGTTTTGATCTAAGTCTAATGGATTGATGTATGTTTTTGTAGAATCGGAAATTGTAATGGTCTGTCCATTTAATTCATTTACGGCATCTCCATATTCTTTTTGGAAATCGATAAAAATAATTTCATCATCAGGATAGCGTAGTAATACTTGTTCAGCATTTGTTTTCGCTTGGAAGGATTTCCCTGCTCCTGATGTCGCTAAAATACATCCATTTCCATTTATCAGTCGTTTTCTATCTACAAAGATAGGGTTTCTACTTACTAAGTTGATTCCCATAAAGATAGATTTAGGATGTGCAAAATCTTTAGAGTTGAATGGAACATGAACAGCTGTTGCTTCAGAAGTTTCCTTATGTTGGAATTGTAGTGTGTTATGTCCTAATGGAAGTGTATTTTGAATTCCTTCTAATTGTTGCCATTTTAAAGGTAAAATACGAATTAACATTTCTCCTACTTTATTTTGAATTTTAACAGTCTGTTCTTCTAATTCAGAATAGGTATCAGCAACAATGCATAAACAGATATTCTCACAGAAAACTTTTTGATCGTTATACTGAATATCTTCAATCATCTGCGTAACATCATCTAATTTTGTTTCCAGTTTCTTATCTTTCATGTATTCATAATTCATCTGTTGCTTCGCATATTGTTTGACCTTGTTATAACGCTCTGTTTCCAAACCTGATTGCAATTTGGATAATTTCTTTACAATCTTGGTCGTTTCATTTGGCTGAATATTGATTGTCGTAACAAGGTGTAAATCTTCAATCGTAGTTAAAATATTATAAAACTTTGGAGTAATTGCATTAGGAAAATCAGGTTCAATATACAGACAACGAATAAAGCGTTTTTTATGGATTTCATCCGTTTCTGTATCCGAATTTAATACATCTTGAGGAGTGATTTCAATATAATCGCTTTCTCTTAGATTGATATATTCATGAGGTGCAAGAACATCATAAATCGTTAGATCTTTTTCCTTACGATATTCTTCAAAATCTTTGATTCCCTTTTCATCTGCTGTTTGGATATTCCAAAAGTCATGAATCAAAGTCAAACGCTCATTAACTGGTACGATACGAATACTAGATTTTAAATCCTTAAACTTTTCTTCTGTTTTTCTGTAGATATTAAAAATATCGCTTTGGCATCTTCATAATTCAATGCTTTCTGCGATATTGTGACATACCTTTTTGTAATCAGTGTATTTTTCTTTTTCCCAATAGCATCATCAATCAAGGTATTAAACTCATGAGCAAGATGTCTTTCCTGTTCACTAACCATACTTCTTCATCATAGATAAACTGTTGTTTATACTTTCTGTGTTCACAGGTGTACTGGCATTTGTGACTTGAATATGTGCTTTATCTGTAAATGAGTTTAGATAATCCACCCATTTTAAGAAGATTGCACCTGCATCTTCTAAATCTGCTTTTGCGAAAGAAATATCTGTATATTCAAAACAGATAGAATACATATCATCACCGATTCGCATGATATTTTCTTTGTAATCCTTAAACAACATAGTAAACACTTGTTGATTGGTCTTTGGCACAAAAACTGTTGGTCGTTTATTCCACAAAGACATAAAAGGATTCGTGTTGGATGATTTTTCGGTTGGCTTATTCACTGATTTCTGTTGCTTTTGTTTCTTATGCTTTTCGATTTCTCTTTCTTTTCCTTCTTTTTGAACATCTTCTTCGACTCCTTTCTCTATTGTTTCTAAATAGCCTTTTGCTTTTTCACCTAGACGGACAATATTTTCAATATCTTCTTTCGTAAGTGCATTTTCACTATTTTCCATAGTACGCTCTTCAATCAAGCTTTCTTATTGGCATCTAAATCCCCATACCACTTCATTGCCTTTGCTTTTTCTTTGGCTTTCTTTCGCTCTATCTTCAATTCCAATTCCTTTTGTTTTTCCAATCGAGCCTTTTCTTTCTTTTGTTCTTTTTCCATCTTCATTAAAGCCTTTTTCTCTTTCTTCGCCTGTTTTCGTTCAGCTCTTGTCGGTTTTTTCGGCTTTTCGATTATTTGAACAGATTCCTCTTTTTGTTTCTTACCTTTATTTTTCTTTGCTTCTTTTTCAGCTAATAACTCTTTTTCAGTCTTATACTCTAATGGCTTTCCGAAATCCAAATAGTGTCTTTTTAAGAAAGGTAGTAATCTATCGGCTGTCATTCCCTGCAATGTCAAAAAGCCACAAAGCATCAAAGGTAAACCCATGATAATGACAATCCAACTTGAAATCTCATCTCCCAATATAGGTGTTAAATATAAATAAGTAGGCACTGTAATAATTCCAGTTAAAACAAGAAACAACCATTGTCGAAAAGTAAATCCATAGTATTTTTCTGCCACTCCTGAAAGTTCTTTATGTGTTCTGATTCTAATATCATCCATACTATGCACCACTCCATTTCTCTGCTAACTGTGAAGATGTTGTTAAAGCTGTAGATAGAATACCGTTCATAAGAAGTATTCCAATCATTGCTCCAATTCCACCACCAAAAGTCGTTGTACTATTTTGCAAGTCTGCAATACCTAAAGCATAGATATGTACACAAAGTATCATTATCATTCCTTCAAACGCTAAGGCGACAGCATTCATAATAAATCGTTTCCCAGTTCCACTACCGTCTTCCCAAGTTCCAATCGCAAGTGGAATCGGTGCAAAGGCAAATGCCAAAACAATTTTTATTACTCGTGTAACGATTTGAGATATACACATAACAAATGTTCCAATTAAAGGAAGATAAATAATAATAAATACCACAAACAATACAAATGGCATGATACTCCAATTTATAATAGGGATTGTAATTCCACCTTCAGCAGTATCTATCAGTTCTTTAATCATTTCTCCAATAGAAAATTCTGTACCTGTTTGAAAGTTAATTGTGTTTATAACCGTATTCGTAAACTCATTTCCAATTTTCATAATCATATTTAAAAACTCATAGGAATAGGTAATTAGCATCTTGAATATCAAAAATCGTGCCACACTCATAATAATTCGCTCCCAAGAGATACGATCAATTTCCATTGCTTTTTTTAATCAAGTCAATCATCACGAATACAGTTAATAAATTCAATCCTAATGATACAAACGCACTATTTAATATCTCTGCCAATGTTCCGAATTCAGATGCAGTAATTGTATTCCAATCACAAAATTCCTTGGCAGTTAATCCCATGTTTCCTAAATCAATATTAAAACCAAATAGTGAAAAAGCTATATCTAGTAACGATTGTGCAATTTCTCCTAATGAATCCCACATTGTTTTTCACTCCTTTCCTAAAAAGACAGGGCGAATATTTTTACTCGCCCATACATCTTATAAACCAAAAATATCAGGTGCTTGTGCAATGGCAATTAGCATAAATCCTGCCATTAAAGTCATTAACCCACGACTCTTTCCTTCAGCATCATCTCTTTGCCACCCTAATGCAAATAACACACCACCAACAAGTCCTACAACTCCACCAATCTTCATCAACCAGTCACACACGAAATCAATAAATTGGTCGATAGAACCCGTATTGGAATTGACTGCGAGTACATTTGTCATATTCAATACCATCATCATGGCTGTCGTATTTACGATAAGCCCTGCTTTTGCGACTTTTTCTCTTGTCTTTTTAGACATATTGTTTTTCATTGCTGTTAGTTTTTCCATTTCCATAATCCTCCTTCTTAACAACAAAAAAACAGGCACCTTGCCTGCAGATAAAAAATGCTCCCCTTATTTCTATCCCTTCATTTCTAAGGGCATCACCCCTTTCAATAAAATATATAGAGTAGCTAAGATATGCTATTTTATATCGCTCCAAACAGCTTTCAGTTTTCCTTTTCCATATTTTGCTTCAAGCTGTGCTTCCGTTACTACTTCATTTCAAATGGCTCTTGTACAGTACATGGTACTCCAACCGCTTTCATCAATTCTTGCTGTTGCTTTGTTTTTGATTTTCTAGGTTTTTTCATTTCTTGTAGATGATCGTACAATTTCTCATGATTTTGTTTCCATTCTTTTGTTTTCTTAAATTCAGGATCTTTTGTACCATCTTGTTCTACCCATGCTTCCCACATTTCTTTATAATCATCATGACTTTTTAAGTCATACAATTCAGAATAGAAAGGTTTTGTTCCTGCCATTAACAAAATTCCATGTCCTGCTTCCAATTCAGCTAACTCATCCATGGTTGCTAGTTCTCTACCATATACATCCCAGTTTTGTGAGGATGAACCTTGTCTTGAATAGGTTCGCCCTGAAGACTTTTATATAAGGTCTGTTTCCCTAACATGGTACTCATATATTCCAAAGTTTCTTTTGAACGAGAACCTAAGAAAAAGATGTAGTCACAACAGTCTAATGCTGTTTCCCATTCATCTTTATAGATTTTCTTTAACTGTGATAATGACTGAAGAATAATGGCAATTCCACAATCCAAGCTACGACAATATGCCCAAAATTCCAAGAAACGATTGATTTTCCCCAGTTGTCTAAATTCATCCATATAGATATTACATGGAGTTTGCAATCGTCCACCATTTGCTTGTGCATTTTGTCGATTATTGTGAATATCTGTGAATACATGATATTCATCAAGAAGTTGAATGCATTGCTGTTAGGGTCAGAAATAATGAAATAGGCAACTCGTCCATGTTCCCCTTCAGGAGCATTGACAGACATACCAATGCGATCCAGTTCCATAGTGTCATTGTTTGTCATTTCATCTACTTCACGCAAGTTGAAAGGAGCAAGTCGGGCTGATGCCGTCATAATAATGGTGGACATCATCTTTGGAGATTTTGCCGATACAACAAAATGTTTCCACTGTTTGATACCAATGTTATTAGGATCACGACTTTCCCATTCATCAAATAAGTTTCTAAGTTCTGAATTTCCTTCTTTGTCAGGTTCTCCCTTACGAATCAGTTCCATGATTTTTCTGAAATTTCGTTCTTCGATTGGATAATTGAAAATCACATAGTAAAACAATGCCTGTAAGAATACCATTTCTGCCTTTTCCCAAAAGGGGTCACCAGTATTGGATTCAATCGTTTCTGATTTTGTATTTTCCATAATCGTATTGATTAGATTCATGACATCATCTTCAGCAATATTTCGTCCTTCATCCATCAATTCTTGTACAATATCCTGACGGCTTTCATCACTATCTAGGTCTAACAAAAACGCTTCTTTCGGTAACTTACGAATATATTTCAATGGATTATAATGGTCGCTTCGCCATTTATCCTTGATATTTAAAACTCGAATATCATATCCTTTTTTCTTTAAACTCATTCCTGTAGCCTTTAAAATTTCTTCTTTAGGGTCAGTAACGATAATTGTTTCAGCCATTGAATTTAAAATATTAGGAATTAACCAATATCTTGATTTCCCAGTTCCAGGTCTTCCTATCAAAGTGCAGTTTCGATTTCGTTTAGTCACTTTCATATTTTTAGAAAAGATTTCTGTCTTTGTGAATATCCAATTTTGATACATATCCTTTTCACGCATATCTTTCGTAAAATTAGGGTCATTCCATTTCGCACTACCAAACGCTTCTTCCTGCATATTCTTTTTATAAGAAGAATGTAGAGTTTCATAAATCATCCACGAAAATAACGCTAAAAATGAACCTATCATCAGTGTAAATTGATTAAAGATAAGAGGCTCAAATGAAAAAAATTGATCGCTTGCTTGGTTTAATACCTCAAACGACCACTCTCCATCATTCAATTCCACCAGTGTTCCTAATCGTAAGCCAAAATAAAACACAATCAGTAGTACAAGGACTACAATGACTGTGTTGCTTTTATATTCTCGTTTTACTTTCATATCTACTCATCCTCTTTATTTAACTCTAGGTCAAATTCATTCAATGAGCTTAAATCTTCTTGGTTTGCCATATCTTTTTCTGCCCACGAAATACTGTTTTCTTTATTTTCCATTTGTACGGAATCCTTGTTTAAATCTATGGACTGTTCTTGTTGCTTTAAGTCTTCGTGGGCTTGTTGGTTTTTTAATTTCATTTCCCTATCAATCATCTTTGTTTGATGTTCGGATACATGAATTTCGTAATTTCCATCTTCCTGCTTACGAGCAATATAATCATATCCCTCATATTTTTTCTCGAAAATTTTTCATTTCTTCTTTTGGTACGATAGCGTGAATTGGTGCATCTCCATTTTTGAGATTTTGTAGCGTTTCGCCACCATTTGCCCCATATTCAATAATCTTATGCCCGTCTGTTCCCATGATTTCTTCCATACGCTCACGAGAACTTTTATGATAGACAACCATGACATGATCTTCATCTTGAAGTGTTGCACCAAAAACTTCTTGAGAACACATATCTTCATAATGCTCTACAAACTCTTCTTTTGTAATGATATGACGGCAGGTATCTGCATGAGGAAATTCAGCAATCATTCGATTTCCATATTCAATGCCCTCTTCCATTGATTCTACCGTTAATTCCATATCTTCCATCTTTAATTCAGGCACTAGGTTTTCGTCCATTTCTTTTTCAAATACACTGTTATCAAAATCCTTTGTCAATCGCATTTCTCGTATATCTGCCAACATTTCATTTAATGCATTCGAGTGTCTTTGATTGACGATAAAGATATATTTATTTTCAGCTGGCATCCTATTTTCCTGATTTACTAAGTTCTGATATTTATCAGCCTGCGATTCACAAAACTTGCCTAATAAAGAAAAACGCTCATATTTAACGGCTCTGTCTTTCCATTGTGCTAATTTAATATCATTCTTTGCCATTTTCTCTTGGTTATGAATAGAAATACCCCTTCGTATTTCTCGTCCTGATGGTTCTACTTCACGATAAGTTGCAAGTATTTCGGCTTCCCTTAATTTAGCAATCATGACCTTTGCTTCTTCTTTGGTAAGTTCAGGAGTATGGATCAGTGTTTTATTCGGTCCGTCCTTCTTGATAGCATTTAACGGATTCGCAAACATCTTGATGCCGTAAAGGGTAAGCATCTTTGTTAGTTTTGCCAACCCTTTAGTTGCTTTTGCTGAATACTTTACGGCTGTTCTTTCTATCGTTTCCCCTGAACGCTGAATATCCATTTTAGTATCATTCATACGATTTCACTTCCTTTTCTAATTCCTCTGTCGCTTCCATATTATCTATATCAATCGAACCTTTGGTAGATTCGTTATAAAGGTAGTCTATGTCTTTGGCACATACAAGTCCATTGAATTCCCCTGATTTTTTATAGGCAGAATATTCATGATATGGTGTAGATACCAAAGCAATCTGATTATCATTGATGCGTTCCAATTCCTTTTTATTGACTCGCACATATCCATAGGTACGGTCTTTAAAGATGGGTATCTGTACAAATCCATTCGATTGTTCCACCAACTTATTCTCATCTACGACAGCCCATACTTTCTTTCCTTCTGAAGATAAAACATATCCAGTTCATTAAAAGAAATATTCCCTTTTAACTCCATTCCATCACTAACATCTTTTCCTACGGATATAGTAGAAATGGTTTTAAATTTGTCGATTCCCATCACTTCGGGTGTCACTTCAATATAACTTCTCCCTTCTACATAACGCACACTTGTTTTAGGAATAAACAAGGTATATCCCTGCATAGCACTTCGCACCATCAATGTACCCTTCTCATTGTTTAGAATCAAATGAACTGGAATACGATATTTTTGAAATTTCTGTACCATTTCCGTAGAACGAGAAGGTATATCCAATTTCTTTTTCATGATTGGATTTCCTTGCTGTTTCCTTTTTACAGGTGTTGATTGTAAGTTTTTATTCATTGCTAAATTTATGTCAATGGATTCTTTCTTCTTTGTCTTATCTTCCAACGCTTCATCAAATCATTACAATTCCATGTTTCCTGCTGTTGCCCATCCGAACGATAAATCGCAAAGGTATCTTTCGTAGATACTGTTGCCACTAAAATTTCTCGATTTGCCGACCATTGTGTATCTTTTTTAGGGATATACATATATTTCTTCGCCATTGTATTAGGAATTCTAACAAAATAAGAATCGTCTGTTTCTCTTGTTATTAAGTTATGGTGGACAGTGAAAGTTCTCTCTTTAGATACTGTTTTCTCTTTTTGAATACTTTGTTCAACTTCTTGTTTTCCATTGCTTTTTTGTGGGGTTGCAATATTGTTCTTTGTCAATTTCAAACTTCCACCACTGTTGTTGTAAAGTAGAATGGATTTAAAATCTTTGCCATCTGCTGTCTTATACTTTGGATCAATCGCAAACAACATAGATTTATCAAAAATAGAACTATAAGAGAAAACCGACATTCCTTCTTTTTTTCCTATCCATTTCATTTCTAAAGCCTCTAACAAGAATTTTGCATTATCAGAACCTTCTATATCAATGATTCCTGATAGTTCTTGATATTTATTAACAATATATAATTCATCAATATGCTCGAATTCTAACTTTTCATCATCTGTAAATGTCTTTTCAAATTGCTTAACGACCAATCGTTTTTGTTCCATGTCCAACTTCATTTGTGCTTGTTGTCCAATCGTATTCTTTACGAATGTTTTATTGAATACATTTTCGTGTTTAAACTTATGTATCGTTTCATATCGTAACCACAGTTCATCATTTACCATAGTGTCCTGCACTAAAGCAGGAATCAATACCTTATCAAGTTCAGGAGAAAGGTATCGTGTAGGGTCTTCATGGAAACGATTTAAGATATTTTGACGAAGACGATCATAATTCTTTTGATAGAACTCCACCATTGTCTTATCTCCTGTTCGATTGACATAGGTATTGGAATTACTGATGATATATCGTTCCATCAGATTGACTTGGAATTGAAAGATAGGATTTGTTTTTTCTTCCAGTGACAAAGAATGAATAATATCATCCACTTCTTCTTTTGAATAGGTAGAATGTTTTACTACATAATCTTTGAAGTTCATTTCATCATAAGAAGTTTTAATCAGCTCCTCTTTTTTTGCTTCCTCATAGGCTTCTTTAATTGTTTCGGAATTGAATTCCTTATTCTCAAAATATTTGTTTTCCATAAGGAATTGAAAACCTGATACTCGTGCTTTTTCTAAATCATGTTCTACTGCTCCTGCATTGGCAAAATCCCATAAGTCCTTACTATCTTTCTCTTCTGTCAGCTGTAGATTTTCTTTTACTTTATTTAGATCTATCACACTCACACGGAATCGCTTGTTCATGAGTTCAGGTATCTCTTTTACCATAGCTTGTCTGCCTGCATTATCATTATCACGCATCAGCACGATTTCACAATCTAGCCTGCGTAACATGGCAATCTGCTCTTTGGTAAAAGAAGTTCCCATGGTAGCAACGATATTACGAATATTCATCTTATTACCACCTGCGACATCCATAAATCCTTCTACTACATAGATCTTATCATTGTAGGCATAATTTTTTGCGACATTAAAATTATATAAGTGATTGGATTTCATGAATATATCTGTATTTCTTCCATGTAGATATTTAGGTTCTTCTCCATGAATCGCTCGCCCACTAAAGGTAACGGTATTTCCTCGCTCATCCATCACAGGAATTAAGATACGATTCCCAAAGACTGGATGATAGTTTCCTTGTTCATCTTCTCGAATAAACCCTGTTTTCAACAAATATTCTAATGGAAATGACTTTTTATCAATCCATTGTTGTATCTGCTCATAAGAAATATAGCCAAATTGTAATTCCTGAATTAAGTCTTTTGTAAATCCACGATTTAGAAGATATTGTTTTGCTTTCGTATTCCCTAAACTTGTCAAATTGTAATTGGCAATCTCTTTGATTTTATTCAGCGTATTTAACAAGACTCGTTCATGCTCTGAATAGATACGAGAATTATGAGAATATTGTGCATTTAATGAATTTTGGTTGTTTTGTTCTTTTGGAATATTCAAATGACAAATATCAATTACTTTATTCATGGCATCCCGTACTGTAAAGTTACGATTTCCTAATACTTTGTTTTCATACTTCTGAACAAAAGAAATTGCATTTCCACTTTCATTACACACAAAACATTTCCAAATCTTGTCGTCACGGATACTCAAGGATGGGTCGTGATCGTCATGAAAAGGACAAACTGTTTTAAAATCTTTCCCTTTCTTAACAATCTTTAAACCATATTCTTCCATGACTTCACGAACGCTTGCTTGATTGATAATCATCTGATATTTTTGTTGAAACATAGAGTTTTGTTGTTCTGCCATTTTTCCACCTACTTTCTTTTAAAAAAATAGGAAGTCACTTCCTATTTCTCTATATCTTCCATTTCTTCTTCAAGTTCTATATCTGTTTCTTGTTTTTTTTCCATCAATGTACAATTATCCAATACATAATCCAATTCATCCAACATTCCTTGAATTTCTTTTGCATCTTCTACAAGTTCACTAGGCGAAGGTACATTCATGCGATTGTCATCAACAGTTCTTGCTTCTAACCACATGGCAATATGTTCCTCTTGATCAAAATTCATTGCATACTCACAAATTTGTTCGACTGCTTTTTCTAATGACTTATCATGTTGAATACAAAAAACAAAATCTTCTCCTGCTGGCGAATATTGTTCAATTTCCCATGAAGTTCCACCATCATAGATTTTCCAATCATGAGCTTCGAGTAAATCTCTTAAATCGTCCAAAGATTTCAATGTTGTCATTTTCGCTTCATAACGGAGAATATCTTTATACGATAACCATTCAGGTTTAATTGGTACTTGATTATAGTATCGTTTCATTGCGTGAATGTGGTCTTGAACTGTGTCAGCCCATAAATTCCTCTCGCTTCGTTGTCCATAGCCTAAGTAATACTCACAATCTTGTTGTAATCGACCTAACATCATATATTCATGTTGATACGAACCATCAATCATCATCTGCATTTCATTCGATAAACACATTCCATATTCATCTATTTCATTGAACGACATTTCAGGAACCATATCATACAATTCTAATAATAAATCATCATCATAAACGATTTCGTCATTTTCTACTTTCTTGTAATGTTTGTCAATCACAAGTTTTATCAATTCCTGTACCTTGTCATTTCCATATACTTCAGGAATTTTCTCCTGCAAATCTTCAAAAAATCTTTCCTTATCAAATCTCATTTTATTTACCTCTGTGTTCTTCCTTCTTTATTTTCAAATCTTCTTTAACTGCATAATTATGATTTTGTTATTTACCATCTATCTTCTGTAATATCTAATTCATATTCTTCCACATCTTCTTTTACTTCATCTAGTTGTGTTTCTGAACCATAAGATTTGTTTTTTGATAAATCTTGTTCAACTTGATTTTTCGTAAAACATTGTCTATCATATGAAGTAGATAGAGCATTTATAAGGTTTAAGAGCAATTAGAGCTTGGCAGACTTTATAAATGCTCTATTTTTTCGTTTACAAAAAATAGGAAGTCACTTCCTATTTTTCAATTTCATCCAAATCTTCTTCTAAATCCATACCATAAGTTTCTTCTATACAACCTTTTTCTTTTGCCAATCTTGTTCAACTTGACTTTTATTGAAACTTGCCCTAGTATAATAATTAGACAGGGCATATGTAAGACCTTTGGACAATTGGAGTCCTCTAGATTTTACATATTGCTCTGTTTTTTTGTTTGTGTAAAAAGTTTTATCATTCTCATATGAACGATTTAATAATTGTTCTAATTTTTCTTTTTCGTAAATGGATGTAATTTCATTCAACAGAAGATTTCCACCCATATCTTTGTTTTCTCTACAGATTGCAATCATTGGAAATCCATCATCATCTACTTCATCTAATAAAATAATCTTACTTGTATCGTGTTGGTAACTATCAAATGCCAACACGCTTTCTTTTAAATACATTTCACAGTTACTGACAAACTCATACCCTATATCATGCTTTTCTCTAAGTTTAATAACTGTTGATACATTCATGACTAATGGATTATCTGTAGCAAAATCTTCTATGTAATCCAGTGAGTGTGTACTGTCTGCAACTATCAATGGGTATCGTGTATCATAGATACCACTCATCAACTGAATCAACTGTTTATCAAAAGAAGTAATCGTACCATCTTCATGAACAATATTCTTATTGATTTTTCTCAATGTATCTATCTTTGTCATTCATTAACACCTTCTTCCAAATAAAAAAATAGGAAGTCACTTCCTATTTTTCAACTTCATCCAATTCTTCAAAATCATCTTCTATATTTTTAATTTCTTCATTTTGTATGCCAATCTCTTTATCACTTAATTCAATTAGCTTATTTTGTACCATTCAATTTCTGATGAATTTTTGATTACATCTTCTAGTTCCAACCCATTCTCCAAGATTACAGTTTGCTACCTTCTTCTTTTTCAAACTTTTCTAACGAAAACCTTGGTTCTTCCTTTCCGGTTTCTTGTACGATTTGAATGATGTAAAAATGATCCTTATTGTGAATATCTGTGAGAAAATAATTATGCCATTTTAAACAACCTTCTCCATTGTCTTTTGAATCTAAATTGATTTCAAATGTACAACTATTAAATGAAATTAGATTTTTATCTATGCTTTGAGATTTCTCTTTTGCAAATAAATCAAGAAATGCTCCATGAAAAGTGGCAACTGGTTCGCCATGCTCATCTGCCTCTTTCCAATCATCCCACATTTCAACAATAGAATACATATCATGTACTCCTGCTTCTTTGATTGATTGAAGGTCACGAGAGAGTTCGTCTAAGTCTTCCTGTGCATATGTTTTATCTAAGAATTCTTCAGGCTCTAAAAACCATGTATGATTATCAGAGCTTTCGCCACTTTTACCATATCTTGAATAATCTTTCCATAATCATTCGGATTAATTAATAGTGTTTTTTGTTTTTCAGCATTTAAACCATCTAATTTATCCATGATATCCTTTTTAGAATATGCATCCAAAGTATTCTCCATCTTTACTCCAAATTTCAAAATCCTCAGATAATCTTAATTCTTTATCAGGATACCCATAAATCGTTCCTGTTACGAGTCCATAGTCAAAGTCTTTGAGAAATTCTCCATTTTCATACTCTTCAGCAAGATGGACATTCAATCCATTTTGTTTCATATACACATAAAGCTCATACTCATATTTTTCAGTACCAAGTGGTGCTTTATGTTCTTTATTGAATTTTACAATTTTATCGTAAACTTCCTGCATATCCTTTAAGGATTGCTGAAACACTTGTTTTCTATTTTCTGATTCTTGCTTTTCTTTCGATTTATCAACCTGTTGCAATGTATCCTTGGATGCTTCCATTTGTTTATCAATTTGATGAGATAAAACTTGTCTTCTATACAAGGCATCTCTAAATACTTGAAATTGCCTTTCATTTTTTAAATCTTCAATAACCTGTTCATAAGTTGTAGGATACCACACAGTACTTCCATCTGCACTTTCTCGTATAACCATGATATATCCATTTTCAACTTGTAAAATTTCTTCCTCGATACATTGACGAATGATAAAACGAATTTCTCGTTCTTTTTCTAAATCATTTAAATTCCAATTTAAATGATTATCTTGAATATATTGATTCCAACCAATCCATTTTTCGTTTGGTGCTTCTTTTACACCCCTTGCTGTAATTTCAAGATAAGATTTTCCAATTCTTTTTCCATCCATATCTTCTTGATAAATAGCAACTGCATATCCCATTAAATTATTGATAGCAATTCTACCAATAAAGTTTCTATATCATCTAACACATCTTTATCTTGAATATAATATAAATGATTATTTCCAATATTATTAGGAGTAGTATAATCCTTAGTTATTTCAAATTGATAAGGTTCTAAATATTCATTAAGTAACTGCCTTGTTTTTTCTTGGTCAATTCCCTTACCACCCCAACTAGAAGTTTCTAAAACAGATTGATTTCTACCAATAAACTTTAACAAGTCTTCACTTTCCATTAAACCACAAAATTCAACAATTCGTTTATTACTGGATGTCAATCTTTTCTCCATTTTAACCACCTACATTTCAATTTCATCTAAATCTTCTTCGATTTCATTCATTTCTGTAGATATTTCTTCCTTCCGAATACCAAACAATTCAATATCTACTCGATCTTCTAAATTTTTAAACACATCAAAATGCTTATCAATAATTTGACAAGCCTCTAGTTCACTATCTGTTAAATTATCTCGTATCCAAATCGTGCTACATTGTCCATTACAATCAAATTCAATCAAATTATAATTACCCTTATACGAATCTAAAAATTCTTTTACGATTTCTTTTTCTTCTTCACTAAGTTCATCCATATCCGTATATGATAAATCTTCTTTTAGCTGTTCTAAATCTTTATTGAGTAATGCATTACACTCCAAACAGCAGTCACCAAAAATTCGATTTCCTGTCAATTTCATTTTGAATTGCTTTAAATCTTTTATCACATCATATACAATGTCTGAATCAAAGATTTTTAACTGTGTCGGACAATAATCATCCAACAATAATCCTATAAAATGTCTTAAATCTTGTGCATAAGTAAAATCATATGTATCCTTCATGTTTTTCTATCTCCTATTTTTCAAGTTCATCTAAGTCCTCTTCTATTTCACTTTCTTTATCAAAATTGATTGTTTCATGTTTTAATGCTTCTCTTGTGAAATATTCTTCTTCAGGACTCTTGTGATAAATAAGTGTTTCTTCTGAATCGTTTAAAACGATTTCTACAGCTTCTTTTTCATCAATATATTCCATTGTCTTAAATGCATCTTTTACATCCTGTACAGGATAATAATCACTCAATCCTTGCTCTCTACATATTTCTGTTGCCCATACTTTTAAAACAACATCTGCATTTTTATATTTCTTATTCACGAATTCCAAATTTGAAATGAAATTGCATGATTTTTTTCCTGCATTTGAGATTCCCTTTTTTCATTTTCATAAACGACATTCAAACATTTTTCAGAATATCTATCTACATCAAAATTTACCAAATCTTCTAAACTAATATATTTCTTGCCATCTACTCCAAGGATATTTACATTACCTTGTTGAAAGTCTTTTAGATATTCCATTTTTAAGAAATCATTTAATTCCATACCTGCTGTGAAAATGTACTTATTCCCTATCTTATTGATTTCATTACCATCTATCCATTCATCAAATAAGGTGTCAGGATACTGCCAATCAACAGCATCAAATAAATGACTGGAAATTTCTTCCTGATAATTAGTAAGTACCAAGAAGTCCTTATGGCTATATCCATTGTCTTTTTCTGCTTCTTTTACGCTATCTGCCAATTCTTCAAGAGTGAATTCATTTTTATTATAGTGGTTAATCGCCTCTTGGATTTGTTTCTTATATTCCTCATATCCATATTCAGAAATATAACTGGTTTCATAGACATCACGATTATAGGCTTTAAAATTCTTATACCCATACCCTTGTTCCAAGTGTCCATCAAGAATGAAATCTATCTCTACTTTTTGTTCATCATTCGTAATCGAATCTTTTCTCCTGCATCAGCTTCCTCACGATTTACTTCCATAGGAAATATTTCTTGTAATTGCTGTAATACTGTTTTTTCTAACATTTCTCCACCTACTTCTTTTCCTTACTATGTAAAAAAGAAATGCGACCAAGTAATCACATTTCTATATCTTGTGTAAGTAAAAATTCATAAATATCAAATGGTTGTTCATCTTCCCATGATACAAGTGATTTATAACGCTTTTTCTTATCTTCCACGAATGCTGAAACACTGTATCCATCAATTTCATTATTATTCCAAACTTTATCGCCTTTTTCCAAAGGATATAATCCATGATCTGCAAAGAAAATTCTTCCATCTTTGTTACAAATCAACCAATCATATCCAACCCTATTCATGTTATATAATTCTTGAATTGCTCCTTTTGATAACTTGTTTCCTTTATAAATACATTTTTCATGTTTCTTTGAATATTCATCAAAATAGGATTCATTTGTATAATCATGCTCATGGAATGAATTTAACAAAAATGTCCAAAATAAATTTTTAACCTCGGATGGAAACATATCCATAGTTATCAGTTCACTTTCTTTTTCAAAATGAGAGTATCTCCAAATTTTATTTTGTAAATCCAGTAAACATTCTTTTTCATCTTTTATATCTGCTTTTAAGTTTAGATTCTGTGCTTCTATTTCCGAGTATCTTTCCATTTGTTTTGATAAGACTCCCATTAACTGATTAAAATCCTCTTTCTTAAATTTCATCCAAACTCTATCTTTTCTCATATTCCTCTACTTTCTAAGATATGTTTTATATTTCCATATCCATTTCGTCTAAATCTTCTTCAATTTCTTCATATTCTACATCCATTTTCTGTTTCACTATTGGATGCTCTTTTAAATATATTTCACGCTCTTTTTCGTGTTTTTCATACATTTGTTCTAGCATTTCTAAATCAGGCAATGTCGCCATATATTCAGGATTGTTGTATCCTAACTCATTGACAAGATAATCACATCTTTCCATAAGTTCTTGGATATATGTATAAAAGATAGGTGCTTTTCTTTTATCTTTTAGATCACGATTGATATACCATGACACATTCTCAATCTTATCTTTTTGATATAAGATTCTACCTTGTAAATCCATCTTATCTTCATAAGGTAGAGTAAGAGTATAGAAATATCCATTCAAACCACTATACCAATGTTCTGAAAATATCATTTGACTACCATCATGTTGTTTCACTGGTTCTGTTAGCAAATATAGATTTTTTCTAACTCTTGGTTTGTTGTCATATTCAACAACAGGATAACTTTCTTTATCAGCTTTCATTCTGTCAAAAGAGTCTTTCCGTTTTTGATATGTATCCACAATCAGTTGTTTTGCTTCTTTCTCTGTTTTAAATTGATAAATGAACCCATTTTTATAAACACGATTGTTTGGTAAAAGCCCTATAAAGTTTTCTCCCTTATAATTCGGCTTTTGTACAGTCCATTCATAATGATAGCCAAGTGTATAACCATCAATGAATTGACTTTCTAAATCTTCCTTAGATATATAATAGACATCTTTGGGCTTTTCTAGTTCTTGTTCATCCAAAAAATCAAACAATCCCATTTGTTCCATTTACTCCACCTTCTTTCAAAAAAAGGAAGTGACTTCCTTTTTATTTTTAGTATGTTTAGTACCTGTACAAAATTACAGGTTGTGAATCATCAGTCATATAGGCTTTAGACTCACATTTTCTTATCTTGAATTTTCTAAAAAACTCAAGAAGTTAGGACTTTGGTCTTCCCTTTTATATAGTTTTTTTTAAATTTCTATATCATCATGGTCGAAATCATCTTGTTCTATTTCATCAAAGTTTTTATCTGCTTTAATCATGCTATGATAAGTATCCTCTGTAGCAAGTTTCAGTTCTGTTTCTATTGTATTGGAATAGGTATCAATGATTTCTTTGGATGAATATCCGTTATCGAAACTTACAATCGTTTGTTCTTTGCCGTTTTCAGGGTCATAGATACGATACAATCCTTCAACTTTGCCATCTCCAATTTCAACAGAGAAATCAGCATACCCTTTTAACTCTCCAGTTTTATAGACTTCCAGTTGCACAATTTGAACATTATCTATTTTTGCATTCTCAAGTCTTTCTCCTGTTCTCCAATCATATCCTCTTTTTTCTGCTATTCTTCTAGCTGCCTGAACGGATGGATTATCGGAATGCCCTTGTGCTTTATCTAAAGTTCTTTCTATCAGCGTTTTGGGAATAATTTTCCCCTCTTTAACTAATGTATTATATTCTTTAATTGCTTCGCTTCTTTTTTTCGCATACTCCATTCGTTGTTTGTTGGCATCACTATAAAATTTTCTTGCTCCTCGTTGTGTTTTTAGTTGTCGATTAGAACGAAGTTTATCATCTAAAAATCACTAATTGGAGAAGACAATCCTTTTTCTCCTAAAAACTCTTCCAAACTCTTTTTTATAGCTTCATATCTTACTTCAGGTATTTCTATTTCTCCAAATTGCATCTGTAACAAGACTGGTCTTAATTCCTTTTCTAAATACTCTGTATCAGGTACTAAATCCAAGAAATTACCAATGGTAAATACTTTAACAGTATCCATATCATCCACTAATGCGTAATTGGAATTAAAATCAGCCGATACGACAAAAGCTGAAATGTTTTCAGGTGTATCTTCAATACGACCAATAAACTCATTACTTACCACTCTAAATTCATTGCATTTATATACAGAGAGATAACTCTGATTTTTCATAGAGAAACCACCTTTCTTTGCATAAAAGAAAAGAGCCACCATTTCTGATGACTCCAATAAAAAAAGCACCTACTATTTTTTGTAAGTACATTTTGATTTACTTTATAGTTTTCACACGAATTCTACTATACTCATTTTAGCACTTTCTTTGTGAAATGAAAATGCAAAAATAAGGAAATTCAACTTACTTTCTTATCTTTAGCTCCATCCATATTGATCGAGTTATTTTTGTAAAACAATCTACTTCACTTACTAACTCAATCAAAAAATCCAATAGCATTTCTGCATATGTTTCCAACCCAAATAATCGCAAACTTTTAATAATCCTTGTCAATCGTAAGTGGTTGTGATTTTTTACAACTAACCATACCTTGCTTCTTTCCTCAAAAGAATTATTTTTTTCAATTTTGTTTTCTACTTCATTTAATCTTAATCCATAGAATTCTAACATTCTTTGAAAAGACATTATCATATTATACTGAATAATCTCATCCTGTTTCGCCATTTCTAATTCATACTCTTTTAGAGCAGGAGCGACAAATGGATGATGAAAACTCCTTTTATCTAATGGAAACATCCATTGTATGTAATTATGTGTTTCTTCTAGCCATTGGTTATCAGCTTCCCAATAATCAAATAAGTATCTTCCTTTATTGTCTTTTTCTTTACCTTGTAAAAATCCCAATATTGTCATGATATACCTCTTTCTAAAAAATAGGAAGTCACTTCCTATTTTTCAATTTCATCTAGTTCTAAATTTTGTTCTTCATGATTGAATTCAATAAATTTACCTTGCTTAATTTCTCCAACGATCATAGATGGTTCAATATACGGAAAAATCACTTGCCGTTCAGAATTTCTTTTTTCATAAATTGAATTCCATATACTTTCCATTTCATTTGGATATTGATACGCATAGATTTCATCAGCAAAATTATAAAAGTCAGTTTCTAAACAAAGTTCACTAGGAATATCCAGTACATAAATTTTAGAATCATCTGTTTCTTTTCCTATCATATGACAGGCTCTTTCAATTGCCTTATCCATATCTTTTGTTTTTAATTTGGAAAAGCCCCAAAAGAAAGATGAATAATCTGTTTCTTTCATTCGATTATAATCATCAAATAATCGCCTATAAATTGGTAATGCCTCTTGATAATTACATCTATCTTTATCTGCATACACCTTTTTCGACACATCTAAATCCGAAGACTGAATCGTTAATACTCTTGTTATTTTTTCAGCTTTTCGCTTTGAAGTATCGTATGGTTTCGTATATTCGCCACGAATTGAATAATAGTTTTCTTTTCCAATGATGATATGATCTAAAAATTGAATGTCCATAATCTCACAGGCTCTTTTAATTTTTTCAGTAATTTGAAAATCTTCTTGACTTGGTGTGCTGTTTCCTGATGGATGATTATGATACATAATAATTCCACAAGCATTTGACAACAATGCCGATTTCATCACGCTTTTTACATCTACTATCGAACTATCTAAACCACCAACAGATACAATATGAGCATTTAACACACAATTATTTGCATCTAAATTTAATGTCATGCACATTTCTCTATCCAAGTCCTGCATCTCTTCTAAAACAAAATTCACAGTATCTATTGGTTTCTTAATTGGCTTATCATAGTCGATTTCTCGCTCCTTTACTAATCGAATTCCAACAACATCTATCTTCATACCTAATCTTCTTTCTTAATAATTCTAATGCCTTCATCATCTATCACTAATTCTTCATCCGACTTTAATGATTGTAGAATTCCTTTTAAATCCTTTCCTGTCATTTCACTTTCATTATTCATTCTCATAACTCCTTGTCGATTTCTTCTAACTCCATCTCTATCGTTTCATTTTCTTTTTGTGAAAGTTCCTGATGATAGTTTTCCAAAAAGTATGTACTTCTAAAACTTCATCTTTAAACCACTTCAAATCATCAATCACATCATCTAAAACAAGTCCTTGTCCATAATGCTCTACATTTGCATAATAACTCAATTCTTCAGCTACACTATATTCATTTCCATACTCATAAATTGCATCAAGAAATTCTTCAACACTTTCCTGTTCATGGACAGCATCAAAGTGTACACCAAGTTCTAAACCATTTGGTGCTGTTTTATGGAAGTAAATACCTTCATCATCATGCTTTATATTCCAACCTAAATGCACAGCGTGACCCAATAACAAGAGAATCTGATGTTCCCTATCTTCTTCCACCTCTTTTTCATCACTGTATTCTTTGACTAAATCTTCTGTAGTTCTTCCACCTTCATACCATGCAATAACATCACTGCTGAATATCTTTCCTTCATTATGGAATAATTGGTTCGTATTCTTATCATAATCAATAATACCTTTATCCCATTCTTCCAAAGTCTTTTCAAAATACTGTAGTATTTCTTCTCCTAGTAAAGATATATTTTCTTTGTTTAATAGCTCTGTTCCATGAAGATTTGGATATACATTCTCCTCGATTTCCTTTTGTTCGTGGTTTACTTTATCTTCCAAAGATTCAAGGTCGATTCCCCTGTTTGTCATATCTTCCACTATAGTGTCATGATACCCACAGAAATCAAGTACTTCCTTCAATTCATAAAGTGTTTTTAAATTCATCTCGCCAACCTCTTTCTATTTTATATACCAAAGAAACCAATCAATACGACACCCACGATTGTTACCACAATCCATTGTCTTGTCTTTTCACGATATGTTTCATAGGATATATGATGCTCTCGTTTCTTCACATCTAATTTATAGATATTCCATATCGCACATCCACAACAAACCAATCCCAATCCTGTAAATACTATCTTCATTGTTTATTCTCCTTCCACTTTCTTACTTCTATCATAAAAACAAATGACATGAAAATGACAGAATAAATTTGGTTGATCGTCGTGTATTTGTACAAATAATGGATAATATTTTTCTTTCTTCATTTCTCGAATGATGCCAAACATTTCTGCAACCATTTCCTTATTCCAATTATGGACATCTCTTCTAGGGCATTCAACCCTTGCATAAAACAATCGCTTATATAAATCTCTAATATAACGAAAAACATACTTTTTAATTCTATCCTTTTTCTAAATCATCTGTCCATCTCAATGCTTTTGAATTTCCTTCATTATCAAATATAAAGGATACATTTCTCACAGAATCCTCATTCGTAAATTTTTGATCTTTATCGGTATGTATCAAATAATTAAGATGATATGCAAATGAGGGATTCCATTAAATGTAAGCATTTCTATATCTTCAATCGTAAAATAATGATATTCCATATATTTTCTCCATTTCTAAAAATAGGAAGTCACTTCCTATTTTTCAATTTCATCAAATTCATCTGTCTTATTAAATTGATTTTCATTTTCCATAATTGCTGTTTTTTGACTGGAAGTAACTATTCCTTTTCGCACATAATCAAACCGTTCAGGATAATTCTGATATTCAATCAAAAGACTATGATAATTGCTATTAGCTAGGTCACTGTCTGTTAGAACATATACATTGGTATTCTTTTCATTTGCCTTTAGATATGGTTCTAACATTCTCTGCATCACTTGAGGTAAATGAGCATCTTTTCGTTCCAATGCATAGATTGAATTATTCAACTCATTCTTGTAATAGCAAATACTATCTTTTATCAATTCCAATCGAACTGTTGTCTGATAATCAGTAAAATAAATTTTATGGGGTACTGTTTCTTTCTGCTTCAAAAGTTCATGAACTGGAGATACTTTCTTAGTAGCTTCATCTATCTTTTTAAGTTTATCTGTTGCTTTATTTTTAATAACTTCATTATGATCTACAGCTAATAACTCAATCATATGTCTGTCTTTCGTAAGTTCTAACAATGTCATTTTCTCTTGAAAGGAAAACTTATACATGGGAATCCCTTTTTCATGTTTCTCTATGGTTTTATCATAAATCCATTCTTTACACTTTTTTTCCAATAATTGAAAATCACAACAGAACTGATGATATGTCGTATTCTTATCCAATGCCTTGTGATAGATTGCTTTTGCTTTACTTTGAATGACTTCTCTATTCTTGTTACAATATTTTAATTCTTGTCTTAGCAGAAATCTGTATTGATAATCACTTTCGTTGTTTATCACTTTTTGTTTAATTTCTGCATCAGGCACAGGAAACATAAAAGAATAACGAACACTTCCCACTGGTACATTTCCTACTTCAATGACATAATTTGAACTTTGTTTTATGTTAAATGAGGATACAGGAGCAAAATAATTCAATCCATTGATTTTAAATAAAGTACCACACAAAAATTTATTTCTATTCTGATACTCCACATTAGGTATTCGAGAATCGAATTGTTTTAAATATTTTACATAATCAACATTCACTTCATAGAAATCTAGTTTTTCGCTCATACAAGCACCCCCAAACATGAAAAAGCCATGTACCTATACATGACTTTGTATTCGCCTTTTAGCTGTTTGCTATCCTATTCGTTAAATTATGAATAGGCATGGTAGCGAAGCACCCGAATAGATTATTCGCCTTTTAGTCGTTTGACTATCCTGCATTATACAGGCATGGTAGCGAAGCACCTTAAAGATTCGAGATTTGCCTCTTGTCTTGTACTTCAACTGCAAAGGACAAACCTCATATGAATGATAATGAAGATGTTCTCTTCGATTAGAGTATAGCACAGTAATTTATATTTGCAAACTAATTTTAAAATTGCATTTTATTCAAAATAGGAAGTCACTTCCTATTTTTGAAAAAAAGTGAAGATTACTCTCCACTTAAATATCTCTATCTTCAAAATCATCTTCAATACTTATATTGACTGCATCATTGTCTTCGTTTCCATCAGTAATGCCATTCTTATTATACAAATAATTACGGTCATATACTTTCAGTTCTTCAAGGAATTCTGAAACATTAAGATATATAACCCCATTATCATCTTTATCTAAAGTCTTTCCATTATATAAAACAACTTTTTCTTTTACTTTAAAACCATTTTCTTTTAACCAATCAAGTTTTTCAGTATCTAGCAAATGTTTTGTTTGTTTATTGTATTCAACTTCAGAAGAATGTTTAATTTCAAAAATGAATGTTTCATTCTTTTTGTTACGAATAACCATATCATATTCGCCATTTTTAAATGGAGATTTTCTATACTCATAAAATCTAAATTGAGAAACAAAGCAATCAGATAACTTCTAGTTACATTTAAGAGAACAATTTCTTCTAACATTCTTCCTTTAATATCAGATAACAATTTGTTATAAATGAACTCTTGTTTATCTCCACTCAACTTAACGAATTTAGGGTCATTATACAACGCTTTTAATGCTGATTTTGCCTGATTATAACGAATGCAAGGTTGAACAACGACAGGATTATCAGAAATTGAAAATTCTTTGCTAACTGTACAATATTTAACATCATCAAAAAAATCCAACTCATACAAATAATTTTCTATCTGTGCAAGTTCATTTTCTGTTAAGCCATACTTTAATTCATTGTAATTTAAAATCTTTAAATCCTTTTTTATTTGCTCTGATAGATTTTCTACATTCATATCAGCACTATAGGATAATATATCATTGTCTTTAACATCCGATATATAGTGATGCAAAACTCCAATATCATGAGATTCAAAATTTTTCAAAATTGCATCAAGTAAAAATTCATGGTTCTTATCTTCGATAACTCGATTGATAACATTTGTTAATTCTCCTCGACTATGAATTAAATATAAAGCACCTAAATCTCCTTTATCTTTTAATTTAGACAAGGAATGTTGAATATTTTCTGCAATAGCTGAATCAACATATTCTTTAAAATTTTCATCTCTATTATAGTTAATTCCACTTTTTGACAACAATCCACCTTCCACAATATAATCTTCAGCAGTGGCATTTGGAAATAAATGCGTATATTCATAATATGGAATATAAGTTGTATGAATTGAAATTGAACGATCAAACAACTCTCCTCTTTGGCTTAAATAAATACCTAATGAATCTGTTCCTGTTAATACAATATGAATACCTGATATAGCAAACTCATCTGATAGTAAAGAAGATACTCTTACAAATTGTTCTACTTTGGTAATTTCATCAATGAAAATATATTTATATCCCTGTTCATTTAATTTTTGTAAATCTAGATACAAACTTGCCATGTTGTCTTCTTCTGTTACATCTATCCATGCAGTTTTATTAAATTGCTCATTTGTCATACCTAAAATAGATTGTAACATCATAGTAGTCTTCCCAGTTCTTCGCAAACCATATAACGCACAAACTTTACCATAATAAGGTGTATTCACTGATAAATCAGAGTACAGATATTTGTTCAAATCATTCAGTAAATATCTTGTGTTTAATGAACTTACAGATTTCGCTCTATTTTGTAAAGATACTCCAAATCTAACATTTGTTCTGTATATAGACATTTCAGCACCTTCTTTCATACTATTATTATAACAGATTTATATGCACCCTAATAGATAGCATTTTCATGCTCTCTACAAATAGGAAGTGACTTCCTATTTTTGAAAAAAGTGAAGATTACTCTCCACTTTGCATTTAACCTTTTGTATCCAATGAATCATTATCATCATATTCATCTTCTACATTTTTTATACATTCTTTTCGTGCTAGAAGCATCTTCTGATAATTACGATCATATACTTTTAATTCATCAAGATATTCAGATATGTTTTTATATTTCACACCTTCAATTTCTTGTCCTTGTGTTTTTCCCATATATAACACTGTTCTTCCTGTTACCTCTAATCCTCTTTTTTCAAAGTATTTCATTTTTGCAGGGTCAATCATATGTTTGTACTGACTTGGTACGATTTCAGAACTGTGTTTGATTTCAAATAATTCTACAGTGTATAATTCTTTATCTTTAATAACTAAATCAATTTCTCCTTCTGTAACTCCTTCACTCGGCATTGGTGGATAAGAGAGTTGAAATACTTCATATTTTTCAGCATCCAAAGATTGTTGGACATTATAAATTGTCAATTCTTCTAATATCTTTCCTTTTACATTGTTATCAATCGTTGAAACAATTAAATTTTGTTCTTTATCTGTTCCTAATCGGAAAGTATTGTGATTTTCTAAAATCTTCAACAATTCCTTGCACTGACTGTATCGCAACCCTGACTGTGTAATAATATTGTTTTCTACTGGCGAAATATTAAAGTCACCTGATTCAACAGTATAGGAATCTACAATTTCTAGTTTTCGTAAATATTGTTCTATCTCATAGACTTCAGAATCTGTTAGTATTTCATCTTTTCTTGCATCATAAATATGAAGTTGTTTTTTCAATGGTTCAACAATGGTGCTTGA
>ENA-OQCS01000257-OQCS01000257.1-human-gut-metagenome-genome-assembly--contig:-NODE-257-length-29067-cov-2.220940_pt1 | contig 29067 bp, 45 predicted proteins | sample MGYA00242757_ERZ504575 | MGnify/ENA primary metagenome ERZ504575 (study PRJEB26092, sample SAMD00036297) | human gut metagenome | host: Homo sapiens | study: EMG produced TPA metagenomics assembly of... | reverse complement strand
CATGCAGACACGCCATTTGCCGTATGGCGGAGCCTTATGACGCAGCTCATCCAGATACGCCAGCGTTTTTTTCATAATTCAGCGGCCAGCGTTTCAGATTATAGGAAAAATCGTTCACCGCGCTGATGACGCTCAAATTGGTGCTGCGATAACGAATACGGCTGATAATCGTCGCACCTTCGCTTTCCTCATCGCCTAAAATAATAACCGTCGGCGTAACAAAAACATGAATATCATGATAGCCGTGCGTATGGCAGAAGCGGGAAATAGTGTCCTCTACTCTGGAGGTTTCCGCACCGTTTTTCAAAAGTGCCTTGCCCATGCCAAGAGCAATATGCAAGGTCTGCTCACGGCTTAAAGGAACAGCTTCCAATTCCATTACATCTCACCGCCTAACAGCTGCGCTACTGCCGCACGGAAGCGGTTGGCACCGCCCATAGACGGATGCGGCACAGCCATACATTCAACGCCGTAACGTGACAGCGTTGTCGCCGCCTTCTGACCGATAGCGACAATCTTCATCCCCGGACGCAGCTCCAGCAGCATCCGCGCGTACTCAATGCCTACATCAAGCTCGCTCGGTGATGGCGTACGGTTAGTCAGCAGATTGCCTGCTTTATACGGATGAAACGGAAAAATATTCCAAAGAATAACATCAAAGGACGCAAGGCCATGACTGTTCAGCGCATTCCAGACAACAGTATCCGTGGGCTCGTTAAAGCCTTCAGGCGCTGCGTATTGTTCAGCATTGCGCTGCTTGCATCACTCGTGCGGCGGTAATCCCATTCGCCCAGCACACTTTTCGGCTCTACATCAGGATGATGCCCCAGCAGAATACGCTCCGAAGTAATAGCAATACCGCTGAAATGACCGCCTGATAGCCCAAGGCTCGGCAATAAACAAATAATGTGCATCCGCGCGCAGCTCCAGATAACGGCGCAGATTGGCACTGCGGATAACAGGAGCCTGCGGGCCTATATCACAGCTTGTATCAAAATCACGCCAGGGGTTAAAAACCTGCTCGCTGTGATAGCTCTGTAATTTATCAAGAAAAGTATTAATCTCCATAATTCCCTCCATGCATTATTATACCGCATAGAGGCAAGTCGTAGCAATAAAAATGGATGCGAAGCAAAAGTTCCGCATCCATTTTATACTTTTAAAAATATCAGATTTTAGAACAGCAGCAGAATCATGCCTACAACCAGCGCCAGGGTAATACCCAGAGCATTACGCTTGCAAACCTCCATCGGGTCTACACCGGCAATGCCTGCGCAGATAATAGTAGCGCCGGCAATCGGGGAAATAGTACGGCCGAGAGTACCGCCCAAAGCTGCGATAGAGCCCATGTTCATGGTTTCCAGACCAAACTGTGCCGCATGCGGAGTAACTGCTTCGTTAAACGCAACAGTTGCAGCGTCACCGGAACCGGAAATAAGTGCCAGCACAAACGGCCGAAGGTAGCAGCAATTTTAACAATACCGGTAGAATTCAGCATCCAGTTAATCAGCGCCTTAATCAGTCCCAAAGCATTCAGGCCTGCTACGAAAACACCTACGGAAATAATAATACCGATGATATTAGCATAAGCATCGCCCATGCCGTCAAAGAAGCTCTTGGTCAGCTCAACAGGATTTTTACGGGTTACTGCCAAAGACAGGATTGCACCGATAACCATAGCGTGGGGTACGCCCATTTTCAGTACAGGCACCAGTTAGTGCTGCCCAACAGCAGAATGATAACCGGAACCAGCGGCATGATAGCGAAAAGCGGATTGATGCCGAAGTTCTCGTCAACACCGGCTTCACCTTCCGGAACAAAGCCTCTGTTTTCCTTCAGCACAACTGCGAGAACAGTCAGTACAGCTGCAGCAATGATTACGCCGACCACAGTTGCCAGCATATGGTTGGCAATTACATCAGTAACCTGTACGCCTGCCAGCTTAGCGATAACGGCGTTATGTACCAGACCGGGGTTCAGCATACTGCCATAGGTACCGGATTTAACGGCAGCAGCAGCCATTGCCGGATGAATGCCTGCGGACATCATAATCGGAATAAAAATTACACCTACCGCAGCACTGCAGCTGCAGCACTGGGGATAGCAATATTAACAACAAAGGTTGCCAGCGTAGCGCCGGGAATGAGCAAAAAACCCATTTTTTCAAAACCTTACCGATAGCGACAACCAAATGCTTGTCGCAGCCGGTATACTTCATGCACCAGGCAAAGCCCATGCAGGAACAAACAGAAGTAATCAGACCGGCATTAGTCATACTCTTGGCAAAAGCATCAAGAGAAGCCATCGGGTTGCCGGCAATGCAGCACATCAGAATACCAGCGGCAATCAATACCATTCTGGATTCATGTCGTTTCAACAAAAGATAAATTACACCGATAACAACGAGTGCACCTATTATCAGAAACATCTTCATTCCCTCCATAAAATTATTTTTTTGCATTAATATTATATGTGATAGAACTGCTTTTGAAAAGTGTATTATCAATTGTATACATAATACTTGCTTTTTTCAGCTAAGTTTATATAGCAAAAGTATAAATACGTCCCACATCTCTGCGGAACGGTATTTTTTAATAACTTTATTGGTGCCACAAGCCATAATAATGAATAATATAGTTTGTTAAAGCATCCTCATATTCTGTATCCGGTATAGGCTTATCCATCTGATCGATCAAATGACGCTCATCCGACCAGTAGAACGCCTTACCGCCAAAGTAGCCTAAGGCATAGGGAATATCCGTAGCTGCAGAAGATTGCGGCCCATGAATTTTTCCGGCACGTCGATGCCTAGAAGATATAAAAGCGTCGGTGCCAGATCAATCTGCGAAGCATATTCATTGGTGCGCAGATTATTGAGCGGTGCCATGTTCTTCGACACAAAAATCAGCGGAATCGGTGCAATGCTCTGCTTATCATCAGCCTTGGTAACGAGCTTTGTGTACTCGCCGCCGCTGTGCGGATTATGGTCACTCGTAATGATGAACAGCGTTCTGTCATCCATCAGGCCACGCTTCTGTGCTTCCTTAAAGAAATGCTCCAACGTTTTATCAACCCAATAAACGCCGCGCACTGTAATAAACTGATTGCTGCGCACATTGTCCGGCATTTCGTTCCAGCTGAAGCCTGTATAAGGATAAGCTGATGCATATCCAGGGTTTTAGTAACCATCACCAGACGGTCATTCTTCGCTTTGGCTTTTTCCAGCAGCTTCAGTGTTTCCTCATACATTACGTCATTATGGAAGCCCCAGCCGCTGGCACCGGTATAGCCCTGTTTTTCCAGATATTCCTTGGCATAGTATTCGTTCATTCCGAACTGCGTCGGATATTCGCGCAGCTCGTTTGCATAATACTGGCTGGAAGCATTCATGAAAATGCCGCGCATTCCCTGCGCCTGTACACTGCGGAACAGCGAGGGCGTATTTTTACCGGGAAGATCCTTATCCATAATCAGATGCGAACGGAATGTAGCATTCAGGCCCTGCGTTGTCGGCACGGCAGAGGAATAATACCTGTTCATATGCGGATAACGGATAACAAGACTATTCAAAAACGGAGTAGCTTCTTCGGGAATATCATGGTTATAGTAGTTGATGTAATCACGGTGCATGGATTCCAGAATCAGCAGAACAACTCTGTCATACTGCGGTTTGATTTTGGCAATCTTTGCTTTAGGCTCATCAATGCCCATTTCCGTCAGACGTGTTTTATCCTTGGCAGTCAGCTCGCGCTGCTCCACATGCTTGCCGCCGGCAATTTTATCCGTATCAAAAATTGCCTTGCTGACAAAGTTCACATTAACAGGAACGGAAAGCATATTGCGATAGTTCATGCGCGTCTTTTCGTTCTCTACCTCAGCGTACATACCGATAACATTTTCCACGCCGTACATGCCGGCATAGCCAAGCAATCTGTCGGTAAGGTTCAAGCCCAAGGTGAACATGGCCACACAAAGCAACGACCAGGCAAAGTTCGGCTTACGCTTTTGCGGTTTCGGTACATAAAACAGCAGTAAAATCACCACAATGCTGATAACGATACCGGCAATCATCGTGTTGCTCATCGTCGCAAAAATACCTTTAACAGCATAGATATTCAGGTTCTGGAAGAGAACGCTCTCCACGTGCATGGAGGTCTGCCAAAAGTAAAAACCGTCAAAGACCAGCGCTAAAGCGGAAAATACATAAACAGCAAAATAAAGGATTTTCATCCCGATGTTGGGCCATTTATGGTAGCACATTGCCATCAGCAGCACTGCAAAAATGTTATTGTTAATACCGGCAAGCACGGACAGGCTTGTCTGCAAACCTTTATCAAGACTAAGCTGGTTTACCATAAAAAAGCTTCGCCCAGATAAAGAATACCGATAACAATAACGGGAAAATAGCGCTGCAATCTGTCCGGCACACGCTTACGCCGGTAATACAGTACATATGCTATCTCTGCCAAAACGCTGTCACGCAATACATGATCAAAAATCTGAAAGCCAAACTCATTCAGCGGAAAGGGGTGCGTTCCGCCGAAGCTTTGCCAGGCAAAAATCCTTCTACTATGCAGGCCGCGATAATAAAAATCAGCCAGCCCATTTTTCTGCTTATCCTATTCACCTTACACCATTTCCTTGCTTACGCCAAAAACTTAATCGGCTCGGACTCCATCTCAATTAAAAGCGGAGCAGTTGTTACAGCATCTCCGTCAAGCTCTGCTGCAAAATTCTCTTCATTGCAGCGTATTTCCATTTTTTTCGCTGCACGGATAATAATATCATTATCCAGCGTCAGCGCCTCCATAGCAATGCAGGCCGCATAACGTATAAAATCCCCGCGCTTATCACCGGTAAACAGCGCCGCATGTAAAAGAGGTGACGAAAGCGACGCACCGTTAAAGAGGTTGTACGTCCGGCATAATAGCGCTCTTGCTACAATAACAGAAGTTGCATCATACCACTCGGCTTCATCATCAAAACGCACCTGAAAGCGGTAACGCCAGTTGTTAAACAGAAATTCCTTACGCATAATCTCTGTTCCCTGCCAAACATAAGCAAGCTTGTTGAGCAGCTTTTTCTCCTTTTCGGTCACCTTGTCTACTACAAGGGAATCAAAGCCTATACCGGCAACCGTCAAAAAGACGTTGCCGTTGGCGCGTCCCAGATAAACAGGCACCTCTATACCTTTGGATACTCGTTTAAACCACTTATGCGGGTCCGCCTTCAGCAGCAGCTCCTTAGCCACCAGATTTACCGTACCGGCAGGAAAAACGCTGATGTAAGGCACATACTTGCGATTAGCCAGCTGTTCAATCATCGCTCTGATTGTGCCGTCACCGCCGGCAATTATCACCCAGTCAACCTTTTCCTCAACTATTTCCGCAGCAATCTGCGGTATCTGGTCAAAGAAGCGGATATCTCGCATTTCTGCATTTTTAGGTCCTACTAATTCCTTCACCAGCTTATAGGTTCATTCACCTTAGCCATCATACTGGCAAAAAGCTGCTTACCGGAATTACGGTTATACAAAAGCACAACCTTTTTAAATTTTTTTACGTCTACATATTCTCCAGGCATATCTAACTCCTAAAAATCCATTTTTACGTGAGAGATAGTTCCATACAACAACAATACAGCTTGTCAGCACCTTAGACAGCATCGGCTGCCAGTCAAGCAGGCTGACAAAAATATACATCAGCAGCAGGTTAAACGCCAAGCCTATACAGCTTACCAAAAACACCAGGCTAAGCTCCTTGCCGCGTTTGTAACGGCTGCCGCTGTCAAAAACCAGAACATTGCCCAAGAAATAATGATACAGTGTTGCCAAACAAAAGGATAAGGCTGTTGCCAGCATAGTCAGCAAGGTCAGGCTCAGCCCGGTTAAAAGATAGTGGAAGAAAATGTAGAACAAGGCCCACTCCACCAAGGCCGCCGTGCCGCCGACAAACAGATACAGCAAGAGCTTAATCAGCTCGCTGTCCGTATAATCAACACCAAATAATATTTTCCTGCGCATAGCGTACTCCAGTCATAGTATAATAGCTTATTATATCATCTTTAAGCGAAGTTTTCAAAGCTTTCCAGTAGAAGATACCGATGGTGACGTATTTATATATTTAGATAATTGTTGAAAAAAGATACACTGCCCGCTCCTTTTGTATAGCAGCATGACGCAGTAAAAAGCGTAACCATCATCGAATTCAAAGATGGCAAGCAGGCTTACCGTACAACAGTAAAGCCCTGATTCCCCTCTCAATATCGGTCTTCCCAGCCGATTTGTGGAAAAGTTAGGCTATCATACACTCTAGTGATAGCCTCCACTTTTTATTTCAGATATTTCATATAGAAAGCTTCTATTTTATCAAAGGAACTTACATCAATCTTGCAGTACAAATCCGATGCACAACACCAGAAATAATCACCAGCTCCTTATTGTCTCCTTGTAGCTTTTTAATGGCATCTGAATTTAACTCAAAACCAAGAATAAAGATTGTAAAATAGAGCGATGCTTTCGCACCGCTCTAAAAAATTTATAAAAATTTATTCTTAAAAGCTGTATTTTACTTCTTTATCCAGCACTACACCAGTTTCCGGATTAACATTCATCTCACCACGCAAACCAGATGCACTGAATTCACTTCATATTCATATAATCCATGTTCTCTGTCCAAATTCAGTTCATAAATCGACACGTCACCAACTTCTTTGGCAACAATTGCTTTTACATCATCTTTGGACAAGATGACATTAGCGCTACCACCCAACGCTTTTCTTTCCATATTGTATTCTTTGATTTTACCATTTACCTGATATACATCAATTTCATATTTTGTCTGAGTAGCAGTATCAAAAACTTCACTTCATAATATGGTTGCAGTTTTTGCAGTTCTGCTTCAGTATGCAGGTAAGTACTACCTGTTGGAACTTGCTTTTGCGCAATTGCACGAGCTTCTTCCGCACTAATCAGATTAGCAGCAAATGCTGTAGCAGAAATTGCCAAAACAGTCAGCGCGCCAGTAATAATAGCTGTTAATTTTTTCATGAGATAAACCTCCTTCAATGTGAAAAGTTAAACCATATTTAAAGTATACTAAATTTCTAGGATTTGTATTGTGAAGTCTTTGTGACTTCTTTAGAAGTTCCAACGCACGCCAGCGTGAAAATCCCAGTTCTTATTATACTCGCCGCCGACTGCACGCTCGATGTCAAAGTACGCATAGCTATCTTTGCCAGTTTTTACGCTCAAGCCTGCACCATAATTGACGCTTACGTTTTCTCTAAGTAATAAACTAAGGAAAGCTTAATTTCTTGTATTATCCAAAGAAGCTTTTTCTCTTGCTGGATTTACAGTTACCTTAATTAGTGCTCTATACTAAAATTTACTTTAAAATCGCTTTGCTGCGTACTCAAAATATCTAGTCCCTGTTCAACGTGTCCCAAATAAATCAAATCATCCGTATATCTGAAATCCTTATAAAACACACTTATATTACCCCATGGAACATAAACACACACATCTCCGGCCTTCGGAGCATGCCCTCGTGGCGCTCCGTCCCCGGTAAGCTTATTTTTAAAATAGCCAATCTTTTCGGTATGATTAAAATCATTCAGGTTTATCCTGCGGGAAGCATATCAATTAAACGCTTCGCTGCCGCATTATCCGCAAGTACAACAATAATATTTTTACCATCAACCTGCAGCTTCAGCTTGGTTCCTTGCGCTGCAGACTGTGACTGCTGCGTTTTATTTTGAGCAGACTGCACTTTCGGTGCAGGATTCTGAGCTGCTTTACTATCAGGTGCATCCGCACCGGCGCAGCCGCTCATAAGCAATGTTACAGCTAAAGCTGTAGAAGCCAATAATTTTTTCATAGTAAACCTCCTTGCAGACATCATTATGTAAAACAGGATTTACCCTTCACCGATAATTATACTAACAGCCTAAATATGCGTCCAATACCTATAATAATTACCGTTACATGCTTTTTTTGCATAATCAGCAAGGCTGCGTTATAATAATGCCAAAAATTACAAGCATATCGATAGAAAGGAGCCGTCGCTATGAACTTTCGTATTCTCAACTATTTTCTGACTGTCGCACACGAAAAAAATATCACCAAAGCAGCTGAAGTTCTGCACATCACTCAGCCCACGCTCAGCCGTCAGCTCATGCAGCTTGAAGAAGATTTAGGAACTAAGCTATTTGACCGCAGCCAACATAAATTCGCGCTCACACCCTCCGGGCAGTTTCTCGTACAGCGCGCACAGGAAATTTTAGACATGGTAGAAAAAACTACGCTCGACATCCAAGACCAGGAGCAAAACCTCAGCGGAAGCATTGCCTTCGGCGCAGGTGAGTACTATGCTACACAAACACTGGCACAGCTTATCGGAGCTTTTCAAAGGCAATATCCGGCTGTAACCTTTGACCTTTTTACAGCTACGGCAGATACTCTGCTGGAAAAAATGGAAAAAGGGCTTATCGATATCGCTATCCTGCAGGCACCTGTCGATACAACAAATTATGACTATATTCATTTACAGAAAAAGGAAATTTGGGGTATTCTCATGCGCAAGGATGCTCCTCTGGCAACAAGAAAAGCCATTAAAGCCTGTGAGCTTTGCGGCCTGCCTGTTATTTTACCTGTACGCCTGCAAGTACGCAGTGAAATCTTCAATTGGCTCAGCGGCGATATTGCCAAAATACACTTTGTTGGCAACTGTAACCTGCTTGCCAATACAGCCGTACTCGTAGAACAGAATAACTATTACGCTATAACCATCAGCCGCCGCTAATGAATGAAAACCGCTTTGTATTCCGTCCTTTGCAGCCGGCACTAAGCGGCGATATTCTGCTTGTATGGCGACGCGACAGACAGCAGAGCCATACTCTGCAAAAATTCATTGATTTTGCAAAATGCTTTTTAAGCATAGAATAGCTTTACAAGATAAGTATTAGACATGTAAATAAGAATCATTATAATTTTAGGCAGATAGCAATTTGTTATCTGCCTTTTTGATTGTTATTTTTTGATGAGGAAAACTTATGAACAGACATGATTTTATCAGGCTCGCTGTCGCAGGCTTCGGCACCATGCTTGCCAGCGGCGCAGCTATCAACTTCTGTCTAACAAAAATACGCCTGAAGCGAATGTGCCTGCCGCTGAAGCAGCACAGCAGCCAACACCAAACGGCAAACAGCGCATCGTTGTCATTACGAGCAGTCCGCATAGAAACGGCATGACCAGCGTGCTAGCAGAACAATTTATCAAAGGCACAGAAGCCAAGGGACACAGCGTCTTTCGCTTCGACGCAGCGTTTCATAATATTCATGGCTGCCTGGTCTGCAATGCCTGCGGCATGAACGGGCTCTGCGTGCAGAAGGAGGACATTGAAAATGATTTGATTATGCGCCTCGTTAATGCTGATTTAATCGCGCTCATCACGCCCGTTTATTATTGGCACGTCATCGCGCAACTCAAGACCTGCATTGATAGATTTTACGCACGCACAGGACGTATCAGCGGCAAGCAGAGCGTTCTGCTCGCAACAGCAGGCAGCGACGTTCCCTGGGCTATGGACTGCCACACTCTCAGGCTATATGCGCTGGCAGAGCGTGGCACTTTGCTAGCCACTAACTGCAAAACCCGCAAGGATATTTTGAAAACCACCTATCCGCAGGCTGCCTATGATTTAGGTCACAGCTTATAAAAAACTCTTGACCGATAGCAACAATCGCAAGCTATAATTTACTTGACTTGGAGTTATCTCCAAGTCATAAACTAAAAACGAAGGAAACGCTATGCAAAACCTAACTTACAATCTCAAACGCACTGTCGTTTATATCGTCGGCTTCATACTTTTCTACGAGCCGTTCATGTTCTTCAACCAAATAGCAAGTACTTTCATCACCGACACAAGCTTCAGCTCGATTCACGTTCCCTGTGCACGTATTCCGCTTGCGAACATCGTCACAGGCGAATGGCTTGCGACAAGCACGATTTCACTAATCTTTTGCCTGCTACTCGCCGTAACCTCGCTGTGGTTCGGTCCGCTCTTTTGCGGCAAGCTTTGCCCTACCGGTGCCTTCAGTGAACTGCTTGGCAGCCTGCTGCCTGACAAATATAAAATAGACTGGGTAAAGCTCGTGCCCGTGCTGCCGCTACGTTATGGTTTTCTCATCGGTTTTCTTTTTTCCATCTGGCTGGGCTTTGGCATTCCCTGCACCTATTGCAATTATTATTCTTTCGAGATTTTTATCAACTTGTTTCTCACAGAATATTTCTTAAACACGCTCTCCTCGCTCATCGCCACGTTCTTTTTAGCGAATGTCTTCTTTAGGGCTTTTCACCAAAGGTGGACGCGGATATTGCCTGTTTATCTGTCCTGTTGGCACATATAATTCCTTGTTTCACATTTTTGGACGTTTTGTTCCCGGTGCTTTCGCCATGCAGGTGCGCAAAAAACGCCTGCATCGGCTGCACCAAATGCGCGCAAAAACTGCCCCATGCGTGCGATAACCATGCACGAACGCCAAGCAACGATTGACAGACGACTTTGCATCATCTGCGGCAAGTGCGCGCACGGCTGTCCGAAACAAGCTATCTGCTATCAAAGCAATCTGGCGAAGGAGAAAGAGTAAGATGAGCACAACTGATAAAGCACTTCATGACAACAAATTATCTCAGCTCGTTCTCGGCGGCGGTGCTGCTGCCAGCATCCTCCTGCCCCAGGCTGTTACGAAGGCTATGCCACAGCTTTTCGCCGGCATTGCGCCCGTCACGGCACAGACGCTGCCCTATTGCACAGGCGTGTGCGGCAGCTGCGGTGGAAGCTGCGTGGGGAGCGTGGGCGTTATGGCTTTTCTTGCTATCTTAGCTAAATATAAACATCAATCATACAAGGAGGATTCAATATGAACAGATCAGCGACTTTTTAAAACTCGCAGGCGTTAGCTTCTGAGCCTTGCAGCATTAACTATGGGCTGCGGTTCGTTCAACGCTGCTAAAGCAGACGCACCTGCGCCTAAAGTAAAACAATCCACTAGTGAAGGAGCATCACAAAACATGAATAATGGTAAAAAAATCTTAGTAGCCTATTTTTCCTGGAGCGGCAACACCAAAGCTGTTGCTGAAGAAATCCATAAACAGGTCGGCGGCGACATCGTAGAAATCGTGCCCGCAACTCCGTACTCCGAAACCTATAGCGTCACCGTCGCCAAAGCCAAAGCAGAACAGGCAGCCAACGCCCGTCCTGCCATCAGCACAAAAATTGCTGATTTCGACAAATACGACGTTGTTTTCCTTGGTTATCCCACTGGTGGGGCAGCTTCCCCATGCCTGTTGCCACCTTCGTAGAAACCTATAAATTGGACGGCAAAACCGTTGCTCCCTTCTTCACCCACGGCGGCGGTGGCGAACAGCGCTGCCTAAGCGATTTGCAGAAGCTGACACCTAATGCCAAATTCACCCAAGATCTTGTTCTCTCCGGCAGCAGCTCCAAGAACGCCCAAGGTCAAATCAAAAGCTGGCTTGACAGCTTGCAATTCTAATTTTTAAAGGAGCGATAACAATGACAGAAGAAAATTTTTCACCATATCCCAACAGGCCCTAAAAACGATGCTTATGCAAAATATTTCGTAGGCCAAAGCTATCTTAACATGCTTTCTCTCGACCAGGTTGTCATCGGCAACGTAACTTTCGAGCCAGGCTGCCGCAACAACTGGCACATCCATCACGCCAAAAGCGGCGGCGGCAGATTCTGCTTGTCACCGGCGGTCGTGGCTACTACCAGGAATGGGGCAAGCCTGCCCGTGAGCTGCATGCCGGTGATGTAGTCAAAATCCCCGCCGGAGTTAAGCATTGGCACGGTGCCGCCCCCACCAGCTGGTTTGCGCACCTCGCCATCGAGGTTCCGGGCGAAAACACCAAAAGCGAATGGTGCGAGCCTGTGGATGCAGAGGAATATAATAAGCTGAAATAAACCCGCTGTCACCTTCAGTGATATCTTCCCTTACAGACAGACAAGTCGCTCAACACTAATTTACTGAAATGAGAATCACCAATGAAAGACATCTCAAAAATTATACTCACTGCATTTCTTTCATGCACTTTACTTTTAGGAGGCACCACCGCTATGGCAAAAACACGTGAAACAGCAGCAAATACTGCTGCTCAAAGCTTGTTCACCAAAAATGATCCTACTGATATTAAAAACGAACCGGAGCTTTCCGCTATCAGCAAAAAGTTTATCTATCACGATATCAATAAGCAGATTAAGCTCAGTACCGCCAAACAGGAGCTGCTGACGCTCGTTGTTCTCACTGCCAACAACAACACCGGAGGATATTCCTGCCCACGTCGAAGGCGCTCTCAGAGCAGGTGCAACGCCGGAGCAGGTACACGAAAGCATTTTCCATTGCACGCCATACGTTGGTCTGCCAAAGGTAAAAACAGCACTGGAACGCTTTGACCAGGTTATGGAAATGCTCAAAATCAAGCCCTGCGCTCCTGCCGGAACAACTACCGATCAAACACGCCACGAAGCAGGCCTCGCCGTACAGCGCGCCATCTTCGGCGCAGAGAACATTGATAAGATGAACGCGAGTGCCCTGCTGACCAAAAGCATATTAATGATTACCTCAGTGCCAACTGCTTTGGCGACTACTACACACGCAAAGTGCTCGACGTCAAAGAGCGTGAACTGATCACATTTACAGCAATCGTTACTCTCGGCGGATGCGAACCACAGGCCAAGGCACACGCCGCTGCCAATATCTCCGTCGGCAACTCCCGTCAGGATTTGCTGGATGCGCTCACCATTGCCCTGCCCTACATCGGCTATCCGCGCACCTTAAACGGACTTAGCTGTGTAAACGCTATCGCGCCAAGCAAGTAAGCTGCCAAAAATTTATATTACCATTAACACAAACTTCCATTTTCCTCTTGACTTAGAGTATACTTCAGGTATTAAAATATAAGTAACCAAATTATAGGAGGTAGTTGAAATTGACACAAGAATTGCACAAGCCCCTGTAGTAGCTGCAAAAGAGTTGCCAAAACCGATAACGCAGCTCTCATGCCAAAGTATATTTCACCAAGCACATTGATGCCGAGCATCTCATCAAATTATACGATTTAATCAACGAAAGCATTTACGGCAAGATTGCCATCAAACTGCACACCGGCGAAAAGCACGGCCCCAACATTCTGCCGCGCGAGCTGGTGAAAGCGCTGCAGCAGCAAATCCCTGACAGCACCATCGTAGAAACTAACACTCTTTATCAGGGCGACCGCTATACCACCGAAGAACATCTCGACACCTTAAAGGTTAACGGCTGGACCTTCTGCCCTGTCGACATCATGGATGCAGAGGGCACCGTTAATCTGCCTGTACGCCACGGTAAGCATTTCAAAGAGGTTCCATGGGCAAAAACATCGTCAACTACGATCCATGCTCGTTTTAACGCACTTCAAGGGCCACGCTATGGGAGGCTTCGGAGGCTCCATGAAAAACCTTGCTATCGGCTGCGCTGACGGACGCATCGGCAAAGCACAGGTTCACGGCGTAGATAAGGATAACCTGCCTGCAGACTGGAACGTATGGCCCGGCAAGGAGCTGCTCATGGAAAACATGCTGAATCTGCCAAGGCTACCATTGATTTCTTCGGCAAGCACATCGTTTACATCAATGTCCTACGCCGCATGTCCGTTGACTGCGACTGCGCCGGCTTAAGCGCAGAAGAGCCGACTATTCCTGATATCGGTATTCTCGCTTCTACCGACATTCTGGCTATCGACCAGGCTTCCGTCGATCTGGTATATGCCAAGGAAAGCAACCATGACCTCGTTGAGCGCATGGAAAGCCGTCACGGCCTGCACCAGCTCACCGCTATGCACGAGCTGAAAATGGGCAATGACAAATATGAACTGATTGAGCTTGATTAACCGTAATTAAAAAGGCTGTCGCACTACGATGATGCGACAGCCTTTTTGCTTTATTTGGTTAATTTAACTTCGTCAAACTGCTTGCCATCCGGCAGGAAGGCTTTAAACTCCAAGGTTTTCTCATCGGCTTTCATTGTCATATAGTTGGCAGTTTCCGGTTTCGGCGCTGTTGCCGCATCCCACTCAAAATCGCCCCACAGCTTAGGATAGCGCACACTGCCGGCCACACCTGTCAGAATATAGGTAATACCGCTTCCCTGCGGTGCAGGCGCAAAGTTCTGCAGCGGCACACGGCGGCGATATGTATGCAAATGCGCCGTCAGTACTGCGTCAACCTTGTATTTTTCAAACACCGGCATCAGCCGATAGCTGAAATCAAGAAACTGCGTCTTGCTCTGCGCTCTGCCAGACTCCGTCCCGAAGCCGTAGAGAAAGATATCGCGGTGCATCAGAACAACCTTCCACTGCGCCTTGCTCGCCGCCAAATCCTTTTCCAGCCAAGACAGCTCGTCTGCCAGCAAATCAGGCTGAAATTTCCATCTCCGGAAAGTTGGTATCCAACACTACAAAATGCACCGGACCGTAATCAAAGCTGTAAAACTGATTCGGATATTTTGCCAGACCGTTTTGCGGCACATTGAACAAATGCGTATAGCTTGCAGGCAAGTATTCCTTCCACTCCATGTTGTACGCCTCATGGTTGCCGATTACAGGTGCCAGCGGCACAGCATCACTGAACACGCTCACGCTGTTGAACCAGGCGCGCCATTGGCTTGCATCCTGTCCGTTGTCCACCAAATCTCCCATATTCACGTAAAACGCACTCTGCGGATGGCGCTTGTAGCTTCACGCGCCAGCTGCTGCCAGCCACTGTAATCAGCGCTTTGCGAATCCGGGAAAATTAAAGCAGTAAAGCCTGCGCCCTTTTCCGTCTGCAGCTTGTGCCAACGTCCTTTATTCTGCGCTGTGTTGATGCGATATTCATAAGCACTGCCCGGCACCAGGCCGCTAAGACGCGCAGTATATTGAATAATACTGTTCTTATCCGTAAAGCTGCTGTCTGTTGCCTGCACTGCCTTTATATCCTTGTTGCCCTTTAAACGGTACTCCAGCGTATAAGGCTGCTTCACCTTCGCTTCCCACATAATTGTGCGCCCTGTCTTGTTATCCGTAGCCACCAGCTGACGCGGATTGGTAATGGCAACGGCAGTATCACTGCCCTGCACTTCGCCGTCGGCATTTTTAGCACAGCCGCTTAAAGCTACCGCTACGAAGCACAATATAAAAAGTAAAAGCTTAATTTTCTTGCTCATGCTCTGCTTCCTCTCATGTTACTTTATTTAAGTATAGCATAACACATGGAGTTCAGTCGAAGTCAAGATTTGTTTGTACATTTTGACTTAAAGTTACAATAATACTATCTTTTTCACTTTACAAAACATTATAGAATTTATTCATGATGTAGTAAAAGATAATTTGTAAAAAGCTTTCAAAAACACTTTCATAAAATGCTATTTTTGATATAATATAAGGTGAAGCTATCGCATGCTGTTATTTTAAACAAGGTATCATAAGGAGGAGACCATATGAGCTTAAAAATAATTACTAAGCGTTGCAAAGGCTGTGGTATTTGTGCGGCCTTCTGCCCGAAAAAGTTCTGGCAGTCAGCGAAGTCGGCAAAGTCGAAGCCGTTGCTGAAGAAAATTGCATCAAATGCGGACAATGCGAAATGCGTTGCCCCGACTATGCTATCTTTGTAGATAAATAAAAAGGAGTGAGGTAACCCATGTCAAGAATCCTGCTGTTACAAGGTAACCAAGCGGTTGTTGAGGGTGCGATTGCCGCCGGTGTAAAATTTACGGCGGTTATCCGATCACCCCTTCTACCGAAATTGCTGAACAATTAGCTCTGCGTCTGCCGCAGGTTGGCGGTAAATTTATGCAGACTGAAGACGAAATCGCCGGTCTCGGCACTGTTATCGGTGCATCCATGGCCGGTAAAAAGGCTATGACCGCAACTAGCGGCCCGGGCTTCTCCCTGAAACAGGAAATGCTCGGCCTCGCCTGCAGCGCCGAAATCCCCTGCGTTATCGTTAACGTACAACGTGTAGGCCCTGCTACCGGCCAACCGACCTCCCCCGCTCAGGGCGAGGTTATGCAAACCCGCTGGGGCACCCACGGCGACCACTGGTTGATTACCGTTTCTCCGTCCAGTGTTCCCGAATGCTTTGACCTGACTTTGCGTGCAGTAGCATTGAGCGAAAAATATCGTTGCCCGGTTATTCTCCTGATGGACGAGGTTATCGGCCATATGCGCGAGAAAATCGAGCTTCCCGACAACTATGATGAAATTCCGCAGGCAGAACGCAAGCGCCCGACCTGCGCACCCGAAGATTATCTGGCTTACGGCTGCGAGGAAGGCTCCAAGGTTCCTGCTATAGCAGACTTCGGCAGCGGTTACCGCTGGCACGTATCCGGTCTGGTACACGACGAACCGGTTTCCCGAAGGCACCGGTGAAGCAACCCGCACCTCTCAGGACCGTCTGCGCACTAAATTAGAAGATAACTTAGACGACATCGTACAAGTAGAAAACTATCGTATGGAAGATGCCGAATTTGCTGTTGTAGCCTTCGGCGGTGCTGCCCGCACTGCTTATGAAGCAGTTGATATGGCACGCAAGGAAGGCCTGAAGGTTGGCTTCGTCCGCCCGATTACTATCTGGCCGTTTGCGAAAAGCAAATGCAGGAGCTGGCAGGCAAGGTTAAAGGCATCCTCGTACACGAGCTGAACTGCGGCCAGTACGTTCTGGAAGTTGAACGTGCGGTAGCAGGCAAGGTTCCTGTAAGCCTGTACGCTAAATACGATAACGAATCTGCTACTCCGGCCGAACTGTTAGCTGAAATCAAAAAGGCTATGGCCTAACGGATGAGAGGAGAAAAAACGATGAGTGAAATGGAAAATTTAATCAATAAATATTTCCGCCCGGGCGTCTGCCTCACATCTGGTGCCCCGGCTGCGGCAACGGCGTTATCACCGGCGCATTGTAAAAGCAATTGATAAGCAAGGTCTGGCAAAAGACGACGTTGCAGTAATCAGCGGCATCGGCTGCTCCAGCCGTTCCTCCGGTTATCTGGACTTCAACACCGCCAACACTCTGCACGGCCGTGCTCTGCCGATTGCTACCGGTGTAAAAATGGCTAACCCTGCACTGAATGTTATCGTTTGCAGCGGTGACGGTGACTGCACCGCTATCGGCGGCAACCACTTGATTCATGCAGCACGCCGCAATATTGATTTGACTCTGGTTGTTTTCAACAACAGCATTTACGGCATGACCGGCGGTCAATATTCTCCGATGACGCCGATTCATTCCAAAGCAACCACCGCTCCGTACTACACTGTTGAACCGAGCTTCAATCTGCTCGATCTGGCAAAAGCTGCCGGTGCAACCTATGTAGCACGCGCAACCACCTACCATGTTCCCGTACTGGTCGATGTTATCGCTAAAGGCATTGCTCACAAAGGCTTCTCTATCATCGAAGCTGTCAGCGCTTGCCCGATTTCCTTCGGCCGTCAGAACAAGATGGGCGGACCTGCTCAGATGATGGCTTGGCAGCGTGACCATGGCGTTATGAAGGCTGTTTGGGACCGCATGGATGAAGATAAAAGGCAGAAGCAATCGCTGCCGGCAAATTCCTCATCGGCGTTCTCTACGAAAACAACGACGTTATGGAATACACCAAGGCATATGACCAAATTATTCAACGTGCACAGGAGGGTAAATAATTATGAGACATAGCTTTCGTTTCTCCGGTACCGTGGTCAGGGCCTGATCACTGCTGGTATTATTTTAGCCGAAGCTGCCCTCTTAGACGACAAGCTGGCTGTACAATCCCAATCCTACGGCCCGGAAGCCCGCGGCGGCTCCTCCAAGGCCGAAGCTATCATCAGTGATGAGCCTATTTATTTCAGCCGTGTTATCTGCCCAGATACTCTGCTGGTAATGAGCCAGGAGGCTGCCAACAAATTCATTGCCGACTGCGATGAGCATACCACCGTTATCACCGATACTCTTTTCGTAACTGATGTTCCCGGCAAGTACGGCAAACGCGTTGACCTGCCTATCACCCATACTGCCAACACTGTTTGCGGCAAGACACTGTTTGCGAACATCGTTGCTCTGGGCGCAGTAGTTGCACTCACCAAATGCGTTTCCAAAGAAGCAATTCTCAAGGCTGTACTGAACCGTGTTCCGAAAGGAACCGAAGAAGCTAATACCAAGGCTCTCGAAGCTGGTATGGCACTGATTGAGAAATAAAATCTGACCTATACAATTAAAGCTGTTGCTTTCGGCATTCACGCCGGAGGCAGCAGCTTTTTAATTTTTAGCTAGCTAATTATGCAAAATGTCATGCAAATGCCACAAACTTACGCTATAATATACAAGTACAATAGGCTTTTAACTTCAAGGAAACGAGGAATCTACTATGAAGATATTAAAAATATTATGTTGTATGGCAGCCGTCTGCCTCACAGCCTTCAGCCTGAGCGGTTGCAGTCTGCAAAAGGCTGATAACAGTCTTGGCAGAGGCACAATCAGCATCCCCACCTATGCAGTCAAGGCTCCGACAGCAGGCAAGCTCATAGGTCTTATCAGTGAAAAGGGCGAGCGCATCAGCAAGGGCCAGCCGCTTTTTGCTATCGGTGACGCAAAGCTGGATAAGCAGGTTAAGGACCTGGCAACCAGGTTGCCAAGGCCGAAGCAGATTTAAAACGTATGCAGCAGGGCACGCCAACGGCAGCACCGGTTGCTGACACCTCTCTGGCGCAGGCCAACGTAGCAGCGGCACAACAAAAAGCCGCTAAGATGAACAGTTTGCTGGCGCAGGGCGCAGTTTCACGCAATCAGGCACAGGCTGCCCAGGACGAGCTGCAGCGCGCTATCGCACAGCTGCAGGCAGCAAGCAGCGTAAGCGTCAGCTTCAAGCCAGCTTCTCCGGCAGAAATCGATGCACAGCAAAAGCTCATTGTACAGCTCAAGGCACAGCAGGCCGCTGCAAAAGCACAGCAGGAAAAAAATGAAGGCAACAGCCCCTGCACCGGCATCATTACCGATTTGCAGGCCGCTAATAATGCTACCGTACAAAAGGATCAGGTAATCCTGCACATCAAAGCTGTCGACAGCTGCAGTATAACGCTGAATGTCAGCGCAGCCCAGACCAAGAAGCTTAAGGCAGGCATGCCGGTAAACATTAAGGCTGCCGAAACACCTGCACCCTTCAGCGGTAAGATAAGCAGCATTGACGGCACTAAAATCACTGTTACTTCAGACCAGAAGCCAGAAGATCTTAAGGACGGTGTAAAGGTAGAAATCAGCTTAGCAGCTTAAGCTTCCGATATCCAAACCAATAAATACCACGCAAGGAGATTCATATGCTTAACCAATTTTCACGTACAGAGCTGCTCTTCGGCAGCGAAGCAATTACGCGTCTGCAGAATGCCCATGTCGCTGTTTTCGGTATCGGCGGTGTAGGCGGTTATACAGTCGAAGCACTCGCCCGCAGCGGTGTCGGCAGCTTTGACCTCATTGATAACGATACCGTTGCTCTCACCAATCTCAACCGTCAGATTATCGCTACCCTTGATACTGTCGGCCAGCCTAAGGTTGAAGTCATGGCCAAACGTATTGCGAGCATCAACCCCGATGCCAAAGTAAATTGCCGCCAATGCTTCTTTTTACCGGAAAATCAGCACGAATTTGATTTCTCGCAATATGATTACGTTGTCGATGCCGTAGATACAGTGGCAGCAAAAATTGCTATTGTACTTGCAGCCAAGGCAGCAGGCGTACCGGTTATCAGCAGCATGGGAGCAGGCAACAAGGTTAATCCTGCCATGTTCGAGGTAGCAGATATCTATAAAACCAAGGTTGACCCCTTAGCGCGTGTTATGCGCCAGGCTATGAAGAAAAACAACATTAAAAAACTAAAGGTTGTTTATTCGCAGGAGCTGCCGCTTTTACCTATAAACGAGGAAATAGAAAGCGAATGTCACGCCGAAACATCCAACGCCGTGCGCTGCCCGGCAGCAATGCCTTCACACCTTCGGTAGCAGGACTGATTATTGCCTCCGAAGTCATCAAGGACCTGGTAGGCTTGGATGACAGCCACCGCAAGGGATTAGCTTAACAAAACAGAATTACAAGCAAAATAAAAACGCCTCTGCCCACAGCTCAAAGCGTGGTCAGAGGCGTTCCCTCATTACAATTATTCAAAAATGCACATAACAGTCAGGACGCCTAAGAAAACTAAGCTAACACCAGCGGCACTAAACATAGTAACTCACCTCCATGCATTCGCACTTTTTATTTTTTTATCTGCTGCTGTATTTTTACAGCCTGTGGGTTTTTCCCTCATCTGCTATCTATTATAGCACTTTTTTGTATTTTGTATACAGTATTCTCGAAAAAATTTTAAAGTTTTTCTGACAACTACAATTGCTCGTCGCAAAGCCCTCAGCACTGCCTCATACTTGCAACTTTACCTGTTATAGTATATAATAGAGTTATAGTATTTTTATCTGCGGGTATAGTTCAGCGGTAGAACATCAGCTTCCCAAGCTGAGTGTCGCGAGTTCGATTCTCGTTACCCGCTCCATTTATGCTTATCAGCTTCAAGCCTTTGGCTTGGAGCTTTTTTATTTACCGAAAAAATTATTACAAATTATTTTTTCTGCCAGCATACTTATAAATTGTACTTTATTGACAGTTTTTAGAATTCTTTTGTATAATAAGTTAAAGAAATATCTGTTTAACTATATATATATTATAAATGATAATTGATTGGACTATCATTTATGTGTATCAGATGTTCTCTTATCAATCTTCATAAACCGGTAACCACTACCAAAACATATAGTTTTCTCTTAACTAACTTATGAGGAGGCATGGCCATGGAAGTAAAGATTTCAGTATTTTTCTCACGCAGCTCGTACCACAGATACTAGAACGGCTTATGCAGGACGGAACGATGTCAGCACATCAACTGATTCATAAATTTTACCAATCATGCTTCTATGCACAGCTTGCTGACCAATCATCCGGACTTTGGCAATATAGTCCTCTGATTTTGGCACAAATGTACCGAGAAGCTGAAAAAAACAGATGAGTTTACCTATCCGGAGGAGATGGCTTAAATGAATAAAGAAGCTATTTTAATTATCGGATGCATGGAACGCTACCGCTTTTACAAACAGCTTTCCGGACATGAGGTTGCAGAACTTTTTGCACATTACAAGTTGTACGAATATATAACCTATTTTTACGAAACTATCAGCAGCATGGGGACACACTGCATTATCCGTGACCTTGACAATTACATTAACATTCACACCGGATAAAATTACCTTGCAAAGCCACCCTGCACCAGTGCTGCCGCTTAGAAGTACACAAAAAGATGCTGCCGGCTGACCGGCAGCCTCTTTTTCTTACCAGGCACATTTCAGCAGATAGAAAATTGCTCCCAAAAAGGCACCCATAACCGTACCGTTAAGGCGAATACGTTGCATATCGGTATTAACCTTACTGCGCACCATCTCCGTCAAACGTTCATCAACCATTGCCTGCAAAATGCGCTCCACGATATCTCCCAGCATCGTCTGAGCCTGCAGCAGTCCCAAGCCAAGTATATGCTGCAGATAGGCCTCTGCCTTGGCCTTAAACTGTGCGTCGGAACGTAAATCCGTTTCAATAGTTTCCAAAGCCTCTTGCACAGCCTGCAGCAGAATCGTCGGCTGCATTACCGCACCGCCTTCCTGCGCCAGCGGACGGCACAAAGCTTTAATCATATTATCCAAAAGCTGCTTCAAGGCAGACTGCAGAGAAATATCATGCAAAGCACGATTCTGCAGTGACTGCACCAGCTCATGCCACGCTTGCGTACCGTAAACACTGCCTGCAACACGCTGCAGCTGCGCATACAGCCAGGAGCGCCACTGCTCATCATCCTGCAGACGGTGAGCAGTTCCCACTAAGGCACGGCAAATGGCATCTGTTGCATCATCAACATTAACAACATCAAGCTTTTTGGCAGCCCACAGCTTCAGGCTGCTCCACAAGCCTTCGCTGCCACACTTTTCCACCTGCTTTTGCAGCTCTCGGCGAACACGCTCTCTGATAGCAGAAGATTCCGCAGGGTAACCAGCTGCTGCTGCAGCCATTCGTAGCATTGCTCATCCCTACGCTGTGCAGCTAAGGCTTTAAACAGCTTATCAAGCTGTTCGTTGCTTCTACGTCAGCCAAGGCTGTTTTTATTTTACCCTCAAGCTGCCTGCTTAAAGCCTGCGTATCGAGCTTATGCAGAACGCCTTCGGCAAAATTGGTCAGCAACCCCTGCAAAACGCGCCTTGTTCTCCGGCTTTTCCAGATAAGCTATAAATTTATCCAGAATTACCAGCGCTTTTTTTGCAGCAGCAAGGCCTTTTTCGTCAAAAACTCCTGCTGTACCATTTGACCGCAGCCACGCACAAAACCCTCTCTGCTACGCGGCAAAATCGCCGTATGCTTGGCCATAAACGGCAGCAGACGGCATATCCAGGGCACCTTAAACACAGCAGTCACGGCAAACCAATCCGCAAAGCTGCCAATCAGCGCCGCTTCCGCCATATAGTAACCCAAAATCAGCCAATCCCACTTAAGCTCGCCGAAGTGCCCCATGTACAGCCCAGCATAATGCAGCCTGAGATATAAGAAAAGCAGATAGATTGCACCGGAAGCAATAAAAGCACTGTCTGCATATGTCCAATGTTTTTTCAGGCTATTCATCTACCCCACCAGCCTTTCTCCCATCGTCGCAATAATAAACAGCACCGCTCCCCATCAAGCCGCCGATGCAGGTGCCGCTCTTGCGGATATTTTGCAAATCATCGCCCACGCGCTGCTCCATTTTCGCAATCAATACATCCCTGTCATAGCTATGCAGCTTAGCCAAAACCAAATCATATACCGTATCATGCTGCATTGACAAGGCCTGCAGCAGCAGCTCCTTCAACGCACCGTCCAGCCTGCTCTGCTCCGTATCGCTGTCAGCCAGCAGCTGCAGCCTCTTTTGCAGCAAAGTCAATAAAATATCTACGTCCTGCGTTTGCAGCAGCTCTTTAAAAGCCAGTGCCTTCGCTGTTACCAACTGTGACAGCTTGCTGTTGAGCCAGTCCGCAAAAGCAATATCATGACGATAATCCTCCATGCGCGCCAACAGCCAATTATCAAGCTGTCGCCGCAGCTCACTTGCAGGATCTGCCAATGCGTCCAAAGCTTTTTCCAGCTCCTGCACAAAAAGCGGCACCAGCTTTGCTGCCTGCCCGCTCACAAACAAATTACGCAACAGACTGTCCTTGTTATATTCTTCCTCCGCCATCTGCGCCAAGCCTTTCAGCAAAGCGGTAAATTCCGGCTTATGCAGAATCTGCTTGGCCTCCTGCGTCAGCAGCTGCCAAATACCGTTAAAGCTGCCGTTGGCCACAGCCTTCTGCAGTGCGTCCACCAAAATCTCCGGAATACGCAGGCTGGCAATATACTTAGGCAGCTCCGAAGCAAAAGCTGTTCTACCTGCCTTGTATTGAGCGAGCGCAGCGCATGCTGCGCCAACGGACGTACCGTCTGCCACAGGCGCTCCACATTCTGCTGCTGCGCAAAATGTACCAACAGCAGCTTGGCAAAATTTTCCCTGCCGACAGCCTGCATAACATTTTCCGCCGTCAGCAGGTCATTGCTCACGAAATCCGCCAAACCTGTTGTCAGGCGCTCATAATTATTGCGCAGTACATCGGTGCCGGGCGCATTGATACCGAGCGGACGCTTAAACAGTGCCGTCACACTCCACCAATCTGCCAACCGCCAATCGTCGCAGCCAATGCCGTATGATGTATAAAATCAGCCGCCAAAACTGCCCTGCGCCCAAGGCAGGCGCAGACAGCGGCAGCTGCTGCACCGGCCAGCAGGCAGTGCGCCTGTGTTTTTACTGTAGCCATAATTATTCTCCTATCAACAAACGCTTTATATATAAATTTTTTTTCCTGCTATTTTTAATTATAGCACAAAGCAGATTACAGAGTAAGTAAAGCTATCCAACACCTTTAAACCACATAAAAATAGCCGTGCAAGGAACTCTCACTCACCTTGCACCGGCTATTTAAAATTCTCTCTCTCCTCGTAAAGCAGAAGTGCTTAACCTTTTTGTTTTAACAACTTTACAATTTGCAGAACTTCTTCCAAGCTGATATCTTTATCTTTGGCATCAGCCTGTTCATCTAAATCAACAAAGAAACTGCTCATGTTGCACTCTAATAAGCTATGCAGCTTAAGCAGATTGGGCAGAGTTACAGGAACACGGCCACACTCTATATTACACAGGTGTGTCTGGGAAATCCCCATCTCCTTTGCCAACCCTGTTTGTGTCAGATTTTTTGCGGTACGCAGCAAACGGATTCTGCGACCAATAAGTTTAATTTCCTCTTGCAATTTCCTAGCACCGCCTTTCGGTTTACTTGCAACAAATTTTTTTAAACTAATAAAGCACTTATTTAAAGTTTACCACGTTTTTCAGATTTCGCAAGAGTTTTTTCATATATTTTATTTACTTTCCTCTATATTTTAGTTATGAAGCTATTAAATTTCTAGTGAAATGCTAAAATTATTTTTTATGGTACTCTCGTTTACCTATCGTAAACTTATGTCTACCCCCCAAGAATTTTAGGCTATCAGCCAAGCAGCAACCGGTCACTTGCCATCTCGGAGCCGCTTGCCTTTTCAAACATATCCAACAAATCGGCTATCTGCAAATGCTGCTTTTCTTCTCCCTTAACGTCGATAATTACTCTGCCGTTATGCAGCATAATCAGTCGGTTGCCGTAACGCAAAGCATCGCGCATATTATGGGTAATCATCAGCGTTGTCAGCTGATCACGGGTTACAATTTTTTCCGTAAGCGTCAACACCTTCGCCGCAGTTTTGGGGTCCAGCGCTGCCGTATGCTCGTCCAAAAGCAGCAGCTTCGGTTTTTTCAGCGTTGCCATCAGCAGGGTAAGTGCCTGACGCTGACCACCGCTCAAAAGACCGACCTTAGCAGTCATTCTGTCCTCCAGACTAAATCAAGCTCCTTCAGCAGCTCATAAAAACGGTCATGCTGATCGCTGGAAAGACTCCAGCCCAAGCCGGGAGTTTCTCCGCGGCGGGCCGCCAGAGAAAGATTTTCTTCTATCATCATACCGGCAGCAGTACCAAGCATCGGATCCTGGAATACACGGCCGATATATTTGGCACGCTTATGCTCCGGCTCTTTGGTAATATCCTCACCGTCAATAATAATCTTGCCCTTATCTATCGGGAATACACCGGCAATCGCATTCAGCTAGTAGATTTGCCGGCACCGTTACCACCGATAACTGTAGCAAAATCACCGGGCTCCAGATGCAGAGATAAATCCTGCAGAGCCTTCTTTTCATTGATAGTTCCCGGGAAAAATGTTTTGGAAACGTGTTCTACATGCAGCATTTAACGCACCGCCTTTCTGGCACCGAATTTACTTTTAATCAGCGGCATGGACAAAGCAATTGCCACCAGCACTGAGGTAAAGAGCTTCAGATCGTTTGGCGGCATACCCATAGCCAGTACAACTGCAATTACAATACGATAAACAATGGAGCCTAAAACTACGGAAATCAAGCAGTTTTTAAAGCTGCGTGTACCGAAAAGCACCTCGCCGATAATAACGGATGCCAGACCGATAACGATTGTGCCGGTACCCATACCGACATCGGAAAAGCCGTTGGACTGTGCAACCAGAGCACCGGAAACAGCAACCAGAGCGTTACTGATGAGCAAGCCAAGGATAATCGTTACATCGGTATCTACGCCCTGAGCACGGATCATCTGCTGGTTGAAGCCGGTAGCACGAATAGCAGCGCCAATCTGCGTACCAAAGAACCAGTACATGAAGCAGCCCACCAGAACAGTTACAGCCAGACCAACAACAAGCGTCGTCTGCGCCATTGACAGGTCCATCATAGACTTGGCAATTTTAAATGTAGTATCCACACCAAGCAGGGATAAGTTAGCCTTACCCATAATGCGCAGGTTAACGGAATACAAAGCAATCATTGTCAAAATGCCGGCCAACAGAGCAGGTATTTTCATTTTAGTATGCAAAATGCCGGTTATAATACCTGCCAGCATACCGGCAACGCAGGCACCCAAAAGTGCGGCCAGAGGACCGAAGCCTGCAACCATCATGGAAGCAGCTGTTGCCGCGCCCAGCGGAAAGCTGCCTTCTACCGTCAAATCAGCAATATCCAGCACTCGGAATGTTACATATACACCAAGAGCCATCAACGCCCACAGCAAGCCCTGTGCCACTGTAGGTATCAACAAACTAATCATTTCCCAATTCCTCCCAATCTTCTTAGCGAAAAAAGAGCCTGCTTTTTTAACGGCAGGCTCCAAATTTTAATTATTTAATAACATCTGCACCCTTAAGCAAATCTTCAGGAACCTTCAAACCAATCTTAGCTGCTTCCTTAAGATTGATGGTAGGCTTAAATTCTTTTTGTGCCTGAATAGCCATATCAGCCGGTTTTGCTTTACCGCTCAGAATATCAGCAGCCATCACACCGGTTTGGAAGCCGAGCTGGTAATAATCAACACCCAATGTTGCCAGACCACCGGCTCTTACCATGCCGCCTTCACCGCAAATAACCGGCAGTTTTGCTTCCTCGGTTACACTAATCAGAGTAGGAATAGCGGAAGCCAATACATTGTCGGTAGGCACATATACTGCCTGTACATCACCTGCCAGGCTACGGGCAGCCTGTTGGATATCATTAACAGTAGAAACAGTAGCTTCCTTTACGGTAATTCCCTTAGCAGCTGCAGCCTTCTTCAGCAACTCAACCTGCAGTTGGGAGTTAACCTCACTGGAGCAATAAATTGTGCCGATGGTTTTAGCATTCGGAACCAGCTTCAGCAGCAAATCCAGCTGCTCGGAAACAGGTTCATATCAGTTGTACCGGTTACATTAGTGCCCGGTTTAGCATTATCCTTAACCAGCTTAGCGGTTTTGTAGTCAGTTACCGCAGTAGCAACGATAGGAATATTACTGGTAACATTTGCTACCGTCTGTGCCGCAGGAGTTGCAATAGCACAAATCAAATCAACCTTATTGTTTACAAAGCGATGAGCAATGTTCTGCAGATTAGACTGGTCAGCCTGAGCATTTTGTTTGTCAAAAGTAATGTTCTGACCTTCCTTATAACCCTTAGATGCCAGACCGTCAATAAAACCCTTGTTAGCTGCATCAAGCGCCTCATGCTCAACCAGCTGTACAATGCCTACATTAACTTTTTCAGCCTTTGCACCTGCTTCCTTTTTGTCACCGCCGCAGCCTAATGCCCCCAAGGCGAGGGTCAGCATCAGACCGGCTGCCAATGCTTTAATTTTGTTGCTTTTGAGAGAAATCATTTTCTACCATCCTTCCATGCTACAAATTTCGTATAAATGTAGTTAAGGTTATTTTATGCTTTTATACTTTATTTGTAAAGTTTTTTTGAAAAAATTTCCTCATTTCTGTTTTCAATGTATATTTACTGTATAAAAAGTTACATGTTCTGCTGTGAAAAGTAAAACTGCCCCACACCTATAGTGTGAGGCAGTCAATCCTCAATGAAATTATTTCAGCAAAGCCTTAGCCTGCTCTTCGCTGACAATAAGATGCGTAAAAAGACCTGTTGCCAAAGCACCCACCAACGCCTTATTACCGGCATTCAAGCCAATGCCTATCAGCTTCTTGCAACGCGCAGCTGCGCCAGCGGAATATGCAAACAGTAATCATTATTACCGCTGATGAATTCACCGCGCTGATTATAATAATATGACAAAAAGCTTCCTACGGCCTTTTGCTGTTCCAACGCATTACCGAAACGGGTTGCCGTTGCTTCATCGGGCACGGCAGGATAATCGCAAACTGAAACAACAGCAGCATCCAGACTTTGCCATTGCTGTAGAAGCTGCTGATAGACAGAACGGCTTTCCAACTCGGCGCGTTCCTCCTCGGAATCAGGAAAAGCACTGCAGCCAAGCATATAACAGCTTCTGCCACAGGCGCTTGCCCATATTTTCACCAGCTCATCCGGATGATAACCCTTATTAGGAAAATTCGCCGTACCGATCAGCGGATATACATACCGTCCTGCGTATAACTGCTGCAGTCCGCAGCCTTCAGCACAACCTCGCCCAAGGCATAACCCCAGCCAGAGCCAAGCTCTTGTCAGCCGTTGTTTCAGCCATAAGATAATGCATAGCCTGCGTCAATGCGTCCTGTTCATCTGTAAGCACACAGCCACCGGCCAAGGCATATTTAGATTGCAGACGCTGCAGCAAATCCGCCTTTCCCTCATCTCCGGCACGGATTTCGATATGCACAATTCCCAGCTCACGCGCTCTTGCCAGCATCTTGCTGACAGATGGACGTGACACATTAAGGCGTTGCGCAATTTGCGCCTGCGTCAGATTGCTTCATAATATAAACGGCAGCAGCTACAAGCTGTGCCCGTTCATGAACCGATAGCATTTATTTAACTTCTTCCATTAATTCGAACAGGATACCATCCTTCATGATGAAAGCAATGCGGGTATGCTCATCAGCCATCCAGGCTCAACAATAACCTTATTTTCTGCCAGCTGCTTATCAAGGTCATCAACCTTATAAGTACATGCACTAAGGTCTGCAGCTCTTCCGGCAACGGAGTATCTTTTTCGAAACGCAGGTATTCAATATGAAATTCATTGGTATCAGGAGTAATGAGATGCGTTTTTATGCCTTCTGCATAAATCTCGCCTTCTCTTGCAACAGTCGTCGGTACGCCGACATGCATAAATTCTTTCATTTAATCCACATCCTTCTGCCATAACTCATAAGCATGGTAAGCTGCTTCCGGCGTTGCGTTTTCGTGTACAACCATACGGATTGCACGCAGCATAGCCTTCGGTGCGGCAGCCTGCAAAACGTGCGTCCCATATCACACCGCTGCGCTCGTTTACGGCACGATAAGCCATTCCAGTGCGTCGC